>Ga0187779_10002625_pt1 | contig 10972 bp, 10 predicted proteins | sample 1015_Q2_SP10_10__FD_132435 | JGI IMG/M metagenome (GOLD analysis project Ga0187779, IMG submission 132435) | Tropical peat soil microbial communities from peatlands in Department of Meta, Colombia - 1015_Q2_SP10_10_MG | ecosystem: Environmental > Terrestrial > Soil > Wetlands > Peat | place...
CAAGGCGGGTGCCGATTATATTACCGTGCATGTTGAAATCGCGTACCACTTGAACAGGCTCGTGCAGTCCATCAAGGAACACGCCGGCGTGAAGGCCGCGGTCTCGCTCAACCCGGCGACCCCACTCTCCAGCCTGGACTATATCCTGGCTGACGTCGACATGGTTCTGATCATGTCCGTCAACCCCGGCTTCGGCGGGCAGGCTTTCATCCCTTCGGCGCTCGACAAGATCGCCAAGCTCAGGAAGCGCATCGGCGATCTCGGCCTTTCAGTCGAGATAGAAGTGGATGGCGGCGTGAAGCCTGAAAACGCAGCGGCCGTCATCAATGCCGGTGCTGACATCCTTGTGGCCGGCTCCGCGGTATTCGGCAAGAAAGACTACCGTGCTGCTATCACGGGACTCAGGGGAAATTAAGGGATCCCGGGTGCGAACCAAGAACTTTTTTGACAATGATCTGATAGGAGCAGGAGGCTGCATTGACAATCAAAAAGCAATCAATAAAAATACCGTTCGAACTTAAGAATGTTCCTGAACCGGTGCTCTACCGAGAAGTATTTCCCTATACGAGCGTTCCCCGGGTCGTCTTCGAGGACCGACTGATCCAGACCAATATCCCCGAGGATATCTGGATTACGGATACGACGTTCCGCGACGGACAACAGTCCCGGCCACCGTATACACCCAAGCAGATCGTAGATATTTTTGATTTCATGCACCGGATGAGCGGACCGAACGGCGTGATTCGCCAGACCGAGTTCTTCCTCTATTCGGACAAGGACCGCGAGGCGGTGCAGCTCTGCAGGGAGCGCGGTTACCGGTATCCTGAAATTACGGGCTGGATCCGGGCGAACAAGAACGACTTCCAACTCGTCAAAGAGGTGGGACTCAAGGAAACAGGCATCCTCACGTCCTGCTCGGATTACCACATCTTCCTGAAGCTCAACATGTCCCGGAACGATGCGATGAAGGCGTATCTCGAAATCGTCACAACAGCTCTTGATCAGGGCATTATTCCGCGCTGCCATCTCGAAGACATCACCCGGGCGGACTTCTACGGTTTCGTCATCCCCTTTGCCCAGGAACTCATGAAGCTGTCGGAATCGTCAAAGGTTCCCATCAAGATCAGGGCCTGCGACACTATGGGCTATGGCTTCCCCTTCCCCGGCACTGCGCTTCCACGCGGCGTACCAGAAATTTTCTATGCCCTCATCCACGACGGCGGTGTGCCGTCGGAGCAGCTTGAGTGGCACGGCCACAACGATTTTCACAAAGGGCTCATCAACGGCATCGCTGCATGGATGTATGGCTGCGCATCGGTGAACGGCGCTCTTCTCGGGTTCGGCGAGCGTACGGGCAATACTCCTGTCGAGGCCATGCTGATCGATTACATCAGCCTCACCGGGAACGATGGAGGGATCGATACCACGGCAATCACAGAGATGGCGGAATACTTCCGGCGTGAATTAGGCTTCCCGATCCCTGCCAACTATCCCTTCGTGGGCGCGGAGTTTAATTCAACGAGCGCCGGCATCCATGCCGACGGCATGATGAAAAACGAAGAGATCTACAATATTTTCGACACGTCTAAAATATTAAAGCGTCCCATGGGAGTCATCATCACGGACAAGTCGGGTATCGCCGGCATAGCCCATTGGGTGAACAGCCATCTGCACCTCGACGCGGACAAGAAGATCGACAAGCGGCACCCGGGCCTTGCCAAGATGCACAAGTGGGTGCTGGAGCTTTACGAGCAAGGCAGGACCACGAGCATCTCCCATGAAGAATTGCTTGAAAAAGCAAAGAAGTATCTGCCCGAGTATTTCATCTCCGACCTCGATAAGCTGAAAGCGAAGGCGCAGACGATTGCGCTCCATCTCGTAGAAAGGATGGTGGAGAGCAAAGAGATGCGCACCATGGATAATGCGAAGCAGGAAGCAGCCATGCAAAAACTTCTGGCCGAGAATCCTTTCATCCAATTCGCGTATGTGGTGAATGGCGATGGTAAGAAGACCACGAAGAATATTACTCAGATCCAGTACAAGGCCCAGTTCGAACACTCGGGTCTCGGCGACAACTTCTCAGACCGTCCCTGGTTCATCACTCCCATGAAGGATGGCAAGAGCTTTGTGTCCGATTTTTATACGTCCAAGATCACGGGTGCGCTCTGCATAACCGTATCCGCACCGATCAGCGCGGAGACCCGCGGTATCGTCGGTGTGTTTGGCGTGGACATCAGGTTCGAGGACCTTGTCAGAGCAGAATGATGAGTCGCTCAGGGGACCAGTGAGCTCAACGCTGACCGCTGGTCCGATCCTTTTTCGTTGTCTCTTTCTCCCCTCTTTCCGCTCGTCTCCATGAGCGGCTGTACGGTGAGGGGCATTCTCAACAGTTCAATGATTCATGGCCGGCAGCCTGACGAACTCCTTTTCCCCCCATAATCTCGCCAATCTTCATTTAGAAATGACTTCCTCCCCGATGAGCTTTCCCCGGGGGTACGGTGCTGTTTTGATGAACCGGGCGTGTGCCTGCTGCTCTCGCAACGCAACTTAATTTGCTTTGCCCTGTGCACGCAAGAATAGTATAATTCCCTCATGTCACGGAAACTGAGAGAAAAAAACGATGCGCTGCTTGCCGCGGAGCGAGGGACCGTGTATAAAGCGCGGGGTGCTGAGGTAGCCGTGGCTCTCGCGTACCCCAATGTTTACCATGTTGGCATGTCGAACCTCGGAATGCATCAGATCTATTCCATTCTGAACAGCAGGGCGGACACGGTATGCGAGAGGGTTTTTTTGCCCGAAGCGCAAGATATCGAGGTATATGTCGAAACGGGTACGCGGTTGTTCAGCATGGAAAGCAAGAGGCAGGTAAAAGGATTCGATATCTTGGCATTTTCCGTCTCCTTTGAACAGGATTATCTCAATATTCTGGAAATGCTTCGGCTTTCCAACATCCCTCAGAAGAAGGAGGAGCGGTCTGCTGACGATCCACTGGTCATACTCGGAGGGATTTGCTCATTCTTCAATCCGGAGCCGCTGGCCGACTTCATCGATTGCATTCTCATCGGCGAAGGTGAAGAAATCGCAGGCGAATTCATTGACATCTACAAGGCGAACCGCTCACAAGGCAGACAAAGACTTCTCAGGGCTGTCTGCGGGATTCCCGGGGCGTACGTGCCGGAATTTTATCGTGTCCTCTATGAGGAAGACGGAACGATCAAAGAGCGGAAGATCCTTGATCAATCGGCCCCGGAACACATCGTCAAACGGAGCGCGAGAGATTTCAACAGAACGCCTGCCTCGACCGTGATTTTCACACCCCAAACCGAGTTCAGCAACATGCACCTCGCGGAGATAACCCGGGGCTGCGGGAGGCATTGCCGGTTCTGCATGGCGGGATACATCTATCTTCCGCCGCGAAATCTCAGCATTGATCAGGCGCAGGCGCAAGCAAAAAAAGCCGACGATCTCTGCAACAGGATTGGGCTCGTGGGTGCCGCGATATCGGATTTTCCCGACATAGGCCAGCTATGTTCTGCAATAGCCGGCGACCTATCGGTCTCATCGCTCAGGGCCGACACCATAAGCGAAGCATTGATCGACCGGCTGGCAAAGAGCGGGCATAAAACGATCTCGGTCGCGCCTGAGGCAGGCTCCGAGCGGCTCCGGAACGTCATCAATAAAGGAATCACGGAAGATGACCTCCTACGCGCTGCGGACTTGATATTCGGGGGCGGCATACCCAATCTCAAGCTCTACTTCATCCTCGGTCTGCCGACAGAGACGAAGGAGGACGTGGATGCCATCGTTGCCCTCGCCGAGAAAATGCGCGCGGTTCAGCTCAAGCACGCCAGGCCAAAGGGCAGGATCGGCCGCATCACACTTTCGGTGAACTCCTTTGTGCCGAAACCATTCACCCCCTTCCAGTGGGAACCGATGGAAGCCATAGAGAGCCTGAACAGGAAGCAGCGAATTCTGGAGAAAGCGATCAGAAAAATTGGCAATATGAATATCATCCACGACTTGCCAAAATGGGAGTATATTCAGGCATTGCTCTCGCGAGGAGACAGGCGCATTGGTGCACTGATCGCGCATGCTCATGCGCAGGGTGGCGATTGGAGGAAGGCAGCGAAGGAAATCGACATGACGATGGATTTTTACGTCGCCCGCAAGCGCGAATTCAACGAAGTTCTTCCCTGGGATTTTATTGACATCGGTTTGAGAAAAGAATATCTTAGAAAAGAACATGAACGAGCACTGGAAGGCAAGCTTACGCCGCGCTGCAGAGTCGGTTCGTGCACAACCTGCGGTGTATGCAGGCCGGAAGCGACCAGATCTGCAGCGGATTGACACGGATGAACATTGACAAGAAGCAGTTGTACGAGACAATAACGACGACGGATATTCGCTACGTGCGAATTCCTCATTTCGAACGAACAGGCAAGGTTCATCATGCAATCACGACGAGGTATAATAATCTCGGCGGAAGACAGAGCGGGATCAAGTCTCCTGGCGACTGGCATGCCGTTGCAGCTGCCTTTGGAATCGTTCCGGACAAGCTCATAACCGTTACGCAGGTCCATGGAGATGCGGTTGTCCTGGTCGATGATCAAGGAGTAGTAGGCGGCAGGATCAACGGGAACCCGAGGACAGTAGAGGCCGATGCCATAATCACCAGTGCGCCGGGGGTCGCGATTGGTGTCGAGACAGCCGACTGTGTTCCCGTACTTTTGCTCGATCCCGAGATACCCGCGGTAGCCGCAATCCATGCAGGCTGGCGGAGCTCGGTCAGGAAAATCGTCGATAGGACCGTGACCAGAATGAACGCAGAGTTCGGGTGCCGCCCCCAGCGAATGCTTGCAGCGATCGGGCCGGCGATCGGCCCAGAATGTTACGAGGTTGACGAGCCGGTCATGGGGCCGGTACGGGAAGCCTTTTCGTACTGGGAGGAGATCGCAACGCCGCGCAGGAAGGGCCGATGGGGCCTTGATCTGGTGAAAGCGAATGCGCGCGAGCTGCTGAAGATGGGCCTCATGGAAGAGAACGTCCATGCGTTGGGGCTCTGCACATCGTGTCGCAAAGATTTGTTTTATTCTTTCCGCGCAGAGGGAAGGACAGGCAGGATGCTATCGATGATCATGATCAGAACATGAATCATGAACGCAAAAGAACAAAGAAAGAAGCAATCAATGCTCGACTTATTCATTATCCGATCAGTACGAAGAAGTGCGAAGAGATTTTTTATATTATATGGAGATCGCGGACAATTTTAATGCAATCATGAACAGGATCGCCACCGCAGCAGTACGTTCGGGGCGCGAGCCGTCGTCGGTAAAGCTTGTTGCGGTTACCAAAACGGTAGACGTCGAAAGAATCCGGGAGGCCATTTCCGCGGGCGCCACGATCCTTGGCGAGAACAGGGTGCAGGAAGCAAAAGAGAAAATCGAGCAGCTGGGCCCCATCGCTCAGTGGCACCTGATCGGTCACCTTCAGACCAACAAGGCTAGGAACGCAGTAAGGCTTTTTACGATGATTCATTCGGTAGACAGTCTGGAACTCGCAAAGGAGCTCGACAAACAAGCAGTGAAATTCGGCAAAATCCAAGATGTCTTGATTGAAGTGAATATCGCGGGAGAGGCGAGCAAGGCAGGTGTTGCAGTACGGGATTTAGGAGCCGTTGTTCAAGAAGCAGCGAAGCTTAAATATATTTCGATCAAAGGTCTCATGACCATGCCTCCCTTCCTGGACGATCCTGAAGCCGTTCGGCCGTATTTCCGGAGGCTGAGAGATCTGGCGGAAGGCATTGAAAAGGAAAACATTCCCGGTCTCTCTCTTCGGGAACTTTCGATGGGGATGAGCGGAGACTTCGAGGTGGCCATCGAGGAAGGTGCAACCATGGTCCGTGTGGGCACTGCAATTTTTGGCAGCAGAAAACAACCAGGGGAATGCAAGGTGCAGATCGCCCAGTGAGATAGGTACCGTCGAGTGAGAGGATGGGAGGCGCTATGGCAGGAGAAGTAAAAATTGCATTCTTGGGCGGCGGGAACATGGCAGAGGCACTCATCAAGGGAGTGATTGCAGCCGGCACGGCCAGGCCGGGAACAATCCTCGTTGCTGACGTATCCGCGGAGCGCCTTGAGCATCTCGGGAAAAACTACGGTATCATTGCTCTAAAAACAAATGTTGATGCAGCGCGTGAGGCGGGCATTATAATCCTGAGCGTGAAGCCACAGGTGATTGAGCAGGTTCTAACGGAGATTGCCCCGGTTGTCGATGACGAGAAGCTTATTGTTTCCATAGCCGCTGGTGTGTCCCTGGCCAGGATTGAGAATGCCCTCAAGAAAGGATCGCGCGTTATACGGGTGATGCCGAATACTCCTGCACTTGTTCTTGCAGGCGCGGCAGCACTCTCCGCCGGGAGCAACGCCACGAGGGAGGATGTTTCATTCGCCAAGGGAATATTTGATTCGGTCGGTCGATCCGTCGTGGTAGATGAAAAACTCATGGATGCGGTGACCGGCCTCTCCGGAAGCGGACCTGCGTATGTGTTCCTGTTCATCGACGCGCTGTCGGACGCCGGCGTTAAGGCAGGGCTTCCCCGCCAGTTGGCGCTCGAACTTGCTGCTCAGACCGTATACGGATCGGCAAAAATGGTTCTTGAGACAAAAGAGCATCCCGCCAGACTTCGTGATTTGGTGACCTCTCCCGGCGGTACGACGATAGAGGGGCTCCATGCTCTGGAGAAAGGGAAGCTGAGAGCTACGCTGATGAACGCAGTGGAGGCGGCAACGGCGAGGAGCAAAGAGCTGGGAAAGTAAGTGCAGAACAGCCTATGACATAGACGAACAGGGATCTCTCGTGATCAGATAAATCTCATTTGACCATGCGGGATCGGTGAAAAGCCATGTCGAATCCAATTTCAGGAGGAACGATGTTCGTATTCGGAAATGTAATACTCGGGATTGCCAAGGTTCTTGATGTCTTGCTGAACATCTACATGTGGGTCATTATTGTCCGTGCTCTCATTTCCTGGGTGAACCCCGATCCCTATAATCCGATTGTGAATTTCCTGCAGCGTGCGACGGAGCCGGTCTTGCGTCCACTGCGGAAGCTAGTGCCGCCCTACAGGCTTGGGATTGATCTTTCGCCGCTCATCGCGATCCTTATCATTATGTTCCTACAGTATGCACTCATCAATACCCTGTATCGCATCGGCCATTCGATGGGATAGCTATCGATAACGTCCGAGGCCGGGAGGCAATACCATGAGCAATGGGATAAAAATAACGCCGCTTGACATTCAGCAGAAGCGGTTTCATATAGGATTCCGAGGTTACGACCGTACGGAAGTCGAGATGTTCCTCGATCTTGTGAGGGATGAAATGGAATCGCTTGTGCGCGAAGTAGCGGATCTGCAGGAATTCCGGCAGTCCTACGAACAGAGACTTCAAGAACTGACAGGGAAAGAAGAGACCGTCAAGAACACCTTATTGATGACGCAGAAGTTGATCGAAGAGCTTAAGGACGGCGCCAAAAAGGAGGCGGCCCTCATTGTCAAGGACGCCGAGATCCGGAGCCATCAGATCATTAACGTTACCCAACAGGAGAAGTTTCGACTCGAGGCAGAAAATCAGGAATTGAAGCGCCGTAAACACCACTTTCTCCGAGACATGAAGAAGGTGATCCAGATGCACCTGGAAATGGTCAATTTCGAGGAGGGCGGCGATGAAGCCAAAGAAGAGCCCGCCCCGAAATAAGACAGAAGAGGCATCGGTCACGTTCTTGGTACGAATCCAGCCCCGGGCACGTAAAAACGAGTTCATGAGGATGGATGACGGCAGTCTAAAGATAAAACTCATTGCACCGCCGGTCGATGGAGCGGCTAACGAAGCGCTGGTCAGGTTCCTGGCAGATCATTTCGGTGCTAGCCGGTCCCAGGTTGAAATCGTTTCCGGACATACATCCAGAGAAAAGATCGTGCGCATCGAGGGTGTCAGGAAGGGTGAAGCGGAAAGGCTGTTGAATAGCAATCAAAAATGAAGTATAGTATCTCAAGGAGCGGAGAGAATTAGATCTGGCATAAAATCATTAAGTCTAAGCTTCGATCCGTGTTGATCTAAGGTTCAATATGACGAGAAGGGGGGCGACAGGCTTCGACGGAGATCAAGAGGTCAGGAGTTGCATGCCGAGGTGCCATGGGGCTCGTAAAACACATGGTAAATAACAACTGCCAATAACGAACTGGCACTCGCTGCCTAATCTAGGCTAGCGCGTCTCCCGGCCGGTGCCTGAACTGCCGACGAGATGTCAAAAACCAGGCTGGTCTTCCCGACGCCGTCCGGGGCGGGAGGATGAGAAAAACCGGGCTGGCCGATTCCGGAGCTTTCCCTGAGGCGTCGGATGAGGCGAGAATCAAAAGAGGGGATAAGCATGTATGAGCTTCTGGTTGAAGGTTTTCGGACGCGGGTTCAATTCCCGCCGCCTCCACCAACTTATTGATTTTATCATATTATTTTAAAAATATCTTCTTATGTATATATGATTGTGAGCTGATTCCTAACAGGATCAGCTCTTTTTTTTCCCTTATGTGAAAGAGAAATGCATAGTTTTCCCGAAGTAATCATTGTATCTAAAGGACAATTTCCAGGCACAAGGGTCATCAATTCGGCTTGTAACATTCGGCGTGAAAACACAAAAAAGGCCTTCTGTCGCCAGAAGGCCTCCGTGCAGCAAAAAGGATATGCTACCAAAGGGGGAACATTTCAAGATCTGCTGTCTCGGTGCTGCCGCTCCGTAGATCAACGACTATGGGCGGAATCGCAATCGCTTCATGAGTAGATGTTGAGGAAGACCAAAATTCGGCATCAATTCCATAGAATGCCGACGGCAGGGGATTTAGCGTCGTGCCGCCAGGAAGATTCGAGATGGTATAGGTTCCGCCTGACTTGACATCGGACAGCGGCAAATCGCCTCTCGACGTGCTGATTGCATCTACAAACAAGCCGCCATGCACAGCAAATACGAAGCCGGTATCCATGGCATCGTCCATTTTTGTCGTACTCGACATGGATATTACTCCCGCGACAGTGTTTCCCGTATAAGTAGATACCACCGCAAGAGTCCCAAAAGTCACCGTAGGTGAAGAAGAGGTGATATTGGGATTTGTGGTACCAGTAAATCCACTCGCAATATACAAATCTCCATCAGCTTCTGCTACGGCTTGGTAATTGCCAACGCCTTCAGCGGGATTGACTGCATTGAGCGTTATCGTGCCGCCGCTGTATACTCCCCACTGTAGCTGACTGCTCGACAGCTTAAACGCGCTGAATTTTCCCGTGATGGGATGGAAATCAGTAACCCGGACATCATAAGGGACCTCTCCTGCCATGGGCAAGGTCTCGTAGAATTTTATCCAGGCACCCGTTGGAGAAGTTATCACTCCACTCGCGGCATAATCCGTGCCGGTTGTCAGAGTAATCGTCGGGAGCGATGTTGGACTAGACGTCGGGGTTGTACCCAAGGTAACCGGTACGCCTTTCACGATCGTCGTCTGATATCCGATTCCTCGAATCAGTACGTCATAGGTAGTGGTTGTTGTCGCGGCAGACACCGGATACAAAATGAACTTTCCCGTGGAATCAGGGACCGTGTAACGGTGTGTCACATGATACGAGCCATCTCCGCTCATTTTCTCAGCCTTAATGACAAAATGAGGTGCCGTTGTGAACGAGGAGCCGGTGCTGATTTGACCGACGATTGCGCCAGCTTTGTCAAGGTCGAAGTAGGCCAGTCTCGGTTTCAAAATATATTCAAATCCGTTATTTAAATCGATAACATCATTCCCCGCGTCAAAATCAATGGCTAGATTCAGCGTCGCTGCACTTGTGACTGGGAATGTACCAACAAGTCGGATCCCATGTTCTGCGTCTGCGATTCTCAGCGGACGGGTATTGCTGCCGATTACGACCTCGTTGAAATAGGTATGGCCGGTCGGCGGATTTGCCGTAAAGGTTGGCACGAGGAATAATCTAATCTGCTGATAGGTGCCTACTGGCAGTTGAATGCCATTCCAGAAGGCTTGAGATATGTTACCATTCCCCAAGGCTATCAGATCAACAGTAACTGGTGTTTCCAAGGGATACTTGAGCCATGCCGGATCATCGGGGCCGGCAGCCGTGCTCGTATGAAACCAGACGTCCTTTATAGTTATCCAGACATGATCGTAATCACCGGGAGCGTCGGTAAGAGAGAGGCTCATAGCCCCCTCAGAGGTTCCCCCGGATGAAGATGAGCTGCTGCTTCCACATGCTTGCAAGGTGAAAATTACTATTACTAAAACTATAAGCCAGATTCCGCGCCTGTGAATCATTGTTCTTTACCTCCTTGTTATGATTAATTATGAAACGCACTTCCTGTGTTACTGGATATTTGACACGCCAATTGATAAATTGTTGAATGGGACAATTAATTGATATCAAATAGTTGAGTACACGATAGGGACGGGACTCTCTTGTTGTATAGAGCTTTTGTTTATGGGAGAAATCTATTTCCGATCGTTCATTCACCATAGGTACTATTCACATAAAAGAAAAACATATTTTGCTTATGGCCTTTCAGGCATTAACTTACGGGCAATTTATATAAAGCACTTGTTTTATCCGCGCGATTCATTATGGAATATCATGGTTGTTTCTTAACTTTTTTCCTTGGATGTTTTTAAAAATATTTCGTCAACATTGTTTTCATGATGAAGCACCGCAGGGAACAACGTCCCTAAGGGATGGGTCGGGCAGAACAAATCAAGACCCGCTACAATGATTCCAAACACTCCGGTGGACGGGTCGCTGCAAACCATGCCCATCACGTGTGTTCATCTGTACGATTCGAGCAGAAGACTACTTTGCTGTTGATAAATTGTTCTCCTCTAGCTTGGAAAGTTCGCAATTTCTGAAAAGCGCAACTGTCATTGACTCCA
>Ga0187779_10002626_pt1 | contig 10972 bp, 9 predicted proteins | sample 1015_Q2_SP10_10__FD_132435 | JGI IMG/M metagenome (GOLD analysis project Ga0187779, IMG submission 132435) | Tropical peat soil microbial communities from peatlands in Department of Meta, Colombia - 1015_Q2_SP10_10_MG | ecosystem: Environmental > Terrestrial > Soil > Wetlands > Peat | place...
CACCCCTTCCCGCGAACTTTCCGCGTCGCAACCGAGTCATCAGTGGACTCGCGCGCGCCGTGCTGGTGGTCGAGGCAACCCTCGCCAGCGGGTCGCTCATCACCGCGCGCTTTGCTGCCGAGCAGGGACGCGACGTGCTTGCCATACCAGGCTCGATTCATTCCCCGTTCTCGAAGGGCAGCCACCGCCTGATCAAGGAGGGAGCGAAGCTGGTCGAAACGGCGGGGGACGTTCTCGAGGAGCTGGGGATGCAGGCGGCGAGCGGGCCGAGCGCCGCGCCGGCGAGCATCGCCCCGGAAGGCGCCGCGGGGCGCGTGCTGGCCGCGCTCGGCCACGACACGGCGAGCGTCGATGTCCTTTGCGAGCGCAGCGCTCTGCCAGCGGATGCAGTCTGCGTCGCATTGGTGCAGCTCGAGCTCGAAGGTCGAATCGCCTGCCTTCCGGGGGGGCTCTACCAGAGGCTGGGCTGAAGAGGGTCCCCGGTACCTTCCTTGCCCGCATTCGAGGGCTTGCTTATCATCCACCCTCCTTTCGCCAGCCTCGAACCGTAGCCCGATGGCCAAGCAGCTGATCATCGCGGAAAAGCCTTCAGTCGCGACAGACCTGTCGCGCGCGCTCGGGGGGTTCACGCGCCACGACGAGTATTTCGAGAGCGAGCGTCACGTGCTCTCATCCGCCGTCGGGCATCTGCTCGAGATCGGCATGCCGGAGGAGGAGGAGGTCAAGCGCGGCAAGTGGACGTTCGCGCACCTCCCGGCCATCCCTTCCCGATTCGCGCTGAAGCCCATCGAAAAGAGCGAGGCACGGCTCAAGGTGCTGCTGAAGCTTCTCAAGCGCAAGGACGTCACCGCAGTGGTCAATGCATGTGACGCGGGACGGGAAGGCGAGCTCATCTTCCGCTACCTCGTCCAGTACTCCGGCGTCAACAAGCCCATCAAGCGCTTGTGGTTGCAGTCGATGACGCCCTCTGCGATCCGCGACGGATTCGGCCAGCTCCGCAGCGACGAGACGATGCGCCCGCTGGCCGATGCCGCGGTTTGCCGATCGGAGTCAGATTGGCTGGTGGGCATCAACGGTACCCGGGCGATGACCGCCTTCAATTCCAAGGCGGGCGGATTCCAGCTCACCACCGTCGGGCGCGTGCAGACGCCGACGCTGGCCATCCTGGTCGAGCGCGAGGAAAAGATCCGCGCCTTTCAGCCGCGCGGCTACTGGGAGGTGGTGGCAACCTTCGGCGTGGCCAGCGGCGAGTACGTCGGGCGATGGTACGACGAGTCTTTCAAGAAGCGCGACGACGATGCGGATGCGCGGGCCGAGCGCCTGTGGGACGCGTCCGCGGCGCAAGCCATCGTTGTCAAGTGCGAGGGCAAGCCTGGCACGATCACCGAGGAATCCAAGCCCTCGACGCAGGCCGCTCCGCTGCTCTACGACTTGACCAGCCTTCAGCGCGACGCCAACGGCCGTTTCGGTCTGTCGGCGCGCACCACGCTCTCGCTGGCACAGGCGCTCTACGAAAAGCACAAGGTCCTCACCTACCCCCGGACGGACTCTCGCGCCCTGCCGGAGGACTACGTGGCGACGGTCAAGGCGACGCTCGAGGAACTTCGCGAGTCGAACGCCTACGCCACTTTCGCGAGACAGATCCTGAAGGCCAAGTGGGTCAAGCCCAACAAGCGGATTTTCGATAACAGCAAGATCTCCGACCATTTCGCGATCATCCCCACGCTGCAGCGCCCCAAGGCCTTGAACGAGCTCGAGGCCAAGCTCTACGACCTGGTGGTGAAGCGCTTTCTGGCGGTTTTCTACCCGAGCGCGGAGTATCTGCTCACGACGCGTATTACCCGCGTCGTCGGGGAACCGTTCAAGACCGAAGGCAAGGTCCTGGTAGCCCCGGGGTGGCTGGCCGTATACGGGAGGGAGGCGCACTCGCAGACCGAGCCGTCGCTCGTTCCGGTCCGGCCCAATGAAAAGGCGAGGACCGAGAAGATCGAGGCGGTGGCGAACCAGACCAGGCCTCCCGCTCGCTTCACTGAAGCGACGCTGCTCTCTGCCATGGAGGGCGCGGGCAAGCTGATCGAGGACGACGATCTGCGCGAAGCGATGCGCGAGAAAGGACTGGGAACACCCGCGACGCGGGCGCAGATCATCGAGGGCCTGATTCAGGAGAAATACGTCCATCGCGACGGCCGCGAGCTCACGCCGACGGCGAAGGCGTTTTCGCTGATGACGCTGCTGCACGGTCTTGGAATTCCGGAGCTCTTCTCGCCGGAGCTCACCGCCGAGTGGGAATACAAGCTGGCCCAGATGGAGCACGGTAAGCTCAAGCGCGTGCAGTTCATGCGCGAGATCGTGCGCATGACCCAACACATCGTGGCGCAGGCGAAAAACTACGAAAGCGACACCATCCCGGGGGATTTCGCGACCCTCACCGCGCGCTGTCCGAAGTGCGGCGGCGAAGTGCACGAGAAGTACCGGAAGTTCCAGTGCCAGCAGTGCGATTTCGGAATGTGGAAGATCGTCGCCGGTCGACAGCTCGAGATCCCCGAAGCCGAGACGCTGCTCGCGCAGCGCGAAGTCGGGCCGCTGGAAGGCTTCCGCAGCCGGCAAGGGCGCCCGTTCGCCGCCAAGCTCAGGCTGAGCGATGCCTACGAAGTCCAGTTCGATTTCGGCGCGGGCTCCGCCGAGTCCGGAGACGCCGAAGCGCCCGATTTCAGCGGGCAGGAGGCGCTGGGAGCGTGTCCGAAGTGCGGCTCGCGGGTCTTCGAGACGTCACTGTCCTACGTGTGCGAGAAATCCGTCGGCCCGGACAAGACCTGCGACTTCCGCTCGGGCCGGGTGATTCTGCAGCGCCCCGTCGAGCGCGCGCAGATGCAGAAACTCCTCGCTACCGGCAAGACCGATCTGCTTCAATTCGTGTCGGCTCGCACTCGCAGACCCTTCGCGGCTTACCTCGTGCGCCAGCCGGACGGAAAGATCGGCTTCGAGTTCGAAAAGAAAGATCTGGGCAAGACCCGTGGCGGGCGCGTCGCTCGCGGCGCAACGGCCTTGCGCGTGTTGGGCCCGCATCCGAAGGACAACCGGCCCGTCGAGCTTCACGCCGGCCGCTACGGGCCGTACGTGAAGCATGGCGACGTCAACGCCACCCTGCCCGACCGCGATCGCGATCGCATCGATGCGGTGACGCTCTCCGAAGCCGTGGCTCTGCTTGCAGCCAAGGCGGCCAAAACCGGATCCTCGCCGACCAAGCGAGCCGCGAAGCCGGTCAAGGCCACCACTCGCAAGCGCGCGCCGTAGCGATCGGCTGCGAGGACGCCGGAGCGCCGTTCCTCAAAGCCTCGCAGGCGAAGCCGGACCATCTCCAGGGCAAGGACCGCTCACATCTCGTGCCGCAGCGCCAACATGGCGCGCAGCACGTCCACGTCGTCCCACGGAATGTCGGTGCGTGCGTCACACAGGTAGGAACTTTCGGGATCCCTCAGCCACTCCTGCGGAAACTCCGCAATCAGGTGCTCCTCGCCCGCAGCGATGTCGCTGCGGCCCGCATAAGCGCGTCCATCGAGAGCTGCCGCCAGTGCGGCGCAGAGATCCACGCCGACCAAGCCGCCCATCTGCACGCCGTTCGTGACCCTGCGATTGATCTCGATCAGGTAAACCTGTCGCGTCTGCACGTGCTCGATGAACTCCGCCCCGAAGAACCCGTTGATACCGAACCCGGCTGCGAGCATTCCCGAAAAATGTTGCGCCTCCGGCGCGTGTCTGCACCTGACGACCGTCGACGGTCCGGTGGCCGAACTGCGCAGCAGGACCTCGCGCGTCATGCCGGCGTAGGCGACGCCGCCCCAAGCTGCCACCGCGTGCAGCAGGCCCTTGCCGGGAACCCAGGCCTGAATCAGCATGTCATCGGAATCGAGCACCGTTGCGCCTCGGGCGGAAGCCAATTTCCAGAACGCGGGCTCCAGTCGGGCCCGATCCGCGACAACTTCGACGGCCCTGCCCGCGGTTCCAAACGAGCGCTTCACCACCACCGGATAGCCGTGCGCTTCGGCGAATGAACGGCCGGTGGCGGGATCGGAAATCACCGCGTAGGGTGGCACGCGCACGCCGAGGGCTTCGGCCCCTCGCGGCAACAGCGTCTTGTCGATGCTCGTGCGGTAGTGCCGCGGATCGCCAAGCGACGTGCGAATCAGGGCGAGCAGCAGCTCGCGCGTGTCTTGGCTCAGGCCCTCGGGCGGCGATTCGACGAAAAGCAGCATCAGGTGCAACGTCGTGTCGTCGCAAGGAACGATCAGTCGCGGCGGTTGGTCGCCGATGGCGCCCGCCAGCATATGGGCCCACTGCATCGGCGTCGCCGCCTCGGGAATGTGCGTCACGCGCGCCACGTACCGGCTTTGCGTCAGCAGCGCAGCTTGAGGCGCCAGCACCGACACATCGAAGCCCGCCCGGACGAGTTCGCACGGCAAGCGTGCGGGGCTGGCCCACTTGGTTGCGGTCGCGGCCAAGAGCACCGGAATTCCCAAGTGCCCCCCGCTTGCGTAATCAGACGTCTAGGTTGCGAACGCCGAGCGCGTTGCTCTCGATGAATTCGCGCCGCGGCTCGACTTGCTCACCCATCAGCGTGGTGAATATCTCCTCGGCCGCTATGCCGTCCTCGATCTGAACCTTGAGCAGCCGTCGCGCTTGCGGGTCCATCGTGGTTTCCCAGAGTTGCTCCGGGTTCATCTCGCCGAGCCCCTTGTAGCGCTGTATCGACAGCGCCTCGCGCGCCTCGGCGAGCAGCCAGTCGAGCGCGGCCTTGAATGTGCTCGCGGTCGCGCTGCGCTCGCCGCGGCGCACCGTCGCGCCGGAGTGCATGAGCCCTTGCAGGACATCGGCCGCCGCCCTGATCTGCGCGTAGTCCCCGCTCCTCAGGAAATCGGTATCGAGTGCCGTCGTGTGACGCGTTCCATGGCGGGTTCGAACGATCAAGAGCCGTTGCTGCTCCGCTTGGCCGTCGTAGGCCGCCTCGACGGTCAGGTCCGGGCTCGCAACGGCGCGCTGCAGCTCCTCGGCGCTCTTTGCCGCGGCGCCTGGATCCGAGAGATCGGGCCGCGCACCGCTCAACAGCGCATAGAGGACGGCCGGATCGATTAGTCTGGAAACGCGCTCGATCACCGCTTCGGCGAGCAGATATTGCCGCGAGACGTTCTCCAGTGCGTCCATCGATAGAGGCGGCCGCCCTGCGCCCGGAGTGACTTCCGCGCCTTTGAGCGCCACCTTGAGCAGGTGCTGCTTCAAGTCGTGGTCGTCCTTGAGGTAGGTTTCCTCCTTGCCCTGCTTCGCCTTATACAACGGCGGCTGCGCGATGTAGATGTGCCCCCGCTCGACCAGCTCCGGCATCTGCCGATAAAAGAATGTGAGCAGCAAGGTCCGAATATGCGATCCGTCGACATCGGCATCGGTCATGATGATGATCCGGTGGTAGCGCAGCCGATCCGCATCAAAAGCGTCCTTGTCCTCCTTGTCGCCGTTGGTCGCCTTGCCGAAGCCGGTTCCCAGCGCCGTAATGAGCGTGACGATCTCCTGCGAGCTGACGAGCTTGTCGAAGCGCGCTCGCTCGACGTTCAGGATCTTGCCGCGCAGCGGAAGTATCGCCTGGAACCTGCGATCCCGGCCCTGTTTCGCCGATCCGCCCGCCGAATCGCCCTCGACCAGATAGAGCTCGCAGAGCTTCGGATCACGCTCCTGGCAGTCGGCGAGCTTTCCGGGCAGGCCCATGCTGTCGAGAACCCCCTTGCGACGCGTGAGCTCGCGCGCCTTGCGGGCCGCCTCTCGCGCGCGTGCGGCCTCGATGATCTTGCTGCAGATGATGCGTGCATCGTTCGGATTCTCGAGCAGGAACTCGTTGAGCCTTCCGCCGACGATCTCCTGCACGATGGGCTGGATCTCTGAAGAGACCAGCTTGTCCTTGGTCTGCGACGAGAATTTGGGCTCGGGTGCCTTGATCGACAGCACGCAGGTGAGCCCCTCGCGCATGTCGTCGCCTGCCGTTTCCACCTTGGCTTTCTTGGCGAGTTCCTCCTTCTCGATGTAGCTGTTGAGCGTGCGCGTCATCGCCTGACGCAGTCCGGTAAGATGCGTGCCGCCGTCGCGTTGCGGAATGTTGTTGGTGAAGCACTGCATCGATTCGGCGTAGGAATCGTTCCACTGCATCGCGACTTCGACCGTGACGCCCTCCTTCTCCCCACTCGCATAAAAGATTCTCGGGTGCAGCACATTCTTGCTGCGGTTCATGTACTCGACGAACGCCTTGATGCCCCCGGTGAACTTGAAGCTCTCGGTCTTGCCGTCGCGCTGGTCGACGAGCTCGATCTTCACTCCGTTGTTGAGGAACGACAGCTCGCGGATGCGGCGCGCCAAGATCTCGTAGTGGTATTCGACCTTGCCGAAGGTCACCGGCGAGGCCATGAAGTGCACTTCCGTGCCGCGGCGCTCGGTGGTTCCCGTCATCGCCAGCGGGGCGAGCGCGACACCGTCACGAAACTCCATCTGGTGCACTTTGCCGTCGCGCCAGATCTTGAGCCTCAACCACTCCGACAAGGCGTTGACGACCGAGACTCCGACGCCATGGAGTCCGCCGGACACCTTGTAGGAGTTCTGGTCGAACTTGCCTCCAGCGTGCAGCTCGGTCATCACGATCTCGGCGGCGGAACGCTTGAGCTCGTCGTCCTCCTTGATGTCGATCGGAATCCCTCGGCCATTGTCGACGATCGAAATCGAATTGTCGGCGTGGATGACGACCTTGATCTCGTCGCAGTAGCCAGCCAGCGCCTCGTCGATCGCGTTGTCGAGCACCTCGAAGACCATGTGGTGCAGGCCCGTGCCGTCGGAGGTATCGCCGATGTACATGCCGGGACGCTTGCGCACCGCCTCGAGGCCCTTGAGGACCTTGATGCTGTTGGAATCATAATCGCCCGCGTCGTCGAGCGGCCTTGGATTGACTTGGGTCATTCGATGCATTCTCGCTTCAGGCCGCCTTCAAAAGCGCCGACGCCGACTCTGGAAGTCGGCGCCGTCGGCTGGCTGCATTGCTCGGCTCACGGCTCATATCCGCATGGGCATCACAACGTACTTGTAGTCAGCGCGCCCGGGCATCGTCACGAGCGCGCTGGAGTTGGCGTCTCCGAAAGCGAGCACGACCTGCTCCGTGCCGATGTTCTGCAGCACGTCGACCAGGTAGGTGATGTTGAAGCCGATGTCGAGAGCGTCGCCCTTGTAGGCGACCTCCAGCTCTTCCTCGGCTTCCTCCTGCTCGCTGTTCGTGCAGATGATCTTCAGCTGTTCGCTTCCCAACACGATGCGCACTCCGCGGAACTTCTCGTTCGACAGGATCGCCGCGCGCTGCAGCGCCTGCAGCAGCATGCTCCGCGACAGCTGGATCTGCTTAGTGTGTCCGGTGGGAATCACGCGGTTGTAGTCGGGAAACTTCCCGTCGACCACCTTGCTTACCAACTCGATGCTCCCGAATCGGAACCAGACCTGGTTCGCGAGCAGGTCGATCGACACTTCGGAATCGCTGTCCTCGAGAAGCTTGCCGAGTTCGAGCACGGTCTTTCGCGGCAGGATCACCTCCTCGCGCGTGTAGTCGCCCGGCACCGCGAGACTTGCGTACGACAACCGATGGCCGTCGGTTGCAACTGTCTGCAGGGAGCCCTTGTCAACCACCAGCAGCATTCCGTTCAGGTAGTAGCGTATGTCCTGCTGCGCCATCGCGAACTCGGCCAGCTTGAGCAACCCACGAAACTGCTTTTGCGGCAGCCTGATCGTCTGCTGCTTCTCCTGGGAGAGGCTCATCCGCGGATAGTCACCGGCGGGTAGTGTCTGCAGGTTGAAGCGCGATCGTCCGGCGCGAACTGCCATCCTGCTCGCCGAGGTTTCCACGGTGACCGTCGCGTCGTCCGGCAGCGCGCGCAGCAGGTCCTGCAGCTTGCGTGCTCCCACGGTTATCGCCTGATCCTGCTTGCCCGCGAGTTCGCTGTGCGACGTGATCTGCATTTCCAGATCAGTGGCCGTTACGAATAGACGTCCATTCCTCTGTTCAAGCAGGACATTGGCGAGAATCGGCAGCGTATGCCGCCGCTCGACGATACCTGACACCGCCTGCAGCGGTCTCAGCAACGCGTCCCTGGGTGCTTGTTTTAATTGCATTGTTCCAAGTAATGACAGCTAATAAGAGTTGACCTGTGCTCTGGATAACAGGCTAATAGCTCAATGTCGCCCGTGGCTTGCGGCGCATACAGCGGACGGGAGAACGGCTGTGCTGCGTGTGGACGCTTTGGGGATGAACCCACGAGTCCCTGGTTTTGGCGATCAATCAACAAATTATAGACTGATTTAACCGCGATTCCCACCTCGGAGCGGCTCAACTGCGCAGCGTCTGCAAGAGCAGATTCACGTCACGGCCTATCTCGGGGACGGAGTCGCGCAACTTCGCGATCTGCCGGCAGGCGTGCAGGACCGTGGTGTGATCGCGGCCGCCGAAATTGCTGCCGATTTCGGGCAGCGAAAGCTGCGTGAGCTCCTTGGCCAGCGCCATCGCGACCTGGCGCGGGCGCGCGACGGCCCGCGAGCGTTTCTTCGAATGCATGTCCGAAACCCGGATCTTGTAGTACTCGGCCACGGTCTTCTGAATGTTCTCGACCGAGATTTGGCGGTTCTGGACGGCGACCAGGTCGCGCAGCGCCTCCTTCGCCAGCGGGAGCGATATTTCCTGGCCGTGGAAGCTCGCATACGCGAGCACGCGCTTGAGCGCGCCTTCGAGTTCGCGGACGTTGGAGCGTATGTGCTTGGCGATGAAAAAAGCGACCTGCTCGTCGAGCTTCATCCCGCTCTGCGCGGCCTTGGAGAGCAGGATGGCGACACGCATCTCCAGCTCGGGCGGCTCGAGCGCCACCGTCAACCCCCAGCCGAAGCGCGAAATCAGGCGCTCCTCGATGCCCGAGATCTCCTTCGGGTAGGTGTCGCACGTGATGACGACCTGCTTGTGAGCCTCGATCAGCGTGTTGAACAGGTAGAAGAACTCCTCCTGAGTTCGGCTCTTGCCGTTGAAGAACTGGATATCGTCGATCAGGAGCAAATCGAGCGAGCGGTAGTAGCGCTTGAAATCGTCGAACGCCTTGTGCTGGTAGGCGCGCACGACATCAGAAACGTAGGTCTCGGCGTGGATGTAGCGAATCTTGGCGCCGGGTTGTTCTCCAGGATGTGGTTGCCGATGGCCTCGATCAGGTGCGTCTTGCCGAGGCCCACGCCTCCATAGACGAACAGCGGGTTGTAGGAGGTCGGATGGTCGGCAACTTGCAGCCCGGCTGCGCGGGCGAGCTGATTGGCCTTTCCCTGTACGAAGGTCGCGAAAGTCAGTCCCGGATTGAGGCTCGCTTGCTCGCCCCGACGGACCGCCGGAGCCGGCAGCGGAGCGCTCGCTGTCACCGGTGCCGGGGCGAGCCCTTCGCCGGGCTCGGCGAGGGCGAACGCCAGGCGCAGCGGTCGGCCCACGGCGACCGCCGCGAGCTCTTCGATCCGGCCCGCGAACCGTTCCTTGACCCACTGCAACACGAAACGATTGGGAGCAATCAGGCGCAGGCCTTCCCCGGCCAGTTCAAGGCGAAGCGGGCGAATCCAGGTGTTGAATTGCTGTTCGGTGAGCTCCCTCTGGAAGGACTCGAGGCAACTCTGCCAGAAGGCGGGCGTCGACATGATCGGTGGGTGGCCAAGCGGAAAAAAACAGCGGGCGCCACAAGGAGCCCGTCAAGCTCGAATTCTAACTCGCTTGCTGTTGGTTATCCACAGCATCCGAGCGCGAATTTGCCTTGACAAGAATAGCCGCAAGAAGCTCTAATGAAAGGCTTTTTCCAACGAAGGCGAATCCATGAAACGCACCTACCAGCCCTCGGGCATCCGACGCAAGCGGACCCACGGCTTTCGCAGCCGCATGAAGACCGCCGGCGGGCGGCGCGTATTGCGCGGGCGCCGCGCCAAAGGCCGGGCGAGGCTCGCAGTCTAGGGACCATCAGGGCATTCGTTTCGCCACAATAGGCTCCAGTCGTCGCCACCGGCTCACCGGCGCGGGCGCCTTCGCCAAAGTACTTCGCGAGGGGCAGCGATTCGATGCGCGGCATCTGCAGTTGCTCGTGACGGCGGCGGCCGGCACGGCGGGCCGCGTCGGACTCGTGATCGGGAAGCAGTATCTCCAAAGCGCCGTCGATCGCAACTACGTAAGGCGCGCTCTGCGCGAGGTGGTGCGCAAGCGCCGGCGAGAGATTGAAAGGTTCGATATCGTGTTGCGTCTGCGCGGTCGCTGTGAACGGGTGAGCTTGCACGGCGTCGGCTTGGAAGCGGCCGAACTCCTCGACGCGTTCCTTCAGCGCGGGGCGCGATGAGGCTATTGCTCGTATTCCTGCTACGCGGCTATCAGTACGCGTTACGCCCGCTGATGGGCGCCCACTGCCGCTTCTACCCGAGTTGCTCGGATTACGCGCGCGAAGCGATCGAGCGCCACGGCGCGCTCAAAGGGGCCTGGATGGCATCCCGCCGCGTCCTTCGCTGCCACCCCTATCATCCGGGCGGATTCGACCCGGTTCCCTGATCGAACGCGACGGTCCGCACCCTGGGTTTCATGGATACTCAGCGCATCATCCTGCTCGCCATCTTTTCCCTGTCGCTGATCATGCTCTGGCAGGCTTGGCAACGCGAGCATCAGCCGCCGGTGCCACCGGCCGCGACTCAGCCCACGCCCGCCGCCAGCGTTCCTGCGCCGGCTTCCCCGGGCGTCGGCGCACTGGCGCCCCCCAGCACGGCGAGCCCGCCAGCGGCCAGCGGAGAGAAGATCGTCGTCAAGACCGACCTGTATACCGCCACCATTGACACGCTCGGTGGCGTCGTCGAGCAAGTCGCCCTGTCCGCGCACCGGGATACGCAGGATGAAGCCAAGCCGTACCTG
>Ga0187779_10002627_pt1 | contig 10972 bp, 8 predicted proteins | sample 1015_Q2_SP10_10__FD_132435 | JGI IMG/M metagenome (GOLD analysis project Ga0187779, IMG submission 132435) | Tropical peat soil microbial communities from peatlands in Department of Meta, Colombia - 1015_Q2_SP10_10_MG | ecosystem: Environmental > Terrestrial > Soil > Wetlands > Peat | place...
CGCGTACCGGCCGCTGGTGGACCCGCAGGAGACGATCGAGCTGCCGAGCCCGGCGGGGCAGGAGCCGCGGCACGTGCTGCGCGACATCCTGGCGGACATCATCCACCAGCGCCTCGACGAGGTGCTCGGGGCGGTGGCGCGGGAGATCGAGCGGGTGGGCTACGTCGGCAAGCTGCCGGCGGGCGTGGTGCTCACCGGCGGCACGGCGCAGTTGGCCGGCGCGGTGGAGCTGGCGCGCGACGTGTTCGGGATGCCGGTGCGGCTCGGGGTGCCGGGCCAGCACCTCGCGGGGAGCCTGATCGACGCGGTGGAGCAGCCGCGCTTCAGCACCGCGACCGGGCTGGCGATGTACGCGATGCACGAGCTGGCGCGGGGCGCCGCGCAGGCAGGGGTGCGGGCCGTGACGGTGGACCGGGTGTGGGGTTCGGTGCGCCGGTGGTTGACCGACTTCTTCTAGACCCAGCGGAGCGGGAGACGGCGTCATGATCTTCGAGCTCGAGGAAACCGTCCAGCAGAACGCGCGGATGAAGGTCGTCGGCGTCGGTGGCGGCGGCGGCAACGCCGTCAACCGGATGATCGAGGAGCACCTGAGCGGGGTGGAGTTCATCTCGGTCAACACCGACGCCCAGGCGCTGCTGAACTCCCGGTCGGACATCAAGGTCCAGATCGGGAAGAAGCTGACGCGCGGGCTGGGGGCGGGGGCCCGGCCGGAAATCGGCCGCCAGGCGATCGAGGAGAACCGCGAGGAGGTCGGCCGCGTGATCGCGGGCGCGGACCTCGTGTTCGTGACCTGCGGCATGGGGGGCGGCACCGGGACCGGCGCCGCGCCGATCATCGCCGCGATGGCGCACGAGATCGGGGCCCTCACGGTCGGCATCGTGACCAAGCCGTTCCTGTTCGAGGGCAAGAAGCGGATGAAGCAGGCCGAGATGGGCATCGTGGAGATGCGCAAGCACGTCGACACGATGATCGTCGTGCCGAACGAGCGCCTGCTGGCGGTGGCGGGCAAGGGGATGCCGTTCCTCGACGCCCTGAAGAAGGCCGACGAGGTGCTGCTCAACGCGACCCGCGGGATCTCGACCCTGATCAGCGTGGCGGGCCTGGTGAACGTGGACTTCGCCGACGTCCGCACCGTGATGCAGAACGGCGGCTCGGCGCTGATGGGCACGGGCACCGGGAAGGGCGAGAACCGGGCGCTGGAGTCGGCGCAGCAGGCGATCTCGAGCCCGCTGCTGGACAACGTCTCGATCAACGGGGCGACCGGCGCGCTGGTGAACATCACCGGCGGCACCGACCTCACCCTGGGCGAGGTCACGCAGATCAGCGACACGATCCACGACGCCGCGGGCGACGACGCCGACGTGATCTTCGGCGCGGTGGTGGATCCGGCGATGGAGGGCGAGATCCGGGTGACGGTCATCGCCACCGGCTTCGACCGCCGCGACCTCAAGGAGGCGGGTCCGCGGGCGAGCGGCGTGATCCAGTTCCCGCAGCGCCAGGTGGCGGGCCTGCGCGGGGCCGGCGCGCAGCCGGCGGCCGCGGCGGGCGGGGCGGGCACGCCGCCTGCAGCGCCGCGCCGTGCGCCACCCCCTGCTCCCGGCGCGACGCCGCCGGCGGAGCCGCTCTCCGACATGGAGATCCCGACCTTCATCCGCAGGCAGATGGATTGAGTCGGCCGACGCGCCGGCGCCTCGACTCGGTGGTGGCGGTGCTGGCGCTCGCGGCCGCCGCGGGGAGCGTGGCGCGCGCGCACGGCTACCTGGGCGGTCTCCCGACCGCGCCCGCCCTGCTCGTCACCGGCGCCCCGCTCGTCACCGTGGCCGACACGCTGCGGCGCGGCGAGACCGTGGCGCAGCTGTTCGTCCGCAACCGCGTCGCCGACGTGGACTGGACCTCGGTCGCCCGCGGCATCCGGAACTTCGAGCCCACCCGCCTCAAGGCCGGCCTGGTGTTCTTCTTCCAGCGGCACCGCGGCGCGGCCCCGCACGCGGTGGCCGCGCGGATGTCGCCGGACGCGCGGCTGCGCCTGACGCGCGTCGCCGACCACTGGGCGGCGTCGATGGAGCGGGTGCCGTGGCACGCCGAGCCACTGGTGGTGAGCGGCAGCATCAGCCGCGACGCGCCCACCGTGTACGCGGCGATGGACGCCGCGGTGGGCGACGCGATCCTCCCGGGCGACGAGCGCACCCAGCTGGTGCTCGCGCTCTCGGACGTGTACGACTGGGAGGTGGACTTCGCCCGCGACCTGCAGCCGGGCGACGCGTTCCGCGTGGTCGCCGAGCGGCTGGTGTCGCCCGACGGCGAGGCGCGGTTCGGGCGCGTGGTGGCGGCGCGGCTCGACCTCCGCGGCCAGCGGCTGTACGCGTTCCGGATGGACGACGGCGACCGGCCGGCGTTCTGGGACGAGAACGGCCGCTCGCTGCGCCGCGACTTCCTGCGCTCCCCGCTGCGCTACAAGAGCGTGAGCAGCCGGTTCAGCAGCTCGCGGTGGCAGCCGATCCTGCACTTCTTCCGGGCCCACCTCGGCACCGACTTCGCGGCCGTCGAGGGCACCGAGGTGCGGGCGATCGGCGCCGGCGTCGTGACCTTCGCCGGCCGCGAGGGCGGCTACGGCAACCTGGTCGTGATCCGCCACCCGCACGGCTACGAGACCCGCTACGGCCACCTGCTGCGGTTCGCCGAGGGGATCGGGAGCGGCGTGGCCGTGGAGCAGAACCGCGTGATCGGGTACGTCGGGAGCAGCGGCCTCTCCACCGGGCCGCACCTGCACTTCGAGGTGCGGCAGAACGGCCGGGCCGTCAACCCGCTGCGGCAGCTGGGCGGCGCGGCGCCCGGCGCGCCGATCGCCGCGGACCTGCGGCCGGCCTACGACCGCGAGAAGCAGCGCCTGCTCCAGCTCCTCGAGCCTCCGCCCCCCGTCGTCATCGCGAGCACGCCGCGCACCTGAGGCGTCGCCGCGCGCCGTCCGGTGGACCTGTACCCCGCCATTGACCTCCGTGCCGGGCGCGTCGTGCGCATGCGCCGCGACGACCCCGACACCGTGTTCGTCTACGACCCGGACCCGCACGCGGTGGCCCGCCGCTGGGCGGAGGGCGGGGCGCGCCGGGCCCACCTGGTGGACCTCGACCGCGTGTTCGGCGCCGGCGAGCAGACGGCGCTCCTCGCCGCCCTGGTGCGCGCGCACCCGCTGCGCTTCCAGGCGGGCGGCGGGGTGGCCACGCTCGAGGCGGCCGCCGCGGTCCTCGCCTGCGGCGTCGAGCGGGTGATCCTGCACGCCGCGGCCGCCCGGGAGCCGGGCGGGCTCGCGGCGTTCGCGCGCCGCCACGGCGCGGCGCGCCTCGCGCTGGCGGTGGACGCCCGCGGAGGACTCGTCGAGTTCGGCGGGTCCGCCGCCCGCGTCCCGGCGGCGGAGGCGGCCCGCGCGGCGGCGGACGCCGGCATCCGGACCGTGGTGTATACGGACCTCGGGCGCGAGGGGGGCCTCGGCGGCGCCGACGTCGCGGGCGCCGCGGCCCTCGCGCGCGAGGCGGGCGTGGAGGTGATCGTGTCCGGCGGCGTGAGCGAGCTCGACGACGTGAAGCGAATCCGCGACGCCGGCCTGGCCGGCGCGGTCGTCGGCCGCGCGCTGTTCGAGGGCCGGTTCACGCTTCCCGAGGCGCTGGCGTGCTCGTCCTCGCCCTAGGCGCCCTGGCGGCGGGCGCGGCGCTCGCCGTGTACCTGCGGCTCGAGAAGGCCGGGCCCGCGGGCCTGCCGCTCGCGGTGCTGCGCGCCGTGGCGTGGGGCGCGGTGGCCGCGCTGCTCGTGGATCCCGGGTGCCGGCACGCGGCGGGCGGCGCGGCGCCGGTGGTGCTCCTCGACCATTCCCTCTCGATGACGGATCCCGGGCCGGAGCCGGCCGCGCTCGCGCGCTGGCGCGCCGCGCTCGACACGGCCCGCCGCGCCGCGGGCCGCTCCGGGAGCGTCCTGCTGTTCGGCGCCCAGCCCGCCGCCCTGCGCGGCGACGCGCCGCCCGACGCGCCCGCCACGCGCCTTCTCCCGGCGTGGCGCGAGGCGGCCTCGCTCGGCGGGCCGGTCACGGTCGTCACGGACGGGGAGGTGGACGACGCGCGCGACCTGCCGCCGGACTTCGACCGGCTGGCGCGCGTCGTCGTGCTGCCGCGGCCGCCGCGGGCCGACGCGGGGGTGGCCGGTTTCGATCTGCCCCTGGCGCTCCGCGCCGGCGACACGGCCACCGCGAGCGTCGTGGTGGTCGCCGCCGGCACCGCCCCGTCGGACACGGCCACGCTCGAGCTCAGGGAGGGCGCGCGCGTGGCGGCGCGCACGAGGATCGCGCTGGGCGCGGGCGGCAGCTTCCGGCGCGAGCTGCGGTTCGTGCCCGCCGCGCCCCCGGCGGGCGCCGACCGGGAGGTCCGCCGCTACGAGGCGCGCCTCGCTGGCGTGCCCGACGACGCGGAGCCGCGCGACGACGCGCGCGCGAGCCTGGCGGAGGTCGCGCGCACCAGCGCGATCGCGGTGCTGTCGGACAGCCCCGACTGGGACTTCCGTACCCTGGTGGCGACGCTCCGGCAGACGGCGGGCGTCCCGGTCTCCGCGTTCGTGCGGATCGCGCCCGGCGGTCCGTGGCGCGACGCGGCCTCGCTGGGCCCGGTGACCGCGGGCGCGGTGGAGGCTGCGGCGCGCGGCGCGTCGCTGGTGGTCGTGCACGGCACGCCGGCGGGCACGGCGCCGATGGCCGCGCTGGCGCGCCACGGCCTGTGGCGGTGGACGGCGAGCCCGGCGGGCGCGCTCGCCGGCGACTGGTACGTGCTGCCCACCGCGGCCGCGTCGCCGCTCGGCGCCGCCCTCGCCGGCGTGCCGCCCGACAGCCTGCCGCCGCTCGAAGCGCTGAGCGAGGTGCCGGCCGACACGTCGGGGTGGACGGGCCTCGCGGCCCGGCTCGCGCGGCGCGGGCGCGCCTGGCCGGCCGTGTCCGGGGGCGAGCGCGGGGGCCTGCGCCTGGTGCGGATGCTGGGGTCGGGCTTCTGGCGGTGGTCGAGCAAGGGCGGGGTCGCCGCCGAGGGATACCGGAGCCTCGTCGCCGCCGTCACGGACTGGCTGCTGGCGGAGCCGGAGGGCGCGGGCGCGGCGCTGGCCGCGCGGCGCGACTCCCTGAACCGTGGGCTCGACGAGCTGTTGCCGAGGCCGCGCACGCTCGAGAGCCGGGCCGGCCTTCCCGGCACGGTGACGGCCGAGACGGAGCCGCTGCGCCGGAATCCTCTGGTGTACGGGGTGGCGCTCGCGGCATTGGTGCTGGAGTGGGTCGGGAGGCGTAGGCGAGGGATGAGGTGAGGCGCAATTGTGAGAAGTGAGAGGTGAGACGTGAGACGTTCACGTGAGAGGTGAGAGGCAACGGCCGTGAGAGGTGCCGCGGAGTCAACCTCTCACGGCTTCTGCTTCTCACTTCTCACTTGAACGTCTCACCTCTCACGTCTCACTTCTCACTGTCGGAAAGGGGGTCCTTTGGTGGGGTTGTGGGGCAAGATCAAGCACCTCGTTACCGCCGACGTTGGCGCGCTGCTCCGCGGCGCCCCCCAGCTCGACTCCCTCGAGCGCCTCCTCATCGAGGCCGACCTCGGCGTCGCGGCGGCCGAGGAGCTGGTGGCGGAGCTCGGCGAGCGCGTGCGGCGCGGCAAGCTCCAGACCGCCGACGAGGTGCGCGCCGCGCTCGAGGAGCGGCTCGCGGCCCTGCTCGCGGCCCCCCCCCCCGCTGGCGGGCCGGCGCCCGGCGCCGTGGCGCGCGCGGAGCCCGGGCCCACCGTGATCCTGATGGTCGGCGTGAACGGGACCGGCAAGACCACCGCCGCCGCGCGGCTCGCGCGCCGGCTCCGCGCCGAGGGACGGCAGCCGGTGCTCGTCGCCGCCGACACCTACCGCGCGGGCGCGGTGCAGCAGCTCGAGCGCTGGGCGGAGGCGCTCGGCCTGCCGTGCGTGAAGGGCGCGCCGGGCGGCGATCCCGCGGCCGTCGTCTTCGACGCCCTCGAGGCCGCGCGCGCGCGGGGCCTCGACACCGCGATCGTGGACACGGCCGGCCGCCTGCACACCCAGGACGACCTGATGAAGGAGCTGCAGAAGATGGCGCGGGTCGCGGGGCGGAAGGTGCCGGGCGCGCCGCACGAGACCCTGCTCGTCGTGGACGGATCCACCGGCCAGAACGCGGTCCAGCAGGGGCGCGTGTTCAAGGCGGCGCTGCCCCTGACGGGGCTGTTCGTCACCAAGCTCGACGGCACCGCCCGCGGCGGCACCGTGGTGGCGCTCGCCCGCGACCTGGGGTTGCCGGTGCGGTTCCTGGGCGTCGGCGAGGGCGCCGAGGACGTCGAGCCCTTCGACGCGGCGGCGTACGCGAAGCGGCTGCTCGATGCCTGACCGGCCGGACGCACCGCCGGACGGCCGCGCCGGCGCCCGGGAGCGCCGCGCCGTCCCGGGGCTCCGCCTCGACGCGCCGGTCCAGTTCCTCAAGGGCGTGGGCGAGCGCCGCGCCGAGCTGCTGGCGCGCCTCGGCATCGCGACCGCGCGCGACCTGCTGCTCCACATCCCCTTCCGCTACCTCGACGCCACCCAGATCACGCCCATGGCCCGGGCCCGCGGCGTGCGCGTGGGCACCGAGGTCACGGTCGTCGGGCGCGTGGTCTCGACCGGGATCGTCCCGACGCACCGCGGGCTGCGGGTCTTCCAGGCGGTCCTGCAGGACGCCTCCGGGCTCATCGAGTGCGGATGGCCCGGCCGGCCGTTCCTCGAGCGCAGCATCGTCAAGGGGCAGCTGCTCCTGGTGACCGGGCCGGTGCGCCACTTCCACGGCCGCCAGCTCCAGCCGCGCGAGTGGGTCGTGCTGGCCGACGGCGACGAGGAGACGCGCGGCCAGGTCCTGCCCGTCTACCGGGTGACCGAAGGTCTCTCGGTGCGCCAGCTCCGCTCGCTGGTGGACCGCCACCTCGAGGGCCTCCTGGCCAGCGTGACGGAGGAGCTGCCGGCGGCGTGGCGCACCGCGGCGGGCGTGATCGCGCTCCCCGAGGCGCTGCGGCAGGTGCACCGGCCGGCCGACGTGGCGGAGGCCGAGGCCGGACGCCGGCGCCTCGCCTTCGAGGAGCTGATGCTCTTCCAGCTGGTGCTCGCGCGGGCGCGCTGGCTCGCCCGGCGCTCCCGCGCCGGCATCCGGTTCGAGCTGAAGCGCGAGCTGACCACCCAGCTCCGCCACCACCTGCCGTTCGAGCTCACGGCCGCCCAGAAGCGCTGCATCAAGGAGATCGTCGGCGACCAGACCTCGCCGGTGCGGATGCACCGGCTGCTGCAGGGCGACGTCGGCTCCGGCAAGACCGTGGTGGCGCTGTTCGCGATGCTGGTGGCGGTCGAGAACGGCTTCCAGGCCGCGCTGATGGCGCCGACCGAGCTGCTGGCCGAGCAGCACGCGGCCACGCTCACGCGCCTGCTGGCGCCGCTCGGCATGATGCCGGAGCTGCTGCTCGGCCGGCTCGCGGCCGGCGAGAAGGCGATGGTGCGCGAGCGGCTGGAGCAGGGCAGCGCCCGCCTGGTGGTGGGCACGCACGCGCTGATCCAGGGCGAGGTCGCCTTCCACCGCCTCGGCCTCGCCGTGATCGACGAGCAGCACCGCTTCGGCGTGGCGCAGCGCGCGCTCCTGGCCGAGAAGAACGCGCGCGAGGGCCCCGACGTGCTGCTGCTCTCGGCGACGCCCATCCCGCGCACCCTCGCACTGGCGCTGTACGGCGACCTCGACGTCTCGCGCCTCGACGAGATGCCGCCGGGCCGCCAGCCCATCCGCACCTCGATCCGCGACGACCGCGCGCGGGCGAAGGTGTACGACTTCGTCCGCGACCAGGTCCGCGCCGGCCACCAGGCGTACATCATCTACCCGGTGATCGACGAGACCGAGAAGCTCGACGTGAAGGCCGCCACCAAGATGGCGGAGTACCTGGCGGCCGAGATCTTCCCCGACCTCGCGGTGGGCCTGGTGCACGGGCGGGTGCCGCCGGAGGAGCGCGACCGGGTGATGCGGCGCTTCCGCGCCGGCGAGGTCCAGGTGCTGGTGGCCACCACGGTGATCGAGGTGGGCATCGACGTGCCCAACGCCACCGTGATGCTCGTCGAGCACCCCGACCGCTTCGGCCTGGCGCAGCTGCACCAGCTCCGGGGCCGCATCGGGCGCGGCGCGGCGGCCAGCCACTGCATCCTGATGATCGAGGGGGCGCTGCGGAGCCCGGCGTCCGGCGCCCGGGAGCGGCTCGAGAGGTTCGCCGCGACCGAGGACGGCTTCGCCATCGCCGAGCTGGACCTGGCCGAGCGCGGGCACGGCGAGCTGGTGGGCGCCCGCCAGGCGGGACCCGTCGAGTTCCGGTTCGCGGACTGGTCGAAGGACGCGGACCTGCTGGCGCTCTCGCACCGCCTGGCCCGCGACGTGATCGCGGCCGACCCGACCCTCGGCGCCCGCGGCCTCCGGCCCGTGGTGGCCCAGATCGGCCGGCGGTTCGAGCGCGGGCTGGAGCTGTTCCGGGCGATCCCGGGCTAGGCGCCGGGGCGGCCGCCGGCCCGCCGCCCGGGGCCGCCGGCCCGCGGGCCCTGCCCGCCGGGCGTCACTTGATCGTCAGGGTGTACTTGCCCGCCTGCAGCGAGTCGGAGGACCCCACCCACAGGAGGAGGATGTCCGCCGAGGGGGCCGTGTAGGTCACCACGGCGTTCGTGTTGGTCGAGTCGAGGGAGGAGTAGCTGACCGCCGTGCCGCTGTTGACGCTCACGAGCGTGACCGACGGGCTGAACGCGGTCGAGTGCTCGCTGAGGCTCAGCAGGGTCCCGGTCGGGATCCATCTCAGGTACAGGTGGTAGTAGTACTTCGTCCCGCTCGGTCCGTCGGTGTGGTCGGCGCTGGTGATCGTCTGCGTGGTCGCGATCGTGTTCGTCACCCAGACGGCCGTCGCGCCGCCCGCGACCGGGGTGGTGTCCTTCGCCACGGTCGCGGTCATCGCGCCGGAGGGCTGCTTGTTGTAGGAGTTCACGGCCAGCTCGTACGGCCCGGGCGCGAGGATCACGCGCAGCGTCTGCGTCGTGGCGGCCGCCTCGTTGAAGGCGGAGTTCGCGACCAGGCTGCCGGTGCTGTCGGTGAGCCACGTCGAGGCGGCCGCGGCCGAGGTCACGGACACCAGGAGCTTGCGCGCCGAATCGACCCGGAACTTGTAGAAGTTGGCGTAGGTCTGGTCCGTCAGGCGGCACGAGGCCGAGGTGATCGAGTCGGTGAGGGCCGCGCCGACGGTGAGCGTGCCCACGGTGCTGCAGGAAGGAGGCACCGCGGGGTTTTCGAGCGAGACGCACGCCCACAGCCCGGCCAGACCGGCACAGGCGAGCACGACGCGGGCGGCGCGAACAGGGTGGTGCACGGCGTCTCCTTGCACGAGGCGAGAGTCGGAACCGCTGTCTGCGGCAACTTAGCGCAATCGGCAGCACCTGCAAATCGGGGGCCGGATCCCGCGGGCCGGTCCGCCCCGCCGCCGAACCAGGCGCCCGCCAGGAGGGCCAGTCCATGGCCGAGCAGGGATCACCGCCCGCGGTCACGGCGATCGCCGACCGCGGCTACGCCCACCCCGACGTCCTGGTGTCCACGGCGTGGGTGGCCGAGCACCTGAAGGACCCGGCGGTCCGGATCGTGGAATCGGACGAGGACGTGCTGCTGTACGAGACGGGCCACGTGCCCGGCGCCGTGAAGATCGACTGGGTGGCCGACCTCAACGACCCGCTGGTCCGCGACTACCTGGACCGGGACCGGTTCGCGCGGCTGCTGCGCGCGCGGGGCATCAGCGACGACACCACCGTCGTCTTCTACGGCGACAAGAACAACTGGTGGGCGACCTACGCCTTCTGGGTCTTCCGCCTGTTCGGGCTGCGCAACCTGAAGGTGATGGACGGCGGGCGGCAGCGCTGGTCGGACGAGGGCCGGCCGCTGGTGACCGAGGTGGCCCGCCACCCGGAGGGGACCATCAAGGTGGGCGAGCGGAACGACAAGGCGATCCGCGCGTTCCGCGACGACGTGCTGGCGCACGTGCAGGCGCACCACAAGCTGGTGGACGTCCGCAGCCCCGAGGAGTATCGCGGCGAGCGGATGCACATGCCCGACTACCCCAACGAGGGCGCGCTCAGGGGTGGGCACATCCCGGGCGCCAAGAGCATCCCGTGGGGGCGCGCCGTGAACCCGGACACCCACTGCTTCCGCTCCGCGGCCGAGCTGCGCACCATCTACCAGCAGGAGAACGGGCTGGAGAAGAACGACGACATCGTGGTGTACTGCCGGATCGGCGAGCGGTCGTCGCACTCGTGGTTCGCGCTCAAGTACCTGCTCGGCTACGCGAAAGTCCGCAATTACGACGGCAGCTGGACGGAATGGGGCAACCTCGTCAGGGCACCCGTCGAGAAGCCGTGAATGGACCGGGAAACCCGCATCGCCTGGCTCGTGGATCACTTCCAGCATCCGCGCCATCGCGGGGCGCTGGCGGACGCCGACGTTCGGATGCCGGGCGGCAATCCCGGCTGCGGCGACGTCCTGACCGCGTACGTGCGGGCCTCGCCCGGGGGCGATCGCATCGAGGCGCTCGCGTTCGAGGGCGAGGGCTGCACGCTGAGCCAGGCGGCCGCCTCGATCCTCGCCGAGCGCGTGAACAAGCAGCACCCCACGTTCGAGGACGTGGCCGGCCTCACCTACGAGGAGATGATGGACCTGCTCGGCCGCGACCTCGTCAGCTCGCGGCCGCAGTGCGCCACGCTGGCCCTGGGGACGCTCAAGGCGGCCATCCGGCGCCTCGACATGGATCGCCGACTCCGCGCGGCGGGGCGCTCCGACGAGGAGATCCGCGCGCTGAGGGGCGAAGCCGCCGGCGCGCCGGAGGAGGCGGGCCTGGTCTTCGGCGACGCGGCCGCGCAGGCGGCCGCCGCCGGAGGC
>Ga0187779_10002630_pt1 | contig 10968 bp, 11 predicted proteins | sample 1015_Q2_SP10_10__FD_132435 | JGI IMG/M metagenome (GOLD analysis project Ga0187779, IMG submission 132435) | Tropical peat soil microbial communities from peatlands in Department of Meta, Colombia - 1015_Q2_SP10_10_MG | ecosystem: Environmental > Terrestrial > Soil > Wetlands > Peat | place...
AACATGTTTTGAAACGTTTGCAAACAAAATGCTATTCGGACGCAAGTATTCGTGATCTTGCAGTCGGCGTCCAAGTCAAGGTTTGGTAACGAACAGTAATTTCCCTAATTTGTCGTGGTTCCCTTGCGTTGAAGCAAAAGAGGCAGAAGTGAACGCAATAATACGCCATCTGACCTAACGATGCTCACACAACTAGAGCTAGAGTCGATGTAGATGGATGCCATCAAGTCACCGTATTGGGGATTCGTCAAAGATCCGATTTATGGATATATCCGACTAACAGAAGTCGAAAAAAACATCATAGATACCCTGGCTGTCCAAAGACTTCGTAGGATTCGACAACTGGCGGGTGCCGAGTACGTGTATCCTGCCGCAAATCACACCCGGTTCGAGCATGTTCTTGGAGCAATGTACTTGGCAGGAGTTGTCGCAGAAAATTTGCCCGTTGATCTATCCTCGGAGGAGAAGCAAAAAATCCGGCTGGCCGCTCTCCTGCATGATGTTGGACATGCACCTTTTTCGCACTTATTCGAACCTATGTTGCTTAGGTTCCTGCACAGAAACCATGAAGACATGTCAAGCTGGATAATTGCTGATTCGAGTCTGACGGACGTAATCAGAGCACAAGGCTATGATCCGAAGGAATTAAGTAATTTAGCAGTGGGAAAGCAAGCAACAGCGGATAAGAGATTCTTCGGACAGATCATTAGCAGTTCATTCGATGTTGACAAGATGGATTTCGTGGTACGAGACTCGTATCACACAGGCGCTGGTTATGGCTCTGTCGACGTGTTCAGGTTAATCTACACCATGGATATACTCGATGGCAACTTGGCAGTAGACATCACCGCATTGCCCACTCTAGAGAGCCTGATACTTGCCCGTTTAGAATCCTTTAGAGCCATCTATTTCCATAGAGCATGTCGAGCGGTCCAGATGATGCTCCTAAGAGCCCTCGACTTTGCAAAGGATGACTTAGAGATTCTAAGGATTAACAATCCAGACCAGTATCTGGAATGGGACGATTATAGCGTGTGGTCGAAGCTTATTCAGCACCCACAGTCGCGCGAGATCTTACGAGATCTCTCTCAGCGCAGATTGTTGAAATGTGCATACGAGAAAACTTTTTTTGTCAAAGACGACCAAGTTTCAAACGTATTCACAACGGAAAATGTTCGGACTGAACTTGAAGAAGAGATCGCCAGAAAAGCGAAGGTTCCAGCTGACGAGATCAGAATAGATGTTCCGTCACTTCCTTCTGTTCCATATCACAACGCCCTCAGGATCGGCCCTATCGATATTCCTATTTTCTCGAAGACTAGGTCAGGCGCCAAGATTCCTCAGAAGATAACGGAACTCTCGAAGGTCGTTGACGTTTTGCAAGTGTTTATGAATATACTTCGAGTCTACACGAGAGAAGATTATCGAGAGCAGGTAGGCGATGCGGCAACAGAGGTCCTTGGGGAGTCACCCCTCTCCAATGTCTTGTCCTATTGATGATTTGGGGAAACAAAATCTGATGATGAGTTGGGTACTAGACGACCTTCTGATGCTGCTACTGGCAAGGATGCCTTATCGAGTAGCTTAGCGTAGATGCGGAACGCTTCCGCCTCATCAAGTTCAGTGAACAACGAAACCAGCGCTATCCTTCCTGTCCTTCCTGCGAGTTTCTCCGCGAGGGCTCGAGTAGTCATCATATACTTGCCACCTACAAGCACAGAAGAGCGACCGACAGCAACTTCGCCGTTTCCGGGCATAGCAATTGCTACTGTTCCAAGTCTCATTTTATCTTCGAAGAAGAACGCAATCATTGCATTCTCAAGTTCACCGAAATTTAGCCGGAATTTCCTCGAATTAACCGCTATAGTGACCTCTTCAAAATTCAATACTCTTCAGGGAGAATTCGACTGCTAATGTAGATAAACCATACTCGATGGGATCAACAAATTGCATCGTACTGGTCGGTTTAGGGTATTCTTATAGCTTGATCTTTGATGCTGCAATGCAATACATCTTATGACCAATCTCAACTTCATGTCTTACAGTACCCATCGAGGGTATGAAACTTGGCTATGCTACCAGATGATATGAAACATCTCATCAATTACGATGAGAAACTCATCTGGGTCCTACGAGCAAACGAAACCGTAGTATTGAGCAATCAACGTCTGATAATCAGAAAATCCGGTGGTCTCGGCTTAAGGAAGAGCTTTGTAGATTATCCGTATTCTAACATGGTGAACATAAGACTAGATAAGGGAATCCGAAAGTCCAGCGTGGAGATATCGATGCGATCAGGCGTCCAAACAATAAAGATCGACGGTTTGTCAAAAAACGACGCGTACCAACTTCATCGAATTGTGAGAGAGAACATCATAAACTCTTCTGAAGCGAAACCTGGAATGCCATTTCCGGTGATTGTTGCTCCGAAAGAACCGAAAGCGAACGAAGCGAACGATCGAAGATGCAAAAAGTGCGGGAGTAGAGTCTCAGAAGATTTTTCTCTATGCCCACTCTGCGGTTACACCCTTAAGCTTGAATGTCCAGAGTGCGGGAAACAGTTCGATCGCAAGTACAAGATGTGCCCGTACTGTGGAGAGAATTTATCGTACGTCGAGGAAGTTGACCTGGAGTTCTAAGCTAAACCGTTGACTATGAAGTACGCTGTAATCTCTGACGTACACTCCAATCTTGATGCTCTGGAAGCTGTCATCAACGAGATTCCAAAGACGATGCCAGTCCTATGCTTAGGTGATATCGTAGGTTACGGTCCACAACCCAACGAAGTGATCGAGGCTATCCAAAGCTTGAAGCCTCTAGCGACCCTAATGGGAAACCATGACTATGCGGTAACGACGGGAGATGTAGAAGGATTCTCAGATCATGCGGCAGCAGCAATAGAATGGACCAGACAGCATATTACCCCGGCGAACCTGCATTTTATTTCAACTCTTCGCTCAGCGGTCCATTTCGACGTAGACAACACTCAAGTCGCGTTATATCATGCAAGTCCCAGAGATTCCTTGTTCGAGTACGTTTACCCCGGGATCAGCGATAGAGAAGTGAAATCGCTAATCGAACTAAGTAAGTGCAGGGTCATACTGTTGGGCCACACTCATATCCCTATGCGATTCTCGTTGGAAAGTGGATTACTCGCCAATCCAGGCAGCGTAGGGCAACCAAGAGACGGAAATCCGAATGCGAGTTTTGGCCTCCTTACGATCTCTGGCGGAGAATGTAACTTCGACTACGGACGCGTTGAGTATGACGTGGATTCAACTGCGGCGAAAATAAGTAAGGCTGGGCTCCCCAGCTTTCTCGCGAGTCGCTTATACAAGGGCGTTTGAGGCGAAACTCCGATGTCTGAATATGATGCTTTCTTGAGGAATTCTTTTAAGTCAGACACGAGCGATGCACGGATTTCACCGAGGGGTGTCTGTTGAATCAAAAAAGTGGTTACATTTTCGGTGGTCACCTTTATGGTGGTCACGACTGGCTACTCCGCACCCCTGAATCTGCAGACTGAGAATGCCTCAACTCGACAAACCTCGATCACGCATCCCGAGTTGAATCACCAACTAATGACGAAAAGACTAGTAGTCAAGTTTGGTGGATCGAGTCTTGCTGACAGGGGCCGGATTGAGAGAGCTGCAGCCCTGATTGCCAAGGAGTGCAAGAAAGGGACTAAGCTGGTTGTTGTCGTTTCTGCGATCGGAAAGACCACAGAAGAGCTGATCAACCTTGTAAATCACTCCGATAAATCGCCGAACAAAACTGACCTTGATGATGTTCTCGCAATGGGTGAAAGAACTAGCGTCAGAGTATTCGCCACAGCACTAAAAGGACAAGGTCTCGATGCCAAATATTTCGACCCGTCTGACCCTGACTGGCCAATTATCACTGATGATGAGTTTTCCAATGCCAACCCAATAGTCGAATTGTGTGTTCAGAGGGTACGCGACCACGTTTTACCTATGCTGGATGGGGGTACTGTTCCCGTAATTGCCGGTTTTGTTGGTCTTTCCACGAGTGGCCGCGTAAGCACTATTGGTCGCGGAGGAAGTGATACCACCGCATTCATTCTTGCTCGTGGTATCGGAGCTGACGAGGTTGTCCTTGTCACAGATGCTGAGGGCATACTGTCTGCAGATCCAAAACTGATTCCAGGCGCCAGGCGACTCGACAGTATAGATGTGAAGACTCTGATCGGACTCGCCGATTCGGGAACGAAGTTCATTCACAGAAAGGCCTTACGATACAAAGACCCTAACATCCCAGTTCGAGTCATTAGCCATCGCAATGATGACCTAGACGCTGAGGGTACCATAATAACGGGGAGTGTCTTCAATGAAGTCGAAGTTTCCTTTGAGAGTACTACGCCTACGATGTCCGTGACACTGGCCGGGAGAGGAATCTCGGAAAATCCAGAGATTATATCCGAAATCTCCGAATCCATCAAGAAGCATTCCACACTGAATGGTCTCTCAGCCGATTTTGACTCGGTCATCGTCTATGTTCCACAAGAGTTCTCTGCTGCTCTCCTGCCGGCAATCCATGATGTGGTCATGAGACACGGCGAAGCTATCGCGATGGCCGTTCAACGTGATCTTGCTTTCATAAGAATCAAAGGTGTTGGGTTGGAGGACACTCCTGGCATTATAGGTAAAATGTCCACGCTACTTCGAGAGACCGGGATCAATATATCTGGTATGCTCACCCTTGCATCGAGCATTCTGGTCTTCGTATCTTGGGACGATAAGGAGCAGGCATTAAATCTTATGAAACGAGTTGTAAAGGAGAGTATCTGATTGAAAGCAGGGATGCGCGGTATTGATCGCTGAATCACTGAAAGCTAACGGGTACTCTTGAGGCGGAAATATGGAATCAGGCAAAACTCGCAGACTGCGAAGAATAATCCGAAGCGATCTGAAGACACTCATCATTGCAATGGATCACGGCATCACTGTTGGGCCTGTATCTGGATTGGAAAACATGCAGGAAACAGTGAGACGTGTGGTAAATGGTGGAGCTGATGCTGTCTTGTTTCATAAGGGAATAGCAAAACATGTTGACACGTTAGGGTCAGGGCTGATAGTTCACGTATCTGCCTCCACAAAACTCAGCTCAAAACCAAACCTCAAAGTAGATGTCTGTACAGTTGAAGAGGCAATCACGCTAGGCGCAGATGCGGTCTCGACGCACATCAACATTGGATCAGAAGAAGAGCATCTTATGTTGCAGTCACTAGGAGCCCTATCCCGCGAATGCGATTCTTTCGGATTGCCTCTGTTAGCAATGATGTATCCCAGAGGACCAAATATTAAGAACGAACATGGATTGGAAGTCGTCGCCCACGCAGCACGCATTGGGGCCGAACTTGGTGCGGACATCGTGAAAACCGTATACACCGGAGACATCGACAGTTTCCGGCGTGTTGTGAAGAGCTGTCCGGTGCCGATAGTTGTAGCTGGAGGAGCTCAAATGAACAGTGATAAGGAAGTACTTGAACTCGGAGAAAACTCAATGAAGGCCGGTGCCGCCGGTCTTTCATTCGGAAGAAACGTATTCCAACACGCTAGACCAGAGGCAATGGCCAAGGCACTAGTTGACATTGTCCACAATGGGGCCACAGCGAACCAAGCGTTCCAAGTTCTGGAAGCTTCCAAATGAAGCAACTCTGGCTCCGCATCGAGCAAGAAACACCTACCGAGCTCAAGCTAAGACTATTGCAAAGTGCTGAAGGGCTGTGTACGGTGGTGGTGCTTTCTCCTAATGATCTCCAACTCGCTGGGAGCCTAAAGATCCGAACAGCATCAACCGACAGCCGTTCGGACATCAAAGTAATCCGGCCTATCGAATACGGGAGTAGTGGAATGACGACCGAGACGTGTGCCGTCGAAGTGATCGTGAAAGACGCATCTGACGAAGCTAAGGTCCTTGAGCTTGCTGAGCGAGGTGTTCGATACGTTATTGTCCAATGTCCCAATTGGAAAGTAATACCGCTCGAAAATCTCATCGCTAGAATTCGGAACAAATCGACGTTACTAGCTGACGTATCTGATATACATGAAGCCAAGCTGGCGTTGGAGGCGTTGGAATTGGGGGTGGACGGAATAGTGCTAACGGCTAGATCACCTGAAGATATCTTGGAAATCGGTCGTTTCCTACGTCCGCTTCAAGAATTGCAGCTCGCGCCGGCGAAGGTAGTTTCGATACGATCACTCGGATCAGGTGTGAGAGTCTGCGTTGACACTTGCGAGCTCATGAGCCCAGGAGAAGGAATCCTCGTTGGATCGCAATCTTCAGGACTATTCCTAGTGGAGGCAGAAGTCCATCGTAATCCGCACGTCGAACCACGTCCTTTTCGTGTTAATGCGGGGCCAGTATCATCATATGTGTTGACTCCGGGTTTCAAGACTCGTTACTTGTCGGAGTTGAAAGCCGGCGATAGTATCCTAATCGTGGATCGAATTGGAAAAACTAGGCAGGGACATGTGGGGCGTATCAAAATTGAGAGAAGGCCTATGGTCTTGGTTGAAACTGAGGCTAGCGGTAAACCCTACTCGCTGATCGTGCAAAACGCGGAGACGGTGCGACTGGTCTCTGTTTCCGCTTCCAAATCCGTTACCGACCTCGCTTCTGGAGATGATGTGCTGATATTCTTGGAAGAGGGAGGGCGCCACTTCGGCACTCTGGTAGCTGACGAATTGGTGATCGAGCGGTGAATGCAATTTGTTTGTCTGTCTTTATCCAAGAAGGTAACATTCGGAACTTACTCGACAGGTTACACGCAGCGAAACCGGACCTGGTAGAGTATAGACTAGATTACTTGGAGGACCCTTTGGTGCTAGAGACAGTCGCGAAGGGTGAGACTTGCCCAATAATTGCAACAGATCGATCGAGTCGAGGTGAATCAGAATCAAGGGATTTGTTATTGGAGGCGGCAGAAGTTGGATTCGACTTCATTGATGTGGAGTTATCGTGTCCGTCGGCAGGTTCAATGATCAAACAAGTAAAGGCCCATGATGTTGGAGTAATTATTTCTCATCATGACTCATCGGGGACTCCTTCTGAAGAGGCACTTCTTCATCTAATGCAAGCTGAGAAAAACATGGGAGGCGAAATTTGCAAAATAGTAACCACTGCAACTACCGTCGCTGACAATCTGACTGTTCTAAGCTTCGTCAACAAATGCTCTCAAACGACGAGGGTAGTCTCATTTGCTATGGGAAAACTTGGCGTAATTTCACGAGTCCTTTCACCATTCTTCGGGGCTGAATTCACATTCGCTGCCCTTAATGACGGATCACGAACAGCAGAAGGTCAACTAAGTATCGATAGTCTCAGAAGGGTGTGGAACATGCTTGGGATATCTTGAGATTTCACCCCGAACCAAAGTGTATGGATTAATTGGGGACCCAGTAGATCACTCGATTAGCCCAATTATCCAAAACGCTGCGTTTCGCCGCACTGGTCTCGATGCAATATATGTTACGTTCCAGGTTAAGAAGCGCGACCTAAACGCCGCAGTCATTGGGGGACTCGCTCTTGATATCAGAGGATTCAACGTTACGATCCCACATAAAATTCGAATTACGCGGTATCTCGATACACTCGATCAAGAAGCCTCGAATATTGGCTCGGTAAATACGGTCGTAAATCACAAAGGGTCACTCAAGGGATTCAACACTGATAGCGTAGGAGCTCTAAAAACCGTCAAGAATGAGCGATTGAGAGGTGCTTCTGTTTTGCTCTTGGGAGCTGGTGGTGCAGCCCGGGCGATAGGACACGCGTTTGCACCCGAAGTAAAACAAATGAGAATCGTGAATAGAACTATTTCCAACGCCAGAGAATTGGAGCGCGCATTACTCCGCAAATATCAATGCAAGGTTTTTTCATCGTCATTATCCAAGAGAAAGATGAAGGAATTTGTGGAAAGTGCTGATTTAATCGTAAATGCTTCATCGATGGGCATGAAGGGAAAACACGATCCTCCCATCAGACGAGGTTGGCTTCACCCAAGCCATACGGTTTTTGATATTGTGTACGATCCTCCCTTAACCACACTCCTGAGAAACGCACGAAGCGCAGGTGCTCAGAGGGTAGATGGATTGGAGATGCTCCTGAATCAGGGGGCAGCCTCATTCGAATTGTGGACTGGGAAAAGTGCTCCGATAATGGAAATGCGACGCGCCCTATTTCATGGAATGATGAGTCATGCGGACAGTTGAAGCGTTAAGCCATGGGGCAATTACCATCGTAAACGCTATGGCCACTGGTAGAGGCGCAGCTTTAGGGATTCGGTTGTGGACAAAAGCGAGAGTAACTCTCACCGACAACCCCGGCCAAGTTCAAGCTCGAATTCTGAGAGAGCCAGGAGAGGATACGTCCCTAATCCGTGTTACAGCGATGACCGTCTTGAGAAAGTTTGCAGGCCAACAGTATGGAGCCATCGTCGAAACGGAATCGAATATTCCTATCGCTGTGGGCCTAAAAAGCAGCAGTGCAGCAAGCAACGCTGTAGCTGCAGCTACTTTAGCTGCTCTCAATCGACGGACTAGCGCGCGCGAGACTGTGCGACTTGGTGTCGTATCAAGTTTGAAGGCAGGAGTCACGCTGACCGGTGCTTTCGACGATGCATGTGCCTGCTATTTTGGAGGATTGATTGTAACGAATAATCGAATATGCAAGATACTCAAGCATTACAGACCATCATCACACCGAATTCGTGTTCTTCTTCATGTTCCTATGATCAAGAAATACAGTGGGGATGTTCGTCAAAGTAGTTTCAGGAGCATCGAAAGATTTGTTGATCTAGCATACCAAGAAGCTCTCAAAAGAAACTACCTTCTTTCTCTTACAATGAACGGCATTGCCTATTCGGGCATCTTTGACTATGATATGTCGCCCGTTACGGACGCGCTCCATGCGGGTGCCCTTGCCGCAGGTCTATCGGGAAAGGGGCCAGCGATTGCCGCTGTCGTTCCAGATCGCAAAATCGATGATGTAATTTCGGCATGGGAATCCTACCCAGGCAGGATAATTGAGACAACTTTCAATCTGGAAAAAACCTCCGTGCAGGTTTCGACTTGAATATTGGAATAATGCCCACGCGCAGCGTCACTGGACATATATCGGCTCCTCCGTCAAAGGCACAGACACATCGTGCGTTTTTCACAGCACTACTGGCAAAAGGGTCGACAAGGATCATTAACCCTCTACGGTGTGATGATACGAAGGCTACTGAAAGAGCTGTTGCAGCGCTTGGTGCAAGAATCTCTGGTCTTGGAACTCGAGTTGTATTGAGCGACGGCATTCTGAAACCATTACACGAGATTATAGATTGCGGAGAATCTGGTGTTACGATGCGATTTGTGATTCCGATCTTGAGCTTGACCGGGTCCGAAGCCGGAGTGAAAGTTAAAGAAAGCCTGATACGGCGACCGATAGACCCACTAGTAGAAGCACTAGAGCAGCTCAATGTTTCTCTAACGGTTAAAGATCGTATAGTTAGAATCCGGGGCGGTCCAGCTGAAGGAGGACTGGTGACAGTGCGCGGAGACGTGAGTTCCCAATTTATTTCAGGATTGCTTCTTGCTGGCACATTGATGAGGAAAGGCATCGAGTTGGAACTCCTTTCACCACTCGAGTCACGCAACTACGTTCTTCTGACAATTGAGACTCTCCGAAGGCATGGCGTATATGTTAATGTAAATCGAGATCTCTCCCACTTTGAAGTGCCTAAGGGCCAAAAGCCTATGCCTACAACGCACAGAATTTCTGGGGATTACTCTTCCGCTTCGTATCATTTGTCGGCCGCAGCCATTACTCGATCATCACTAACTGTCAGTAACTTACCTCAGACATTGGAACCGGATTCTGCTATAATCGATCTTCTATCGCGAATGGGAGTGAGAACTGTTGTCAATAGAAACAGCATAATCGTACATGGCGGTAACCTAAAGGCAACGGACGTCGATATCAGAGAATGTCCAGACTTGGGGCCAATCATTGCGGTGCTAGGCTGTTATGCTGAAGGGAAAACGAGGATGACAGGCGCGCGAAGATTACGCTACAAAGAGTCTGATAGACTGGCTTCAATGCGATCTGAACTGGTTTCCTTGGGCGCAGATGTTACAGAAACGGAGGATGGTCTAATCGTGAACGGCCCTGTCACGTTGAAGGGAGGAAATGTGCATGCCTACAATGACCACCGAATTGCTATGGCACTATCAGTAGCAGCTTTAGGTGCGGACAAGGAGACTATCATAGAAGGTGCAGAGTGCGTTAGCAAGTCGTACCCGAACTTTTTCGAGGATTTGCGGTCGATCGGAGTTGCAGTAGTTGGGTAACAGTTCATTCGGCAAAGAGTTTAGCGTCACAGTTTTTGGCGAAAGTCACGGTCCAGGCGTCGCCGCACTAATTGACGGGTGCCCTGCCGGTCTGCCACTAGATGTTAGCGATATTCAGTGCGAGCTCGATAGAAGAATACCGACTGATCCTACACTAGTTTCAGCCAGAAGAGAAAGGGATGAGGTCCAAATCCTATCGGGGGTGTATGACGGATACACAACAGGCGCACCTATCGCCCTACTTACATGGAACAAAGATGTGCGCTCTCAGGATTATGAGAAATTGAAGACGGTCCTGCGGCCCGGCCACGCAGACTTTCCCTCGCGAGTTAAGTTTGGGGATTTCAATGACCTTAGAGGAGGTGGAACGGCGAGCGGGAGGATGACGGCGTCCTTTATTATGGCAGGAGCGATCGCTAGAAAACTCCTTCGACTAATTGGAGTCGAAATATTTGCTCACACAATCCAAATTCATGATGTGAAAATCGAACACAAATTACCTTATGATGTCATAAAGCGAGATGCTTACACCAACTCGGTAAGGTGCGCAGACCCTATAGCCGCTGAGAAGATGAGAGAAGCCATTCTGAAGACGCGTGAGGACGGAGATAGTCTT
>Ga0187779_10002631_pt1 | contig 10962 bp, 7 predicted proteins | sample 1015_Q2_SP10_10__FD_132435 | JGI IMG/M metagenome (GOLD analysis project Ga0187779, IMG submission 132435) | Tropical peat soil microbial communities from peatlands in Department of Meta, Colombia - 1015_Q2_SP10_10_MG | ecosystem: Environmental > Terrestrial > Soil > Wetlands > Peat | place...
CGAAGTTACCGTAAAATTGAGACTCGTTATCAACCGAGGTGTGAAAGTGAGTTCAACTCCTGTCCCGTCATTGTTTAAAGCAGCTACTGTAACCGTTGAACCATCACTAAAAGTTATCGTTCCCCCCAGGATCTGATCGTTGAGGTTAATCCGATCGTAAAGAATTACCCGGTCGACTACGTAAGGAGTGGTCCAAGCCAAGTTAATCCATGCGCCGACCCCTTCACCCTGCGTGGCCCACTCTTTCGTGCTGTCACAAGGAGATCCGTCCACCACTCCATCCACGGCGTTCGCGGCCCCCTGCCCACTCGCCTGAGTTGAGGCTGTTAGCGTTGCCAGCGGCGCTATATTTGTGTAAGGCGACTGTACCTTGATCCTCACGGAGTCAGCAATACTACTTAGTTGTCCATCGCTGACAACAAGCTCGAAGGTTAAGACTTCTTGTTCCGTCTCAGCCAAACCCGTAGGAGAGACAAAGGTAGGCTTGGCAGCAGTAGGATTTGATAATGTAACTGAAATGCCTTCTTTTTGCGTCCACTGATAAGATAAAGTATATCCGTTGGGATCTGAACTTCCTGAGCCGTCGAGCTGGACTGTCACCCCCTGATTGACTGACTGATCGGGACCTGCGTTGGGTACAGGGGGCTGATTGGTTCCGACAACGTTTTCCGTCCAAAAGAACTCATCTTTGTGAACATAATTGCCATAAGGGGAGCCACCACAGGCTCCCCCCTGCGACTGCATGGCTTGTATCGCCAAAAATTTCGGGTTAGCTGGGTAATTGGCTGCCTGCAACACTGTTGGAACATTAATGCTTTCTCTGGCGCTCCATTGTACTACACCACCTGTATCAGTAGACAAGTTCGGTATTGCCGTGAAATAGGAGGTTGCATCGCGACTATTCGGCCAGGCGCCATCAAACCAGTCTATTATTGTCTTATGAACAGTCGGAGGAGCATAGTTCGGATTACTGCCACAAACAGCCACTATCGCTTCTTTCACGAATTCATGCGTTATCATGTGATCTTGATGGTTATCGTATTCTGAAGTAGTAAAAATATGGTTCGGCAGATAAGTAGAAATAATAGCTTCGAGATCCATGAGGATGTTGTACCCGTTATAATTGGCGTGGGTAGCCGTACCACCATTTAGACCAGTTAGGTAATAATGATAATCCGTGTGATTGAAGCCACGATTTCCGTAAGTTGTCGACTGGCCATTTGGCGTGGTAAACACTTGGGATGAATTTGGATACTGAAGATATAGTGTACCTAAGTACCCGTCAGGATAACCGAGAAATATCAAATTATTTTCTATCATCCCGAGATAGCCTTCGCCTACTACGGCCTCTCCTTCTCTCGTATACCCAACCGAAATACCGAGGGCGTCACCGTTTGTCATATAAACAACATGGACAGTATCGCCATTTTGGACCGCTCGGTATATAATGCCTGACATCATAAGTACGTCATCATCGGGATGAGGAGATACTACCAGTATATTATTAGCAGCGCTACACAGGGTAGTGCAGTACAGACTCGCTAGCAATATCAGAATGCCTACTCCCCATATGTGATTCTTTCTCATCGTTGACCTCCTCATATTCCTAACATCCCTATCAACCCGTTTTGTTTTAATTGACTGACAGGCCCGGTAAAGGCCGAAATGATTCCGTTATAGATGCAACACTAATGCCGCCTCCAATGCCTTCTTATAACCTATTGAAACTATATGTCTATTCTATTTTCCAAAGTATTTCAGCTTTATTCACCCTTCACCCACTGGGAAGAGCTTTTTCCATTTTAGGAAAAACTTTTCCTACTTTAGCAAGAGCTTTTCCCATTTAGGAGACATTTTCTTACGACTTCGGGATAATTTCTTACTGGATATTCAAGGAAGGGGGAATTGGAAACGTATTATTAGAAACGATGAGTGCAAATATCTCTTCCGGATCATCGCAATATCTCTTCAAATACCGCTTCTATCTTTTTGGCATTCTTCTCGATATCAAATTCTTCTTCGATTCTTTTTCTGGCATTGTTTCCAAGCTGGGCTATGAGCTTCCCGTCTCTAAGAAGTCTCAATATTGCTTCAGCCAATCTCTCCGTACTTCCTATGGGGACGACAAATCCCGTGGTGCCATCAATGACAGCATCTGTCAGCCCGCCGTTTTGCGAAACGATCACCGCTTTACCCATGGCCATCGCCTCCAGATTGGCTATTCCCAGTGCTTCAATAAGGGTTGTAGGACAGTGTACGAAGATATCTGTGATGGACAGAATTTCCGGAATATCAGTTCGCCATCCTGTAAAAAGAACAAAATCATTAAGATTTAGATTCTTTACCCGTTCCCTCAAATCTTGCTTTAGTTCACCGTCCCCCACTATTAGAAATACCACTCCCGGATAACTTTCTATAACAACCGATGCGGCCTCTAAGAACTCCTCCTGTCCTTTTCCCTTTTCAAAACGACAAATATTACCAACAACCTTCGTATGAATCGGAATTCCCAGTTGCCCTCTTAAATTGCTTATATCGGATCGATATTTCTCCGGATCGAATACCTTCAAATCCACGCCCTCATAAATTTTCAGAAGCTTCCTTTTAAAAGGATTGTTAATCCTTTGGTCTTGTTCTGTGGCTTCAGAGACCGCAATAAAGGCATCTACGAAGTAACTGAGCAGTCTCTTCATCTTTTTGCTCCCGCCAATTTGACCGGCTTTTCGACAGACACAACGGATCCCGGCTATTCTTGCACTAAGTGCCCCTGCTATATGGCAGGTCACATCGTTATTAAGAACTGCGAGACTGATATTTTCTCTTTTTATCAGTCTTAGCAATCTTAAAATCAGAGGGGTCTCTACAATAAGTAAATCCAGAAGAAGTCTAATGACGACCCTTATGCCATGCAAAAGTCTCGATTTCGAGTCTCTCAAGAGCCATCTAAAAGGAACATATTCTGCAGGTCTGGTTTTAGCGCCCAAGAAAAAAAGAGGTATTCCAAGATCACTTATCCTCTCGGTATCAGGTCCGTTATTCTGAAAATAAAAAGCCACAATGGGCTCAAAGTTTTTTCTATCCAAGGACTTAAGCAGATCATAGAGAAATTTATCCCCGCCCCCGTAGCCGCCTCCACTGCTTATAAAAAGAACCTTCCGTTTCTGAGATAGGTTACCCAACGATCACATTCCTTGCAATTTAATAGGCCATCCTACTTTTAGTTGAATCATCGATAATTCTTCAGTCATAATTTTCTTTGCGATGGTGTCCACATTACCACCCGATCCCCCCTCAGATATCTCCACCATGCAACAAAGGTCCCGGCATTGACCGTGAAAAAATAGGAAGGGATCTTTATGAGCATTCTTTGGGAAAAGTTACCCCGTTTCCGTCCCCAAAAAGCCAAAAAGTAGAATAACATCTGTCCCAAGAATAGTATCAAATAAGGAAAGGATTTGGCTCCCAGGATAACGTTTGAAACAAAGGCCGCAAACAGAAAAATGGGGACCAGCCATCTGAGAAGTTTATGACAGAAGTACTGATACGAAAAGAATCCATATTTCGCAAAATTTAAAAATTCCAAATTACGGAAGAATACTGTTAACCCTCTTAAAACCGTTCGGACCTTACGTTCAAACTCACTCCTTTCATCTGCAATATCCTCGTAGCGGCCGATCGCGTAGGGGTCACTCACCCCTCTGAATCCTAACTTAATGCCGGTCAGCAGGGTCCTGAAGTCGCTTTGCATCTCTTCAGAAAAATCCTGACAGACCTCCTTTCTGGCAGCGAAAAAGGAACCGCTCAACCCAACCAAAGAATTTACTCTTGATTCGAGCCTCCGCAGCCACATTTCATACCGAACGTAAAACCCCTCTCCACAAGGCTTCCCATCCTTTCCTACTAGCCTATCCTCACTACTGACACACCCAACGGATGGATCCGCAAAATTAGAGACGATTTCCTTCAAACCGCCAGGATCCAGCATCGTGGCCGCATCGGTAAATACCACTATTTCCCCATGAGCCCGCCTGACGGCTTCTTTTTGAGCATTTTCTTTGCCTTTCCGCTCTGATATTTCAATCAACTCAATTTCTCTTTCGCGGTAATCCCTGACGATCTCATTTGTCCGGTCAGTCGATCCATCGGAAGCGATAAGGATTTGAAGCTTTTCTCTCGGGTAGTCGAGGGCAACGGTATTATCAAGCTTTTCCCTAATTCTCTTCTCCTCGTTGTGGACTGTAACGATCAGCGTCAATCGAGGCAAAAGCGGCGCCTTACCTACCCTCTTATTTCTGACAAATCCCACCAAATAAAGAGAGAAAGGATATCCGCAATAAGCAAAGAAAATAGAAAAAATTGAAACAGCAAATATTATTTCCATGGTAAGATCCTTAATGACCGCCACATCATAGAATTTCGGAGAAGGGAATGTTGCTCACAAAATAAGGATTGATTGGTTTATTTACCTGTCGAAATCCCCTTTTGACTGGCCCAGAAATATCCTCTTGTTTTTTCGTAGAAATCACCCCCTAAAAACTTAGGGATCTTTTTCAGATTCCAAATGATCCATTGTTTCGTTCTCGAAGCCACTTGACCAGAGGCAATGGCTTCGACCATTTCCGCGGATGTCCACCTACGGACCGAATAACGACCCAATACCAGGCATCCGTCTACATAGTGGCACCTTGTAGTGGGCTCCGATGTAAACATCACTTTGATCCCCGCCTGGGAAGCGGCCTGAACCGCTTTTGCGCAATAGTAACCACCTGGTATGGAAGCGACTCTAACCTTCTCATCCAGGATATCGGATAATACCTTGACACTTATACGCCATTCCTCGACTAATTGTTCCCAACTGCAATGTGACATTTGTCTTGGATGAGAACACGAGTGGCTCCCTATGATATGTCCTCTTTCTCTTAGAGCTCGAATCTGCTCCTTTTCGAGGAAAGATGGCCGACCAATGTAATTCACCGTGATCATAAAATGTCCATAGTGTCCGAATCTTTCAAGTCGGTCTGCAATGTAGGTATACGCGCTAGATCCGCCATCATCAAAGGTCAGAAGAACAGGCAATTCTCTTTTGGTCTCTTTGAAAAGGTCAAAAGCAGTTGCAGGTTTACCTTTGATGATTTTCTTAACGATCGCAAGGTGTCTTTCAAATTCTGTTGGGTCCAGTTTATAACTGGCAGGTCCCTCGCCCGGAAAACCACTTGAATCGGCCTCTTCCCTCGGAACAACATCATGGTATTCCAATGAAATCGCTCTCATTATCTTTTTCTTTGAAAAGTTCTTTCTTTTGGCGCTAGTGCAGTCAAAGGAGAGTTATTTAAGTCAAGATGAACCATGCTTTTTCTCAATATACACCTCATACCAGGTTTGAAATATTAATATAGACCATATCAACGTATCATGGATTTCCTTTCCAGAGAAATGCTCTTCTAATAGGGTTTGAATGGTTCGATAATTAAAAAGTTCATGTTTTTTAAGTTTTTTGTCTGACAAGGTCTCCAATACATAATGTTTCAAATCATTTTTTAGCCATTGAGCCATGGGACCTACAAAACCTTGCTTACGGTGACGGATTACCGTTTCTGGCAGAAGATTCTTTACAGCTTTCTTCAGTAAATATTTTTTTCTGAACCATTTCATCTTCATCTCTGAGGGAATGGTTGCGCACAATTCCATGAACTTATGATCCAGGAAAGGCACCCGAACCTCCAACGCATGATGCATACTCATCCTGTCTGTCACTGCCAGGATGTCTTCTGGAAGGTAGGTTTTCACATCGCAATAAAAGGCTCGGTTGAGTGAATCTGGTTCATCTGATACGTTATCTGAGTTGAAATACGAAAGAATAAGATTTTCGCACGACTGGAAATGTTCTTCAAATTTATCTGCTTCCGAGAAAAAGGACGTCCTTATATTAGAATTCATGCGAGAAATATACCCCAGATAAGCAAGGTCTGGCCTCAGGGAGGCTGAGCGCACAAATCGCTTCATGTGGTTGATCGTATAATGTCCATCCCTTCTTTCGGGGAAATTTTCAACAGTCTTTCGTATAACCAGTTCTCTGAGAAAAGACGGAATTTTCCTATATTTCCGGGCGAGTTCGAAGCCAAGATACCTCTCATACCCTGCAAACACTTCATCTCCACCCAATCCAGAAAGGGCGACCGTTACGTTCTCTCTTGCGGTCTTGCAGACAAAAAAGGACGGTATTGCTGAGTCATCTGCAAAGGGCTCGTCAAAGGCGTTGACGATTTTTTCAATTAAGCCTTCCGCATTGGGTAGGACTTCGTATTCCCTGTGATCCGTAGAGTATCGCTGGGCAACCTCTCTTGCATATTTTCGCTCATCCAGATACCCCCCGACGTCTCCTCCAAACCCGATACTGAAGGTCTTCACAGGTGATTCGTTAACCAAACTCATCAGCGCCACCACAGTGCTGGAGTCTATCCCCCCACTGAGAAAGGCTCCGAGAGGAACTTCGCTGATCAGGCGAATCTTTACTGCTTCTTGAAGAAGATCCATAAACCTCTCAATAAAACAACTTTCATCCTTATCTTTATCGGGCACAAAATAAAGATCCCAGTATTTTCTAATCCTGGTCTTGCCGCCCTTAAACGTCAAAGTGTGGCCGGGTAAAAGCTTTCGGATGCCTTTAAAAATTGTCAGGGGGGCCGGGATGTATGACAAGGTGAAGTAACAAGTGATGGCAGCCTCATCTATCTCCCTTGGAAACTCGGCATCGGCAAGAATTGCCTTCATTTCAGATCCAAAATAGAAATTCCCGTTATGCTCTCCGAAAAACATCGGTTTAATTCCCAGCCTGTCTCTCGCAAGAAAAAGCGCTTTGTCTTTTGAATCCCATATGGCGAAGGCAAACATCCCTCTTAGATGTTCGACACATGATTCTCCCCATTCTTCGTACCCATGGAGGATTGTTTCCGTATCACTTCGGGTCGCAAATCTATGTCCTTTGCGGAGCAATTGATCTCTGAGTTCCACAAAATTGTAAATTTCACCATTGAAAATGATGCACTTTGTTCCATCCTCATTGAAAATGGGCTGGTGCCCACCCTCCAGGTCTATGATGCTCAACCTTCGCTGACCAAAGCCCACATTTCGATCAGCAAAAAAACCGGCATCATCCGGGCCTCTATGGCTCAAAGTATCTGTGGATACTTCCAACTGCTGCCTGTCAATATCTGATGAAACTATCCCAAAAATGCCGCACATACCGATCCCTCAAATCATTTCTATCCACGTCAAGTACTCAAGTAATTCGTAGTCAGTGTTTCATCAAACTCAAATAAGCTTATAAATTGATGCAATCATTTGATGCTCACAAGTATTGAGGCAGTTGACCGCACAAAATTATTTACGAGAAGCTGATGATCCGGATCTAATTGAGAATTCAGCTACTGTTTGACGACCTCCGGAACCATGATGCAATAAATTTTCAAATAGAGCATCATAGTCCTCCATTTTTCTTTCGAGGTTATAATTTGCCTCAACATATATCCTACCCCTTCGTCCCATCGCCCTTCTCAGATCGTCATTTATTAGAAGACTCCTTAAATTATTTATTAACGTTTTCTCGTCTTTAATTGGAAAAAGCAACCCATTTTCTTTGTCCTTGATCACCTCATTGATTCCTAAAACGTCAGCCCCTACGACGGGGACTTCACAAGCCATTGCCTCCAACACAGATATCGGTAATCCTTCATGAAAAGAAGTAAGACAAAATATGTCAAGAATGTTCAATATTTCGGGTACGTCTTCTCTCATCCCCAAAAAGTGAATGCGATCTGCTACTTCAAATTTTCTGGAAATCTCCTGCACCCTGCCGTCCATACAATCAAAGCCCACCAGCAACAAATGGGTATCTTTCATTTCTTTTGCTATTTCATTGAACGCAGACAAGAGTAGTTTATGATTTTTTTCCGGCCTGATATTCGCAACCATCCCGATAATTTTATCATTCGATTCAAAACCGAGCTCCCATTTCTTGCCATTGTGATCCATCTTCCTAAACCGATACAGGTCTATTCCGTTTGTTATTAAATGGATCCTATCCTGACGTAGTTTCAATTCACTAAGGTAGAATCTTTTGATTTGCTCAGATATAGCAACGAATCCATCTACCTTTCTGAACAAGATTTTATTTAATATTTTCCATGCCAGACCTAATTCCTCTAATTGCCATTGGGAATGTTCAGTAAATAATATTTTGGCGCTGGTCCTTCGGGCCGCTAAAAACGAACAATAAAAGGGAGATAGGTGATGAGGATTCAAGATATCAATATCTTTTTCTACCAAATAATTTCGAATGTCCTTGATAAAATTCAAATCAATTTTTCTCCGTTTAATAAAAATCCTAACTTTCGCCCCAAGATTCTCATAGAGATTTCTTACTGGTCCATCTTTAAAACTCAAAACAAATATCTCATACCTATTCTTATTCAATTTCCGCACAATATCAAAAACGACACGTTCTGATCCACCCATTCCCTCAAGGGTCCATACAACGAATGCAATCTTAATTTTATTTTCAGTGCTAATCACAGGCATAGGAGTCTGTTTTGAAAGCAGCCAATTCCCTAAAAGATATATAGAATTAAGTGGTAATGCCTTCGATAAATGTCTCGGGTTGGCTATCTAAAGCGGACCTTTGGTGAGATGAACGGAGCTAACAAGAAATTAAGTTTTGATTTCACCACATAGTGTAATCCGAATCTCCATAGGTAAAATACCATTTCTTGATATCTTTTACTATCTCGGGGTTCGGGCTCAGTTTCTCATTATAAATCAACAAACAATCACATTTTACTTGCTTGCCTTCATAATAGCCCTGTTTCCTCATCACAGATCGGAAAATAGGGAATGATACATGGCAGACAGAAAAATCTACTCCATTTTCAATAAAAAATCGATCGCTGATTCTTAATAGACTTTTCAGACCTTCCACCTCTTCCGGAGCAATTAGAAGGTCTGCTATTATGCCTTTTGTGATGTTATCCTCTTGGTGTTCGATTCCCAAAATAATATAGCCTACCAGATTCCTATTTTTCAGCACACAAAAAGCACGAAATTGCCTATGGGGAATATCGATATATTTCCAATTTAAAGTTTGAGACGTCCTATCCGATATGAGCTTGAATTTTCCCGCCACTTTCAAGAAGAACTCATCATATCTGCTGTCAAACGTTTCAACACCTTCAACATCGTATTGCTCTTTCTCACGCTTTTTCTCATGTCTCAGTCTATGGTATCGTCTCGCCAGCTTGAGGAGAATATTTTCAATAATTCTATTCTTGATCCTTTCTTTAAGCTCAACCCGGAAAAGACTTTCTATTTTGAATATTTTCTTTAGAGGCCTGAAATAACCGATGTTCAGTTTTCCTTCTTTTTGCAGAATGCTGAGAACATTTTCATTAAACCAGAGGCTAATCCAAAAACAATTCGAATACTTTATTTCTCTCAGGAGCGTGGTTGCTAATCCTTGTTTCCTGACAGAGGGATCTACAAGTATTTCTTGCCCAAAAATGGCCATAAACGGTTGTCCGTTAAGGTAAAATCTCATCGGCATGCTTCCGCAATATCCAACCACTTTTCCATCTTTAAGAACCAAGACATAATTATTTCCCTGGTCTATAAAAGGATTATTTTCGGCCATCCACCGAAATGCTACAATTTTTCTATTCAAATCTCCCTGATATGATCTCTCGTAAAACTCTTTCACAAGCCTTAAGTCTTCATTTCCATATCTCTTAATATGAATTGGTGCGGAATTGTTTTGAACTTTGTCCATTTTTTCTCCCCAATTATTTTCTTTGCGAGTGGTTTTAGGCTCACCGTGCTCCTTTTTCGTGGATTACTCTAAACCATTTTATATTATCCGACTCTTCTCGAAGAGACTCATGCTACCCTAAAAAACAACCCAAACGTTTTTTCGTTACGGGTATCAGACCAGAAACTAAGCCCTCAAATAGATATATAGGAGAAGGATTCCTGACTGTTATTCTTTCCACTGCATAAGGGTTCAAAGTGACAAAATTCTCCTCTGACGTTAACGCAAAGTCATACCCTGCCCGTTTCAATAATGACACAAGACTTGCATCCCAATTTCCATTAGGGTAGGAGAAGATCGTTACATGCTTTCTTATATTCTGTTCCAGAAGTTCTTTGTTAATAATGATTTCTTTCCATGCCTGCTCCTCGGGTAGTTTGGTAAGTATAGGGTGAGTATGGCTATGCCCGCCAATCGTAAACAGCTCATCCTTTGCCAGGGTCCGGATTTGCTCCCAGCTCAATCCCGGGAAGGCGATACAATCGTCCACGCTCATTTCAACTTTATTCAATATGCACTGGAGCCTATCTTGTGTTTCCGTATAGGGCATGGTTTTCAATTCTTTGCATAGCCAATCTATCGTCCGTGCTTTGGCAGAAACTGTCGAAGTATCTGCAATGCCAAATCCGCATGGACTCAAATCGATCTCAGGTCCTCGATACTTAGCAATTCCGTTGTAGATGGCATCAAACCATAGACTTTTACTCCCTTTCCCAACAAACGCCGTAGAGATAAAAAAAGTTGCAGGGAAATTGAATTCTTTCAAAAGCGGGTAAACAATTGAAAAGTTATTCTCATATCCATCGTCAAAGGTTAACGCAACACATCCTTTAGGAAATCTCTTCTTGAAAATTACATGCTCCAGAATAACGCCTAAAGGAACTACATTGTAATGTTTTCTGAGATATCTCATCTGCTCAATGAATTGATCTTCCCGTATTTGTTGCCAGTTAAATACGCCTGGAGCCTGCCTTGTCACACCATGGTACACCAGAATACGTGCTTCATGATTTTTTAACTTCGCGAAAATATCATTAAGATACAATGAGGAAATGAGAGGATAAATAAACATTCTATTATCTTATGCTTCCTTCATTTGCAGCTAG
>Ga0187779_10002632_pt1 | contig 10962 bp, 8 predicted proteins | sample 1015_Q2_SP10_10__FD_132435 | JGI IMG/M metagenome (GOLD analysis project Ga0187779, IMG submission 132435) | Tropical peat soil microbial communities from peatlands in Department of Meta, Colombia - 1015_Q2_SP10_10_MG | ecosystem: Environmental > Terrestrial > Soil > Wetlands > Peat | place...
CGATCCTCAAGGCCGATGGCATCTATCACGACGTGGGCTACGTGGTCGCCGGCAATCATTTCGCGACCGACGGCTATCGCGATCATGCGGCCGCCTCGCGCGACCTGCTCAATGCCAAGGTGAGCTTCAACGCCGATCCGGACACGCGCATCACGGTGATCGGCAATTCGCTCTACCAGCCCGACGCGCAGGATCCCCTCGGGCTCACCCGGGCGGAGTGGCAGGCCGATCCGCGCCAGGCCGATCCGGCCGCGGCGCAGTTCAACACGCGCAAGACGGTGAACCAGCAGGTGGGTGGCCTCACCGTCGAACGCCAGCTTGGCGCCGACGCGCAACTGCTCCTGACGGGCTACGGCGGGCGGCGGCTCGTCCGCCAGTATCTCGCGCTCAGCGGCACCGGCGATCTGTCGTCCGGCGGCGTAACCGATCTCAACACCGACTTCGGCGGAATCGACGGCCGCATCACCTGGCGTTTCATGGTCGGTGGCGGCCCGCTCACGGTCACGGCGGGCACCGCGTACGATGCCGAACATCAACTGCGCAAGGGCTTCGTGAACAACAACGGAGACCTCGGCGATCTGCACCGCAACGAAGACGACGACGTCAACTCCACGGACGGCTACCTGCAGGCGGAATGGCGTCCGGACGGCCCGCTGTCGTTCCTCGCCGGCGCCCGCTACAGCGACGTGCGGTTCAATTCGATCGATCACTACATCACGGCGACCAACCCCAACGACAGCGGCGGGGTGCACTACGACCATTTCACGCCTACCGTCGGCGCCGTCTTGCACGTCGCGCCGACGGTGAACCTCTACGCCAACTGGGGCGAGGGCTTCGAGACGCCGAGCTTCATCGAGCTCGCCTATCGAACCGTGGGCACGGGGCTCAACTTCGGCCTGCGTCCGGCGATCAGCCAGTCGACGGAGGTGGGCCTCAAGGCGTTCATCTTCGGGCGCCAGCGGCTCAACCTCTCCGTCTTCGAGACCAATACCAGCGACGATATCGTGATCGACACGGCGACGGGCGGTCGCACGACCTACAAGAACGTCAGCAAGACGCGCCGTCGTGGCGTCGAGGCCGAATGGGACGCGCCTCTGCCGCACGGCTTCAATGCCTACGCCTCGTATACCTATCTTCTGGCGGAGTTCGCCGCCGATGCGACGACCGGCAACCCGCCGCAATTCATCGCCGCAGGCACCAAGTTGCCTGGCGTTCCGCAGGCGAACGCCTTCGCCGAGCTCGCCTGGGCGCATCCCGAGTGGTACGGATTCTCCGCCGGAGTCGAGGGCCAGTACGCCGGAAAGGTCTACGTCAACGACGTGAACAGCGACGCGGCGCCGAGCTACGCGATCGCAAACCTGCGGGCCGGCTTCGAGCAAGTCTCCGGCAGATGGACGTTTCGGGAGTTCGCGCGGGTCAACAATCTCTTCGATCGCAACTACGTCGGATCGGTGATCGTGGACGACAGCAATTCGCGCTTCTTCGAACCCTCGCCGGGACGCAATTTCATGGTCGGCCTGACCGCCAATGCCAAGTTCTGACCGGCGCTATACCGCGACGGCCGCCACGCTGCACTGGCTGATCGCGGTTCTGGTGCTCGTCATGATCGCCTGGGGCTGGTGGATGCAGGCGATTCCGAAGCTGCCCGTGGGTCCGCGGGTCAATGCGTTCAATCTGCACAAGTCGATCGGCCTGACCATCCTCGCCTTGATGATCGTCCGGCTCGCCTGGCGTTCGACCCACCCTGCGCCGGAACTGCCGCCGATGCCGCTCTGGCAGGCCCGCACCGCGCGCGTGGTTCACGTCCTGCTGTACCTGTGCCTGTTCATCCAGCCGCTGTCCGGCTACCTCGGCTCGGCGTTCGGCGGCTATCCGGTCAAATTCTTCGGCGTCGTTCTTCCGGCGTGGGCGCCGAAGAGCGAAGCGATGAAAGATGCGATGAGCGGCACGCACTGGGTGAACAGCTGCGTGCTGATCGGGGCGCTCGTTCTTCATGTCTCCGGTGCGCTGAAGCATGCGCTGGTCGATCGCGACCGGTTGGTCCGGCGGATGTGGCCGTGGGGCCGGAGCACTCCGGAGCCGGCGGACGTTCGCAGCCAGGGATAAGACGGCTAAGTCTTTGCGGCGCCCTCGAGAGCTCTGATCGTTTCCTGGAAGTTGCCCTCGCGCGCGATGTCGAGCGCGGTCTTGCCGCGGTCGTCCCGGAGATCGACCTTGGCGCCGGAGTCGAGCAGCGCTCGGACGGTCTCGGTCTGCCCGTAGCCCGCCGCCCACATGAGCGCCGTGAGCGAATGCGCGTACGCGGCATTGGGATCGACCCCTGCGCCAAGCAGAAGGCGCACGATTTCCGTACTGCCCTGGCCGGCAGCATAGGTCATGGCATTCTTTTGCAGACGGTCGACCGGGTCTACGGCGGCGCCTTTGGCAAGCAGCAGGCGCGCGATCTCGGTGTAACCGCCGTAGCCTGCGGCCATGAGCGGCGTGATGCCGTTGGCCGCCGCGAGGTTCACATCGGCGCCTGCATCCAGCATCCGGCGGGCGAGCTCCGGGCGTCCAGCCTTCAGCGCGATCAGCAGAGGCGTCTCGCCGATGCGGTTGCGCGCGTTCGGCGTCGCGCCATCGGCGAGGGCGCGCGCGATGCCGGCCGAATCGCCGGCGCGCGTGGCCGCGAGGAGTTGCAGATTCGGCGTCGTGTCCTGTGCAGTCGCGGCGAGCGCCGCGGAACCAACAAACACGGCGATCAGGGATGCGAGCAGCGGCTGCGTCATTCGTGCGATCTCCCGGGTGCTGACCGCCCGGATCCTGGCGTCAACGTCAGGAAGAGCCTGGCCGGGCAGGTTTGCATTGGTCCATATTTTCGACTATAAACTCTCTCAGCAGGGAAAAATTCCCGGCGCTCGAGAGGTCGGGTAGGGCGGCGCCAACAAGAACACACCTCACCGGAGGAAAGCCTATGTCACCTCGTTCCGTCAACTTCGCTGCAGCGGCTGTCGCATCCGCTTTCGCACTCGGATCCGGAATCGCAACCTCGCAGGAGATGGCCGCCGGCGCGACGACGATGGCGCGGCCCATGTCGGCGAATCTCGCGCCCATCACGCAGGCGATGCTCGACAACGCGGCCAAGGACAGCAAGAACTGGCTGCACGCGAACGGCAACTACGACAACAGCCGCTTCTATCCCGGCAAGCAGATCACCACCGAGAACGTGGGCCATCTCAAGCCGGCATTCGTGTTCCAGACGGCGGTGCTGGAATCGATGGAGACCGCGCCGATCGTCGACAACGGCGTGATGTTCCTCACGACCTCGTTCAATCACGTGTACGCGATCGACGCGGCGACGGGCGAGGAGTTCTGGCACTACAAGCACAAGCTCGGGCCGATCGTGACCGTCTGCTGCGGCAACAACAATCGCGGCGTGGCGATCGCCGAAGGCAAGCTCTACATGGGCACGATCGACGCCAAGCTGGTGGCGCTCGACGCGAAGACCGGCAAGCCGTTGTGGGAAGTGCAGATCGCCGATCCCGACAAGGGTTACTCCGAGACGATGGCGCCGGCCGTGGTCGACGGCAAGGTGATCATCGGCACGAATGGCGGCGAGTACGGCATCCGCGGCTTCGTCAAGGCGTTCGACGCCAACGACGGCAAGCTGCTGTGGACGTTCTACACGATTCCCGACAAGGGGCACGAGGGCGTGTGGGCCGCGAACGACGCCACCGGCCGCGACATGCACCGCAACATCGAAGCCGAGAAGGCGGCCTTCGCCAAGGACAGCTCGTTCTTCGACAAGCTCGGCGGTGGCGTGTGGATGACGCCCGCGATCGACAGGAAGACGCGCACGATCTTCTTCGTCGTCGGCAACCCGTCGCCGGACCTCTATGGCGCGATCCGTCCCGGCGACAATCTGTACACCGACTCGATCGTCGCGATCGATCTGGACAAGGGCACCTACAAGTGGCACTACCAGTACATCGCGCACGACGTCTGGGATCTGGACGCGGTGAGCCCGCCGATCCTGACGCAGGCCAAGGACGCGAGCGGCAGGAACGTCGACGTCGTCATCCATGGCGGCAAGACCGGCCACGTCTATGTGCACGACCGCAACACCGGCAAGCTGATCCGCTTCTCCGAGGCGATGATCCCGCAGGAGAACATGTGGGTCCTGCCGACCAAGGAAGGCGCACGGATGCTGCCGGGCGCGAACGGCGGCGTGGAGTGGTCGCCGATGGCGATCAACCCGGGCCTGCGGTTCGCGTATGCGGCCAACCTGCATCAGCCGATGACCTATCACGTCGAGGAAGTACCCTACCCGGGCGGCAAGCTCTGGCTCGGCGGCGCGTTCAAGGTGATCCCGAGCGAAGAGCAGTGGGGACAGCTCGTCGCGGTGAACCTCGACACGGGCAAGGTCGCATGGAAGCACAAGACGCCGCAGCCGCTCATCGGCGGCGTGCTGGCCACGGCTGGCAACATCGTGTTCAACGGCGAGGCCAACGGGTGGTTCAAGGCCTTCGACGCCAAGGACGGCAAGGAGCTGTGGAAGTACAACTGCGGCGCCGGGGTTAACGCGCCGGCGGTTTCCTACATGGTGGGCGGCAAGCAGTACGTCGCGGTGGCCGCGGGCGGCAACAACCAGATCGACGCCAAGCGCGGCAACAGCGTGTTCGTGTTCGCGCTGCCCTAGCGGTCCGAGCAGAACCAACGCGGCTCGCCCGGGTCACACCGGCGAGCCGCGTTTTGTTTTGGAGTAGTGCCGCGTCTTTCCCGTTCCGACTCGACCACCTGGCGCGAACACCATGAGAACCGCGGCTCACCGCCTTTCAGCGTTCGCTGCTCTCGGCCTCGCGGCGTTCGCTCCGCTTGCGGCAGGACAACCCGATTCCGCGCAGCTTGCCGCGGCCCGCGAAAAGGCGCAGGTCTGCGCGGCCTGCCACGGTCCCGACGGCAATTCCGCAAACCCGGAGTATCCGATTCTCGCCGGACAGAGCTGGCGCTACATCTACATCGAGCTCAAGGACTTCAAGGAAGGACGGCGCAGCGATCCGCAGATGTCGCCGATGGCCGCGAATCTTTCGCAGGAGGACATGATCGCGCTCGGCAACTACTACGCCGCGCAGAAGCCGAAGCCGGTCCCGTTCCAGTTCGACGGCGCGAAGGTGGACGCCGGACGCAAGATCGCGGACGCCGCGCTCTGTCCCATGTGCCATCTCGGCGGGTTCGTCGGCCAGAACGAGATCCCGCGCGTCGCGGGACAGTGGCCGCAATACGTGAAGAAGCAGCTGGAGGACTTCCGCGCCAGGCGTCGCACCAACGATGCGGGCAACATGACGAGCTACGCTTCGGGGCTCTCCGACCAGGACATCGAGAACCTCGCGCAATACGTCGGCAATCTGTGATCCGGGAGCGGGTCGCCCTGGCGATCCGGACCGATCGAGGCCCAGGGAAGGAGTCCATGTCGGCCCGGGACCGCATGCGCTCTCGCATCGCTCGGCCGGACAGGCGCTGAGCGGCTCGGCGGCAGGCGCCGGGCTGCGGTTGCCCTCGACTCGCGTTGCCCTCGCCTTCCACGCGGAGTATTCTAGGCCCGCCGCCGCACACGCTCGACAGCGATTCTTCCCCCCAAGCGCCGGTATCCACTGCAGGAGGCTCTCTCGTGTACTCCCTTTCACTCTCGATCAACGGCAAGGCGGTGCGCACGGACGTCGATCCGCGCACGTTGCTGGTCGATTTCATCCGCAACAATCTCGCGCTGACCGGCACGCACGTCGGCTGCGACACCGGTCAGTGCGGCGCGTGCACCGTGCTGGTCGACGGCCACGCCGTCAAGGCGTGCACGATCCTGGCGGTGCAGGCGGAAGGCGCCAAGGTGACGACCATCGAAGGTCTGGCAACCGATGGCGAGCTGCATCCGATGCAGGCCGCGTTCAAGGAATGCCACGGCCTGCAGTGCGGCTTCTGCACGCCGGGCATGGTGCTGAGCGCGATCGACCTGGTGCAGCGGCATCCCAACGCAGACGAGAAGACGATCCGTGCCGAGTTGGAGGGCAACCTGTGCCGCTGCACGGGCTACCAGAACATCGTCAATGCGGTCGCCCAGGGCGCCGCGGCCATGCGGAGGTGATCCATGGGCGCGAACGAGATGAACTTCATCGGCCAATCGGTCAAGCGCAAGGAGGACGTGCGCTTTCTCACCGGGGCCGGACAGTACACCGACGACGTCAATCCGCCGCATCACACGCACGCGTACTTCCTGCGCTCGCCGCACGCGCACGCGAAGCTTGGCCGGATCGACGCGAGCAAGGCGAAGAGCGCGCCCGGCGTGGTGGCGATCTACACCGGCGCCGATCTCACCGGCGTGAACGGGTTGCCGTGCGGCTGGCTCATCACCGGCACGGACGGGCAACCGATGAAGGAGCCGCCTCATCCCGTGCTCGCGCAAGGCAAGGTGCGCTACGTCGGTGACCCGGTTGCGCTCGTCATCGCCGAGACGCCCGAACAGGCGAAGGATGCGGCCGAGCTGATCGACGTCGATTACGGCGTCCAGCCCGCGGTCGTGAATTCGGTCGACGCGCTGAAGCCGGGCGCGCCGCAGATCCACGACGGCGCGCCGGGCAACAAGTGCTACACGTGGGCGCTCGGCGACAAGTCCGCGGTCGACGCGGCGTTCGCCAAGGCGGCGCACGTGACCAAGCTCGACATCGTCAACAACCGCCTCGTCCCCAACGCGATCGAGCCCCGCGCGGCGGTCGCGAGCTACAGCGGGCACGACGACAGCTACACGCTCTACGTGTCCAACCAGAATCCGCACGTCGAGCGGCTGCTGATGACGGCGTTCGTGCTCGGGCTTCCCGAGACCAAGGTGCGCGTGATCGCGCCCGACGTGGGCGGCGGCTTCGGATCGAAGATCTACCTCTATCCGGAAGAGACCGCGATGGTCTGGGCGTCGAAGCGCGTGAAGCGGCCGATCAAGTGGACGGCCGAGCGCAGCGAGTCGTTCCTGTCGGATGCGCACGGGCGCGACCACGTCACTCGCGCCGAACTCGCGCTCGACAAGAACGGCAAGTTCCTCGGCATGCGCGTCCACACGACGGCCGCGATGGGCGCCTATCTGTCGACCTTCGCCTCCTGCATCCCGACCATTCTGTACGCGACGCTGCTCGCCGGCCAGTACACGACGCCGGTCATCTACTGCGAAGTCGATGCCGTATTCACCAACACGGCGCCGGTCGACGCCTACCGCGGCGCGGGCCGGCCCGAAGCGACGTTCGTGGTCGAACGGCTGGTGCACGCGGCAGCGGCCGAGATGGGCATCGCGCAGGACGAGATCCGCCGGCGCAACTTCATTCGCGACTTCCCGTACCAGACGCCGGTGGCGCTTTCCTACGACACGGGCGGCTACGAGGCGTGCCTCGACGAGGCGATGAAGATCGCCGACGTCAAAGGGTTCGAGGCCCGCAAGGCCGAGGCGGCCAAGCGCGGAAAGCTCCGCGGCATCGGCTACGCGTCCTACATCGAAGCGTGCGGGATCGCGCCGTCGAACATCGCCGGCGCGCTGGGCGCGCGGGCGGGCTTGTACGAGGCGGGCGAGGTGCGCGTCAATCCGACCGGCGGCGTGACCGTGTTCACCGGCTCGCACAGCCACGGCCAAGGGCACGAGACGACGTTCGCCCAGGTGGTCGCGACGCGGCTAGGCATCCCGATCGAGACGGTCGAGGTGGTGCATGGCGACACGGGGCGGATCCCCTTCGGCATGGGCACGTACGGCTCGCGCTCGCTCGCGGTCGGCGGCACGGCGATCATGAAGGCGCTCGACAAGATCGTGACCAAGGGCCGGAAGATCGCCGCGCATCTGCTCGAGGCCGCCGAAGCCGACGTCGAGTTCAAGGACGGCAAGTTCACCGTCGCCGGCACCGATCGAAGCAAGGCGTTCGGCGAAGTCGCGCTCGCGGCCTACGTCCCGCACAACTATCCGCTGGACAAGCTCGAGCCGGGCCTCGACGAGACCGCGTTCTACGATCCGACCAACTTCACCTTCCCGGCCGGGACGCACATCTGCGAAGTGGAAGTCGATCCCGACACGGGTGCGGTGCAGGTCGTGAATTTCTCCGCCTGCGACGACTTCGGCAACATCATCAATCCGATGATCGTCGAAGGACAGGTGCACGGCGGACTCGCGCAGGGCATCGGCCAGGCGATGCTCGAGGCCTGCGTCTACGACCAGGAGAGCGGCCAGCTCCTGACCGGCAGCTACATGGACTACGCGATGCCGCGCGCCGACGACCTGCCTTCGTTCAAGGTCGCGACCAAGGTGACGCCGTGCACGCACAATCCGCTCGGCGTGAAGGGTTGCGGCGAGGCAGGCGCGATCGGCGCGCCGGCGGCGCTGATGAACGCGGTGCACGACGCGCTGTCCGCGGCGGGCGTGAAGTACATCGACATGCCGGCCACGCCGCATCGCGTGTGGAGGGCGATCCAGGCTGCGAAGCACTGAGCGCAACAGGAGACGATCATGTACGCAGTCGAATATCAACGCGCGAAATCGGTGGCCGACGCGGCGGCCGCGCTGGCGAAGAGCGGCGGCAAGGCGCTCGCCGGCGGCCAGAGCCTGGTCGGAGCGATGAAGCTGCGGCTCGCGAACCCGGGCACGCTGGTGGACTTGTCCGGTATCGCCGAGCTCAAGGGCATCAGGAAGGAGGGCGACGCGATCGTCATCGGCGCGCTCACGACGCACGCCGAGGTGGGCTCGTCCTCGGCGGTGAAGCAGGCGATTCCCGGGCTGGCGGCGCTCGCCGAAGGCATCGGCGACCGCCAGGTGCGCAATCGCGGCACGATCGGCGGTTCGATCGCCAACAGCGATCCCGCGGCGGATTACCCCGCCGCTGTCGTGGGCCTCAACGCTACGGTGCAGACCAACAAGCGCAAGATCGCGGCCGACGATTTCTTCAGGGGCTTGTACGAGACGGCGCTCGCAGCCGACGAGATCATCACGGCCGTGAGCTTTCCGATCCCGAAGAAGGCCGCCTACGTGAAGTTTCCGCAGCCCGCGTCGCGCTTCGCGCTGGTGGGCGTGTTCGTCGCGCAGACGGCGAGCGGCGTCCGCGTGGGTGTCACCGGCGCGGGATCGCACGCGCATCGCTGCAAGCCGATCGAGGACGCGCTCGCCAAGAGCTTCACGGCCGATGCCGCGAAGAAGGTGAAGATTCCCGCCGCCAATCTCAACAACGACCTGCACGGCTCGCCGGAATACCGCGCGCATCTCGTGTCGGTGCTGGCGGGGAGAGCGGTCGCGGCGATGGCGTAGAGGGTTTCGTCATTCCCGCGCAAGCGGGAATCCGGCGTCGTCGACAGCAATGTCGCCGGGTCGCCGCGGCAGCGGGCCGGATTGCGAGGCCCGGGGATCAAGCGACGACGAGCCTCGCTGCGGTTGCCTAGCGGTACCCTACCGCGGCGTAGCCCACCCAGTGACGCAATGTCGCGGGCGCGGTGACGCCCATGCCGTCCAAGTCCTCGACCTCGATGCGCTGATCGCCGAGTGAGGTCGCGTAGCCGAGGATCGTTCCAGACAGCGGCGCGGCGCCGCGAATCTGCGCGAGGCGCCACGCGACCAGCAGGCCGAACGGCACCGAATAGCGCCCGCACCAGGTCCACTTGTATTCGCGATGATCGCGCTCGTCGAGCGTGTACCGCGTGAAGCGCTCGATGCGCCCCGGCGCGAGCTCGCCCGCGAAGCAGTCCTGCATGATCCGCGCCTCGTGCTCCAGCGCCGCGGCGTAGCCCTTCTCGTCGGCCCCGTAGTACGCGAAGTTGCGATCGCCCCAGCCTTCGTCGCCGTAGTGCACCGCGTCGGTCGACGACACCAGCGCGAAGTCGCGACCCCAATGCAGCCGCTCTTCCTCGATGATCGCCGCCAGAGCGCGCGCGAGCGGCAGCGCCAGCTCGTTCATGCGCTCGAACGACATGTGCGGTACGAGGATCGGCACGAACGAGATCGCGCGGTTGGCGCGCTGCAGAAACGGCAGCTTCGCTTCGACCGAATGCTCGATCGAGTGCATTTGGTCGCTGACGACGAAGCCGTCCGGGGGCAAGCGGCCGAGGATCTTCTCGCGCAGCGGAGAGACCGCGATATCGCCGTAGGGTCCGCGCCAATGCGTGAAGCTCTCGAGCACGAGCGCGTCCTCGAGGCCGAGCTGCCGCGCCTTGTGGGCGACGCCGAAGATGACGACGGTCTTCGCCTCGATGTTCCGCAACGCGAGCGGATACATGAAGCCGGCGTAGGCATAGTCGTCGTGGGGCGCGATCGCCATGCGCCAGCGGTCGCCGGCCGCCACGCCTTTGTCGGCCAGAATGCGCTCGAGCCTCGCGCCGTCCTGGGCGGCGATGCGCTCGGCCACGCGATCCATCTGGCGCGAACGATGCGCGAAGCCGACCGGATCGGCGAGCCCGCGGCGCTTGATCGACATGGCGAGCCGGATCGGCGCCCGGCGGCTAGATCGCGTCCAGCGCGTCGCGCAAGTCGCACCGCAGATCCTCGACGTCTTCGATACCCACCGACAGTCGCACCAGCGCGTCGTCGATCCCGAGCGCCTTGCGCTGCAACGCAGGGATCGAGCCGTGGGTCATCAGCGCTGGATGCTCGATCAGGCTCTCGACGCCGCCGAGGCTCTCGGCCAGCGCGAAGAGCTTGCACCGCTCCAGGAAGCGCTTGGTACCCGCGAGATCGGCCTTGAGCCGGATCGTCACCATGCCGCCGAACGCCCGCATCTGCCGCTCGGCGAGCCCGTGTTGCGGGTGCGACGCCAGGCCCGGGTAATACACGTGCGCGACCTCGGGCTGCGTCTCGAGCCAGCGCGCAAGCTCGAGCGCGTTCACGCAATGCCTCTCCATTCGCAGCGCGAGCGTCTTCAGGCCGCGGAGCGCGAGGAAGCTGTCGAACGGCCCGATGATGCCGCCGACCGCGTTCTGCAGAAA
>Ga0187779_10002633_pt1 | contig 10961 bp, 11 predicted proteins | sample 1015_Q2_SP10_10__FD_132435 | JGI IMG/M metagenome (GOLD analysis project Ga0187779, IMG submission 132435) | Tropical peat soil microbial communities from peatlands in Department of Meta, Colombia - 1015_Q2_SP10_10_MG | ecosystem: Environmental > Terrestrial > Soil > Wetlands > Peat | place...
CGAATATGACCCTGTTCTTTATGCCTTCTTTGAAGGTTATCAATGCCACTGCCCATGCACGCATCACTGCTGGATCCCTCCCGCTTTCTCTACTTCTTCTATAAAGATATCCTCCAGGGACTTATCATGATGCTCGGAACCTACCGTGAGCGTCCTGACCAGCGATCCGTTGACCAGTATTCCTATCCTGTCACAGACCCGCTCTATGTCCTCAAGAATATGCGAGCTGAAAAAGACGGTCTTCCCTCCGGACTTCAGCTTTAAAATCAGGTCAATGACCTGGCGTCGTCCAATGGGGTCGAGACCGGTCATTGGTTCGTCGAGAATCACGATCTTCGGATCATGGATCAAGGCGAGGGCCAGGCCTGTTCTCTGCACCATGCCCTTTGAATAGTTCCGGATCGGCCTTTTTCTTTCTTTCCAGAGCCCGACGGTATGCAAGAGGCTCTCCGTCCTTGCCTCTATGTCTCCGGCGTGCATCCCCGATGTCTTCCCGGCGAAATGAAGAAGTTCCAAGGGGTTCAGATAATCATAAAAATAGGGGTTTTCCGGAAGATATCCGACGAACCTCCTGATCTCGGCGTTCCCTGCGGAGGTCCCAAGAATCTTCGCCGTTCCAGATGTGGGGAAGATCAGGTTCAGCAGTATCTTGATCGATGTCGACTTGCCGGCCCCGTTCGGACCCAAGAACCCGAAGACCTCTCCTTCTTTGACAGCAAGAGAAAAATCCTTGAGAGCGGTCTTCTTCTTTCTGAAGCCCGTTCGATAATCTTTCGTGACATTGTCAAATGCAACAACTGTCGTCATTCTTCATCCACCTGATCTAATGTCCATTTTGCAATAACAGGTTGACTTCATCGAGATGCTTTTGCGCAAAACTATAATCCGGGTACATGCGCAGCACTCGCTCATACTCCTGCTTGGCTTCCGTGAGCATCCCTTTTTTCTGAAAGGCAAGTCCTAGGTTCGTGTAAGCATCCGGATAACTGGGATCCAGGGCAATCGCTGTCTTGAATTCTTTGATGGCCGACTCCATGAGACCCTTCTGCATATATACGACACCGAGATTGCTGTGATAATGGGGCTCATCTGCTTTATCCGCGGCGAGGATCTCGAAGATGCGCATGGCGTCATCAAGCTGACCCGTTTTTAAGTAAATAACCGCGAGGCCATTGAGCGCCCGGACATCTCTTGGATTAACTTTCAAAGCGAGGTTGAATTCATGCTCAGCGTACTGGAGCGCATTGCGTCTTATAAATGCATTGCCGAGATTAATATGAGGAACTGCCTTGTGCGGGGACATGTATGTCACGTCGTTCCACAGTGTATACTCGTTCTTCCATATATAATTGCGCGTGTAGGTCAACCCGATATAAAACAGCAGAAAAAAAACATAGAACCATTTTCTATAGATTGTCGGATTCATTATGAGACGTAATTATACCACAGACGTTGAGCAGAATATATCACAAAAAAAAGGGACGCCGGAAAGCGTCCCTTTTGTCCTGATCACCACAGATATTACTGAACCGCGGTCCAGACCGTTCCCAGTGCTGCAAAGTCATCAGTTCCGAAAGTCGAGGTCGGGCAGTTGCTCAGCGCCATACCAGCGACATAACCGGTTACCGGCATACCTTTTCTGTACAGGGTCGTCACGTCGCTGTCTGCACCGTAGAACTGGTCGCCTGTTCCATGGCCCGTTACAACTGCATATGACGTGTTGGATGTACCATTGAAGAACACTTTAATGGCAGCATAGACACCAGGTGACAATGAGGAGCTCTGCGGGGTCGTCGTTGTCCGTCCGCCATTAAGCCAGATCGTTGCGCCAGGGCCGGCTTCTGCGCCAGCGGTGAACGAGGCACCTGCGTGTGATGCGATGTCAGAAGCGCCATAATCGGTAAAGTCCGCGTACAGGGCTTCTTCAGAGGTCCTGAGGTTTCTCAGGTCCGAGTTGGCGGAGGCGTTGTAGCCCCTCTTCCTGTATGCCGAGAACTGCGGGATGGCGATGGCCGCCAGAATCGCGATGATGGCCACGACGATGAGGAGCTCGATCAGTGTGAAACCTTTCTTATTCGACTTTCTGAATCTGTGTATAGCCTTTAACATTTTGTTACCTCCTAATGAAATTAATTAAAGAATTTGACTTCCTAAGATTACTGCGACCCTAAGACTCTTTTACTATCATTCACCTCCTTTTAAAATCCGTATCACATGTTGTTTTGTCACGCGTAGTATATTGCAGATTGCATGCCAAAAATTATATATACTATTTTCAACATGTTATACAGTCAAACTTTGAGTTCTCTGACTCATCTTGTCATAATTCGTGACATAAATTGTCATTTTTTTGCTCAATAGCCCTACTGAACCGGGGTCCATACCGTACCCAAAGCGGCAAAATCATCAACTCCGTACGTTGCTGCCGGGCAGTTGCTTAATGCCATGCCAGCGGTATACCCGGTAAGCGGAACACCTTTCCTATACAGTGTCGTAGAATCGCTGTCTACACCATAGAAAAGTTCACCCATTTCGTGTACAGTAACAATGTTGAAGGCGGAATTTGATTGGCCATTAAAAAAAACCTTTACTGCAGCATGGACATTGGGTGACAACGAAAAGAACAGGGGATTCGATGTTGTTCTACCTCCACTTAGCCAAACCAGTCCGCCAGGACCAACTTCCACGCCGGAGGTGAACGATGTCCCAGTGTGAGCAACGCTGTCCGAGGCCCCATAGTCGGTAAAATCAGCGTACAAAGCTTCTTCGATCGTCTTCATATTTCTTAAATCAGAATTGGCGCTGGCGTCATAACCTCGTTTTCTGTATGTGTTGAACTGTGGGATAGCAATGGCGGCAAGGATGGCGATGATTGCAACCACGATGAGGAGTTCGACCAAGGTAAAACCCATCTTGTTTTTTCTTAAATTAAACAAGCAATATATCATACGCTCTCCCTTGTTTATGTAATTATCGCTTCGTATAAAGCTTAAACAATTAGGTCTTTCTCAAATTGCACTAAAATCTATAAGTATAGAAATTCGAAAAAAAAGGTGCAAAATAGATGCCGTAATAAAAACATCTTATTTCAACATGTTACAAAATAAAGAGACAATGCCTGTTACATAGAATGACATATAGACTGACAAATTTTTGTACATTTTGCCTTAAGATTATCCATATTTGATTGACACTTGAGAAGGCGAATTTGGACATTGTTACATTGACATTCCTGCTCGCCAATGGTAGCATCTGCCACATTCTTAATTATGATGATCATTTCACAGAAACTGCTCACCCTGCAGAATGACAAGCAGGTAAATCACGGCGCTGTCGTGTTCATCCGGGGAGTTATAATCGACGCGGGTTCGTCTGAAAAAATGCTCAAAAAGTATCCGGGTCACCGTGTGTATCGCATCGAGAATGCCATTCTCATGCCCGGGCTGATTAATATCCACACCCATCTCGAGATTCCGCCTCTCCTCGACGCCGTTCGGGCCAGAGCTTTTCCTGACTGGATATTGAATCTCATACAGGCGAAGAAAGAACTGGACATGAATGGATATGTGATCGCCGCGAAGCAGAATGTCCGGTCACTTATACGAAGCGGCACGACTACTGTTGGGGAGATCTGCACGCACGGGGTCAGTCTCGGTATTCTCAAACAGAGCGGCCTGCGAGGAACGGTCTATCAGGAAATAATCAGCATGGACCCATCTTCTCCCGCGTCTCATTTCGCATCACTGGTTTCCCGTCCTGCAACCAACCTTATACGGATCGGCCTCTCCCCACACGCTCCTCATACCGTTTCGAAAAGAGCGTTGCTCCAGATAAAAGAACTCGCTCGGCGAAAACATTTGAGCGTGTGCATGCATGTGGCGGAATCGAAGGATGAGATCAGACTGCTCCAACGGAAGAAGAGCCGTTTTGAAAAACTTTATCGTGCTGCGGGCTGGGATCGAGTATGGGCTCCATCCGCGGATTCCCCGTTCGAATATCTCCAGGCGCTCGGCCTGCTCAACAATGATTTTCTGGCAATACACGCTGTTCATGCCACTGACAGGGATATCAGCCTCATCAAGAGATCACGAGTCTCCGTTGCACACTGTCCGAGGAGCAACAGAGAAACGGGAGTCGGCAAAATGCCCTTGAAGAAGTTTCTTGATGCGGGTGTCGTTGTCGGCCTTGGCACGGACAGCCTGGCAAGCTCTCCGAGTCTGAACCTATGGGACGAGATGCGGTATGCATATCGCATACACCGGTCCTCAGGAGTCACTGCCCGGGATATTGTCATGCTCGCCACCGTCGGCGGGGCCAAGTCGCTCGGCATGTCCAATGCGGTCGGTTCGATCGAGCCCGGCAAGCGGGCTGATATCATCGCTGTCCCCGTCCCGAAAAAAAACACCGGGGACATCTATTCTGACTTGCTCAGAGAAACCAAAAAATGTATTATGTCCGTCGTAGACGGGAAGATTCTCTATAAATAATATTGGTGCTATGCGAGGCTCGGTTTGATCTCCACGGGAGGAAATCATGAAGCAGATATATCTGATGCCGTGCATATTTCTAGGCTCTGTGCTCATCCTCTTGGCCTGTTCCGACGAAAAGAACCCGGCGCAGCAGTACGGGAATTCCATGGTACAGACCTACAAGAACGCTCAGAAGTTCGAGAAAAAAATTGACCTTCAGCAGGCGCAGAAATCCATCCAGGAATTTTACGCTGCCAACGGCAGGTACCCTGCCGATATCAAGGAGATTGCAAGCTTCAGCGGTCTTAGCCTGGACGCCGAACGATACGATTACGATCCGTCCAGCGGCGTACTGGCATCAAAACAATAAATATCGCATCCAGGCATGCATAGACACATGCGGAACATCCGGAGTCCAATGTCCCTTGAAAAGATAAAAGAAAAGGTTTTTTCAGACAAACGCCTTACGCGGAAGGACGGGATCGAGCTTTTCAAGTCCAGCGATCTCCTCACGCTCGGACGCATGGCCATGCATGTCGCACGGAAGAAGAACGGCAACCGGGTCTACTTCGTCCAGAACATGCACATCAATCCCACGAATATCTGCATAAACCGCTGCAAGTTCTGCGCTTTCAGCAGGAGCAAGGGCGAACCCGGGGCGTACGAAATGAGCATCGACGATATTCTGCACAAAGCGCGTGGTGCGGAAAAAGGCGTGCGCGAATTCCATATCGTGTCAGGTTTGCATCCGGATCTGCCATTTGAATGGTATCTGGACATGCTCCGTGCGCTGAAAAAAGAATTTCCAAAGGTGCACTTGAAGGCATTTACAGCCGTGGAGATCGATTACCTGGCGAAACTCTCCGGCCTGGGCATCGTTGATACGCTAAAAAAGCTCCATGAAGCCGGACTGGGCTCGCTTCCCGGCGGCGGGGCCGAAATATTTAACAGCACTGTGCGGAACACACTATGTGCCGAGAAGATCAGCGGTGACCGTTGGCTCGAGGTGATCGAAGCCGCGCACCATGTCGGCCTCAAATCGAATGCTACCATGCTCTATGGCCATATCGAGACCTGCGAGCACCGTGTCGACCACCTCCTGAGGCTCCGGGACCTTCAAGACAGGACAGGCGGGTTCCAGGCATTCATTCCCCTCAGTTTCCATTCTCAGAACACGGAGATAAAGAAATCCGCTTATACCACGGGTTTTGACGACCTCAAAACGCTCGCGATCTCTCGAATGCTGCTCGACAACTTCGACCACATCAAAGCGTACTGGGTCATGCTCGGCGAAAAAATAGCACAGGTGTCCCTCAGCTTTGGCGTTGACGATCTCGACGGCACCGTGGTCGAAGAGCGCATCACGAAGGCCGCAGGCGGGACGACGGACGGCAGTATGACCAAAGAGGATATAGTATATCTCATCAAGCAGGCAGACCGCACGCCTGTTGAGCGCGACACAGTCTACAACGAGATCAAGGTGTGGCGGTAATAGAAATATAGCTATCCGTACGCAGCTCATGGATCATCGGTCATAGTTGAAGGCTCAGCGTCCATGAGCCGACCGGGCGTGACACATTTATCGATATGCAGTCAAAACTCACGAAAATCAGGGACAAGGTCGCAAGCGGCAAGCGCATCGCTGCAGAAGAAGGGCTAATGCTGTTCGAGCATGCCGACCTCCTGACCCTGGGAGAACTTGCGAACAGCATTCGCAAGAAACTCCATCCCGAACGTCTGGTGACCTTCATCGTCGACCGTAACATAAACTATACCAATGTCTGCGTGAACAAGTGCAAGTTCTGCGCATTTTACCGCGAAGCGGACAGCCCCGAGGCCTACCTGCTCTCCAAGGACGAAATCTTCCAGAAGATCGAGGAAACGCTCGATCAGGGAGGGACACAGATCCTCATGCAGGGTGGCGTTCACCCTGAACTCGGCATAGCATATTTCGAAGATCTCTTCTCCTCGATCAAGTCCCGGTTCGCTATCCAGATCCATTCGCTCTCGCCGGCCGAGATATCGTTCATTGCAAAGCTGGCAGATCTCAGCATCCTGGACACGCTGAAACGCCTGAAGACATCGGGACTGGATTCAATCCCCGGTGGAGGGGCCGAGATACTCGTCGACAGGGTCCGCAAAAAGGTCAGTCCGAACAAGATCCGCTGGCGGCAGTGGGCTGAGGTCATGAAAACGGCCCACCGGCTCGGCATGCCGACGACGGCAACCATGATGTTCGGAAGCCTTGAAACGCAGAAAGAGATCGTCGAACATCTCTTAAGGCTCCGGAGCATCCAGGACGAGACACGGGGCTTTACCGCATTTATTCCCTGGACCTACCAACCGGGCAATACGGAACTCGGCGGGAGATCAGCAACGGCAGTAGAATATCTCAAGACACTCGCTCTATCGCGAATCATGCTGGACAATTTCCAAAATATTCAAGCTTCATGGGTGACTCAAGGCGCCAAAATTGCCCAAGTAGCACTTGAATTCGGCGCAAACGACTTTGGTAGTACGATGATCGAGGAAAATGTTGTCGCGGCGGCAGGCATTACTTTCAGAATGACGAGACAGGAGATCGTCCATCTGATACAGGATGCAGGATATGTCGCTGCACAGCGCGATACTAAGTACAAAATCCTGAAGCGAGAAGATGTGAAATCAGAAAATGTGTGTGCGGCAAGGTCATAACAACAAAGCAGATTTTTTTTAAAGTGAAAGGAAATATCCAGAGGATTCCTTGGCGAGACTTACGTTATTTTTGAGTCAACAAGGATCGAAATAAAAACTTTATATAAGCTGAAGACTTATCGCCCCTTTACACAATATGTGTGGAAAACCTGTTATTAACTCTGTTAATATATTTCTTTTAAACATGCTCAAAGCACGAAAAATGTAAATTGCACAAAAAATAATCACATTAATTTCAATAATAACAATTAGTTATAAATTTCTGCTGAAGTTACGTCCTCTTTGACCATGGTAATCCTTACCAAGATATTCGTGCCGATGTGCCGCTCTTTTGCGCCGGAAATGCATACCCGGATATAATTATCGGTAAGGCCTGTATAGAGGCCCGTAATTGCGTCTATTTTATCTTCCACGACCACGTTCAGCGTGGATCCCAGACATTCTTTCCTGAAAGCAAAATTTTTCTTCCTCCCGAGCTTACGAAGCGCATCGCTGCGCTCCTTCTTTACCAGTTCCGACACCTGCGCTTCCATAATAGCAGCGGGAGTGCCTGGACGCGGTGAATACGAGAATACATGCAGATGGGTCAGGGGCGATTTTTGCACGAGATCCATGGTGTTCTGAAATTCTCTATCCCCTTCTCCAGGATAGCCTACGATCACATCTGCGCCGAGAGCGATGCCGGGGACCTTCTGTGCGACATGCGCAAGCAGATCACGGTAAAAACCGGCGGTATAATCCCGCTTCATGGATGCGAGGATAACGTCATCCCCGCTCTGGAGCGGAATGTGCAGATGTCTGCACAGCCCATGGCCCATCAGGTCGATAATCCCGTCCGTGATCTCCTTCGGCTCTATTGAGCTCAACCGCAACCGGGACCCGCGTCGGTTCTTCAGAAGAGTTCCAAGCAGACCCGTCAGGTCAGGATCGTTCCCGATGTCGGCCCCGTAGGTGCCGATATGGATTCCCGAAAGCACGATTTCAGGACAACCTGCATGCACCATCCGCTTGAACTCATCCATCACGTGTCCCGGATCCACGCTGCGGGAAGCACCCCGCGCCATGGGCACGATGCAGTATGAACATCGGTTGTTGCAGCCGTCTTGAATTTTCAAAAACCCGCGCGTCCTTCCGTTCAGGGCATTCGACGAGCTGGCCATGGTGGACCGAACAGCCTGTCCGGGCACAAGGGCCGTCTTCATGATACGATCGGGAATAGCCGCCTTATCCGCGTTCCCGATGACAAGATCGACTCCGGAGATGTTCCTGATTTCCTCGGGACGTGTCGAAGCATAGCAACCAGTGACCACCACTTTTGCGTCTTTGTTGCGTCGCGCTGCCGACCGGATTGCCTGCCTGCATTGATAATCGCTCTTTGCCGTCACCGTGCAGGTATTGACGACGTAAACATCGGCCTCGGCATCAAATGGCACAATGGTGTTTCCCCGCGACATAAGATCCTCGCGCATCAGGTCCGTTTCATACTGGTTTATCTTGCAGCCCAGCGTCGTAATGGCTATTCGCATATCTCACCGCTTAGGGAGTTCACCCCGGCAGCAGTAACCCTTGCCGTGACAAGGGAACCGATCAGGGAATCCGGCCCGGCGACGTTCACTACCTTGTTTCCCCGTGTCCTGCCCGATAGTTTCCCCCCCTTCTTGCTCTTCCCATCAATGAGAACATCCATATGCCTGCCAACATAGGCCTTATTTTTTTGAATGGTGATGTCCCTTTGTAAGGCGAGTACCTTCATCAGCCTTTCTTCCTTAATGTCCTCCGGGAGGTGTCCCCGAAGTTTGAGCGCGGCAGTCCCCGGCCGTTTCGAATATTTGAACGCAAAGATGCCGTCAAAGCGTACTACTTCGAGCAACTGCATGGTGGCCTCAAAATCCTGCGCTTTTTCTTCTGGAAATCCGACGATGATATCCGTCGTCAGCGTGATCTCCGGCACGGCGTCCCGCAACATTCTGACCTTCTCCAAATAGTCCGCCCGTGTATACTTTCTGTTCATGAGACGGAGGATATCGTCCGAGCCGCTCTGGACCGGAAGATGCAGTGACTCACAGACCTTCGGCAGATCACGGACGGCATAGATGAGGCTGTCTGACAGGTCGCGGGGGTGGGACGTCACGAATCTGATCCGCTCGAGATCAGGTACCCCATTGACCATGCCCAAGAGCGCTGCAAAATCGGTATCCTCCTCCCCCAGTCCCTTGCCGTAAGAATTAACATTCTGGCCGAGGAGTGAGACTTCCCTGTATCCCTGACGCGCAAGCTCCCGCACCTCGTCCACAATGTCTTTCGGGGGACGCGAGCGCTCTCTTCCCCTTAGATACGGAACAACACAATACGTGCAGAAGTTGTCGCAACCGTACATGATGGAGACCCAAGCCTTCACTTTGTCGGCCCGCACTGTCGGGATGCGCCTCCTGTGGTACTCAGGATCTCCGGAGGTATCGACTACAGGAGAGCGCTGCGAGAAGGCTGATTCAACCATTAGGGGAAGCCTCGATACGTCCGAGGGGCCGAACACTATATCTACATAGGGTGCGCGCGCAAGGATGTCCTTGCCTTCCTGCTGAGCTATGCAGCCTGCCACCGCGATCTTCATGCCCGGTCGTTCCATCTTCAGTTGCTTCAGCCTTCCGAGCTCGCTGTAAAACTTCTGTTCCGCCTTTTCCCGGATGCTGCACGTGTTCAAGATGACCATGTCCGCGTCGGCCGCGCCCGATACGGGGACGCAGCCGCGGTCCCTGAGGACTCCGGTCATACGCTCCGAATCGTGTTCGTTCATCTGGCAGCCGAAGGTGATGATATGGAATGATTTCATTCGAATATTATAGTACGGCGCACGGAGATAGACAACAGGTATCTTGTCGAATGGAAGCGTTCATTTTATTGCGGCTGGAGCGCAATGCGCACAGGTTCGCCCCTCTTGAGAGCAAGCGACGTGCGCGCATTCTGCTTGAACATGAATATCTCAAGATAGCCCGAGCTGTTGATGATGGCGCCAGGCTCTCCCGGTGCTGCCTCAGCGTAGAACCTTTTCAGGCCTTTGATATCCTTGCCCGCGGCCGCAATGGACAGAGGCCCGATATTCTCACCTTCCGGGATAAGGGACTGGATATCCGTTAATTGAATGTTCGTGATGCAGTTGCCGAACCGGTCAATATGGATGATATGACCTTCAATCCCGTTCGAGTTCTTTTTCGGCACCGGAACATTCAACTTTACGTAGTCCTCGATCTCGACGCCAAAATTGCCCGAGGGGATCCCCTTTGCAAGCCACGCAGCCACCGGAGCGAAGATGTCCCTTCCGTGGAACGTCCTCCCAGGATTACGCAGAAAGTAATGGCTCGCGGTTATATGATGTACCCTGACGCGCTCCGATTCCTGGTAGACGAGACTGAACAGCCCATTGTCCGGTCCGACAAAGTAATAGCTCTCAGTCACAACGACGATGGGACGGCGGCTGCTGCCGACGCCGGGGTCGACGACGGCAAGATGCACCGTGCCTTTCGGAAAATAGCTGTAGGCCGTCTTCAGTGTAAAAGCGGCTTCCCAGATGTCCTGCGGGCCGATTTCGTGAGACAGGTCCACGATCTGCGCCTGGGGATTGATTCCGAGGATGACCCCCTTCATGCTTGCTGCAAAAGAGTCTTTGCTCCCAAAATCACTCGTCAGCGTAATGATCGTAGGCATCAATCCCCCGAAACTGATTTCATATAGATTGCAGCAATAATATCAACCCTAATGGGCTTTGTCAACCAAAAGCACTGTGAAATGCCCTGGATTTCA
>Ga0187779_10002634_pt1 | contig 10958 bp, 8 predicted proteins | sample 1015_Q2_SP10_10__FD_132435 | JGI IMG/M metagenome (GOLD analysis project Ga0187779, IMG submission 132435) | Tropical peat soil microbial communities from peatlands in Department of Meta, Colombia - 1015_Q2_SP10_10_MG | ecosystem: Environmental > Terrestrial > Soil > Wetlands > Peat | place...
CTGATGTTTTGGGCCAACGATGGACTTTGCCCCGCGGTAGAGATTGCAATCTGCAAATCCCCTCGGCGGACCACTGCCGGATAGAAAAAGTCGCAGAGCTCCGGTACATCCACGACGTTGCAAAGGATGCCGCGACTCTCCGCTTCGCTGAAGATCGCTCTGTTAATTGAGCTTGACGATGTCGCCACAATCACCAGGAAAATTCCCTCAAGATCCGAAACAGCGAAAGCTCGTCGCTCAAGCCTGATCACACCGGACCTCGCCCACTCCTGCACGCGATTTGTGGCTTCAAGTGCCACGACTCGAATTCGCGCTCCGGTGTCCAGCAGGCCGTCGATTTTGCCTTCGGCCACCTTTCCGGCACCGACCACAAGAATCGCGCGTCCCGCCAGTTTCACGAAAATGGGAAACAGTCTCTCCATCTGCCCTAACCCTCCAAACCGTGGGGCACGGGCCCCGGCGACGCGTCTCGCAGCACAGCCCCGACTGGCTGCCCAGCAAGAAAACCGCGTAACTCCTCATCGGTGTGACGCTCGAAAAATTGCCTCAGGTTCTCACCGGAATGCCGATCAATCATGTACACAGTCAGCAACCGCTCAATCGCGTCCGGAACATCGGCCGCGGGGCAGCGATAGCCGATTGGTCGGGCGATGGTCTGATTTCGGCCAACGGCTCCGCCAACGCAGAAGTAATAGGCGTCCACCATACGGCCATCAACTTTCAGCTTCTTCCCTTCAATTCCGATGTCCGCAATCCAATGCTGTCCACAGCTGTTCGGGCATCCCGTGACGTGCAGTTTGAGGTCCTGAGCAAATCCCGGTAGACGTTCCTCAAGCTCCTGCACGAGCCAGCGCGAAAAGCTCTTGGTTTCCGTGATCGCCAGCTTGCAAAATTCCGTGCCACTGCACGCGATGGCGCCGCGCCAGAATGGAGACGCTTTTACGTGCAACCCAACTGCGTCGAGTTCCTTCGCCAGGCTTTCCGTATTACGATGGGGCACATTCACAATCAGCAGGTTTTGCATGTTGGTAGTTCGCAATTCGCCATTTGCGAAGCGGTCCGCTAGGTCGGCCGCAGCCTGCATTTGCTCGGGATAGATGCGTCCTCGTAGAACAGCTGCCCCGACGTAGGAATATCCTGGCTGCTTTTGCGCGTGGATCCCGACATGGTCCCGATAGACATCACTGGGTGCTTGCTCGTCGGCTGCTGGTTCAAGAGCAAATCCGATCCGATCCTGTACTTCCTTAAGAAAGTCGTCCGCACCCCATCCATGTCTCAAGAATAGAAATTTGAGGCGAGCCCGTTCGCGGTGTTCGCGAAGCTCGATTGATTCACGAAAAATTTCGGCGATCCCTTTCACAACCCGCGATACCTGACCCCATTTCACAAATGCATTTAGGCGAGTCGCGAGGTACGGTTCAGCCGAAAGTCCCCCGCCCACGCGCAGCGAAAACCCGAGTTCTTCTTTCCCTTCAAGCATTCTCCGAACTGCGGTCAAACCGATATCGTTGATCTCGGGATACGAACACCACGCAGCGCACCCACTGATTGAAATCTTGAATTTTCGCGGCAGATTGTAGAACTCAGGATTTCCCGCCAACATCCGCGTAACTTCCAGTGCCAAAGGTGAGGCATCGCAGATCGCTTCCGCGTCAACGCCGGCTAGCGGGCACCCGGTGACATTACGCGTCACGTCACCGCAGGCGCCCAAGGTGTTCAGACCACATCGGGCCAGTGAATCCAGAACCTCCGGCAAAGCTTCAATTGTGATCCAGTGAAGTTGAATGTTTTGGCGGACTGTGATGTCCGCAATGCCGCGCGCGTACTGCTTGCTGAGCTGGGCAATCGTTCGCAGCTGGTCGGACCGCAGCAAACCATTCGGTATGCGAATACGCACCATGAAGTAGGACAGCGCGCGACCCTCCCCATTTTGGCCCCCGATTACGCCGGCGCCATCGCCCTGCGTATAAACCCCCCACCAGCGGAAATACGTCCCGAGCCATTCCGCCGGGATGGAATCGAAGCCCTTCCGAGCAAACCGCCGGATCTCTTCGAGAGCGTCCCAGGGATTCTTCTCCCGCTTCAGTCGTTCCACACGCTGTGCTTTGGTCTCGGCCATAAAAAGAAAAACCCACCGCCAGTTTCCTTCTGGCGATGGGTATGATTGCTGAGATTTATTAAAGGACTAGGTCAGCACCCTCCACGAGCCAGAAGACACGCTCACACGACAACAACAAGTACAGTTGCATGCATTCTGGCGATATTGGCTGCCCCAAATCATTGAGCGCATTCTATGGTGCCACAGCGTGGCCGTCAAGCTTTCGTACTTTGATGCTTTCCCACTCCGGAAAGATTAGTATTTTTTAAGTTGTCACTATCCATTACTTTCGGGTGTTTTACGCTGTTACCTATCAGCAACATATTACGAAGGTGACGTTTACGTCCAAAGGGTAGAAAAGTAGCATGAAATGGTGGTTTGGCAGTTCTGGGGGAGGGCTGCCGGCGTCCTGGACCGCAATGCGGTTCAGGACGCTTTTGTTTGTAGACGATTGTTGAGTGCTAGTGTAGTTCCTGTAACACTCTTATTGGCCCCAACCTGCTCGGGACTTGCGGGAAAAAGGACTCACCAGACCGCAACATATCTTTAACCTGGCTTTAACATTTCTGTAACAAGCCGTCGGTAGACTCGCATCCCGATTTCAACTTTCCACTCGCGCAGCAGGAGATTCCTATGAGCGCAGCACCTGCCTTTCCTTCGGCCGAAGCACCCGGACCGGTAGCCGTTTCGGCCCTTGACGCCAAACTCAAGCGAAGTCCAGGCAAAGTTGGCGTACTCATTTTCGGTGTGGTTCTCATCATCGGGGTCGTCTACGCCGGGTCGCACCTGATCAATGACCTTGCGCAGGTTCACAGCACCTCGATCCTTCCATTCCTGCTGCTCGGCCTGGCTTTGCTTGTGGCCTTAGGCTTCGAGTTCGTCAATGGCTTCCACGACACGGCAAATGCTGTGGCAACCGTGATTTACACCCATTCCCTGGAGCCGCACATCGCTGTGGTGTGGTCAGGATTCTGGAATTTTTTGGGTGTTGTGACCTCGACCGGCCTGGTGGCTTTCGGCATCATCTCGCTATTGCCGGTCGAACTCATTCTGCAAGTCGGCAGTAAGGCCGGCTTTGCCATGGTCTTTGCCCTATTGGTTGCCGCGATCATCTGGAATCTCAGTACCTGGTATTTCGGCTTGCCTGCCTCAAGCTCGCACACCCTGATCGGGTCCATCATAGGCGTTGGCATCGCCAATCAGCTCATGGCCGTGAAAACCGGCACCAGCGGCGTCGATTGGGGACAAGCACTAAACATTGGCAAATCCCTGCTGATCTCTCCGCTGGTTGGATTCGCCGTGGCCGCGCTTCTGTTGGGAGTGATGAAGATCATCGTCAAGAATCGCAAGCTCTATGAGGCGCCAAAGGGAACCGAACCACCGCCATTCTGGATCCGGGCGCTGCTGCTGTTGACCTGCACCGGCGTAAGCTTCGCTCACGGCTCCAATGACGGGCAAAAAGGGATGGGCTTGATCATGCTCATCCTGATCGGAACTGTACCGACCGCCTACGCGTTGAATCACGCGATCACGACCAAGCAGTCGCAGGACTTCATCGCCGTGTCTCAGCAGGCTGCTAACACCCTGGACAAATATGTGAATCCGAGTGCCGTCATCAGCGACGCGCGCGAAGACGTCACCGCTTACATTCGGACCAAAGAATTCACCGCTAATACGATGCTCGCGCTGCGCCAGTTGGTCAGCGATATCGGGAATGAAACCGCTCTGTTTGGAGAATTGGCCAAGGTTCCGAATGATCGTGTACGTAACTTCCGCAATGATCTTTACCTTGTCAGCGAGGCGCTTCGGCTTATGCAAAAAACGCATCAGCCGGCGATTGCCGCCAGTGATTGGCAAGCCCTGACCAACTACAAGAAGCACGTGGATAATGCCACGAAATTCATTCCCGGATGGGTAAAAGTCGCGGTGGCCATGGCTTTGGGACTTGGAACCATGGTGGGCTGGAAAAGAATTGTTATTACGGTCGGCGAAAAGATCGGCAAAGATCATCTCACCTACGGCCAAGGCGCAGCCGCAGAAATTACCGCCATGGCGACGATTGGAGCTGCGGATTGGTTCGGGCTCCCAGTGAGCACCACCCACGTGCTTTCATCCGGCATCGCAGGGACGATGGCCGCCAATCACTCTGGTTTGCAATGGGGAACCGTCCGAAATCTGGTGATGGCCTGGGTTCTTACCCTGCCTGCCTCCATCGTGCTCGCTGGGTTCCTCTTCTGGGCGTTCCGGACCGTGTTTTAACAAAGTACGAACCAGGCTGGTTTCGTTGCAGCGGTCTGACTTGACGAGGCAAAACGCGCTCCGTTAAATGGGGCATCCACCCTGACTGTCAGCTCTTCTGAACTCGATTTGCTACCCAGTCTGCCGCTTCCTGTGTCCCCAGGCTGCCGCCGACATCTTGTGTAGTCTTCTTTTGTCGAACGGCATCCAGCACGACCGCTTCGATTTTTTCGGCTTCGCGAGTGAGTCCCAAATAGTCCAGCATCATTGTCGCCGTGAGGATCGCCCCGAACGGATTCGCCAGATTTTTCCCTGCAATCAGCGGGGCAGAGCCGTGCACCGGCTCAAACATCGACGTCTTTCCAGGATGAATATTTCCGCTGGCGGCCATGCCTAAACCACCCTGCAGGCCGGCGGCAAGATCAGTAATGATGTCGCCGAACATGTTGTTGGTTACGATCACATCGAATTGCCGCGGGTCGCGCACCATCTGCATGCAGAGCGCGTCGACGTACATGTGCTCGGATTTGATCTGCGGATATTCGCTGCTCACCTGCTTAAACACCCTCTGCCACAAGCTGCCGGCATGAGTCATGGCGTTTGACTTGTCGGACATGAGCACGCGCTGACGCCGGCTGCCGTCAGCCTTCGAATGTTTCGAGCAAAATTCAAATGCATAGCGGACGATCCGTTCGACCCCTTTCCGCGTATTGATGTCTTCCTGGATCGCGATCTCATCGGGAGTTCCGCGCTTGAAGATTCCACCTGCGTCGGTGTAAACGCCTTCGGTGTTCTCCCGGATCACCACAAAGTCGACATCCTTTGGTTCGACTCCCTTGAGCGGGCACAAGGCAGCGTCCTGCAAGCGCACCGGGCGAACGTTGGCGTAGAGATCCATCTGGAAGCGCATTCCAAGCAGGATTTCTTTCGCGTGGATATTCGTTGGAACTCGCGGATCGCCAAAGGCGCCGACGAGAATGGCATCGAAATCACGCTCCAGCATTGCAAAGCCATCCGGCGGCACAGTAATGCCGTCGGACAAATACCGGTCGGCCCCCCAATCAAACTGCTTTGTCTCAATCTCGGCTCCAGCCGCCGCCATGACCTTGACGGCCTCCGGAATCACTTCTCTCCCGATGCCATCGCCCGGAATAATTGCTATTCGTCTTTTCTGAGTCACGCAGAAGAAGATACCAGCTTATTGCTGAAGCCGACAGTTTGCGACAGATGACTACGGCGTCGTCTTGGCGCGTTGCATTTCGTAATGAAACTTTGTGTCTTTGCCCTCTTTCTTCCAGGTCCATTCTTCGCTGTAATGCCGAGGGTCTGTAAATAAGTAAACGGCGCGATGCATGTGACCGGCCTGTGGCCCTGGGAGATTTGTGGCATCCAGGAAGTCGAAGCTGACCATTCTCAGATCGGGTGAAATTGTGGCCACCATGCGAGGCTGATTGCCCGATGGACAGAAGTGCGTCATCAGGAGTCGGTTTTGATCAACGTAAAACATGCTGGTCATGTCTTCCGAAGCCAAATGGCTCTCGGCCATGACAGCCGTGCCGCCACCCACAACTTGGTACGTGACTTCGGAAGTCTCGCCACTCGCTGATTTGCCCTGCCAGGTGCCTGCCATGGATTTGAACCGATCAAGCACGCTCTGTGCGTCGGACTGGGCCAGAAGCGAAGGCGTGAGAATCGCTACCAATAAGATTGCCGCTGCCGCTCGAAGCGCTTTCATCGTCATCCTCCTGCCAACATGAGACGGGAGATCTTTACTGAGGGTAGCTTGTATTTCCGCCCCCCCAACTCAAGAATTCACCGTTCGATCACACTGTATAATTCAAGATTGTCCCATGGTTTCCGCGACCATCCATAGCAGCCCTACAACTGGTTTGACAAACGTGGGGACAGAGTTCAGTTCCCTGCTCTCGAGTTGTGGAATGTTTGACCTCAGTGTCCGGTCAAGAATCAGTTTGTCGGGGAACGACCGTGTCCGATGGCTGAATGGCATGGTCACTAACAAAATCCGGGATCTTGCCGCCGGAGAGGGCGTTTACGCATTCGTGCTCAATCCGCAGGGGCATATTCTGGGCGATCTCTATGCCTACAATCTCGGAGAATCGCTGCTGATCGATACCGACCAATCGCAGGCGGAGAAGCTGCTAGGCATCTTCCGCAAGTACATCATCATGGACAAAGTAGAAATGACAGACCTCGGCGAAACACTGACCGCGATCGGTGTCGCAGGCCCGAAATCTCGCGAGGTGCTTACGAATTCCGGTTTTGATCTCCGGGAACTGACACCACTTCGCTTCGTCGAAGTGAGTTGGAGAAATCTGCCGCTCACCATTGTGCACACCGATAATCCTGCCCTCGAGTCTTATCAAATCTGGCTGGCTCCCGAGCATCGTTCACAGCTTTGGAGTATCCTCACCGATGCAGGCGCCACTGCGATCAGCGTAGAAACTTTAGAGTTGCTTCGAATTGCTAGTGGCGTTCCGCGTTACGGGCAAGACATTCGCGAACGCGATCTCCCGCAGGAGACGGAGCAGCTTCGTGCTCTCAATTTCAATAAGGGCTGCTACATCGGCCAAGAAATCGTAGAGCGCATCCGCTCACGGGGCAACGTTCATCGCAAATTTGCTGGCTTCGAAGTTCACGGGCCGCTGCCCATCACCGGAGCCAAGATTCAAGCCCATGGGAAGGACGTGGGTGAGGTGACAAGCGCCGCATCCCTTCCCTTGGCAAACGGACCGCGACCGGTGGCACTCGGCTACATTCGCCGGGAACTGGCGAATCAGCCGCTTCAGGCCGGGGACACGCAGCTTGCCGCGGTCGAGATCCCATTCTCCAGAGTCTTCCAACAATCCTAAGGAATTTATCCGCATGGCTGAAAAAAAACAGGAATCCTTCACAATAACGGATCGCCGGCTGTTCACTCCAGAGGGCGAAATCCGCAAGGAGCTCGCGCAGGAAGAAGTCTCTACCGCAAAGCCTGAACCAACTGCGGCTAAGCCTCAGGGTAGCGACGTCCCCCCTGCGCCTTCGGCCGCTGAGCAGCAGAAGCAAGCCGATGAATATCGCAAATCCACGAAGAATCTGGACACGCGCGTCGAACTGAGCGGTCACTCCGCCAAAGATCTGGAGATGACCTTCGAGAGGTTCATCGCCTCTTTGTACATGACTGCCATGCTGCAACTCGGCCTGATGCACGAACAGGGCGCGGAGCCACGAGTCGATATCATCGGCGCGCGGCAGACCATCGATACCATCAGCATGCTTTCCGACAAGACCAGAAACAATCTCACGAGCGTCGAACAGAATTTGCTGCAGAACTGTCTTTACGAATTGCGCATGGCCTATGTCGAAGTCACGAATGCGCTGGCGCGTCCGCCGAAAGCCACCGGTACGGACTCTGTTAAGCGATGAAAGCCAAGCTGACGGTGCTGGGCAGCGGCACATCCATGGGTGTGCCTACCATCGGTTGTAACTGCGCCGTCTGTCATTCCTCTGATCCGCATGATCGTCGGACTCGCCCATCAGTTTTGGTCGAATACAACGGCAAGAGCGTCTTGATCGATTCCACACCGGATTTTCGGGAACAGGCAATCCGCGAGGACATCATGAAGCTTGATGCTGTACTCTATACGCACGCACACGCCGACCACATCCTTGGCATCGACGATCTGCGACCACTCAGCTTTCGGCACAAACCCAACAAACTACCGCTTTATGCCAGTCCGGAAGCGGCCGATTTCATCCGCAACATGTTCCGTTACATTTTTGACGCGGATTACAAATTTGGCGGCCTTCCCCAGGTAGAACTTCGCGCGATTAGCGGACCGGTCCAGCTGTTTGGCGCCAGTTTCGATCCAATACCGGTGATCCATGGCGAAGCTGAAATCCACGGCTTTCGTTTTGGGACTTCGGCTTACCTGACCGATCATAGCGAAATTCCAGAAGCATCATTTGCCAAGCTTCAGGACCTCGACATCCTGTTTTTGGATGCGCTCCGGCATAAGCCGCATCCCACGCATTCGACAGTGGAGAACTCGCTGCAGATTGTTGAGCGGCTGAAGCCCAAGCGCGCATTCTTTACTCATATTTGTCATGATCTGCCGCACGAGGCGACGAATGCTTCTCTTCCGCCCAACGTTCGGCTTTCATATGACGGTATGAAGCTGGACTTTGAAATTTGAAGAATTGCCATATTGCAATTTCCAATTGGCCATTGAAAATCGGTACTTGTAGATCACGCAATGCAGGTCTTTCACAAAATCGACGTTATCCCACCAGACTTTGGACCAACCATAGTCACCGTCGGGAATTTCGACGGCGTGCACCGTGCGCATAAGCAAGTTGTCAGCACGATTGTGCGCCGCGCCAAGGACTCAGGACTCAAATCCGTCGCGGTTACTTTTGAGCCGCACCCGGTTCGCATTCTTCGTCCGGACGCGAACTTGAAACTTCTGAGTCCCACGCTGGAGAAACTGCGCCTGCTTTCCGAAACCGGATTGGACGCGGCTCTGCTGCTCCCCTTCACTCGCGATCTGTCGTTGATGACTCCAGAGTCGTTTGCTCACGATATTTTGAAACAGAGTTTGCGGGCTCGCGAGGTGCACGAAGGTTATAACTTTCGCTTTGGACATAAGGCTTCCGGCAACATCGCCCTGCTTACCGAATTCGGCAAGGAAATGGGTTTCGAAGTTCACGTTTATCCCGAAATGCGATTGCGTGGTGAACCCGTTTCCAGCAGCCATCTTCGCAGGCTGATCCACGAGGGCAGGATCGACCGGGCGCGCCATCTTCTGGGAAGGCCTTTCAGCCTCCTTTCGACCGCTGGACGCGGACGTGGCTATGGCGCGAAATACACAGTTCCCACCATCAATCTAAGCCGGTATGAAGAACTGGTTCCCGGAGATGGCGTTTATATCACTCGAACGCGAGTTGCGCAGGAATGCTTCGACTCCGTGACAAACGTCGGCAAGCGACCAACATTCGGAGTCGAATCCTTTGCCATCGAGACACATTTGCTGAATTTCCATCCGATACAGTTGACTCCGGAGACCCAGGTAGAGATCCACTTTCTGCAAAGGCTGCGCGATGAGATTAAGTTCCCCACCGTCGATGCCCTGCGCGAGCAGATTTCCAGAGACGTGAACAAGGCGAGGCGCTACTTTCAGTTGTTGAAGTGATCCAAACCTGCAGGCGCCGTTGATACACTCCTTGAGGAATCCGTCCAGGCGTTTCTGCGCGCAGGCCAAAGAAACAGACACGGTGCCCCGCGTCAGACGAACCAAGACACGCAAATAGCCGGAGATCCGAATTTTCATTGCCAATCGGCAGTTGAAAATTGACAATCTCCGAATGACTGCGAGCGCTTCATTAAGCTTTTCCGGCATAACATCTATCCAACGCCGTACCTTGCTTGCAGCCGCCCTGGGATGGATGCTTGACGCCTTTGACGCCATGCTCTATGCGCTCGTGTTGGCGCACCTCATGAGCGATCTCGGCATGAGCAAGGCGACCTCCGGCCTACTTTACACGCTCACTCTGCTTGCCTCGGGAATTGGCGGGGTGCTTTTCGGATTTGTCGCGGATCACATAGGACGCAAGCGCGCGCTGATGCTGAGTATTCTGACGTACTCGATTTGCTCTTTCGCCTCTGGACTCGCCACTTCCGTTCTGATGCTGGCGATCTTTCGCTTCATTCTTGGCTTGGGTATGGGCGGAGAATGGAACACTGGCGCCAGTCTGGTTGCTGAAACCTGGCCCTCGGAGTTGCGGGCAAAGGCCATCTCAGTCGTGCAGAGCTCCTGGGCTATCGGATACGCTCTCGCTGCATTGGTCGCGGGTATTGTTCTGCATTATGCCAATTGGCGCATGGTGTTCTTTGTGGGCATTCTTCCCGCGCTGGTCATTCTCTGGATCCAGAAGAGCGTACCGGAGTCGGAGATGTGGGTAGAACATCATCGTCTGGCGCAGGAATCCAGGCGTGTGGCTGAAGCTCAGGAACACTACCGACATATCAGCTTCATGCGCCTGTTCCAGCCACCCTATGTCAAATCCACTCTCACCCTGCTGCTTGCCACATTCTTTGGCATGTTTGGCTGGTGGGGGCTGTTCACATGGGTTCCTCCTTATCTGGCGCTGCCCGTTTCGCAGGGAGGACGCGGCTTCGGAATTCTAGGAACCACGACTCTCCTCGTTACTCTGAACTTGTTTGGAATGTTTCCCGGATATGCCAGCTTCGGATGGTTTGCGGATTGGCTGGGCCGCCGCCGCACATTCGTCCTATATACGTTGATCGCGGCCATTCTGGTGCCGTTCTATGCAGCCGCCCGGCAACCCTGGATTCTCATGATTATAGGAACCGTGACCGCCTTCTTCGGCACCGGATTCTTCTCTGGCTCAGGAATTCTAGGCAGCGAAATCTTTCCCACAGCCGTGCGGGCGCGAGCCATGGGATTCACTTATAACGGGGCTAGAGCCATGAGCGCGCTGGCGCCCTTCGTCATCGGCCGGGTGGGGGAAACAAAAGGTCTGGACTGGGCTTTTTACGTTTGCGCAGTGTCATTTTTCCTCGCATCCGCAGTCGCTACGCAGCTTCCTGAGACCAAAGGGA
>Ga0187779_10002636_pt1 | contig 10957 bp, 8 predicted proteins | sample 1015_Q2_SP10_10__FD_132435 | JGI IMG/M metagenome (GOLD analysis project Ga0187779, IMG submission 132435) | Tropical peat soil microbial communities from peatlands in Department of Meta, Colombia - 1015_Q2_SP10_10_MG | ecosystem: Environmental > Terrestrial > Soil > Wetlands > Peat | place...
GGCGCGGCAAGACGGCGACCACCTCGTGCCCGTGTTCTGCTTCGACGACCGGCTGCTGCACGGCCGCCACGCCTCCGGCCCGCGCACGCAGTTCCTGCTCGAGTGCCTGGCCGACCTCGACGCGTCGCTGCGCGCACGGGGCAGCGGCTTGGTCGTCCGCCGCGGCCGGCCCGAAGTCGAGATCCCGAAGCTCGCGCGCGATGTCAACGCCACCGCGGTGCACTTCACCGGTGATGTGAGCGGCTTTGCCCGCAACCGGGACCGCCGGGTCGCCCAGGCGCTGGAGGTCCCCGTGCATGAGCACCCGGGGTTGTTCCTCATCGACGATTTGGACGCGATCCGTACCGGGGCCGGTGACGCTTACACGGTGTTCACGCCGTTTCATCGTGCCTGGAGCCGCGTGGCCCGCCGGCGGCCGCACGGCGCGCCCCGCTCGCTCCCGCCCCGGCCGCGCGGTCTCGACCACGGCACGCTCCCGTGTCTGGACGACCTCGGCTTGCGCCAGGAGCTGGAGGATCCGATGCCCGGTGGCGAGGATCACGCGCGCGAGGCGATGCGCGCGTTCCTGTCCGGGCCCGCGCGCAGGTATGGGGCTGTTCGCGATCTGGTGGCCGAGCCGGGAACCTCGCGGCTCTCCCCCTACTTGCATTTCGGCTGCCTGTCGCCGCGCGAGCTCGAGCACCGAGTGCCCGTCGGCGCGGGTGCGTTCACGAGGCAGCTGGCCTGGCGCGACTTCTACGCCCATGTGCTGCTCCACTTCCCGCACAACGCTCGCTCGGAGCACCAGGCCCGCTACCGCGGCACGATCAAGTGGAGCCGCACGCACAAGCGGTTCGAGGCGTGGTGCGACGGACGCACGGGCTATCCGCTGGTCGACGCCGGCATGCGCCAGCTCAAGCGCGAAGGCTGGATGCACAACCGGGCGCGGCTCGTCGTCGCCTCGTTCCTGACCAAGGATCTCGGGATCGACTGGCGCTGGGGCGAGCGCTGGTTCATGCGCCTGCTGCTCGACGGCGACATGGCGAGCAACAACGGCAACTGGCAGTGGACCGCCTCGGTCGGGGTCGACCCACAGCCGGCGTTCCGCCGCATGTTCAACCCCGAGCGCCAGCAGGCTCGGTTCGATCCCGACGACGCCTACGTCCGCCGCTGCGTGCCCGAGCTTGGCTCCCGCGATTACCCGGAGCCGATCGTCGACCACGCGCAGGCGCGCCGAGAAGCGCTCGCCCGCTACCGCCTACCGTGACGGTCAGCCCACGAGCGGCGACATCGCGCCCGACTGGATCAGCTCGACGGTCGTCGCGATGTCGACGTCGAGGTAGCGGTCGCCGTCGACGAACGGGACCTGCTCGCGCACGAGCCGGAACGCCTCTTGCGTGCGCGGGCTGCACTTCTCCACCCCGCGCAGCTCGAGTGCCTGGCAGCACGCCAGCAGATGGATCGCGGCCACGTTCTGGGCGAGCTCGACGATCGAGCGCGCGTCGCGCGCGGCGATCGTCCCCATCGAGACCTTGTCCTGGTTGTGGCACTCCGTCGAGCGCGAGTGGATCGTGGTCGGGTTGCACAGCTTCATCGCCTCGGCGGTCATCGCCGACGCGCAGATCTGCATGCCCTTGAAGCCATGGTGCAACCCCGCCTCGGGGTGGCTCGGCTCGAAGCGCGGGATCAGGTTCGGGGTCAGGCCCCGGTTGAACTTCTCGTCGACGATCAGCTCGAGCTGCCGGTCCATCAGATCGCACAGGTTGGCGAGGGCGACCTTGAGCGAGTCCATCGCCTGACCGACGTGGCCGCCGTAGAAGTTCCCGCCACTCTCGACCCGTCTGCCGGCCACGTTGAACAGCGGGTTGTCGTCGGACGAGTTGATCTCGACCGTGAGCCACCGCTCAACCCAGTCGAGCACGTCGCGCAGGACGCCGGTCACGTGCGGCGCGCAGCGGATCGAGTACTTGTCCTGCACCTGGCGGTCGAGCTCGACGAATTCGGCACCGTTGAGACCGCCCTCGAACAGCTCGTCGCTGTCGGCGGCCAACCGCGAGTCGGCCAGCAGCTCGCGGATGTGGCGCGCGCTCGTGACCATCCCCGGATGGGGCTTGGCCTCGTCGAACAGGAACGCGTTGAAATGGCCGCGATTGCCGAGCATCGCCTCGGAGGCCATCGCGGTCAGCAGATCGGCGAGATCGGCGAGCTCCTGCGAGGCGCCGACGGCCATGCACGCAAACGCGCTCATGAACGACGTGCCGTTGGTGAGCGCGAGCCCCTCCTTGGCCTCGAGCAGCAACGGCTCGACGCCGAGCTCGGCGAGCACGTCGGCGGCGTCCCGCTCGACGCCGTCGAACGCGACGACGCCGTCGCCGGCGAGCGCCCGCCCAACATAGGAAAGCGGTGTCAGATCTCCGCTCGCCCCGACCGAACCACGCTCGGGGATGAACGGCACGACGTCGTTGTTGAGCAGGTCGAGCAGGCGCTCGACGAGCTCGACGCGCACGCCCGAGTTGCCCTTCGAGAGGCAGTTGGCGCGCAGGAGCATCGTCACACGAGCGACCTCGGGCGGAGCGATCGGACCGGTGCCGACCCCCATGAACCGCAGGATGTTCTGCTGCAGCCCGGCCGTCTTGCCAGGGGAGATCTGGCGGTGCGCGCTATCGCCGAAACCGGTCGTGACCCCGTAGATCGGTATCTCCTTGGCGATCAGCTCGTCCTTGAGCCGCTTACTTGCGCTGACGGCCCGGGCCGCGCGCTCGGAAAGCCGCACCGTGCAGCCGCGGCGCGAGACTGCGAGCGCGTCGCGGACCCGGAGCGACGCGCCGTCCAGCTCCAGCACCGTGCGACCGGGACGTTCCAGTGTTGTCGGGGAGGTGACGGCCATCGACAAACTTTCCCGCGCTGGTACGATCCGCGCAACCAACACGCACTCGATCGGCATTCACATGCAGCTCAGCCGCCCTATAGACGGCATAGACCGCAAGATTGTTGCGTTATTGCAGCAAAGCGCGAAGCGCACGTTCGCGGACATCGGCGCCGACGTAGGGCTATCGGCGACGGCGGTCAAACGTCGCGTGGACCGCCTCGAGGGGGATGGCGTGATCATCGGCTACGGCGCCCGGATCAACTGGCGGGCGCTGGGCGAGGGGATTGAGTCGCTGATCGAGATCTACTGCGCCGACCGCACGTCGCCGGCCGACGTCGGACGCTCGCTGGCGAAGGTCGACGAGATCGTCTCGGCGTTCACCGTCTCCGGCGAGGCCGACGCGGTCATCCGAGTGCGCGTGGACAACATCGAGCACCTCGAGCGGCTGGTCGAGCGCCTACGGCGGGATCCAAATATTGTGCGGACCCGGACCCTGATCGTGCTCTCGACGCTGCTCGATCGGCCGTGAGGAACCCATGACACCACTACTGGACCTTCAGACGTTCGCCTCACCGGACATCGACATGGAGCGTCGCCCCGACGGCGCGATCATGCTCAGATCGCGTCGGGAGCTCGGCGAGTGGGAACCGTCGATCACGGCGGTGCTGCGCGCGCGGGCGGCGGAGCATCCGGACCGACCGCTGGCCGCCCAGCGAGATGCCGATGATCGCTGGACCACGCTCAGCTACGGCGAGGCGGAGCGCAGCGCGGATGCGCTCGCGCAGGCGTTCGTCGAGCTCGGCCTCGGACCCGACCGGCCGGTGATGGTCCTGTCGGGCAACTCGCTAGAGCACCTGCTGGTGAGCCTTGGTGCGTACGCCGCCGGCGTGCCGGTGATGCCGCTCAGCGTCGCCTACTCGCTGATGAGCGCCGACCACGCGCGGATCAAGGCGATCGCGGAGGTGAACGAGCCCGGGCTCGTGTTCGCCGATGACGCGGAGACTTTCGTCGCCGCGCTCGACGCGGTCGCGCCGCAGATCCCGAACACGGTGGTCGCCAGGGGCAATCGCGACGGCGCCATGCGTCTCGACGACCTGTTGCGCAGCACCGGCCGCGATGGCGAGCTCCCCGATCCGAGCCCCAACTCAACCGCCAAGCTGCTGTTCACCTCGGGCTCGACCGGCATCCCCAAGGGCGTCATCAACACCCACCGCATGCTGTGCTCGAACCAGGCGATGCTCAAGGCAAACTGGCCGTTCCTGTCAGACGAGCCCCCGGTCCTGGTCGACTGGTTGCCATGGAGCCACACGTTCGGTGGCAACCACAACCTGAACCTGGCGCTGTTCAACGGAGGCACGATCTACATCGACGACGGCAGGCCCGTTCCGCCGCTGTTCCCGCGGACGCTCGCGGCGCTGCGCGACGTGCCGCCGACGCTGTACTTCAACGTGCCGGCGGGCTACGCGCTGCTGGCACCCGCCCTCGAGAACGATGCCGAGCTCGCCGAGCGATTCTTCAGCCGCCTTAGGTTCATGTTCTACGCCGCGGCCGCGCTGCCGGACGCGATCGCCGTGCGCGTGCGCGCACTGGCCGCCGCGCACGCCGACCACGACGTTCCGCTGACCTCGAGCTGGGGCACGACCGAGACCTCCCCCGCCGCCACCACCGCGCACTTCCACAACCCGCCCACCGGCTGCATCGGCGTGCCGTACCCGGGGACCACGGTCAAGCTCGCCCCGACCGCCGGCAAGCTCGAGATCCGGGTCAGCGGCCCGAACATCACCCCCGGGTATTACCGGCACCCCGAGCTCACGGCGGCCACGTTCGACGATGACGGCTTCTACCGGTCCGGCGACGCGGTCAAGCTGATCGACGAGCACGACCCGAACAAGGGCCTCCTGTTCGACGGCCGTATCGCCGAGAACTTCAAGCTGGTGACCGGGACCTGGGTCGCGGTCGGAACGCTCCGCACGCGGCTGCTCAGCAGCGCCGGCGTGCTCGCCGACGCGGTGATCTGCGGCCACGACACGGAGTTCGTCTCGGCGCTGGCGTGGGTCAACCAGGCGGAGGCGCGAAAGCGGTTCGGTGGCGAGGCCGATATCCCACTCGACGACCTGCGGCTTCGCGACCACCTGGCGGACGCCCTGGCAGATTTGAACGAAGGAGCCGGCTCGGCGTCACGGATCGAGCGCCTGCTGCTGCTCGCGACGCCACCGAGCCTCGACGCCGGCGAGATCACCGACAAGGGCTACCTGAACCAGCACGCGTGCCTTGAATGCCGCGCGACCGACGTCGCCCGGCTGTACGCGAATCCCCTGGACGCTGGGATCATCACGCCGGGTAGTGGGCTGCCGGCGTGATCGTCACGAGGGGGGACCGGTCTCAGGCCGCGCCGGCCTGACCGCGATCGTCACGTCGACGATCGCACACAGGTTCTCGCCCTCGTCGCGGAACTCGTGGCCCCAGGTCCACTCGCGCTCGTTGTGGCCGCGCAGGACCGCGGTGACATCGACCGTCCCTTCGGTGATCGGGCGCAGGAAGCTCGCGTAGTTGCTGAGCCCCGCCCCAACGAAGCCGTCCTTCCACACCGCGTTGACGGTGGCGACCGACGCGATCGTCTCCGCCACCGCGGAGTAGATCCCGCCGTGCAGAAGCCCGAGCGGCTGCTTGAGGTTCTCGCGGACCTCGAACCGAACGTGCGCCGAGGTCGGCGTGAGCTCGAGCCACTCGAGCGCGAGGAACCCTTCGAACGTCCGCTCGAGAGGAATCAGCGGTGACGGCAGCGTCGCCCGGTCCCACGGCGCGGGCTCGCTCGTGGTCTCCTGCGCGCCGTCGGAGCCATCGGTCATCCCGGCCGCCCGGCCCCGGACACGCCGGCCGCCACGCTCATGACGCCCCGCCGGCCGACCGGCGCCACAGTCATCCGGCCCCGACCACCAATCAATATCTCAGGCACCCGCGCTCTCCTTCGGTATCTCGGCGGATACTAATCCGCAGCGGTGCGCATCCAGCGCGGCGCCGACCCCGATAACTGCATCAGCGGCCGGTGAACTCTGGCTCTCGCCGTTCTCGCGCGGCGGCGAGGCCCTCGCGGTGATCCTCCGAGGCCAGCAGCGCAGTCTGCGCGAGGCTCTCGGCCAGGATGCCGCTGCGCAGATCGGTGTCAGCGGCCAGATGTGCCAGGCGCTTGGCAGCGCCGAACGACAGCGGGGCCCGGCGCAACATGCGCCGCGCGCGCTCCTCCGCCGCCGCGACGGGGTCGCGATCGACGATCTCGCTGACCAGCCCTAGCCTGAGCGCGGCCTGCGCGTCGAGGTCATCGCCGCCCAGCAACGCCTCCTTGGCGCGGGCAAGGCCGATGAGCTTCACCAAGCGGGTCACGCCGCCGTGAGTCGGCACCAGCCCGAGGCGTCCCTCTCCGAACAACACCCGCGCCGTCGAACTGGCAACCCGCCAGTCGCAGCACAGCGCGAGCGTCAGACCCGCCCCGGTGGCCACGCCGTCGATCGCGGCGACCACCGGCTTCTCCAACCGTTCGACCGCATCCAGCAACGCCGTCAGCTGGTGGCTGACGTGGCGATACACGCGCGTGTCGTGCAGATCATCGAACGAAGCGAGGTCACCGCCGGCACAGAACGATCCGCCCGCACCGGTGATGACAACGGCGTGGATCGAGGCCGATCGAGCAGCTTCGTCTAAGGCGATCGTCAACCCGTCGCGCATCGCAGCATCGAGCGCGTTCCGGCGCTCGGGTCGGTCGAGAGTCAGGGTCAGGAGGTGGTCTGAGGTGGTTGCAATGACCTGGCCGCTCTGCTCGCTTGACGCCACAGTCGATAGACTACAGCCCGTCGAGCGTAATTAAGGTGTCATATCTACGAAAAGCTCGCCCGATGTAGTTGTCCGTGACACCTTCGAGCGAAGTGAGCGGGTGATCCGCCCGCCTCGGCGGGTACGCTCACTGGGATGAACGACGAGCTACGCCGCCGCTCCGTCGGTGTCCCAGCCGCCCGATCCGTGCTGCTGACGGTCCTCGGCGAGTTCCTTCTTCCAAGCGGACGGCAAGGCGTTTGGCAGGAGACACTCATTCACGCGCTCGGCACCATGGACTACAAGATGCATGCCGCGCGCCAGGCACTGGCGAGGAGCATCGGCGAAGGCTGGCTCATCGCTGAACGCCATGGCCGTCGTTCCCGCGTGAGGCTCAGCGAGGAAACGGCCGCCATGCTCGTAAGCGGCGCGGAGCGCATCTACGGTTTCGGCGCCGAATACGACTGGGATCAACATTGGCTGCTGCTCGTCGTAAGCGTGCCCGAGAAGCGACGCGAGGTTCGCCATAAGGCACGCACCCGGCTGGCATGGGCCGGCTTCGGGTCGCTCGGCGGAGGTGTGTGGATCAGCCCGCACGCCGATCGCGAACGTGAGCTGATAGGTCTCGCCGGCAACGGCTCGGTTGCGGAGCTGCTCAGCTTCCACGCCGAAATCGGAGCGCTCACCAGGCCGGAGGAGATACTCAACAAAGCGTGGGACCTCGAGGCGCTCGGCGAGAGTTACCGATCGTTCATCGCTCGCTTCGTGCGGCTCCGACCCAAAACGCCAGACGCCGTGTTCGCTGCGCAGACCCTCCTTGTGCACGAATGGCGGAAGTTCCCGTTCCTGGACCCGGACCTCCCGCGGGAGCTCCTCCCGGTCAGGTGGCCGCGCCATCGAGCGCTGGAGCTGTTCCGAGAGCGCCACGAGCTGTGGCACGACACCGCGCAGGGCTACTTCAGCTCGCTGGAGGCCGTGCGGAATGCGGCATAGATACGCTCGGATTACGGCTCGAAGACGTACTCGCCGGGGGCCTTCCCGAGTGCCGCGTATTTGTCACTCCCGAGCTGCTGCGGGGCGGGGCGCATGCTTCCCGAGTGCTCGGCGAGCCAGGCATCCCAGTCGGCCCACCAGGTTCCCTCGTCGAGGCTGGCCTGGCTCAGCCACTCCTCAGCGCTGGGCGGGGTGAGCGTACCCGCAGTCCGGTAGCTGGCGCGCTTGTTGCTGGGCGGGTTGACGATCGCGGCGATATGCCCGCTTGTCGACAGGACGAAGCGCTTGGTGCCGCCGAGCAGCTGCGTCGTCCGATAGCAGTTCTGCCACGGGGTGATGTGGTCGGCGATTCCCGCCACGAGATAGCTGTCCACGGTGACCCGCGACAAATCCACTCCAGACCCGAGGACGGTGACCGCGCCCGGCCGCTTGAGCGAGTTGCGCGTCGCGATCGTCAGGAACTCGCGGTGCAGCGCGGCCGGCATTCGTGTCGTGTCGGCGTTCCAATAGAGGATGTCGAACGACGGCGGATCCTTGCCGAGCAGCCAATTGTTGACGACGTACGGCCAGATCAGCTCGTTGGGTCGCAGCCACAGGAAGACGCTGGCCAGGTCGCGGCCGTCGAGGTAGCCCTTGCGCGAGGAGGCAAGCGCGGCAAGCTTCGCGGACCGCTCGGTCGCGAACGCGTTGACGACGTTGCTGCGCTCGTTGTCGATGACGCAGACGCCGAGCGTCAGCGTCGCCAAACGGTCCTGTTCGCCGATGTCGGCGAGACGCGAGGCCACCATCCCTACGAGCATCCCGCCGGCGCAGTTGCCGAGCACGTTGGCTCGCTCGACCTCTGAAATGTCGGCGACGGCGTCCAGCGCATCCATCACCGCGCCGGCGTAGGTGTCGAGGGCCCAGTCGCGATACCGCGCGGTCGGGTTGCGCCAGGAGATGACGAACACCTGCTGTCCCCGTCCAACCAGGTACTCGATCAGGCTGCGGTGCGGAGCCAGGTCGAAGATGTAGAACTTGTTGACCATCGGCGGAACGATCAGCAGTGGTACCTCTCGGACCTCCGAGCTGGTCGGCTGGTACTGCAGAAGCTCGAAGCGCTCGTCGCGCATTACCACGGCGCCCGGGCTGAGTGCGATGTCGCGCCCGAGTGCGAACGCACCAGTGTCCACGTTCGCGGGAAGGCGCGGCGGCCGTCTGACGTCTCGCGCGAACCGCCGTGCTCCGGTGAGGAAGTTCAATCCTCCGGTTTCGATCACCCGCTTCATGACCGCGGGGTTGGACCAGGGAAAGTTGGTAGGGGCCAGCGCAGCGACCAGGTTCTCGGCGATGAAGTGAGCCTTGCGATCGTCATCCCACCCGAGATCGGCGTCGTCGATCAGTTCCGTCACGGTCCGTCCAACAACCAAGTAGGCCTGCATCAGCCGGTGGAAGAACGGGCTCTCAAACCATCCCGCGTCATCGAAACGACGATCCCCCTGCTCTGGCTGGCGCTGGGAGCGACCGAGCGCGATCCGTGCCAGCTCATCCGCGAGGGCCGCCGAGCGGCGGGCAACGGCACGAGGCCGTCGCACGAGACCGCCGGCGAGACGCGCGGCCTCGAGCCCTGGCACGAAGCGCGCGAAGCGGGTGCCACCCGCCTCGGAGAGCAGCAGATCGAGCGCCGCCGCCTCGGCGGCGTCGCCGTGGGGCGCGCCGGCATCCCGTCGGGCCTGCCCCCCGTCGACCTGCGCTGCCCGGTCGCTTGCTCTCTTTGCCGTCCGGTCAGCCACAGCTCATCTTCGGGTGCTGTCACTCGGGTTGCGGGCGCGACGACACCCGCGACTCTGACACCGAGCGGCGCGGGACGAGCCGCCGGTCCGATAACTGGTCGTCGGCGAGCAGCCGACGAAGAACCTTCTTGTCGAACTTGCCGACGCTGGTCTTGGGTATCTCCTCCACGAACGCGAACTCGTCCGGCACCCACCATGTGGCGACGCGCTCGCGCAAGAACGCAGCGAGGTCGGCGGCCTCGGCCCCCACCCCGTCCGCCAGAGCAACGCAGGCCAGCGGGCGCTCGGTCCAGCGGTCGTCGGGCTTTGCGATGATCGCTGCCTCCCGCACCGCCGGATGCGCCATCAGCTCGTTCTCGAGCTCCACCGAGGAGATCCACTCGCCGCCCGACTTGATGACGTCCTTCGCGCGGTCGGTGATCCGGAGGTGCCGTCGGCGGACATGACCGCGACGTCGCCGGTGCGCAACCAGCCATCGTGGAACTTCTCCGGCGCCGGCTCCTTGAAATAGCCCGAGGCGACCCACGGCCCCCGCACCTGGAGCTCGCCCTGCGTCTCCCCGTCCCAGGGCAAAACCGCTCCGCGCTCGTCGACCAGCCGCGCCTCGATGCCGGGGGCAATCCGGCCGGCGCGCAGCTTATAGGTCCAGCGAGCGTCGCCGCTGACGCCGCGAGGGACATGCGTCACCGCGCCCAGCGGGCTCGTCTCGGTCATGCCCCAGACCGGGACGATCGGGACGCCGTGGCGATCTTCGAACGCCTCGATCAGGCTGCGCCCGGTCGCGGCGCCACCGGATGGGACCATCCGCAGCGAGCTGAGATCGGGATGGTGCTCATCGGCGTAACGCAGAAGATCCATCCAGATCGTGGGTACCCCCAGCGCGAGCGTCACGCGCAGCTGTTCGATCAGTGAAGCGATGACTTCGGGCCCCAAGAAACGGTTGGTGAGCACCAGATCCGCGCCGACGAGACCACACGCGTACGGCATGCCCCACGCGTTCGCGTGGAACATCGGCACCACCGGCAGGACGATGTCGTCCGAGCACACGCCGAGCGCATCCGGCAGGCAGATTGCGAGCGAGTGCAGGTAGCTCGACCTATGTGAGTACAGCACGCCCTTGGGGGAGCCCGTAGTCCCGGTGGTGTAGCACAGCGCAGCGGCGGATCGGTCATCGAGCTCCGGGTAGTCGAAGTCGTCCGATCCGGTGAGAAGGTCCTCGTAGGAAACGACCTCACCGTGCCGAGCGAGCGCGCCGGGGTCGCCCTCGCCGATCAGCACGTAATGGGTCACCGTGTCAAAACGGGCAGCAATCGGTTCGAGCACCTCCACCAGGGAACTGTCGACCAGCATCACACGGTCCTCGGCGTGGCTGACGACGTAGGCCAGCTGGTCGGCGAACAGACGCAGGTTCACGGTGTGCAGGACGGCGCCCATCGACGGCACCGCCAGGTACGCCTCGAGATGTTCCTGGCGGTTCCAGCAAAACGTCGCGACTCGGTCTCCGGCCCGGACGCCCAACCCGCGCAGGCCCTGACAC
>Ga0187779_10002637_pt1 | contig 10957 bp, 7 predicted proteins | sample 1015_Q2_SP10_10__FD_132435 | JGI IMG/M metagenome (GOLD analysis project Ga0187779, IMG submission 132435) | Tropical peat soil microbial communities from peatlands in Department of Meta, Colombia - 1015_Q2_SP10_10_MG | ecosystem: Environmental > Terrestrial > Soil > Wetlands > Peat | place...
ATACAGCTCCGGCAGCCGATGCACCTGGTCTTTTCCCAGTGAATCTGGAGCCTTGACGAGATGCTCTCCGGGTTATGACACCAGACGCATGCAAGAGGACAACCCTTTAAAAAAACTGTACTTCTGATGCCCGGTCCATCCTCAGTGGACATACGCTGTATTCTGAGTATTGTCCCTGTCATATTTCTCTCACTTGGGCTCATCTGACAAGCCTATAGCGACCCGTGACTGATCCGGGCAATGACTTCGTCCTGTAGTTCGCGGCCGATGCTTGTGAAATAGGCATTGTAGCCCGTGATCCGAACAAGCAGTGAACGATATTCTTCCGGCCGCTTCTGGGCATCGCGAAGCGTATCGGCATCAAGCATGTTGATCTGCAGTGCGCTTCCTCCATTTTCCAGGTAGCCCCTCAGGAAGGCTTTAAATTTGGCCTTGCGTTCAGGATCTCTTAGCAGCGAGGGATTGATGGTGATGGTGTGGCTCGCGCCATTGGGCAGAGAGCTGTAATACCCCTGAAAGTCGCCCTTCCCTGAAGGGTCTCTGCCGCCCATGGCTTTGCCCACGGAGTTGACGTTGGCCGTGGGACCGTTGATGTCGGCTCCGTTGGATGGAGAGATGGCGTTGGACAGGAATCTCCCTTTGGGTCTACCGTCCGGACTTGCCGCCAGAATAAAACCGTCTCCCACCCAGTAGTTCCAGCTCAGCATCCCGGGCCGGAACTGGCGGTTTGTGGAGACGGTCTTATATTTCCACGTCTCCTCGCTCCACAGGTCCATAACGGCCTTCGCCATCGCATCGGCCTCATCGTCGTCCCTGCCGTATTTGGGGGCCTTGAACCGGGCTTGGGCCTGCAGCTTTTCGTGGCCTTCCCAGTTGGCCTTCAGCGCATCGATCAGCTCTGCCATCGTGCACTCTTTCTTGTCGAAAACTAGATATTTGACGGCCAGCAGAGAGTCCACGGTGGTGGCAAAGCCTAGCGCCTCCAGCGTAGTGAAGCTCAGCTCCGCTCCACCCTCCGTGATATCGAGGCCCTTCTCTGCACAACCTTTGACCAGACAGGACACGTAGGGCGTAGGGCAGAACCTGGCCCTGATGGACTCCGACTTTTCATAAAGCTCCGCACAGCGCTTGATGCTGAACCGGGTCTGCTCGGCATAAGCTTTCCAAAACTGCTCCCAGGTGGTAAATCCCGTAGCCATGCCGGTCTTAGGGCCGTCCTGCTTGATCTTCTCGCTTTTTCCCGTGATCGGGTCCAGAAACACATGGAAGTCTTTGCCGTTGTTCAATGTAAGTTCGACGGACTTCAAAAGATTGAGGTTATTATCCACCGTGCCGGAACGGTCGTTCCCCTGCATCGTATTCTCCAAGCAGCCGACGGGCGCGTAGTCGTAGACGTTGCTTTCGTTAATAAGATGGGTAACGCCCGCCTTCCTGGCCTCGCGCAGCATCCCGGCCATGGAGCGTTCGTCGAAGTTGAGCAGGAAGGGTGAACCCTGACTCACCGAGACCATGTCCACCACTTTGTCAAGGAGCGCTTCAGGGCTGCTCCGGTGGAGACGCACGTTGGGCTTTGGCTCGAGAATGGGCGACAGTTCATCGATGACTTCCAGCATGGCGTATGTCAGGTCATTGGTCATATCCGCGCCGCCAGGTCCTACACCCGAAAGCGTAATGAGCTGCCCGTAGCCCGAGGTGATACCCTGGTTGCCGATGCGGATCATGGCGTCATACACCGTGTTGGCGTGGATCCAGAAGCATTTCAGTATCTCTTTGCCGAACTCCCGGTCCATGCCATTATTCCGCGAGTACTTCCAGTAAGGCAGCAGGTACTGATCAATCCTACCGAAAGACACGCCAGGCCCTGGGTAGTTCTCGTCGCTCATGACAAGCATATGCGTGAGCCACAGAGACTGCACGGCCTCCCAGAAGGTCCTGGCCGGTTCCCAGGGGACATGACGCAGATTTTTCTCCATCTGCTCCAGCTCAACCTTGCGCGTTGAATCCTTTTCAAATGCACGGAGCTTTTCACACAGGTTCGCATACTTCCTTGCCAATTCTCTGGGCATTCTTGCGGCAGTGATCATAGCTCGGAGCTGGGCCCCATGCTTGCCCCTCCTGTCCTTCTCGGACAAGGCACCGTATCTCGCTTCAAGGTCTTCATGGATTCCTTTCCACCCAATCTTCAGTGCCCGCTCATATCCGGGAATGAGGTGGCCACTGGTGGCCCCCGAGTTGCCGTAGCCGTGATCGTGAAACCACTTCATCTGCTGCCGCACGCCCTTTTTACCATAGATGAGATTGTCGCGCTCTTTCACCTCTTTCTCGGTCCAGCACATGGATGTCTGGATGTTGAAGCGGCCGCCCGCAATGAGGTCACCCGGCAGGATCTCCTGGGGCACGTATTCCACCATCACCTCTTTGGTAAACCAGGCCTTGCGCTCGGCAAGACTCCAAGACCAGAAATCCGGGTGGAGTTCCACTGGTCGTGCGCTCTGCTGCATAGAGGCACGGAAGGGTTGGAGAAAGGCGTAGGTTTCGGGTACGATATAGAAAGTTATCTCATCGAACTGGACATCCCACGGTACACCCGTGGTCCAGGCAGTAAATTCGTTGTTCCAGGCCCGACTCGCCCCCTTGAAGTAGTAATTCCTGAGCCAGGTGATCCGCCCGGAAAGGTTTTTGGGTTCCTTTATCTTCTGACTTCTCTGGATCGCTGCCGAATGATTCATGGTTCTCTCCTTTTGGGCTGGCTGGCAATGGTTTCCTGCATAGCGGCCGCTGGCCTATTCGCCATAAATATACCCCCAAAAATAGATTGAAACAAGAGGAGCGGCCTTGCCATGGTACTATGGCAGAAACTGCAGATATCAATCCGTAATCACCGTTCGTAAAAGATTGTGTGCCCCTAATTTTTTGAATTCGCGATGGGTGAGTAAAAATCCTTACTTATTGCGAAAAATTACTCACATGAATCCGCGTAAGACATTTTGTGAGGTTTTTAATGGGAACTCTTGCCGTTTTTCTTGATTTCATAAAGAAAAACATCGAAACCATTTTAGTTACAATGATACTGTTATCGTATTCCTTTCTTATCATTGTGAGCATTTTTTTTGTAAAGAATTTTATTTGAATCACGAGAAATATCTTCCATCTATCGACAACTATCCGATTGTAGGGTCAAAAAATGATACGTGAAGAAGGGCTATTTTGTTGAAAAACGTAACGATAAAGAATTCTGTGTATAAGCCGATGTGGATCATTTTGCCGATCGCTTTCTTCTTATCGTTTTCTTACGCCTCCGCTCAACAAGAGCAGATCAAATCGCAGAAGGCCGAGTTCTACAAAAGTCGGGGGCATGCCTATTTGGAAAAGCGCCAATATGCCAAGGCGATCCTGGATTTTAATAAAGCTCTCGAGATGAATCCCGCGGATGCTCATGCCTACCGTAACCGGGGAAGAGCTTATGCGGAACAAGGTGAATATGACCTTGCCATTTCTGATTACACCAAGGCCCTTGAGATAAATCCAAGGTGCAGCGATGCTTACATGAATAGGGGGCTCGTCTATCATGCGAAAGGTCAATACGATCAAGCTATCTCTGATTACACCAAGGCTCTTGAAATAGATCCAGGAGATGCGGGAACCTACTATGCCCGGGGGTTCACCTATTACTTTAAGAAAAAATATGAAAAATCATGGGCGGATGTGAAAAAGGCACAAAGCTTAGGCTATCCTATTCATCCTAAGTTTCTTGATGATCTTCTCAACGCTTCTGAAAAACAGGGCCGGACGAAGAGTGAAACACTTTCTTCCGGCTGAGTTTCGATCTGTCCTCCATACGTACTATCCTATCGTAATCGTGAATATATGAAATGGATCAGTCCCAATCCTCACAACAAGCCTTCACTTTTTTGACTTCTCCTTGAATGTTTCGGTTGACCAATTTTCGTAAAGGAGACATATTGCAGTCAGGAATCCGCAGGGTGCCGGTGCAGATGTTTCTTCGTTTCCAACCGCGAAAAATATTAGTCCATTTTGACCCCATGACCCTATGGTCATTGAGGGGTCGGTCGTGCATTTTTGTTGACAAAGCGAAACAACATGCCTAAACTAAAATGATTTCCAGGGGCGAGCATTCCAGGAACTTTTAAAGCAAATCCCGTTGGAAATTCCAACCGAGTATCGTTTCTGCGGCGAATATTTGCGGAGGGCTTATGTTAAAGAAAGGAATAATCGTTTTGATAATCATTTTGATACTGATCGGGATCGGAGCATGGTATTACCTCAGCCAAGTCCACATTTCCCAGATTGGAAGCCTCCTCAGCAATCCCAAGGCATACGCAGGAAAAGTGGTCACAATTGAAGGAGAAGTGACAGACAGGACCTCTTTTTTTGGTGAGATTAAATTCTATAAAGTGAAAGACAAGACCGGGGAAATTATCGTCGTCACCAGAAGAACTTTGCCTGAATTAACGTCACTATTTAGAGTGAAAGGCAAAATAGATCAGGCATTTCCAATCGGCGACCTGAAGTTGGTGGTTTTCTTGGAAGACTCTTCCGAGGAAAAAGGCAGGAGCAAGTGAGGACGAGACTCCACAGATGATGAGAATCTTCCTACCCGACATCAGCGCTTAATCGAATATTTTTGGGAAGAAGTCTCATTATTTTTTAACCTGGCCCGACTATTTCCTACCGGGTTCTTTTATCGGATTTTGGCAAAACTATTCATTGTTTCCAAGTCCTCAAAACGGAAAATCGATCGGATATACCCTACCATTCAAATTTATAGTAACCCAGAGCGACATCCAAGAGGGCCCGCTGTGGGCCGCCCAGCCACAGTTGGAGTATCTTGACATCCCGCAGGTATTTCTCCACGTGATAATCGAAAGCGTACCCGTACGAACCCATCAATTCGATGGCCTTGTGCGCAACCCAGATAGCGACGTCACAAACATAGGCTTTCGCCCCGGAGCATTTTGAGAGCATAAACGGCTCCCCTGGACGGCCGTAAAGTGCCACATTCTTGGACATCTTGAACACGTGCATGGCGTAAGACCTCGCCGACTCAATCCTTTGAGCCATTTCCCCTAAGATACCCGCATGCAGTGAGCGCGTTCTCACGGGCCTGCCTGCGATCTCCCTCTGCTTGGTCCAGTCCAGCGCAATTTCAAGGCATGCCTGCGCGGCACCCAAAGCGAACCCGCAGGTCCCGAGACGGCCCATCCCCACGACGTCGTGCAAAATTTTGGCATCCTCGCCCGGTCCCGCCACCCTGTTTTCTTTGGGGACTCTCACGTCCTCAAAATAAATTTCCGCATTCGTATCCGTCCAACACATGCCCATCTTTTCATACGGTTTGCTGAAGGAGAGCCCTGGTGCGTCGGGCGGGACATAGATAATCGCGATGCCTTCGTCGCCTTTCTCCGGGTCTGTCGTGCAGATCGTACAATAGGCGATGTCAGCGATGCCTGCGCCACTCGGCCATATCTTGTTGCCGTTGATCACCCACTCATCACCTTCAAGCCTGGCAATGGTTTCTATCGTGCGCCCGTGTTGCGTGGGGTCCTCCGTGTTAGCGCCCCCGGAAGGTTCGGTGAGCGCCATGCACATGCCATGAGGCTTATCGTCACAGATGATGGGAAGAAATCGTTGGAGCAGATCCATCCTGTTGGCTCTCAGGGCAGGTAGCATCGCCCACGTAATGATCCCCATGTGCGTTGCGAGTCCTGCATCTCCCCGGGATATTTCTTCAACCATCATTTCGTTCACAGCACCCCGCACATCCAAGCCCCCAAACTGTTTAGGCCAAACCGCTCGTTGAACGCCGATGTCCACAAGCCCTTGATGGACTCTTTCAAACGTGCTGCGGGCAAGCTTTTCATCACGATGCCATCCCCCCTCAAGCTCTTTTCGAGAGGGCATGATCTCGCCTTCGACATATTCCCGAACCGCTCTCACTATTTCCATGTCCTCATCTGTGGCATCCGGCGCGCCAAAATATTTCTTGCGAAGATCTGCGATGGATATCATGTGACCACTCTCCTTTCTTAGAAGCGTTAAGGGCCTTGCCTTCTTCCAACAGGTAGCAATGATCTCGGAATCTGGCCTTCTTATATCATCAGACAGGATCGAATCGCAAGGGTGAAATCATTACTTGCACTTACTTCTTAGGGGGCTCCTGTGACGATCAATGGGTTCAGGGTTGCACCCTTCCTGCCAATGAGTCTTCTCCCAGCGACCTTCTTCTGAAAGTTTCGATTGACCAATTTTCATAAAATGTGTATATTCCAATCACGAATCCAAAGGGTGGCGGTGCGGTGACGTGTATTCTGTGAACCGGAAATCGCCAGGACTCTTATTGCCTCATTCCAGCCCGCTGGGCGCTAAAAATAAATAAGAAGGAGAAAAACAATGCTGATGATGCTAGATCCTTTAGTATGGACCGCTTCAGTGATCGCTGCTTTTATTCTTCTGGTACTTATTCTTCGCGGTTTTTGTTTGGTCAGGGCTAGTCAGGTCGGGATCCTGACTAAAAACATGTTCGGCAGAAAAATGCCCGAAGGACAAATCATCGCGCGTCATGGGCAAGTAGGGGTTCAGGCAAAGACCCTGATGCCGGGGCTCTACTGGAGGCTGCCGATCATCTGGTCGTTTACAAAAGTTCCGGTAGTCACGGTAGATATTGCCAGTATCGGGATCATCGAATCGATTGACGGAGAACCACTGCCCAAAGGAAGAGTGTTAGCCGATGAAGTCGAGTGTAACCAATTCCAAGATGCAGAAATGTTCTTGGCCAACCATGGGAAGAAGGGACCGCAAGTCGGAATTCTACGTCCAGGTACCTACCGGATAAATACGATCCTGTTCAGTATTGCCAAAGCTCCTGCGGTAAAAATACCTGCAAACACCATTGGTATCGCCATCGCTAAAGACGGGATTCCCTTACCGACCGGCTATGTCGTCGCCCCGAGGGCCCAAAAAGCTGACGGTACCGAAGCAGATCACAAATCTTATCAAAATGGCCAGCTCTTTATCGATAGCAAAGGATACCGGGGACCCCAATTAGATACCTTGCAGCCGGGAATATATTACATCAACCCGAACCTATTCGAAATTAAAGTTGAAGAGGTCGCCGAGGTTCTTCCGGGATATGTGGCTGTCATCCGGTCCAACGTGGGGTTGGAGTTGGAAAGAACACCCGAAGGTCCCGATAAAACGACCGGTGAAGGAAGACTCTGCGGTCCGATCCACGAAGATGTTGAGAAAATACTCATCACCGATAAATACACTCGCGGGATTTGGAGAGAACCGATCGCGCCCGGAAAATACAATCTGAATACGATCGCTTTCACTGCCTATCAGGTGCCTACCTCCGCTGTGACCATCGATTGGGCATCCGAGGGAAGAATTGGAACGGAGGTAAAGGGCATTAAGCCAACGGAAGCGAAGGCTGCCGGAGTCCTGTACAGCTTCGATCCGTTGAAGGTAACTTCCAAAGACGGCTTTCAACTGGAAGTCAATGTTCGAATGGTGATTCGAATTCAGCCGGGCAATGCGGCTTACATCATCGCAAGATTCGGGTCCGTTGCCAATTTGATCGATCAAATCGTCCATCCGCTGATCGATTCGTCTTTCAGGAATAAAGCCGGCGAGAAGAAGGCGATCGACTTTTTCCAAAGCCGGACCGACTTGCAGACAGAAGCACTGGTACACGCTAAAGAAAGATTCTCTGAGTACAACGTAGAGGCTCAAAACTTACTCATTGCCTATATCGATATCCCTAAGGATTTGTTGGACACCCAAACCAAGAAGGAGATCGCCAATCAGCAGCAGGCCCAGTATGATCAGGAGGCACTCGCTCAGGAAAAACGGATTGCGGTCATGGAGAAATCGTCTCGGGCGGACAAGCAGAAAGATGTGATCGATGCCAAACTGTCTATCGATATCAACAATGATAGGGCTGAGGCAAGAGTTAAGGAAGCCGACGGGATCAGGCGTTCTGTGATTCTCCAAGCCCAAGGGACGAAAGAGTCCACCATCCTGGTCGCGGACGGCAATGCTTACAAAAGTAAAACCGAAGGCGACGGCGTCGCGGCTGCCTACAATGCCCAGAAAGAGGCCATCGGTCAGCAGAATGTGGCGATCATCAAACTCATTCAGGAGATCGCGGCCGGTAAAATTCAGATTGTGCCGCAGATTCTGGTGGGTGGGGATAGTTCAGGTGGTGGTAACCTGTTCAATGCATGGTTAGCTCAGATGCTTTCCCAAAACGTACCGAAGAAGGAGGAAAAATAGATTCCTCCAGAAGACAACTGGACCGGGGGACAGGGATTCGAGGATTCAAATGATGTTGACCTTACACATCTTGCTTCCACCTTGTCACAGGACAAGAATGGCGGGACCAATAAAATAGTTTGTTTCTATTTGTTATTGATTTTTATTGAGGCAAAATATAAAAACCATTCCCGGATAGTCCCTAAAACTGCTTTTTTGCCTTTCGGCCTTTTTCTAGAGAAAATTTTTGACAAACCGCGGGGTCATTTCGTAGACTTAAGGCTACCCACGAGAAGCCCAAAACCTAAAATCATCCTTCCTTACATGGAGGAGTGGATTATTGAAACAGCGCCGTTAAGAATCAATAACCCATGCGACGGTGGCGTAGATATTTCTTCTGTTGACGGGGAATAGCGTATCCAGAAACCGAATATCCTACGAGGGAGGGTGAAGAGAAATGAAAAAAGAACTGACCGCAGCTGAAAAAGCCAAACCCTATGCGAAGTACTTTTATCAGCCCATGGTCCCTCCTCCTAAGGAAACGATGGAAATTCTATCGAGGGGGCCCATCGACCCTGCCACAGCGCTCCCTATTCATCAGCGCAATGACATGCTCAAACCCGGCAATCTGTCAGTGGAAAGAGGTTATTGTATTATGCCTGACGGGAGCGGTTTCGTCGCGATGGTGACCAAGATGCCCGGCGTCACCTCGGAGATGATCGACTGGTGGTTTGCCTGGCACGGTCTGGAATCCCTCCGCTACAAGATTTGGGATCCCGACGAGCATTTATCCGTCCATGTGTTGGAGAAGGATCTGAAACGTCGCCTCGACGCACGGCTGAATACCCGCGAAAGAAACTGGGGGACCACTGATATTGTCGACGAGAATGTCGGAACGGGCACCGTGGTGCTTTATATCTCGTTCATGTCCCCGGAAGACTATGGGTATGACATGAATCAATTCAGGGCGCCCAATGTGCTGACAGCCGTCAACGCCAACACAGGGTTGATGGACCCCCGAACCCCATTCACCACATTCTCTCATGTCGCCCGTGAAATTCCGGGGGGAATCGAGCTCAGAAGCCGTTTCTGGCTAGGCTGGAACATCGTTGACAAGAAGCCGGTCAAAGTAGCCGACCAGGTCCCTTTTGACCTCGTGAAGGGACTGGCCTATCATTGCCCCAAGGAATATACCAATCTGGCGGCCATCCTTCCCAAAGTTTATGAAGAAAACGTCGACGTGATCGATAGGATCGAAGACTTCCGATGATCGCGCGCGGATGCGGTCATGCCTTACATGATTTCGCTGCCCAAGTAAATTCATTTCCCTCCATGGATTCGACGATTGAAATCTTCATTTAACCCGCAGCCTTGAGCACATCTATGTGAGCTTCTTCCGCAGCGACGAGTTGGGCACCCTTCTTCTCGTTCACCCGGAGTAGCATGTAGATACCGGCGATGAAGAATACGCTGATGGAGAGAATGCTGGTGCGGGGGTTGTGCGTCAGCGTACCGACGATGCCGTAAAGGAACGGACCAAGGATTCCCGCAAATTTTTCGCTTAAACCGTACAGTCCGAAGAACTCGCCTGATTTGGCGCGCGGGGTCAGCGAAGCGTAGATCGACCGGCTGAGCGCCTGGGTCCCGCCCTGCACTGTGCCCACCAGCCACCCGATCATGAAGAACTCTGCCTGGCTCTTGAGGAAAAAGCCCCAGACCGGAATCATGGTGTAGATAACTAGTCCCAAGATGACCGCTCGCTTGGTGTCCAGCGTTCGCACCAGACGAGAAAACAGGCGGCGTCCCAACAGCAAAGAAAAAAGCAAACCCAGCACCTGGTTCCCAAGCATCATGCTGAAGGTGAGCGGGATGCTCACCCCTCTATTCAGGTTGGCATACAGTCCCATCAAAGGGAAGGTAACTCCAGTCCAGATGAGCATGGAGACGAAAACGCCTCGCCAGCGGCTGCTTGGCACGGGGATACGACCGTAGATGACCGTATAGGGAAAAGCCACGAACTGTGTCATCAGCAGGGTACTGATCAACACTGCCGTGTCTAGCCCTAGCACTGCGCCATAAGCCGTTGCGAGGAGAATAATCGCTCCGATGCCCTCCATGTAAAACCAAAAGGCCAATAGCATCTTGAACATTTCGCGGTAGCGGGCGGCATCCCGCACCGTGTCGGCAAGCCGGGTGAGTGAATCGAGGATGGCGCTGCCCCGGCTGCCCCGCGCCGGCGGCGTGGCAGGTGGCTCGTTGACATTGAGAATCAGTGGAATGGTGAAAACGATCCACCACACCCCTACGGAGAGAAAAGCGATACGAACCGCCAGGGTGCTGTCGATGCCTATCTTGTCCGAGAACAGGTAGAGGGCAGTGTTCAACCCTAACAGCAGCCCGCCGCCCACATACCCCATGGCATAGCCCCGGCTGGAGACCCGGTTCATATCCTCCCGAGCTGCTATGTGTGGCAGTAGACTGCTGGAGAAGCCCAGGGCAATGTTCAGGGCAACCTGGGTCATGAAATACAGCCCCAATCCCAGCTGCCACATACCGGTCACCAGGATAAACATCAGTGAGGAGCCCAGGCTTGCGGGGATGGTCGTAATAATCAGCAGGCGCTTTCGCATCCCGGTGATATCGGCATACGCGCCCAGAATCGGGGCCAAGATCGCAGACATCA
>Ga0187779_10002638_pt1 | contig 10957 bp, 10 predicted proteins | sample 1015_Q2_SP10_10__FD_132435 | JGI IMG/M metagenome (GOLD analysis project Ga0187779, IMG submission 132435) | Tropical peat soil microbial communities from peatlands in Department of Meta, Colombia - 1015_Q2_SP10_10_MG | ecosystem: Environmental > Terrestrial > Soil > Wetlands > Peat | place...
AATACGGGTCCGCGTGCAAGCCCGCTCGGCACGAGGTGATAGAAGCAAACTTTATGCAAAACAGATCGATGCGAAGGCGGCGTCCGCACTGCGTCGAGGCGCGGAGACCATCGCCGATCCCGCGCTGGCCGCGGCGTTGCGCCGGCTCGCCGAGCGCAGCGCTTCAGAAAACGAGGATGGCGCGCTCGAGCGCATAGAACGCGAGGACCCCGAGCAGCAGAAATAGCGTATAGCGAACAACCAATCCGATGAAGCGCAGGTAGCGCCGGTCGCGCTTCACGAAGTACAGCGCGGCGGCCACCGCCACGGTCGCCAGCGCCAGAAACAGCAACAGCCGAACCAGTACCACGCGCTCCCCTCATGGTTCGTCCGCTCTGAAGCACCAGGCGCGCTACGGCGCGCCGCGACGGGGCGCTCGGTCGACGGGCGAACAGGATGTCCGTCCCGCGCGCTGCCGGGCCACTCGGCGCGGCAGGCTTACGTCGCCTGGAGCTGCCAGGCCAGAAACGCGTGCGGCACTTCCGCCGGCGCGTCGAATGTCACCAGCTCCCACGCTTCGGGACGAGCGAGCAGCGCCCGCGAGACCGCGTTGTTGAGCGCGTGGCCCGATTTAAAGGCGGCGTAGGTTCCGATCAGGGGATGGCCCAGCAGATACAGATCGCCGATGGCGTCGAGAACCTTGTGCTTCACGAACTCGTTGTCGTAGCGCAAGCCCTCGCTGTTGAGCACGCGCGTTTCGTCGAGAACGATCGCGTTCTGCAGACTGCCGCCGAGAGCGAGCCCAGCCTCGCGCATGGCCTCGACGTCCTCCATGAAGGCGAACGTGCGCGCTCGGCTCACTTCCTTGGTGTAAGAATGCTGCGCGAAGTCGATGACCACCTGACGGCTTTCCACGCCGAACACCGGGTGCGGAAAATCGATCGTGAAGTCGAGCTTGAATCCCCGGAACGGCTCGAACCGCGCCCACTTGTCGTCGCGGCGGACTTCCACGGGCTCCTTGATGCGGAGGTAGCGCTTGCGCGCCGATTGCTCCTCGACGCCCGCGGACTGCAGCAGAAACACGAACGGTCCGGCGCTGCCGTCCATGATCGGGATCTCGGGCCCGGACACGTCGACGAACAGATTGTCGATACCGAGTCCGGCGAGCGCCGACATCAGGTGTTCGACGGTGGAGATCTTCACGCCGTCCTTCTCGAGCGACGACGACAGTCGCGTATCGCCGACGTTCTTGGCGTGCGCCGGAATCGTGACGGGCTGCGCGAGATCGATCCGCTGAAACACGATCCCGGTGTCGGGCGGCGCGGGACGCAAGTTGAGATCGACCCGGGCGCCCGTATGCAATCCCACGCCGGTCGTCTTGATCGATCCCTTGAGGGTTCGTTGTTTCAGCATGGCTTCCCTTCCCTCGTCCCGGAGCGCGCGGTACCGCGATTCATGCGGCGGCTCAAGGATTTAGCCGCGGCGATAGTACCACAGTTCGGCGCCCTTTGCTGCATTGCATAACGCGCGCGGAGTCGTTGTCGGACTCTATCCTTCGTCCCTTTCGCACGCCCGTTCGTTCATTCCGCCGGACGGAAGAACGCTCACAGGGTCGCGTCGGGGCAAACGCTGCGCGACTGCACGGCCCAATTCGCACCGCGGCGCTCAATCCGCCTGCTTCCTCAAGAAAGCCGGAATGTCGGACGGATCGAACCCGACCGCCGGCGTGCCGCCTGGCGGCGCGGTGCGGCCGCGGCGGATGACCGCGGGCGTGCGCTCGAGATGTTCGTAGTCGACCGGCCCCGCGGTCGTGCCCAAGCCATCCGTGCCGGTGCGCTCGATCACCTGCTCGACGATCTCGAGCCGCGGCGCCCGCGCCTTGGCGCTGCCGCTGCCCAAGCCCGTGGCGACCATCGTGACGCGCAATTGATCTTCCATCGCGTCGTCGATGACGGTGCCGACGATCACCATCGCGTCCTCCGCCGTGAACGCTTTGATGGTGTTCATCACCTCGTGGTATTCCTTCATCTTGAGCCCCGCGGAAGCCGTGATGTTCACCAACACGCCTCGAGCCCCGGCCAGGTTCACTTCCTCGAGCAGCGGGCTCGCGACCGCGCGCTCGGCGGCCTGGCGAGCGCGATCGGCGCCGGCGGCGGTCGCCGAGCCCATCATCGCCATCCCGATCTCCGACATCACCGTACGCACGTCGGCGAAGTCGACGTTGACGAGCCCGGGATAGTTGATCACCTCGGCGATGCCGGCCACCGCGCTGTGCAGGACTTCGTTCGCCGCGGCGTAGGCGTCGAGCACCGAGACCTCTTCGCCCAGGACCTGCATCAGCTTGTCGTTGGGAATGATGATCAGGGAGTCGACGATCTTCGACAGCTCGTCGATCCCGGCTTGCGCGACCTTCTGCCGCTTGCCCTCGAACTTGAAGGGCCGCGTCACGACGGCAACCGTGAGGATGCCCCGCTCCTTCGCGACCTGCGCCACCACCGGCGCGGCGCCGGTTCCCGTGCCGCCACCCATGCCCGCGGTGATGAACAGCATGTCCGCGCCTTCGATCGCTTCGCCGATGCGTTCGCGGTCTTCCATCGCCGCGTCGCGCCCGACTTCGGGCCGGGCACCGGCGCCCAAGCCTCTCGTCAGGTTGCCGCCCAGCTGCAACTGCGTGCGCGCCGTCGAGCGCTTGAGCGCCTGCGCGTCGGTGTTGGCGGCGATGAAATCCACGCCGCCGACGCCGCGGCCGATCATGTGCTCGACCGCGTTACCGCCGCAACCGCCTACGCCCATGACCTTGATGACGGCTTCCTGCGGACCCTCGTCGATGATCTCGAACATGTTCAAGCTCCTTTTCCCTGTCGAAGTGGAAGATCGAATCGGCTCTACGCTCTCGTTGTTTCGTTGCAGTTACTGCCGAAAATCGACGGGCTTTGCTCGCGATTTTCGGGAAGCGCTTCCGGGCAAAAGTAGGTTTGCACTTTTGCCCGTATCTAGAAATTCGCCTTGAACCACTGTTTCATCCGTCCCGCGACGTTGCCGAGCCCGCGGCTCTCGGCGCGCGATTGCTCGTCCCGCAGGAACTGCTCGCGGCCCTCGAGCAGCAGCCCGACCGCGGTCGCGTAGCGGGGGCTGCGGACGACGTCGGCGAGCCCGCCGACGTACGCCGGGACGCCGACGCGCACCGGCAGGTGGAACACCTCCTCGCCCAGCTCGACCATGCCCGCGAGCAGCGCGGATCCTCCCGTCAGCACGATGCCCGAGGAGAGCAGCTCCTCGAAGCCGCTGCGTCGCAATTCGGCCTGGGCGAGTGTGTACAGCTCTTCGATTCGCGGCTCGATCACCTCGGCCAGCGTCTGGCGCGAGAGCTTGCGCGGGCAGCGCTCGCCCACGCCCGGCACCTCGATCACGTCGTTCGGATCCGCGAGCTGGCGCAGCGCGCAGCCGTGGCGCAGCTTCAGCTCCTCCGCGTCCTTGGTCGGCGTGCGCAGCGTCATCGCGACGTCGTTGGTGACCTGATCGCCGGCGATCGGGATCACCGCGGTGTGGCGAATCGCGCCGCCGGTGAAGACGGCGAGATCGGTGGTGCCGCCGCCGACGTCCATCAGGCACACGCCGAGCTCCTTCTCGTCGTCGTTGAGCACGGCGAGCGCCGCGGCCAGCGGCTGGAGCATCACGTCCTTCACCTCGAGCCCGCAGCGGCGAACGCACTTGGTGATGTTCTCGACCGCGGACACGGCGCCGGTGACGATGTGCACCTTGACCTCGAGCCGCACGCCGCTCATGCCGAGCGGCTCGCGCACGTCCTCCTGGCCGTCGATGATGAATTCCTGCGGCAGGATGTGCAGGATCTCCTGGTCGTTCGGAATCGCGATCGCCTTCGCGGTCTCGACCACGCGATCGATGTCGGCCTGGGTGACCTCCTTCTCCTTGATCGCCACCATGCCGCTCGAATTGAGGCTGCGGATGTGGCCGCCGCCGATGCCGGTGTAGACCTCGGTGATCGCGCAGTCGGCCATCAGCTCGGCTTCCTCGAGCACGCGCTGGATCGAAGCCATCGTCGCTTCGATGTTGACCACGACGCCCTTCTTGAGCCCTCGCGACGGTTGCGCGCCGAGGCCGACGATGTTCAATCGCTTCTCCGGCGTGATCTCGGCGACGATCGCCACGATCTTCGAAGTGCCGATGTCGAGGCCGACGATCACGTTCTTGCTGTCCTTCGGCATTCGTCCCCTTCCCCTATCCCGTCTTGCGAGCCGGCTTCTCGGTCAACCCCGGCACGCGCACCGCGAAGCCGTTGCGATAGCGCAGATCGACGTAGTCGACCCGCGTGCCGGCGCGGGCGAGCGCTCCGACCGTGCGGGCGTAGTCGCCGATGAACCGTGCCAGGCGCTCCGCCGGATCGTTGCGGCCCATTTCGATCGTGAGTGGCGCGCTGCCTGCGGTGCGGATCTGCCATCCGCCGCGCGCCGAGAGTCGAAGCGTCGCGATCGCGAGAGCGCGTTCCTCAAGCGCCGCGCCGTAGTCGCGGAATTGCGCCGTCACGGCCGCGGCGCTGCCTTCGGGGCCCGCGAGCTGGGGCAGCTCTCCCGCGTATTCCGCGGTGAACACCTCGCCCTCGGTGTCGACGAGCGCGCCGTCGGTCCAGCGCGCGAGCGGCTGGTGCTCGATCACCGTGATACGCAGCGTGTCGGGCCACTGCCGCCGCAGCGCGACGGTCTTGACCCACGGCACGCGCTCGAGCGACGCGCGAGCCTCGCGGAGCTTCAGCGTGAAGAAGGTGCCGCGGAGCTCCTCCCTCACGACCGCTTCCAGATGCGCCGGGTTGGCGCGCCGAAGCGGACCGTCGATCACGACCCGAGTGAGCGCGAAGGCGGGCTGCCGCACGGCCCAGGCGATGCCGCCCCAGACCAGGAGGACGACGCCGAGGGCCGCGAGTCCCAGCGCGAGGAGATTCAACGCTCGCGGGCTATCCCACATGCGCGCCCCGCAGGATCTCGACGCAGAGCTCGGGAAAGCCGATCCCCGCCTGCTTCGCCGCCATCGGCACGAGACTGTGGCCGGTCATGCCGGGAGACGTGTTCACTTCGAGGAACTGCCAAGAGCCGTCGCCCTTGAGGATGAGGTCCAGGCGGCCCCAGCCGCTGGCACCGACCTGCCGGAATGCGTGCAGCGATTGCGCCTGGATGGCTCGCTCGGCGGCCGCCGGAATGCCGCTCGGACAGTAGTAGCGCGTCTCGTCGGAAAAATACTTGTTGTGGTAGTCGTAGTTCCCCTGCGGGGCTTCGATGCGGATCAGGGGCAGCGCGCGATCGTTGAGAATCGACGCGGTAAGCTCGATGCCGGCGACGAATTCCTCGACCAGCACGAGATCGTCGTGCTTCTCCGCTTCGCGGTAGGCGACCGCCAGCTCGTCGTGATCGACGGAGCTCACCTTGCTGAGCCCGATGGTCGACCCTTCCCGGGCGGGTTTGACGATGACGGGCAAGCCCAGCTCGGCCACCACCGACCACCAGTCCGTCTTGGCGTCGACGACGCGATAGCGAGGCGTCGGGATGCCGCTCGCGAGCCACACGAGCTTGGTGCGCCACTTGTCCATCGCCAGCGCCGAGCCCATCACGCCGCTGCCGGTGTAAGGGATCTTGAGCACTTCGAGCGCGCCCTGCACCGTGCCGTCCTCGCCGAAGCGGCCGTGCAACGCCACGAAGGCGCGATCGAAGCCTTCGCGCTTGAGGTCGTAAAGTGGACGCTCCGCCGGATCGAAGGCGTGCGCATCGATGCCTTTGGCCTTCAAGGCCGCGAGCACCGCGTTGCCCGACAGGAACGAGATTTCACGCTCCGAGCTGGGGCCGCCCATCAGAACTGCGACCTTTCCGAATTCACTCATTGTTCAACTTCGCGTGCCGCGCTCATGGCTCACCGATGATCCGTACTTCACGCTCGAGCCTGACGCCGGTCTCGCGCGCGACAACCGCCTGGACGTGCTCGATCAACGCTTCGATGTCGGCCGCGCGCGCCTGGCGGCCGGGATTGACGATGAAATTCGCGTGTTTCTCGGACACGCGCGCGCCGCCGATTGCGCAGCCTTTGAGGCCGCAGCTCTCGACGAGTCTCGCGGCGTGGTCCCCGGGTGGATTGCGGAACACGCTGCCCGCGTTCGGCAGATCGAGCGGCTGGCTCGCGATACGCCTGGCGAGAAGATCGCGGATGCGTGCCCGCGCGGCCTCGCCGTCGCCCGGCGGAAAGCGGAACCACGCCGCGGTGAAGATTCCATCGGGCTCGCGTCCGTCGGCACGCCTGACCGCGCGGTAACCGATCGAATAGTCCGCCGGCGTGCGCACGGCGAAAGTGCCGTCGCGGCGAACCACTTCGACCCTGGCGACGAACGGCCAGGTCTCCCCGCCGTAGCAGCCGCCGTTCATCGCCAGCGCGCCGCCCACCGTGCCGGGAATCCCGGCGAGAAACTCGGCGCCCGCGCAACCATGACGCGCCGCGAAGCGCGCGAGCTTCGGGCATGCCACGCCGGCATCGACGTAGATCAGCCCGTCGGCAACGGCGAGCGCGCCGCCGGGGTTGTGCAGCAGGACGACCGCGCCCCGCACGCCGCCATCGCGTATCAGCGTGTTGCTGCCGAGCCCCAGCACCGTGACGGGCTCGAAGATCGGCAGCTGGCGCAGGAACAGCGCGAGATCGTCGCGATCAGCCGGGACGTAGGTGAGATCCGCGTGCCCGCCCGCTCGCCAGGTCGTGTGCGGCGCGAGCGGCGCGTCGAAGGCGATCGCGCCGCGCAAGCCAGTGAAGTGGCGTGACTCGATCATGTTCACGTCGCGGCTTGGACGAGCTGCAGGGGCACGCCGCCGATCGACCCGGCGCCCATGGTCAACACGACATCGCCGTCGCGCGCGAGCGCGCCGATCGCTTCGGGCACGTCGCCGACGTCCTCGACGAATACTGGCTCGACCTTGCCCGCCACGCGCAGCGCGCGCGCCAGCGCGCGGCCGTCGGCGGCGACGATCGCCGCCTCGCCAGCCGGATACACCTCCGTGAGCACGAGCGCATCGGGTGTGGACAGAACCTTGACGAAGTCCTCGAAGAGGTCGCGCGTGCGCGTGTAGCGGTGCGGCTGGAAGGCGAGCACGAGGCGGCGGCCCGGAAACGAGCCGCGCGCGGCGGCGAGCGTTGCGGCCATCTCCGCCGGATGGTGGCCATAGTCGTCGATCAGCATGTACGACCCGCCGGAGGCGAGCCTCACATCGCCGTAGCGCTGAAAGCGACGGTCCACGCCCTTGAACTCGGCGAGTGCGAGCGCGATTGACGCATCGGCCACGCCGACTTCGCGGCCGACGGAGATAGCGGCGAGCGCATTGAGCACGTTGTGCACCCCGGCGAGATTGAGCTCGACCGGGAGATCGGCCCGGCCGCGCTCGACCGCGACGAATCGCATGCGGCCCGCCTGGTGCGTCACCTCCTCGGCGCGCAACTGTGCGTCTTCGGAGAGCCCGTAGGTAACGATCGGCTTGGTGACCTCGCCCATGATCCCGCGCACGTTGGCGTCGTCGATGCACAGCACGGCGACGCCGTAGAACGGAAGCCTCAGCGTGAAATGCACGAACGCTTCCTTGAGCCGCGCAAAGTCGTGGCCGTAGGTCTCCATGTGATCGGCGTCGATGTTGGTGATCACGGCGAGCACCGGCTGCAGCACGAGAAACGACGCATCCGACTCGTCGGCTTCCGCGACCAGGAATTCGCCGCTGCCGAGCCGCGCGTTCGCACCCGCCGACAGCAACCTCCCGCCGATGACGAAGGTGGGATCGAGACCGCCTTCGGCCAGCACACTCGCGATGAGGCTCGTGGTCGTCGTCTTGCCGTGCGCGCCCGCGACCGCGATGCCCTGCTTCAGCCGCATCAGCTCCGCGAGCATCAATGCGCGGGGAATGACCGGGACGCCTTTTTCGCGCGCGGCGACGAGCTCCGGATTGTCCGGGGGCACCGCCGTCGACGTGACCACCACGTCGGCGCCGGCGACGTTCCCGGCGGCGTGACCGATCGTCACGTGCGCGCCGAGCCCCGCCAGCCGCCGCGCCGCCGGGCCCTGCGCGAGGTCCGATCCGCTGACGCGATAGCCCTGCGTGAGCAGAACTTCCGCGATGCCGCTCATCCCGGCCCCGCCGATGCCGACGAAGTGCACGCGTTTCACCTTGTGCTTCATGCGCGCTCCGCCAGCGCGATGCACACCGCGGCCACGCGCTCCGCGGCGTCCGCGCGCCCGACCTTCCGCGCGGCGACCGCCAGCTCGAGCATCCGCTCGCGCGACGCATCGCGCAGGAAACCGGCGAGGCGGTCGGGCGTGAGCTGCTCTTGCGGAATCAGCACGGCGCCGCCCGCGGCGACGAGAAAGCGCGCGTTCTCGCTCTGCTCGTCGGCAATCGCGCCCGGCAGCGGCACGAGCACGGCGCCGATGCCGGCGGCGGCGAGCTCCGCGACGGTGAGCCCGCCGGCGCGACAGATCACGAGATCGGCGTCGGCATAGCGTTGCGCCATGTCGCTAATGAACGCGACGCATTCGGCTTCGACGCCGGCCGCGGCGTACGCCGCACGCAGGGTCTCGATGTGCTTGTCGCCCGCCTGGTGGGTCACGACCGGGCGCGCGGCTTCGGGCAGCAGCGCGAGCGCGGCGGGGACGCGGTCGTTGAGCGCGAGCGCGCCGAGGCTGCCGCCGAGAACGAGCAAGCGCAGCGGGCCGCTGCGGGCGCGAAACCTCTCTTCGGGCAGCGGCAGCGCCGCGATGTCGTCGCGCACCGGATTGCCGACCCATTCGGCCTTCGCCGCGTGCCGGCCGTGGAACGCATCCGGGAACCCGAGCAGGATACGATCGGCACCGTAGGCGAGGATCCGGTTGGCGAGACCCGCGACGGCGTTGGCGTCGTGTATGACCAGCGGCTTATTGCACGCGACGCCCATCAGCGCGCCGGGAAAAGACGCGAAGCCGCCGAGCCCCAGCACGACGTCGGGATCGCGGCGGCGGACGATTCCAAGACTCTGAACGAATGCGGCCAGCAGCGCATAGGGACCGAGGAGCAGGCGCTTGAGTCCCTTGCCGCGCACGCCCGCGAAATGAATCGGCTCGAAGTCGACACCGTGTTGCGGCACTAAGCTCGCTTCCATACCTTCGTGCGTGCCGAGCCAGAACACGCGCCAGCCGCGCGCAATCAGCCGCGCTGCGACGGCGAGGCCGGGAAACACGTGTCCGCCGGTGCCGCCCGTGGTGATCATCACGGTGCCCGTCATACGGGGAATCCTCGCAGCAGCCGCCGATTTTCATAGTCGATGCGCAGGAGGATGGCCACCGCGATGCAATTTGCGACGATCCCGCTGCCGCCGAACGAGAGCAGCGGCAACGTCAATCCCTTGGTCGGAAGCGCCCCCATGTTGACGCCGACGTTGATGAAGGTTTGCACGCCCAGCCAGATGCCGATGCCGTGCGCGGTGAGCGCGGCGAACGGCTTCTCGAGGTGCGCCGCCTGTCGTCCGATCGCGTACGCGCGAACGAGGAGCCACGCGAACAGCGCGAGCACCAGCATCACGCCGGCGAATCCGAGCTCTTCGGCGATCACCGCGAGCAGAAAATCGGTGTGCGCCTCGGGGAGGTAGAGCAGCTTCTCGACGCTCGAGCCCAGACCCACGCCGAACCACTCGCCGCGGCCGAACGCGATCAGCGAATGCGAGAGCTGATAGCCCTTGCCGTACGCATCGGCCCAGGGATCGAGAAAGCCGGTGAAGCGTTGCAGCCGATACGGCGCGATCGAAATGAGCACCCAGAGCGCGATCGGGAGCAGCACCGAAAGGCCGATCAGCAACCGCCAATCGAGGCCGCCGAGGAACAGGATCCCGAACGCGATGGCGACGATCACCACGCAAGCGCCGAAATCCGGCTCGTGCAGCAGCAGCCCGCCGATCAGCGCCATGACGGCGAGCAACGGAAGGAAGCCACGCAACAGCGTCTGCCTGAGCGGCTGCTCGGCATGCAGGAACGCCGCCCGACGGACCGCATAGCTCGACGCGTAGAGCACGACGAAGAGCTTCATGAGCTCGGAGGGCTGGACGTTGACCAGCCCAAGCGGCAGCCAGCGCCGGCTGCCGTTGATCGAGCGACCCACGCCCGGGACGAGCACGGCGATGAGCAGAGCGCCCCCGGCGATGAACAGATACGGGGCGAGCGAGCGCCAGACCTTCACCGGAATCTGGAACGCGACGACGGCTGCGCCGAGTCCCGCGGCGACGAAGATCGCGTGGCGCACGAGGAAGTACCACGGGCGGTAGCCTGTGTACGCGGAAGCCTCGGCCATCGCGATCGATGCCGAATAGACCATCACCAGGCCGATCGCGAGCAGCAGCCCGGCGGCCCAGGCCAGCGTCGGATCGTAGACGAGCATCGCGCGCGTCGCGCGCGGCGCCTTGCTGAGCGGAGAGAGCCGCGGCAGCGCGGCGAGAAATCCGTCCCTAGGCATGCGCGGCCACCGCTGCCTTGAACCGTTCGCCGCGCTCGACGTAGTCGCGAAACATGTCGAGGCTCGCGCACGCCGGCGACAGCACGATCGCGTCGCCGGGGCGCGCACGGGCGATCGCCCGCGCCACCGCGGCTTCGAGCGCGGGCGCGGACTCGATCGCCGGCGTCGCGCCTGACAGCGCCGCGGCGATCAGCGGCGCGTCGCGGCCGATCAGCACCACGGCGCGGCAATGCGCTTCGACACTCGCCTTGAGCGGCGCGAAGTCCTGCCCCTTGCCGTCGCCACCCGCGATGAGAATCGCGGGTCGATCGATGCCGTCGAGCGCCGCGATCGTGGCGGCGACCGTCGTGCCCTTGGAATCGTTGACGAAGAGCACGCCGCCGATCTCGGCGACCCGTTCCATGCGATGCGGCAAACCCTGGAACGCGGCGAGCGCCCGGAGCGCGCCGCGGTCGATCCCGATCACGGTC
>Ga0187779_10002640_pt1 | contig 10954 bp, 12 predicted proteins | sample 1015_Q2_SP10_10__FD_132435 | JGI IMG/M metagenome (GOLD analysis project Ga0187779, IMG submission 132435) | Tropical peat soil microbial communities from peatlands in Department of Meta, Colombia - 1015_Q2_SP10_10_MG | ecosystem: Environmental > Terrestrial > Soil > Wetlands > Peat | place...
AAAAGAAAGTCTGGACCGTTTCCGTTGGATCATAAACACCACCTTTGAAGTTCCTAGATGGTGTTGCATCGATCCATCGAATGCACCGGGGTAATCGTACACGAGTCCGATAACCCGACTTCCCGGGAGTTGACCGAGAATAGGCACGCAAACGGAATTGGATAGACTCATGGTACGATTCGCCAGTGTGATAGAACGTCGCAGCAGAAAGCTGGAACCCCGAAACAACAGAAATAACGAGAGCAACAGACGCATCGGTCGCTGCGGAGGGAATACCGATGGAGCCTAATGAGTTTGGTGCTTGGGGGGTTGATTGGGCATGGGGCCTACCACTCATCATCGTCACAGTAGTATTTCACGCCTACGGTCTGAGTCTAATCCACAAAGACATTTTCCCGAGGCTGCTCAGAACTTCTAACTCTGCCTTTGTTATTGGTCGGGCGGCGCTGGCGGCTACACTTCTTCATGCTCTAGAGGTCAGTTGCTGGGCGTTCGTCTACCGGCTCGTCGGAGCATTACCAGACAACAGGTCGGCAGTCCTGTACTCCTTAAACGCCATGACGAGTTACGGTCACGCTGATATTTATCTCGCTGCGCACTGGTCCCTCCTCGGGGCGCTAGAAGCATTGAACGGGTGGATCCTGTTTGGGCTTACGACGGCCTTCATATTTGCAGTAATTCAGCGGGCGTGGCTGAGCTCGACAAGTCCCGATTAACGCAGGACTTACCAGGAGTTGACGGCGCGCGGTATTCCTTCTCAGCGAGCATTTAAGCCCGGTTATACTGCAACGGCTGACCGACATCCAAACAGGCCATATATTGGTTGATACGGTTGCGGGAGTTCAAAATGATAGCTGTGACAGGCGCAACGGGCCGCACAGGTCGACGAGTCACGGAAATCTTGCTGGCAAAGGGCGAAAAAGTTCGCGCCGTTGGACGCGATGCGAAAAAGCTCGCACCACTGGCAGAGTTAGGTGGTGAACCTTTCGTAGGCGATGTCGAAGACGTCTCTTGCGTAACGAAAGCATTTGCTGGCGCGGCCGCAGTCTACCTGGTTCTGCCCGAAGACCTGTCACAACAGGACTTGCGCGCGCATCAGGAACGGGTTTCCGATTGCTACGCGGCTGCAATCAAAAACGCGCAGGTGCAATTTGCCGTTAATTTAAGTAGTATCGGCGCCCAACACGCAAAAGGCACAGGTCCCATCGTCGGCTTGCACAATCAGGAACAAAAGTTGAGCCAAGTTGACGGCCTCAATGTCGTGCACCTGCGGGCAGCGTATTTCATGGAGAATTTATTCATGAGTATGGCACCCTTGCGCACAACAGGAACTCTGCCAGGTGGAATGCGGGGTGATGCCCCCATGCCGTGGATAGCCACGAAAGATATCGGGGCCTATGCGGCCAATCGCGTCGTGGCCCGCGATTTTTCCGGCAGTTCGATACAGGAATTGCACGGCCAACGCGATATCTCGATGAACGAGGCCGCAACTATTGTGGGCAAGGCGGTCGGCAAACCCGATACTACCTACGTGCAAGTGCCGAGCCCGATGCTTGAAGCAGCCCTTGTGAAGATGGGATTGCCTGAGAAGACCGCTGAATTAATTATTGAGATGTGGGATGGTGCGAACGCGGGCCTCATCGTGCCTCAGGAAGCGCGGTCTGCGAGAAACACAACCCCCACAACACTCGAATCGTTCGTCACCGAAATCTTCCTCCCAGCCTATCTAAGTATGGCTTGAAAGTGCGCTCCATTGGCACAACTCCAACGCGCAAATCGTCCATATAAAGTTTTGGAACTTGACTTGTCCGGTTTCCCGACTTCCCAGGAGTTACCGGTGCTGTGACTATGACGATTCCCGCGAATCCAGCTCAAATCATTGGGATTCCGTGCGGGCTGGCTCCATATATTGGCGCTTGACCATCCACTCCTCTATTGTCTGAAAAAAAAGTGGGGATTTTTTCGCCCAAATCCAATACTTATCGGGCCACTCCCACTTCTTGCCTTCAAGTTTTTGCAGCGTTTCCATATCATGTTTGACATCGGGTATCACAACAACCTGGCTATCGTGACTACTTCGGCCTAGGTATTGTCGCATCTTCGCCTCATTCTCTTGCGGCGGCACGAGCGTATCGATTCCACCATAAAGCGCAATGACAGGAGTCTTTATCTCTGTCAATGAGGGTACGGGGTCGAATTCTTGCAGCCGTATGGTTTCGAGCTCAGTTTCATCTTCAACCAGTCCAACGGTCTCCGCCCAGGTTTTTGATTTCAGTTCTTCACTTCTTTTCTTCAATTCCGTCCATCCTTTGCCGGAATACGCACACTGGAACGCCTGTTTCGTATAATCGAGCGCTTCACGAATATCCTCTGCGGAAGCTCCGTCGCGTCTCATTGTGTATTCGACTCGCTCGAGGCCCTGCTCTTCGGTGGTTACCGCCGGAGTGACGTCAAGGATGACAAATCTGATGATATGCGAATTTCGCACGGTCAATGCAGCAATGTAGCCTCCCTGGCTTATACCCATGATGCCCAGACGTTTTGAGTCCACTTCCGGTTGCTTCGACAGTAGCTCAGAAGCGGCCGCGGCATCGCTGGACAGATCACCGAAAGTAGACTGTTTCCAATTGCCACTCGAACTGCCGACACCGCGCTTGTCATAGAGCAATGCGACGAGACCCCGTTCCGCAAAGAATGGCCCCCACGCGCGGTAGAACTGGGATGTCCTGCCCTGGTCGCCCGATCCCATAACCATCACGATGGCGGGATGCTTTCCTGGGCTTAGCGGAAGATAAAGCGTTCCCGCAATGCGGATGTCATGATTGCTGATAACCACATCCCTCATGCGATAACAACGCGGGTGCGCCAATACCCGCTTGAGATGCAGTGTAACGGGTGGGCCCCATTCCTTATCTTCACCTGTCATTTCTTGACTCGAGGAATGCACAGTCAGGATGAATTTTCCATAGTCGATGTCAATCAGCAAATGTGGATCGTTATATGAGACCTCTTTTACGGGCTCGTCAAATATGAAAAGGTCGGGAATATCGTAAGTGGCCTTGTATCCCGTTCCTTCCTGCTTGATGTTCAGTTGTACGGTTTGGATGGAACCGAGCCGATTGAATGCCCCTTCCCAGTGTCCGTTGATGCCGAACGTACCGGTCCCTTGGGCACTTACACTTACTATGTTGCACGAGAGTCGCAAAAGGAGGAGCACAAGGATACAGAGGAAAGACCGCGCGTTGCTCATGCTCTGCAATCCCAGCGAGCGAACCGTTTCCAGTCTTGGATGAGCGTGAGATGTTGGCGTTTTTGCGGGGAGCATGCGCGACGATAACTGAGGGGAGTCGACGTGAAGTGACTTGTGTATTTGCTGCATCCGTAATTCTCCGTGACGGGGGCGCAGCCACACTGCGCGGCTTCCGTGCTAATGATAGGTGGCATCGATGTGCGCAATTGTAGCCTTTCCTGATGGCCAAGTCCTGGTAAACGCGCTAACCACCGAAGTGGGTACTGGGCCTCTGTTTCCAATCGGGAATGCTTTATGTCAGCTCACTGAATCATTCTTGTGCTGTTTTGTTCCTTGGGAATCGTAGCTTGAACAGATTGGGCGTCGCGCAGTGCCTCAAGTTTGGAGATTGCGGACCGCCGGTACTCGTCAATCGCCCGAGCATAAATTTGCAGGACACCGGGCCCACTATGGCCCATGATCTGGGCAACAAAAACCGGAGACACACCTGCCTGCGTGAGACGACTTGCAAAAACGCTCCGTAGGTCGTAAATCCAAAAATAAGAAATGCCGGCTGTCTTCAATGCTTTTGGCCAAGCCCTACGGACATCTTTCAGATGAGTTTCAGGTCTCTGTGGGTTAGGGAATACGTATTCGGAAAAGTCTGGACCTAGGAGGTTCCGCCATCTTAACAATTCCACTTTGCAACGGTTGGACATCGGAACTGTTCTAATTCCCGCGACTGTCTTTGACTCTCCCACGCGGATTTCTCCCTGAGCAAAGTCTATGTCGGTCCACTTGAGCGCGAGCGCTTCTTTTCCTGAGCGCAGCCCGGTTTCCAAAATCAGGACAGCGAGAGCACGGATGTTGTTAGGAGCGACCGCAAGCAGTTTCTCCTCCTCGACAAAACTCAGGATGTATGGCCGACGCCGGTCCTTACGCTCCTCCAACATCTCGACTTCCCGAAACGGACTGGACGTTATTAGCCTCCTTCGTTCGGCAATCTTCAGCATCTGCCGCAAAACGGCCAAATCTCGGTTTATCGTTGCGGCGCGGATGTTTTCTGCGAGCCGTCGTTCTTTGAATTCATCGATTTCCGCAGGAGTGATTTCTGAGAGATCGACGTCCCCAAAATGAGTCCGTAGACTCGCCAACGAGGAGGTGTAACGCTTCTTAGTGTTCTCATGACGAATAGAGTCCAAGAAGTTACGACTGAAGTATTCCAGCCTAGGTGATTTCGATTTCGGTAAATGGAAGCATCCTTCGATGATCTCTGCGATCCGAACATTCAAAATCTTTTGCGCGAGCCGCTTGTTTCTCGTTTTGGTGCTTTCACACTGTTGTTCGGCGCCGATGTAATAGGCCATCCACCAGACCTTTCCCCGACGGTAGAGGGAGCCCCTCATAGGGTGCTCATGACAGCGCGAAGAGATGGTTCGAGGAATGGGAAGGCGTCGATTAAAGCCGACCCAGATACGAAATAGACGCGATTTGGCGCACCGAAAATTTGAGGTAGGGGGAAGATAGGGGTAACCAGAAAGATACTCTTAAAACCCTTGTGAACGCTAGTGTGAGGAATCCCTATCAAAATAACACCTGTATGTCTAACATAATAAAGATGATATATTTCGCGATCTCGATGTGATTTACCATTTGTTTTCAAAAACACAGGATTCACCCCAAACAAGCCTGGTAAACGCTCCACAATGAGGCCCCGAATTTCCTTGCCAACTCTCGAAGCGTCACTACCGGATTCTCTCGATTTCCTTTTCACTGAGTCTCTTTATCGAGGGACGACCAAGGACCTTTCCGTCCCTCTTCGCTTGCTCAAGACCTGCTTTCACTCGTTCAACGATCAAAGCCCTTTCGAACTGTGCAATCGCTCCGAAAATCTGGAAGACCAATTCGCCGCTGGGAATCGTTGTATCTACACCTTCGGTGGCACTGATGAAGTCAATCCCAACCTTTCTGAATTCCTCCAATGCTGAGACGAGATATCGGAGACTTCTTGCGAAGCGGTCGAATTTCCAGACGAGAACGACATCCAACTTTCTCCTCCGGCAATCAGCCATCAACTCATCTAGTGCCGGACGAGACTGCTTCGTGCCTGACGCCTTGTCGGAATAAATTCGGGTCAGAACCCAGCCTCGATTCTCTGCATACTCCTTCAGCTCTGTTTCCTGGACTTTTGTGTTTTGGTCTGAGGTGCTGACTCTCACGTAAATGCCACAGCGTTTCGGTTTCGCCATCCAGGGCCTCCTATAGGGATTTCCCTATAGTAATATAGTAGTAACTAGTATCTATGCTTTTTGCCCGCGCTCTTTTGTTACTGGAATCACCTCAATTCGGGTGAAAATCCCCACTTTCTTCTCTACTTTGTCGTACTTTGTCCGCAGGAATTGAGACTCTTACAGAAGGTTGTTTCAGGATATTTGCATCCAACTTTCGTGGATTTGACCAGGCATTGTTCGGCTTTGTCCGGCATTTGGGTCTCCGGATTTGCCAGCGGTTTGTCGGCGTCTTGCCGCAGTTCAATCTGTTGATCACTTCCATTCCACATCCTCATTCTGAGACTCAGTTCCACCTCGGCCAACTATTTGCGGCCATCGGCGCCCTCCGGCATCACGATCCTTTCCGACAGCCAAGCCTCGATATCGCTCAACCGGAACCTGATACAGCGGGAAGACAAACGAACCACAGGTATTCGTTTCTGACTAACCCAGTGGTAGAGCGTTCCCACAGAGATCCCCGTGATCTCTGACACTTGTTCGATCGACAGTAGCTTTACTAGTTTTTCCATTCACTGAGTCCCTGCTAAAACCACAAAAACCAAAAAACCAAACATCACCTCTCGTAAACCACCGCCTTACCGGTTATGGGATGAACGAACTTCACTCTGTCGGCGACAGATGCCATTTTGAAGACATCTTCAGGTTTCGGAAGAAATTGGATTCTCGCCGCTGCCGGCAAGTAGAGTTTTCGATTGCCCTTCTGCGGCGCATTCGCTCTCTGGATCAATTTGTGGTCGACGGCCCTTCTTATCAGTTCATATGCTTCATGAAGGGGGATGCCTAGTTCCTTTTCGACATCCCTAGCAGAAACTGGTCGCCCACCGCGTCTTGACGAAATGCGCGAGATTACATCCCGCAACTCCACACTTTTCTCATCTGCCAAAGTCAGACTCTTCGAGAACGCGTCCTCAAATATCAGCATCGCGATTGCGTAGTCACTGAAACGTACTTGGATGCTTTCCGGTTTTTGCTCTTCTCCTCTGAAGGAGCGGATCAAACTTACGGTTTTGCATGCCTGGATAAACGCTGGAAAGTATCGCCGTATGCGCACGTCTCCCGTCCACACTTTTTCCGCGACAGACTCGAACCACGATGGCAATTGAATGGGGATCGTGGAACGATCCGCCAAAAGCCTCTGCACCGCATGCCAGACCTTTATTTCATCCGGTGTCAGCGGACTGGAGTCAGCGAACTGTGCCCGTAGGATCTTAGCCGTCTGTTCCTTGGATTCATCGGCCCAGATGGACAAATGCCGAGTTTCATCATCCACTTGGAGTTGGTCGCGGGTCGTCGTTGATATGCAAGAAATCGGTCCTTCGGTTACCTTCTTTACCCGAAGGAAATTACAAAGAAATAAGGTCTATACCGCCTGCGGATGGGTGATCCTGGCGTCGATTTTCGCCATTGCGACGACGAAGATTTTCGGACTGAAGTACTCGATCCTTGGCCTCGGTCCAGTCTTTTGCTTCGAAGCGACTTCATTACTGGCTTTCGGAATTGCTTGGCTGACGAAGGGCGAGACATTCCTGAAAGACGAGGTGGCCCAACTCTCCGCCGATCATGTGGAGGTACCGGTGACGCCGCCGCTCGCACCTTCTTAGATCGGCTCCGCCGGTACAATGGAGTACCAAGCATCCAGAACCCTGAGTCTGGGTGGAGTTTCCGCAACCGATTGTTGACTTTAGACTTATTAATAACTAGACTGCCGTGTCCGAGTTGTAGGTCTCTCTTTTCATAACTTCCCTCGGAGTTCTCGCCGGAGATGTGAGAACAGACAAAGCGGGGTGTTCATGACTTCAAAGACGATCTCTCGATTCGATCTGCGTGGCCTCGTGCTGCAACGGGTCGGGAAGGGCGACAAACTCGACAAAGCGTTAAGCAAAGGTTTGGAGGAGGCCGCGAACCACGCCGTTATCACCGCTCATCTGACCTGCTGCGAGAAGGAAACTTTTCGCGTCTCCATCGTAAATCTCAACGCGCTTGCTTCCACCTGCTATCAACATCTTCCCAGTTGCTAATTGAACGCTCTCCTCAGGCAATTTAAAATTGTCGTTCAGTGGTGAAGTAGCGACGAACTTTTGATCGTGGGGATCGTAGATCTCCGCACTATTCGTGAGGCCTTGCCAATCCCGGTCATCTGATCCACCCGCTATGAGCACTTTTCCATCAGTGAGCAAGCCTGCTGTGTGTTTGTATCGTGCCGTTAGCATGCTTCCTGTCCGAAGGAACGTTTTGGTTTGTGGATCATAAAGCTCGGCTGTAGCGGTGACACTTTCCCCTCGTCCTCCAGTGATCAGTACACGCCCGTTGTTCAACAAAGTCGCGGTGTGTGAGATACGTGGGAAATGCATGGACTCTATTGGCTCGAACTTCAGAGTGTCGGACACAGAAAGCGGGGCAGCATATAACACTCTCCTTTGCATGTACGACGTATGCGCGGCAGAAATGTTAACAAGTCCGCTTACCGGAAAATAAGCTGCTAGTACCCGGTTTCACTCTCAAGTCCGCACGATATAATAAGTGCATTCGTACGGAGGAATCTCATGGCCAATCCCCAAGCGCGTACTGAACTGCCAGTCGATGCATGGCTCCGAGGTATTGCGGCGATTCAGAAGGCCGATTTTACTCGGGACAACGTACTGAGGTACATCTCCCACAATGCAATAGACCGCAAAACTCTTGAGCCGTATGTTTTCTTTTCCTCAAAACGGTATGCTCGCAATCTCATTTTCAAGAATGAGCTTTTCGAGTGCCTAGCTATGTGCTGGGACATTGGACAAGCCAGTTCGATCCACGACCACAACGACAAACTCGGATGGATCTATCTCGCCCAGGGACGCTTGTTCGTACAGAATTACTCGATTGAAGCCCGAGATCCTTCCCGTCAAACCTGCCGAGTCGTTCCGACAAATGCGGCTCAACTCTCGGCCAACAATTCGGCATACGTTGACCATGACGAAGCCGTTCACAAGGTCTCGAATTTGCCTGAATACCAGGAGCGGGCCGTCAGCATTCACGTGTACGAACGCCCGATGTCTCAGTGCGAGGTCTACTCACTTGAAACTGGCAGTTACCAGGTTATTCAGCTCGCCTACACCAGCGAATACGGAAAGTTGAATCCTGGCATTGAGATTTGAAATTAAGCCTAAGTCCTGGGAAGTCCGGAAACCGGAAAAGTCGCTCACAGTACCCATATGCGGTTACCCCTTTAGTCGGTTGCTAAGTCGCAGGATAGAACTGGGCTCGCTTGTTACGCCATTCCTCGGCTGTTATTTCCCAGATTTCTGCCGGAAGTCTGCCAGAAACATAGTCGCGTTCCAGGGTGGCAATAAGCCTCATGCCTGTTTTTTCGGAGATGCGTCGTGACGCCACATTGGCGACGGCCTTTGGAGCACGCAGCACGGTGAATCCCAGCACATCGAACCAGTAGTCATTCACGGCGACGACTGCTTCGGTCATAAGCCCCTGTCGCTGCCACGGCAGTCCAAGCCAGTATCCGCGGTTGTCCCATTCATCCCGATGCAGACTGATCACGCCAATATGTCGGTCTGGCGCTTCCACCAGTCGCAAAGTCCAATGCCATTCCTCACCACGCTCGATAGCAGGAAGAATCTCGTCTCGATAGACCTTGAACACTCGATCGGCGGGATAGGGCCACGGAACTCTTGAATTTAGGTATTTGACGATGTCCCACTGGGGAAACAAACGCTGCGTCTGTTCGGCGTCGGAGAGCTGCAAGGGCCGCAACAAAAGACGCTTAGTGCGGAGTTCAGCCGTCATACGAGCCAAATAATATCTCAAAGCTGTGAGTATTCCGCCTTCTTCGGACTTGAACCGGCACCGGTTAGCCGCATAACGCAGCCAAAGACATCTCTCTTCGTCCACATATGTTGGTGGTTATTTTTGCTAGAAATTCTGTTTTTGCTCGGGAGGTGCGGAATCCGAGTTTGACTTCGGGGAAGGCGGTGATATTCTCTGAGTCTCATCGACGGAAAATACCATGTAGTTGCTGAAATGATGACTTCTGTGGATCCGACGTATGTTGAAATCAGTATACAATTCAGCGCTCTGCGGAAGCCATAGTTCTTGTTTGGATGTGAGGAACTGCACTGGTGCGTACTCGATCGAAATGTGTTCCGCATTCAGAGGAATCTGTGGGAGGGGAGCCACAAGATCGGTCTCGATATTGACGATCTGGAAGGAATCAACCGCAATCCAGGCGCGTCCGCGAAGGGAAAGCAAATACACCTGCTTACCCATGTGGTATCCACGCACACGAACTGGCTTGTCGGGCCTTTGTCGGAAGTGCACTTGCCAGGCTTTCCCTCCGTACCACCTGCTTAGACCCTCGCAGGAGAACTCGTACTCATCGCGATAGGCTGGATGAAAAATCATCACAAGCGAGGTGAGTCCAAACGTGGCGAGATGGTCGGGAAAGATATCCAGGCCCGTCTTGCCGTTTCGATATTCTTCAACCTTGTAGTGGCCTGCCTGATCCTCTTGCAGTGATGCTACGTACGTGTAGCTCCGCGACTCCCGCTTGGTGGGGACGCCGTGAACATCGATGACTTCGTGTTCGAGTGTCTCCGTTGCGGTGATGCTGTTCACGGCACGAACAAATTCGGAAACCCTTTTTCCCGTTTCCTCCTGAATCTTTTGCAAGGGACAAGCGACACCCAGTTCAACGGGTGGGATCCTCTCATCGACATCGGGAGGCATCCATCTCGTGGGGGGGACTAACTCACCCGGCAACTCGAAGGCAGCAGACTTCGTGTTCTGGAAACCATCTCCTACGGATTGAAGGGTAGCTCCGGGGGACTGCCGCAACGAGGTGACCAGGTGCTGAGCTTCCTCGGCTCTGGGACCAGAAGGCTGGTGGGCCAGCAATCTGTCCAATACCCCCCGTGCAAGTTGCGAGTCGTTTCGTTTGAGGTAGACTTTTGCGAGAATGAGCTGAGCAAGACTCGCACGGTCCTTACTCATCTCAATCGCGTGCTCCGCATGCTTCTCTGCTTGGTCATACTCTTGATGGAGAAAATAAGCCTGAGCCAAGCGCTCCTCTAAGTGCCAGGATGACGGCGATGCCTGGACTGCCCGTTCCAAATTATCGATCGCTTCGGGTAAATCGCCGTTTCTCAGGGCCAATTGAGCCAATCCAGCTCGCGCAAACGGATAGTGCGGATCAAGCAGGAGCGTCTTCTGCCAATAGGTCTCCGCATTGGTCCAATCCTTGGTCTCGGCGTAGTACATCCCCCAGGCATAGGTCACTTCGGGATCCGCGGGTGCAACCTGAGAAGCCCATTGCAAATGCTTCTTGGCATTTGCGGGTCTGTCAGCTCGGAGTGCTTCGAGAGCCTCGTTCAATTCTTTTTGCGTCGTGGGATCAAGAACCGTTGATTCCGAATGGCCGGTGCCAGTGTTTACGGCTGCTTCG
>Ga0187779_10002641_pt1 | contig 10951 bp, 10 predicted proteins | sample 1015_Q2_SP10_10__FD_132435 | JGI IMG/M metagenome (GOLD analysis project Ga0187779, IMG submission 132435) | Tropical peat soil microbial communities from peatlands in Department of Meta, Colombia - 1015_Q2_SP10_10_MG | ecosystem: Environmental > Terrestrial > Soil > Wetlands > Peat | place...
AACGCGCGCCCGCGCCCTCCACGGCTACCTCCGCTGGTACAACCGACGCAGACCACACAGCTCGCTCGGAGCCCGACCACCGATCAGCCGTGTCTCACACCTCTGTGGTCACGACAGCTAGCTAGCCGGTTCCTGTCCCCCAAGCGGCACGAGAAGAGTCCGTTGTGACGCGCATGCGGGCGAGCCGTCGGATGTGCTGGCCGTTGCCGTCCATGACGTAGAAGGCGCCTACTTGGGTGTCGGTGCCGGAGTAGACGACACGCCGGAAGACGATTTGCGCGCCGTTCGGCGACCAGTCGTCGGCGAAGGCCTGCAGCGAGCCGCCCTCATAGTGCGTGAGCGCCACACGGTGCGTTCCGTCGGTGTTCATGGTGAAGAGGTTGGCCGACTTCCCCGGGATGGCCTCGCTGTAGCTGTTGAACAGGATCTTCGAACCGTCCGGGGACCAGTGAGGGTTGGTTGCGTCGATCGCCCACGGGGTGAGCCGCCGAACGTCGCTTCCGTCGGCGTTCATGACCTCGATCGCTCCCCTGCCGCTCGGTGAGGCGGTGGTGTTGAAACGCACGAACGCGATCTTCGTGCCGTCCGGGGACCATCGCGGATGGTGGTCCTCCGCCGTTGTCGGCGTGCGGTGTTCTGTGAGCCGAGTCAGGTCGCTGCCGTCGAGGTTCATCCGGAAGATGGCGCCGATCGATGCGTAGCCGTGGACGATTGGTCCGAACGCCCGCTCGAACACGATCATCCTGCCATTCGGTGAGGAGGTCGGCTCGTCGTCGCCGAGGCAGGTGCCCGTGCAAGGCGGGCTGACCGGAGTGACGTCGCTGCCGTTGGAATTCGATTTTGCGATCATGTCTTTGCCGTTCGTGTCGGTCACGGTGAAGAGCAGGCCCGTGCCGTCAGGGGACCACGAGAGCCCGAACTTCCCTGCGCCAGTGGCGCGATGCGTGATCTGTCGCAGCCGTGTGCCGTCGGGGTTGACGGTGAAGACCTGCGACCTGCCATGGACGAGCGTGCTGAAGGCGATCTCACCGTTCTTGCGCGGAGGCGTTGCCGCGGCTCGGAAGGCAGGTACTCCAAGGATGCAGACTGCGGCTATTGAGGCTATGGCGGTGGTTCGTGATCTGGTCATCCGGGCTGTCCCTTCGTCGTGCGTTCAGGGTGCGTCCGTGCGGGGCGCCAGATCGGCTGCTTGAACCGGATCGTGGTCGAGTGGGCAATCAGTCTGCGGTTGGTACCGTCGGCGTTGACGAGGTAGAGGTAGTGGCCACGGTTGCGGCGGTGTCCGCCGACGTAGGCGATGGTTGAGCCGTTGGGGGAGATCGCGAAGGCGCCTTCGCCTGAGTGGATGCCCGCGATCAGCGGCCGTCTTCGGGTGCCGTCGGTGGTAGCGATCACGATCTCGGTGCCGTTGTGAGCGCGGTAGGCGAGTTTCGACCCGTCCGGGAACCAGGTTGGCTGGTCGCAGCCCCATCGGCACCAGAGTTGTCTGAGGCCCGTGCCGTCGGCGTCGATCACGAAGAGCTTGGTGTTCCGGATCACGCCCTGTGTGAAGGCGAGCTTCTCTCCCTTCGGGGACCATCCGACTATCCATCCCCGGTGCAGAAGGGTGAGGTGGGTGCCGTCGGGTCGAATGACATAGATCAACGGGAACCCGCAGCAGCCCGACCGGCCGTCGTCCCATTCGAATGCGATGTGCGAGCCATCTGAGGACCACGTGGCTGCCTCGTAGCCTGGAGCGTTCAGCCGGGTTCCCACCCTCGAAGCTGGAGGAGCGCGAAACGCGATCATCCTCGGCCGCGGCGCGCCGTCGGTATTGACCAGGAATACACCGCGATGGCCGTCGGCGTCGGAGCCCGTGTAGACGATCCGGGTCCCGCTCGGCGACCACGCCCACCCTCCGTTCCAGGCGACGTTCAGCCCTTTGGCCAGTGGCCGTGATCGACCGTCGCCGGTTGCCGGTCCGAGAAAGAGTGTGCCCCTCTCTTCGTAGGCGATCATTCGGCCGTCGGGCGACCATCCTGCCTCGCTCGGGAATGTCAAGGCCGGTGCGACGCGCACGGCCGACGTTCCATCAGCTCGTATGACGTATGTCCCACCGTTGCCGCCCACGAGTAGGCGAGAGCCGTCGGGCGACCAGGAGAGCAGCACTCCAGGCGCGACGGCTTGGCTCGATCCGCTCGGTTGTGCGACGACGACCTGCGAGTGACCGGCGGGGCCTGCTGAGAACCCGAGCCATGATCTGATCCCGTGGAACGGGTACGTGCTCCCGAACGGGTGAGAGCCAAGCGCCGCGAGTGCCGAACCGATTGCGACGGCAACGGTCGCGGCGATCGCGATCGCGACGAGGAGCTTGTGCCGCCGAGGCCATCGAGGGCGTCTGTCCCGCGCTGCGGCAACCGCGGTCTGCGTGATGTCTGCGCGAACGAGGACGTCGTCCCAGTCGGGCAGGCGGTCGAGCCGCAGTGGCATGTACGCGTCGAGCGCGTCGGCGGCTGCCAGTTCGTACTCGCTCACGCACTCACCTCCTGAAGTGCGCCGCGAAGCGCAGCGTGGGCTTGGTTCAGCGTTGCGGCGACGGTCCCAGGCTGGATGCCGAGCACCTCGCCGATCCGGGCGTAGTCCAAGTCGGCGTAGTAGCGGAGGAACAGCACGAGTCGCTGCCGTTCCGGCAGGGCGGCAACCAGAGCACGGAGATCTCGATGCGGGAGACCGTCTCCAACTGCGGCGGTCTCGCCCACTGCGTCGAGTCGCAGCAGGCGGGCTGGAGGTCGGTCACGTCGGGTACTAAGCGCACTGTTCACCACGGTGCGCCAAACCCACCCCTCCAGACTTCCCGGTCCCCGATCCTCGAATCGGCCTCTGATCGCACGGGCAAAGCCGTCCTGGACGGCGTCGTGCGCGAGTTCGACCTCGCCGACGATCGCCTCAGCGACCCGCAGGTAACGGCGGTAGTGGCGCCGATACAGCTCGCCGAGGGCCTCGACCGATGCCCCCGACGGCGACAACTCGTTGCTCACGTCCTCTACAACCCGAGGCTGCCCGATTTTCTTTAGTCCTCCTCGCGCGCCTGAACCCAAGAGTCTGACGCGTCAAAGGTGTTCGGAGACAGATCGTCACCGCTACCGAAGTCAGCCGGCACAGCTCGTGTCCGGGTACACGCGCCAGTCGTGCGCCAGTCGACTTCCTCACCAGCGGTTTCAGGCGGTTTTCACCGGCTATCGAGCTGGTCGAGTCCACGGCGCCAGAACAAGGCGAAACCCGAGCATGCACCCGGGTTTCGGCTTGATCGAGCGGAGAGGGAGGGATTTGAACCCTCGACGAGCCTAACGACCCGTAACGGTTTTCGAGACCGCCGCATTCGACCGCTCTGCCACCTCTCCGAGCCGGGACAGGGTACCGGGGCGGGCGTTTCCCCGTTGAACGTCAGCGGTTGCGGCTGCGTCCCGTCGCCGCGAGCACGTCGTCGCTCGCGTCCGAAGGCGCCTGCGCGACGTAGGGCAGGAGGATCCGGAAGGTCGTGCCGCGGCCGGGGCTGCTCTCGACCGCGATCGAGCCACCGCTCTGCTCGACGATGCCGTGGACGATCGAGAGCCCGAGGCCGGTTCCGGCCGCGTCCTTCGTGGTGAAGAACGGCTCGAACATGCGCCTGGCCGTCTCGACGTTCAGGCCGGTGCCGGTGTCGGAGACCATCAGCTCGACGGTGTCTCCGCCCCCCGGTGCCCGACCGTCGGCCTCTGCGGCCACGCGATCGACCCTGCTCGTCTCGATCGTGATCGCGCCTCCGTCCGGCATCGCATCGCGTGCGTTGACGGCGAGGTTGACGACCACCTGCTCGATCTGACCACGGTCGACGCGCACGGTCGCCGGCTCGGCGCTCGCGCGGACGACGAGGTCGACGTGCTCGCCCAGCAGCCGCCGGAGCATCGTCCCGAGGCCCGTGACGACATCTGCGAGATCGAGCACCTCGGGCTCGAGCACCTGCCGGCGGCTGAAGGCGAGCAGCTGGCGGGTGAGCGACGCCGCGCGCTCTGCCGCATTGGAGACCTCGGTGAGCGGAACGACGAGTCTGTCGTCGACCGGCTCGTTGCGCCGCATCATGTCGACGTAACCGATGATCACCGTGAGCAGGTTGTTGAAGTCGTGCGCGATGCCGCCGGCGAGGCGTCCGATCGCCTCCAGCCGCTGAGCCTGGCGGAGCTGCTCGTCTCGGAGCCTCAGCTCCTTCTCCGCGGTCTTGCGGTCGGTGATGTCGACCATGAACCCCCGGGTCGCGACTGCGACGCCGTTCTCGTCGAGCTGCGGAATCGACTCGTCCCAGAACCAGCCGACGCGGCCGTCCTTCGCGATGCAGCGGTACTCGCAGCTGTTCGCCTCGCCCGCGTTGTTGCGCGCGATCGACTCGAGTATCGCCTCGCGATCGTCGGGGTGGAGGACGCGGTCGACGAAGAAGTCGGGCGTGCTCGCCCACTCCTCGAGCGTGTAGCCGAGGATGTCCTCGATCTGGTGGTTCATGAAGATCGTGGAGGCCGTCGCGTCGGCGGCTGCGACGTAGACTACGGCGGGCATCTCCTCGACGAGCGTCCGGAATCGGTCCTGGGCCTCCTCGCGCTCCTGCTCGACCCGTTTTCGCTTGGTGATGTCCAGCAGGTAGCCGCGAATCGTCGTGATGTGCCCGTCCGCGTCGCGCTGGGGGCTGGACTGGTCGAGCACCCAGACCGTGTCACGTGCCTTCGTGATGCAGCGGTACTCGCGTGTCACGTGCTCGCCGGCACGGCTGCGGGCGATGTCCTCGCGGAGCGTCGTTCGGTCGTCCGGATGCACGATCTGTCGCTCCCAGAGGCCCGGACTCCCGATGATCTCGTCCGCCGTGTAGCCGACGAGCTCCTCGATGCGCGGGCTGATGTAGCGCGTACTGGGGGTGGAGTCGGGCTCGTCGAGATAGACGACGCCGGGCATCTCCTCGACGAGCGTCCGGTACCGGAGGTCGGCTTCCTGTCTCTCCGCCTCGGCGAGCTTGCGGTCGGTGATGTCGAGCATGAACCCGCGCACGACGAGCGGACGTCCCTGGTCGTCGCAGAGCGGGATGGCGCGGTCGAGGATCCACACGGTCCGGCCGTCGGGCCGGACGAACCGGTACTCCGTGTTGACCCGCTCACCGGAGAGCGAACGCCTGACGTGCTCGATCACTCGGGGCCGGTCCTCGAGGTGGACGTGGTCGAAGAACAGATCGCCCGGGCCGAGCAGATCCTCCGGCGGGATGCCGAAGACCTCGCGCGCCTGCGGGCTCATGTAGGTGGTCGAGAGCGCATCGTCCGGCGCGTCGAGGTAGGTCACGAGCGGCAGCTCCTCGACCAGGCTCCGGTAGCGATCCTCTGCCGCATGGCGCTCCTCCTCGGCCCGCTTCCGCTCGGTGACGTCGACCAGGTACCCGAGCCAGACGGCCCGACCGTCCGGCAAGACCTCGCGCCGCGCCTCGTCGTGCACCCAGACGGTCGAGCCGTCTCGGGCCACCAGCCGGTACTCGTGGGACCACGGCTCGGTGTCGTCGAGGAGGGCGAGCATCCTCTCCCGGTCGTCGGGGTGGAGGAGCTCGACCCAGAGCGCTTGGTCTTCGAGCCACCGCTCGAGCGGGTAGCCGAGGAGGTCGACGATCGGGCGGCTCGTGTAGAGCGTGGAGCTGAGGTGGTCTTCCCGGTCGACGTACGTCACGATCGGGAGGTTGTCGAGCAGCCTGCGGTACTCGTCGCGCGACGCCGACGCGGTCTCCAGCTCGACGGTTCGCCGCAACACGCCCGCGACGAGCTCGCTCGCGGCCTCGAAGAACGTGCGCTCGTCGGGAGCGAGCTCGTCGAGCTCGCGCTCGAGCTCGAGCGTCGAGGCGGAGGACGTCTCGCCCGGGAGCGCGACGCATCGCGTGTTCAGGGCGTCGCCGACGATCGCGGCCGCGTGTGGGAGCAGCTCGTCGAGCGGCGGCCCCGACGCGACGAGACGGCAGAGCGCCGCGTACCCACCCGTGATCTCCGAGCCGGTCAGCGGCACCCCTCCAACAGCTCGACCGGCGCCGGGCCGTTCATCTCCTTGGAGCCTGCCACCGTCGACGGAGAAGGAGGGATTCGAACCCTCGATGGAGGCATTCACCCCCATAACGCCTTAGCAGGGCGCCGCCTTCAGCCACTCGGCCACTTCTCCAGAGCTGCGAGGCAAGGATATCGGACGCCTCGCGCGACGCCTGAACGGCGAGCGGGCGACGGAGCGACCTCGTGGCTCGGAGCCGCGAGGTCGGTGGAGCCGCGTCCTCCCCGGCAGGGGCTCAATCGTGGACGCGCGCGATCAGCTCCTCGCGCTTCAGTACTTTGACGTCGATTCCGCTCAACCGCACGTCGAACCCGGCCTCCCGTGGGTAGAGCACCTTGTCGCCGGGCTCGACGCCCGTCGCCTCGGTCCCGACGGCCGTGACGATGCCCGTTCGCACCGCCGCGGCTGCTGCCGCCGACGCCGGCAGGATCAAGCCGGCCCGCGTCTCGGTCTCGTCGCTCGTCGGCTGGACGACCAGGTACTGGTCGAGCGGCTCGATCGAGACGTCGATGCGCTTGGAGTTCTCGAGCACCAGTCAGACGATACTCGGCGGCGGCGACGCGACGGACTCAACCCGCCGCCTGCGTCGTCGTGTCGACCGGCGACGTGGCTGCGGGGGAACGGCGAGCCCGCACGTGCAGGATCACGGTGAACAGGATCGCGAGCCCTGCCGCGCCGATCGTCCAGTCGCCGATCTCCAGCGCGGCGCGCCGGGCGGACGCCTCCCACTCGCCGCGGAGGAGCAGGTCGCTGGTCGAGCTCTTCGGGATCAGGTCGACGCCGTCCGGATAGCGGGCCGTGTGCTCCCGGGCCCAGTGGTCGAGCTCGCTCATCAGGATGATCGCCGCGACGAACGTCGCAGTCGCCGGGAAGACGGTGCCGAACCACGGCGCATACATCGCGAGCACTCCGACGAGCAGCACGGCGAGGCTCGGCGCGAGCGCGAGCGCCCAGATCGTCGCCTCCGTCGAGCCGGACGGCTTGCCGAGCTGCACGACTGCCTTCCCGTGCTCGACGGCGTGATGGATGGTCGGCCGCTCCTCGGCGAGCGACATCGCGAGCAGCGAGACGAAGAAGAGCGGTGTCGCGAGGAGCGCGGCGACGGCGAGCGGCCGCCGCGAAAGAGGACGTAGCCGTCTCACAGCCTGCCCGCCTCGATCACTCTCGAGAGGAACTCGCGCGTTCGCACGTTCTTGGGTGCTATGAAGATCTCCTCGGGCGGGCCCTGCTCGAGGATCACCCCCGCGTCGAGGAAGCAGATCTTGCTCGCGCACTCGCGGGCGAAGCTCATCTCGTGCGTCGCGATGATCATCGTCATTCCCGAGTCTGCAAGCTCCCGGACGAGGTTGAGCACCTCGCTCACGAGCTGCGGGTCGAGCGCGCTCGTGATCTCGTCGAGCAGCATCAACTTGGGGCTCATGGCGAGCGCGCGGACGATCGCGACCCGCTGTTGCTGCCCGCCGGACAGCCGGTCGGGGAACTCCTGCGCCTTGTCGAGCAGCCCGATCCGGTCGAGCAGCTCACGAGCTCGGGTGCGGGACTCCGCGCGACTCAGACCGAGTGCCTTCGCGGGCGCGAGCATGACGTTGTCGATCACCGACATGTGCGGAAAGAGGTTGAAGGCCTGGAAGACGATCCCGATCTTCCGTCGCAGCGCGTTCACGTCGACGCCGTCGCCCGTGATCGTCTGGCCGTCCACCGTGATCGTCCCGGCGTCCACCCGCTCCAGCCGGTTGACGCAGCGCAGCAACGTCGACTTGCCGGAGCCGGAGGCGCCGATCAGGCAGACCACCTGATGGAGGTCGACGTCGAGGTCGACGCCCTGGAGCACGGTCACCTCGCCGAAGCGCTTCGTGACGCCGTCGAGTGCGACGAAACCGCCGTTGACGCTCATACGAGCTGTGCGCGCTCGCGGAGCTCGCGCTGTTTGATGATGTTGTCCGTGAAGCGGGCGAACGGGATCGTGAGCACGACGAAGAAGATCGCCGCCACGGTGTAGCCCGCGTAGTTGAAGTAGTCGTTGGAGTAGAAGCCCGCCTGCGCCGTCGCTTCCGTGAGGCCGATCACCGAGATGATCGCCGTGTCCTTCTGCAGGCCGATGAAGTCGTTGAGCAGCGGCGGGATCACCCGGCGGATCGCCTGCGGCAGGACGACGTGACGCAGCGTCTGCGTATAGCTGAGCCCGAGCGAGCGCGCGGCCATCCGCTGGCTCGGGTGGACGGACTCGATCCCCGCCCGGTAGACCTCGGTCACGTACGCCGTGTAGACGAGCGTGAGCGCGACGATCCCGTAGGTGAAGAGCGACTGGTTCGAGATCACGGCGAGCCGGAGCGAGGGCAGCCCCAGCGCGACGACGAAAGCGACGAGGATCAGCGGCGTGCCGCGGAAGAAGTCCGTGTACGCGATCGCGACGCCGCGAAGCGGCAGCGCGGCTCTGCCCGGGAGTCCACGCACCACCGCGATGAGGAGCGCGAACACGAGGACGAGCAGCTCCGCGATCACCATCAGCTTGATGTTGGTCTGGAAGCCGTCCCAGACCTGCGGCATCGCGCGCCTGATGTCGAGTGGGCTGAGGTAGGCGTGGAGGAACTTGCCCACGGCGGTCAGACGCTCGCTCGTGAGGCGGGAGCGCCCCCGACCAGTGCCGAGGGCGCTTCGCCGGTCCGGATCCCGAGCTCCGGTGCGCTCATGCGCGCGCTACTTGAGGACGGGCACGCGCGTGAACGGCAACCACTTCTTCTGCAGCCGGTCGATCGTGCCGTTGGCGCGGAGCGTCGCGATCGCCTTGTCGATGAACGGCTTGAGCTTGCTGCCGTGGTCCATGACCGCGCCGTAACCCTCGTTGGTCACGATCTGCCCGACGACGCCGCCGTACGCGCCCTTCTTCTTCTGGCTCTGGGAGACGACGATCGGCACGTCGAGGATCAGCGCGTCGCAGCGGCCCGCTTCGACCGCATCGAAGGCGGCGGTCGACGACGCCGAGTAGACGAGCGGCGCTTTCGCAGGCCGGATCTTGTGCTGGATGTAGGAGAGGCCGGTCGTGTCCGCCTGGGCGCAGAGCTGGAGCTTCTTCAGGTCGGCGATGCTCTTCGGCTTCGCCAGGCCTTTGCGGATCAGGACGCCCTGGTTCGCGTCGAAGTACGAGGAGGAGAACGTGACGACCTTCGAGCGCTGCGCCGTGATCGTGACCTCCTCGAGCGCGAAGTCGAACTTCTTCGTCGCCGGCGAGAAGAGCGTGCCGAACGGGGCGCGGAGGAAGACGATCTTCGAGATGCCGAGCTGCCTGCCGATCGCGACTGCGAGGTCGTGCTCGAACCCGGTTGGATTCTTGATCGTCGTGCCCGACGCCTGGCCGTTCCAGAACCCGGGTGCCGGCAGGTCGAAGCCGACCGTCAGCTGCCCCGCTGTCTTCAGCGGCGGCGCCGTGGTGGCGGCGAGGGCGGTGGTTGCCGCAATGGCTGCGGCGACCGCGATGGCGGCGAGAGCTTTCACGTGTCCTCCTCCAGGGTCGACGCTCGGATGCGGCGATTTCGTGCGGCGAATGTACCGCGTGGCGCGAGTGTTGTCATGCGCCGCGGACCGACCGCCGGCCTTGTGGACACATAGGCACACTCTTGGCGCAAACCAGGGACTGTCCCTGGTTGCAACGGTTCTGTGCCAATCACTCCACAGGGCGACTCGGTAGCGTTTCCGCCATGGCCGAGGCGATCGAGCTCGAGGTCGGCACCCGCCTCGTCCGCGTCTCCAACCCGAGCAAGGTCTACTTCCCCGGCAGCGGCCATACCAAGCTCGACCTCGTCCAGTACTACCTCTCGGTTGCGGACGGGATCGTTCGGGCACTCTACGAGCGCCCGACGCAGCTCCGGCGCTTTCCCGGCGGCGTCGAGGGCGCGGCGATCTACCAGAAGCGCGTGCCGGAGCAGCGGCCGGATTGGATCGAGACGGCCCGCGTGCGCTTCCCCTCGGGGCGCCACGCCGACGAGCTCTGCGTGACCGAGGTCGCGCAGGTCGCGTGGGCCGCGAACCTCGGCACCGTCGACTTCCACCCGTGGCCGTCGCGGCGTCGCGACACCGAGCATCCGGACGAGCTCCGGATCGACATCGACCCGCAGCCGGGCACCGACTTCGGCGACGGGAAGCGGGTCGCGGCCGTCGTCCGCGAGGCGCTCGCCGAGATCGGCTACACGGGCTGGCCGAAGACCTCCGGCAACCGCGGCATCCACGTCGCCTGCCGGATCGAGCCGCTCTGGGAGTTCCCGGTCGTGCGGCGCGCGGCACTGGCGTTCGCGCGCGAGATCGAGCGCCGCGCGCCCGACCTCGTCACGACCGCGTGGTGGAAGGAGGAGCGGGGCGCGAAGGTCTTCATCGACTACAACCAGAACGCGCGCGACCGCACGATCGCCTCGGCCTACTCGGCGCGCGCGCGGCCCGATGCGACGGTGTCGGCGCCGGTCAGGTGGGACGAGCTGGCGGACGTCGAGACGGAGGACTTCACGCTCGCGACGATGCCGGAGCGGTTCGCCCGGCTCGGCGACGTGCAGGCGGGCATCGACGACGCCGTCTGCGACCTCCGCGTCCTGCTCGAGTGGGTCGAGCGCGACGAGCAAAGTGGGCTCGGCGAGGCGCCGTACCCGCCGAACTTCCCGAAGATGCCCGGTGAGCCGCCGCGCGTACAGCCGTCGCGGGCACGGAAGCACGAGGCCGATGTAAAGGATCCTTGACATCGAGTTGATGTCAAGTTAGCTTTACATCGGAGATGAAGAACGAGATCCGCGCGAGGCGCACGGAGTGGGGGCTCTCGCAGGCCGACCTGGCCAAGGCGATGGCCGTGTCCCGCCAGACGATCAACGCGATCGAGACCGAGCGGTACACGCCG
>Ga0187779_10002642_pt1 | contig 10951 bp, 10 predicted proteins | sample 1015_Q2_SP10_10__FD_132435 | JGI IMG/M metagenome (GOLD analysis project Ga0187779, IMG submission 132435) | Tropical peat soil microbial communities from peatlands in Department of Meta, Colombia - 1015_Q2_SP10_10_MG | ecosystem: Environmental > Terrestrial > Soil > Wetlands > Peat | place...
CGCGATTGCTCCCGCGGATGCGGCGAGGACCGGCTCGAGCCCCTTCGCAAGGAACGCGGCGATCACGCCCGTGAGGACGTCGCCGCTACCGGCCGTCGCGAGCGAGGGCGGTCCGAGGTCGCAGACGACCGCCCCGCGGCCGGGCCCCGCGACGATCGTGTCCGCACCCTTGAGCAGGACGACGGCCTGGAAGCGACCCGCAGCGCGCGTCGCGGCCTCGAGGCGATGCGCGCTGACCCAGCTCGAGTCCTCGCCGAGGAGGCGGGCCAGCTCGCCGGCGTGCGGCGTCAGCACGGTCGGAGCGGCACGGTGCATGGGCGCGAAGCCGAAGAGCGCATCGGCGTCGACCACGGCGGGCAGGTGGACGGACTCGAGAAGCTCGCGTACGAGCCGGGCGACGTGCGGCTCGCGGCCCAGCCCCGGTCCGAGTGCGAGAGCGTCGGCGCGCTCCGCAGCCTGACGGAGCGTGGTCAGAGCATCCTCCGGGCCGAATGCGACCTTCACCGGCTCGAGCAGCCGCGCTTCCACGACGGGAAGCACGTCGCGCGGCGTCGCCACCGTGACGTAGCCGGCATCCGCCCGGAGCGCGGCTTCGGCCGCGAGGCACACCGCGCCGCTCATCCCCGGCGAGCCGCCGACGACGAGCACGCGGCCTGCGGTGTACTTGGAGTCCTGCGGCCCGCGGCGGGGGACGACTCCGAGCAGCTGCTCGGTCGCGCGCCGCGCAGCCGTCTCCAGATGGTCGAGGCCGATGTCGACGACGACGACGCGTCCGGCGTGGAACCGGCCTGGGGCGACGACGAGACCGACCTTCGCGCCGTGGAAGGTGACGGTGAGCGCAGCGCGGACGGCGGCGCCGGCCGCCTCGCCGGTCGACGAGTCGACTCCGGAAGGGACGTCGACCGCGACGACCGGTGCCCCGGCCGTGTTGATGCGCTCGATCAGCGCTGCCGCTTCGGGCCGTGGCTCGCCGCTGAAACCGGTGCCGAAGAGGGCGTCGACGACCACGTCGTAGCCGGCCGGCTCGTTGGTCTCGACGGCTTCGAGCCCCGCCTCGCGGATCACGCGGACCGCGACTCGACCGTCCCCGCCGTTCGAGCCGCCACCGCAGACGACCGCGAACCGGCGCGCCTCCGGGAAGGCATGGATCGCCTCGTGGGCGAGCGCCGTCCCCGCACGCTCCATCAGCTCGGGCACCGTCTGCGGGTACCCGGGGAAGCGCTCCTCGGCCTGCCGCATCTCCGCTGCGGTGTAGAGCGGCTCGAAGGAAGACGGCGAAGGGGACAGGCTGAAGTCGGTCCCCTTCACGACCTGCTCCCGTCCTCGCGCGGCAGGACGACCGCGATCGCCGCGGCCAGCTCCTGCGAGTGGGTCATCGAGAGGTCGATCGCGCCGGCCGCCGTGCGCTCGGCAAAGGCCGCCGTCTTCCCGGAGAGCCGGACGGTGGGCTTCGGCCTGCCGGCGATCTCGATCTCCTTCCACGTGAAGCGGACGCCGCAGCCGAGTGCCTTGCCGACCGCCTCCTTGCCCGCGAAGCGCCCGGCGTAGCTCTCGGCCGGGTTCTTCTTCGAGTCGCAGTACGCACGCTCGGCCTCGGTGAAGCAGCGCTCGCGGAAGCCCGGCCGTTCGAGCGCGCGCCGAATGCGCTCGATCTCGATCAGGTCGACGCCGACCTTCAGAGCGCCCGCTCCAGCCAGTCGGGGAACTGCGCGAGCGAGCTGACGACGGCGTCGGGCACCGCGGTCGCCGTGTCGAGCTGCTCGGGGCGGAACTTGCCCGTCCGCACGAGCGCCGTCTTCATGCCGAGCGCCTGGGCGCCGACGACGTCGGCCTCGACGTCGTCCGTCACCATCCACGTCAGCTCCGCTTCCGCGCCGAGCGCGTCGAGCGCCGCGGCGAAGTAGGCAGGGCTCGGCTTGCCGAGCACCGTCGCGTCGACTCCCGCGGCGTACTCGAGCCCCGCCACGAAGGCGCCCGCGTCGAGCAGCGGCCCGCGACTCGTCTGCCACCACTTGTTCTTGTGCAGGCAGTAGAGCTCGGCACCCGCCTCGAGCTCGCTGAAGGCACGCGCCAGGTTCATGTAGCTGAAGACCTGGTTCGGCTCCGTCGTCTCGTCGCAGCCGCCGACGAGAACCGCGTCCGCATCGTGCCCGACGAGCTCCAGGCCGTCGAGGTCCGGGACGATCGCCGCCATCACGAGCGCGACGACCCGCTTGCCCGCCAGCTCGCGGGCGGCGGCGCGCGGGGTCGTCTGCAGCTCCTCGTCCGACAGCTCGAAGCCGAGCGCCCGCAGCTCTTCGGCCAGGACGTCGCGAGGTCTCGTCGAGTTGTTCGTGACGAACCGGAGGGCGTGGCCGTCCGCCCGGAGACGGGCGACGGCGTCTGCCGCTCCCGGGATCGGCTCGCCCGAGACGTGGAGCACGCCGTCGATGTCCAGGAGAATGCAGGCCATGCCGCCTGAGTCTATTCGGGTCACTCGCTCGGTCGTCCTCCCGGCGGCGGAGATCGAGCTGCTCGTCTCCCGCTCCGGCGGGCCCGGCGGCCAGCACGCGAACAAGACGGAGACCAGGGTCGAGGCGCGGTTCGACGTCGCGGCGTCGGCAGCGCTCACCGACGCCCAGAAGCGCCGCGTCCTCGCGCGGGCCGGCCCGCTGCTCCGCGCGGTCGCACAGGACGAGCGGAGCCAGGCGCGCAACCGCGAGCTCGCGGTCGAACGCCTCGTCGAGAAGCTACGCGAGGCGCTCCGCGTGGAGAGACGGCGGGTTCCGACGAGCCCGACGGCGGGGGCGAGGGAGCGTCGGCTCGAAGCCAAGCGGCGACGGAGCGGCGTCAAACGGCTACGGCGCCAACCGGGCGTCGAATGACCGACACGCTCCAGCCGGACGTCGTCGTCCCTCGACTCCGCGGCCGCTTCGGCAAGCCGTACCTCTACGCCGCCGAGTGCCCGTCCACGCAGGACCTCCTGCGGGCCTCGGCCCAGCCGGAAGGCGCTGTCGCGGCAGCCGAGCACCAGACCGCGGGTCGCGGGCGCTCCGGGCGGACGTGGTACGACACGGCGGGCAGCGCTCTGCTGTTCTCGATTCTCCTCCGGCCGGCACCCGAAGGCCCCCCGGCGCCGCAGCTCTCGCTGGTCGCGGCGCTCGCCGTCGCCGAAGCCGTCGAGCACGCGGCCGGTGTCGACGCGCAGGTGAAGTGGCCGAACGACGTCTGGGTCGAGCGCCGGAAGGTCGCCGGCATCCTGCTCGAGGCCGCGGAGAGCAGCGTGGTCTGCGGCATCGGCGTCAACGTGAACCAATCGGCCGACGAGCTGCCGGCCGGCCGGATCCCGCCGACCTCGCTCCGGGTGCTCACAGGGATGCAGCACGACCGGGCCACCGTCCTCGCCGACCTGCTCGCAGCGCTCGAGGCCCACTACGAGACCTGGCAGCGGACCGGGCTCGCCGACCTCCTGACCGCGCTCGAGCGCCGCAACGCGCTCCGGGGCACGCCGGTCGGCGTCGGCGAAGTGGCCGGGATCGCGGCGGGCATCGCCGCCGACGGTCGCCTCGCCGTCGTCACGGCAGCGGGCGAGGAGCTGTTCGTCGAGAGCGGCGAGGTGGGGGTGGAGGTCCGCCTACCCGACTGATCGCCTCCGCCGGGCGAGCGCAGCCGCGTATTCGGCCGGGGTGTCCGTGCTCACGACCGAGTCGAGCTCCGGATCGTCGGCGGCCAGCACAGTGTCCGCGAGCAGCTCGGCCTCGTCGAGGAAGCGCGCGCGAGAGCATCCGAGCAGCGCCCGGACGCGGCGCTCGCCCGACGCCAGCAGCTCGTCGACCGTCGGTGCCAGCGCGACGGCGTAGCCGCTCGCGAGGACGTGCTGGTGACCACGCACGACGGGGATCGCGGCGTCGAAACGCGGCCCCAGAGCCCGCAGCACGCAACGAACGAACGCGGGTCGGAGAAACGGGAGGTCGGTCGCCGCGACGAACGCGAGCTCGACGCGGCCCTCGAGCGCCTGCAGCCCGTCGCGAATCCCTTGCAGCGGCCCGTTCCCCTCGACCGCATCACGAACCACGGCGACGCCGGCGGGGGGCTCCGGGATCTCCTGCCCGGGCCGGACGACGATCACGACGGGCCCTGGCGCGACCGCCTCCGCGACGACGGCGGCAACATGGGCGAGGAGCGGGACGCCGCCCCAGTCGAGCGACTCCTTCGGCGAGCCCATCCGCGCCGACTCGCCGCCCGCGAGCACGACGCCGCCGTGCGGCCGGCTACTGCCCGTCGCGCACCTGGACGTGCTGGAAGCCGAACCGCCCCTTGACGCAGAGGTTCCCGCGCGTCACGTCATGGTCGTCGGGGCTCGTCACCTTGACGATGGTGTTGTCCTGGACGTGGAGCTCGAGGTTGCAGCCGACGCCGCAGTACGGGCAGATCGTCTGGGTCACCGTCTGCTCGTCCTCGCGCCAGTCACCCGCCTCGCGCAGCTCGTGCTCGGAGCGGAACATCAGCGCGCCGGTGGGGCAGACCGCGATGCAGTTGCCGCAGTAGACGCAGGCCGACTCCGGCAGCTCGGCCACGAACTCCGTCGAGATCCGGGCGTCGAAGCCGCGACCGGCGACGTGGATGGCGAACGTGTTCTGGTACTGCTCGCCGCAGGCGTCGACGCACTTGTAACAGAGGATGCACTTGCCGTAGTCGCGCACGTAGAGCTCGTTGTCGACCTTCACCGGCTGGTGGACGGTCGCCGCGGTGAGCCCGTCGGGAATCGTGTGGCGGCCCGCGATTGCTCGATCGCGCCCTTCGGCCGGCGGCGCTTGGGGGCCGAAGCGCTCGGGTTGCGCGCCGTACGTCGCCAGGTAGCCCGGTGCGACCGGCGTCGTCGAGAGATCCACGGACGAGCCGAGCAGCTCGAGCACGAGCCTGCGCGAGAGCCGGACGCGCTCGGAGTCGGTGCGCACCTTCATCCCGGGCTCGACAGGCCGTGAGCAGGCAGGCGCGAGCACGCGCGCTCCCTCGATCTCGACGACGCAGACGCGGCAGACGTTCGCCGGCTTCAGCGTCTCGCCGTAGCAGAGCGTGGGCGTCTCGATCCCGAGCTGGCGGCAGGCGTCGAGGACCGTCGAGCCCTCGAAGACGCGTACCGGCTGGCCGTCGACCTCGAGCTCGACCATCCGCTTCGGGGCGAGGAGCTCGCTCACGCGCCCGTCCCGTTCTGGAAGACGCCGAGCCGGCGGATCGCCGACTCGACCGCGCTCGACGCCGTCTGGCCGAGGCCGCAGATCGACGCGTCGCGCATGCACTGGCCGACATCGGCGATCAGCGCGAGCTCACGCTCGAGACCGCCTTGCGGCCGGCCGGCGACGAGGCGGGCGAGCGCCTCCTCCTGGCGCACCGTCCCGACGCGGCAGGGCACGCACTGACCGCAGGACTCGTCGCGGAAGAAGCCTGCAATGCGCATCAGCATCAGCGGCAGGTCGACGGTGTCGTCGAAGACGAGCACGACGCCGGAGCCGAGCGTCGTCCCGGCGGCGCGGGCGCCTTCGAACGTGAGCTCGACGTCGAGCTCCTCGGGCCCGACGAAGCTCCCGGCGGCGCCGCCGAGGAGGACGCACTGCAGCTCGCGCGCGCCGGCCACGCCGCCTGCGAGGTCGATCACCTCCCGTAGCGTCGCGCCGAACGGCACCTCGTAGACGCCGGGATGCTCGACGTGACCGGAGAGGCAGAAGAGCTTCGTCCCCGTCGAGGCCTCGGTGCCGGTCTCCGCGAACGCCGGCCCGCCGCGGAGGGCGACGTCGAGCACGTTGACGAGCGTCTCGACGTTGTTGACCACGGTCGGCTTGCCGAACAGGCCGACGGTGACGGGGAACGGCGGCTTGTTCCGCGGCTCGCCGCGCCCGCCTTCGATCGACTCGAAGATCGCGGTCTCCTCGCCGCAGATGTACGCGCCTGCGCCCTTGCGGATCTCGACGTCGAAGTCGAAGCCCTCGCCGAGGACGTTCGTCCCGAGGAAGCCGCGGCGCCTCGCCTCGTCGAGCGCGTGCCCGAGGACGTGGTGCGCCTGCGGGTACTCGCCGCGCAGGTAGACGTAGCCGCGCTCGCAGCCGGTGGCATAGGCGGCGATCGTGAGCGCCTCGATCACCGCGAACGGGTCGCCCTCGAGCAGCGCGCGGTCCTTGAACGTCCCCGGCTCCGATTCGTCCGCGTTGCAGACGAGGTAGTGCGGCCGCACCGGTTGCTTGGCGACCGCCTCCCACTTGATCCCGATCGGGAACGCCGCGCCGCCGCGGCCCTGCAGCTTCGAGTCCTTCAGCTCGCGGATCACTCCTTCCGGCCCGAGCTCGACCGCGCGCCGCAACGCTGCGTAGCCACCGCTCGCGCGGTAGGCGTCGAGCGTCGGCTCGACCCGGCCGACGCGCCGGAGCAGCCGAAGCTCTCCCGTCCCCTCGCCGGGCGGGGTGGGCGGGTCGGCCGGAGGATCGCCGCCGCCGAGCAGGTCGAGGACGGCAGTCGCCGAGGTCGCCGCGACCACGCGCTCGAGGGGCTCCGTGCCGGACTCGCTCACGAGCGCGGCAGGCACGCGGTCGCACTGCCCGAGGCAGGGGCTGCGGAACCAGGTCGCCGAGCCGTCGTCGGAGAGCTCGCCCTCGGCGCCGAACCGCTCCTCGAGCTGCGCGACGAGCTCGAGTGCGCCGCGGCACCGGCAGGCGATGTCGTCGCAGACGTGGATCACGCGCGCGGGCCGCGGCTCGAGCGACAGCAGCCCGTAGAACGACGCGACCCCGTAGGCGTCCGCGGGCGGCACGGTCAGCCGGCGGCAGATCTCGTTCAGGCCGCCGGGGCTGATCCAGCCGACGCGCTCCTGGAGCGACCAGAGCGCCGGCAGCAGGAGGTGACGCCGAGCGCGAGCGGCGTGTCCGCCGGCCGCCGTGTTCCCGGCCGGCCCGATCAACCTGACGCCGCCTTCCCAGCCGTCGCTCGGCGCGCCGAGCACCCCGTCGAGCGCGGCCCGCTCGTCTGCGGTCGGCTGGGCGTCTGCCAGGAGGCGGAGATCCACGCGCCGAGCTTAGTGAACCGCCCTAGTCGGCTGCGACCGCGACCGGCTCGCTCACGCGCGAGCGCTCCTGCGCGACGTGCGGCTCGAGCTTCTCGACGCGGATTGCCGCGGCCTTGAACTCGGCCGTCCCCGACTTCGGGTCGGTCGCGTCGATCGTGAGCTTGTTCGTGTCCACCTCGTCCGGGAAGTGGAACGTCATGAACGCGAGGCCGGCGCGAAGGCCCGGGTCGATGCGCACAGGCGCGTCGACCGAGCCGCGGCGCGACGAGACGCGGACGATCTCTCCCTCGGCGACCTCGAGCCGCTCGGCATCCTCGGGCGACAGGTCGAGCGACTCGCCGCGGTGCAGCGGCGAGCGGTAGCGGCCCGACTGCGCGCCGGTGTTGTACGACTCGAGCCGGCGTCCGGTGGTGAGCCTGATCGGGTAGTCCGCGTCGAGGGCCTCGAACGGCGGCACGGCTTCGACGACGCTGAACGGCGCGAGCGGCCCCTCGACCGGGTCTGCCCAGAGACGCGCGTGGAGGAACTGCGATCCCGGGTGCTCCTCGTCGGGGCACGGCCACTGGATCCCGCCGAGCTCTTCGAGCCGCGCATAGCTCATCCCGCGGTGCATGGGCGAGAGCGAGCGGAGCTCGTCCCAGGCCTCCTCCGCGGTCGGCTGCCCCCAGTCGAAGCCGAGCCGCCGCGCCAGCTCGGAGATGATCCACATGTCGTCGCGCGCCTCGCCGGGCGGGTCGAGCGCCTTCCGCACGCGCTGGACGCGCCGCTCGCTGTTCGTCACGGTGCCCTCGCTCTCGCACCACGAGGCGCTGGACGGGAGCACCACGTCGGCGAGCTCGGCGGTGCGCGTGAGGAAGATGTCCTGCACGACGAGGAAGTCGAGCCCCGCGAGCAGCCGCCGCGCCTGCTCGACGTCCGCCTCGGACTGCGCCGGGTTCTCACCGATCACGTAGAGCGTCCGCAGCTCGCCGCGCTCCATCGCGTGGAACATCTGCGTCAGATGCCAGCCGTAGTGCGGCCGGATCGGCGCGCTCCAGGCCGCCTCGAACCGCGCCCGCGCCTCGTCGTCGCGCTCGATGTCCTGGAAGCCCGGCAGCTTGTTCGGGATCGCGCCCATGTCGCCGCCGCCCTGGACGTTGTTCTGGCCGCGCAGCGGATTCAGACCCGAGCCGTAGCGGCCGACGTGGCCGCACAGCAGGCCGAGGTTGATCAGGGCGAGGACGTTGTCGACCGCGTTGTGGTGCTCGGTGATGCCGAGCGTCCAGCAGATCATCGCCCGGTCGGCGCGCCCGAACGCATGTGCGGTCTCCCGGATCACCTCGGCGGGGACGCCGGTCAGCCGCTCGCCCTCCTCGAGCGTAAACGGCTCGACCGACGCCTCGTACTCGTCGAAGCCGGTCGTCGCGTGCTCGACGAACGCCCGGTTCGCGAGGCCCGCGTGGATGATCTCCCGCGCCATCGTGTTCGAGAGAGCAACGTCGGAGCCGACGTCGAGGCCGAGCCAGCGGTCGGCCCACTGCGCCGACGAGGTACGCCGCGGGTCGACGACGTAGAGCTCCGCTCCCGCGTGCACCCCCTTCAGCAGGTGGTGGAAGAAGATGGGGTGCGCCTCGCGCGCGTTCGACCCCCAGAGCAGGACGACGTCGGTCTCCTCGATCTCGCGGTAGGACGAGGTTCCGCCCCCCGCTCCGAACACCGTCGCCAGACCGACGACGCTAGGCGCGTGTCAGGTGCGGTTGCACGAGTCGATGTTGTTCGTGCCCATCACCTGGCGCGCGAGCTTCTGCGCCAGGAAGTTCATCTCGTTCGTCGCCTTCGAGCACGAGAAGATCCCGAACGACTCGTGCGCTCCCGCCTCGCGCGCCGAGGCGAACGCCGTTGCCACCCGGTCGAGCGCGTCGTCCCAGCTCGCCGGGACGAGCTCGCCGCCCTCGCGGACGAGGGGTGTGGTCAGGCGCACCGTGTTCCTGGGCATTGGCGGAGTGTACCCCCGACGCTCGCGGCCACGGCTCACGGCCGGGTCAGCCACACCGGGATCTCGACGAGATGGATGCGGGAGCCGTCCTTCGCCGAGCGCTCGAAGACGACGAGCTCGCCGAGCCCGCTCCTGCCAACCGTGTAGGGGACGGTGAACCGGAACGTCCCGCGCGTGCCCGTGCCCGAGGTCGCGTGGACGGTGCGGCTCACGACGATCTTCCCTTCGGGGTCGGTGAGCTCGACCTGGAAGACCGCCTCGAAGGTGTTCGCCGTCCCGCTCGCGTGGATCGGGCTCGGCACCCGCTGGAACGGCAACGGCGACTCGACGAGGATCGCGGGCGTCAGATCCTCGAAGTCGCCGCGGCGGTAGCGATGCCCGTTGACGGCGACGACACCCGTGCGCGAGAACGGGCTCAACGTGTAGACGACCTGTGCGAGGTACGGTCGCGGCAGCGCGGCCGTCGTCACGGTGGGGACGCCCTTCGTCGACGCGATCGATCCCGGCGGGGGCACGTTCCGCCACCCAGTCGTCAGTCCGAGCTGTCGCTCCGTGGCCGAGGGCCCGCGGCTGAGCTGTTGCAACGCCTGCGCGAGAACGTTCGTCGCCACCGGCAGGTTGCGCGCAACCGGCTGCACCTTGCCGTGCAGAAGGAAGTACACGCGGATCGTCTTCGCTGCCGTTTTCCTCGCCGATTCCGCATGCGCAGCGCCGAGTCCGCCGCCGGCGACGAGAGCGGCGAGCAGCGCCGCGATCAGGCTTCGACGCGCCACGGCTCCGAGTAGACGTTCAGACGGTCGTCGCGGACGAAGCCGCACAGCGTGATTCCCCGGTCCGTCGCCAGCTCGACGGCGAGCGACGACGGGGCGCCGACTGCGACGAGCACCGGGCAACCGGCGACCGCAGCCTTCTGGACGAGCTCGAACGAGAGCCGGCCGCTCACGCAGAGCACGCAGTCGGAGAGCGGCAGCCGCCCCTCTCGGAACGCCCAGCCGACCACCTTGTCCATCGCGTTGTGCCGGCCGACGTCCTCGCGCACGCAGAGGCGCTCGCCCGCCGGAGTGAAGAGCCCGGTGGCGTGGAGACCGCCGGTGGCCTCGAAGCCGGCCTGCCCACCGCGGAGGCGACTCGGAAGCGACGCAACCACCTCGGCCGCAACGCGGAGCTCGCTCTCGACGCGCGGCGCCTCGACCGCGACCGCCTCGAGCGCGCCCTTGCCGCACACGCCGCACGAGGACGACGTGTAGAACGAGCGGGCGAGCCGCTCGGGATCGAACCCGGGCGCGTCGACCTCGACGGTGTTCGCCGCGAGATCGTCGGGCAGCCGCGCCGCGACCGGGCGCAGCCCCTCGGCGAGGCAGAAGCCGAGCGCCAGCTCCTCGTCGTGTCCGGGCGTCCGCATCGTCACGGCGACGGGCCGGCCCTCGATGCGGATCTCGAGCGGCTCCTCGACGGCGACGACGTCGTCTTCCTCTCCGCCGGGAACCCGCGCGACCAGCACCCGCGCCGTGGTGTACGGAGGCGCGCTCACGCTGGCAGCGTAGAGGACGGCCCGAGACCCCGGGGACAGGCTGAAGCCTGTCTCCAGCCGAGGAACGGACCGTCGGGCCGTCGAGGCGCGACCAGAAACCCCGGGGACAGGCTGAAGCCTGTCCCCAGCCGAGAAACGGACCGTCGGGCCGTCAGGCGCGACCAGAAACCCTGGGGACAGGCTGAAGCCTGTCCCCAGTCGAGTAACGGGCCGTCGGGGCGCGACCAGAACCCCGGGGACAGGCTGAAGCCTGTCCCCAGTCGAGTAACGGGCCGTCGAGGCCCGTTACTCGACGGTGACGGTCTTCGCCAGGTTGCGCGGCTGGTCGACCGGCAGGCCCCGCAGCCGGGCGATTCGATAGGCGAGGAGCTGCAGCGGCACGACCGCGAGCACCGCCGAGAGGAACGCGGGC
>Ga0187779_10002643_pt1 | contig 10950 bp, 10 predicted proteins | sample 1015_Q2_SP10_10__FD_132435 | JGI IMG/M metagenome (GOLD analysis project Ga0187779, IMG submission 132435) | Tropical peat soil microbial communities from peatlands in Department of Meta, Colombia - 1015_Q2_SP10_10_MG | ecosystem: Environmental > Terrestrial > Soil > Wetlands > Peat | place...
ATCGACTTGCTTGGCGACGTTAAGCCGGATTTGTCGCACGTCGTATTGATGTTTAATCCGGATACGGCCCCCAATTATGACCCATACCTGCAATCATACAAAGCATTGCCGCAGCGAAACTCAGTCGCGGTCGAGGCACTACATGTGCGGAGCGTCGCCGAGGTCGAATTGGCGATCGCCGCATTAGGGGGCAAGCCGGGCAGCGGTTTGATGGCTGCTTCGGATATCTTTATCGTCGCCTCGCGCGAAGCAATCACCAAGTCGGCAGAGAAGTACCAAGTGCCGGTCATTTCCCCGTATAGGCAATTCGTCGCTGAGGGGAGCCTCATGTGCTATGGGCCTGATACCGGCGATATCTTCCGGCGTTCAAGTTCATATGTTGACCGCATTCTCAAGGGCGAGTCGTCGGGCAATTTGCCAGTGCAATCACCCGATAAGTTTGAACTCGTCGTAAATCTAAAAACTGCCAAAACGCTAGGCCTCAACATAAGCGAATCGTTCCTTCGGCTAGCCGACGAATTAATCGAATAAAGGCCGCAATGTCCGCTTCTGGCCCTTAGCAGACATAAAGTTTGACGCGATCAATGTCTGCTTTCGGGGGCAAAGCTGACATGGCGGTTGATGGGCGCAATGTCTGCTAATGACCCAAAGCGGACATCCCCATTTTTGACCTAGATCATGAAGCGAGGCAGAACGGCGTTTTATCAAGGGCACGCTGGGATTCGTTTGCAGGGAGGCGGACATGCCTGTCTCGAAAGAGTCCATGCGTCAGCCAACCTATCTCTACGAGATGATGCAGCGCCTCGGCATCGAGCCCGGCGGAGGCGTGGTACCTCGCCTCAGCATGGCCTACATGACCGCGGTTCACCTCTGCCAAACTTGTCCGGTCAAGGAAGCCTGCCGCGAATGGCTCGACTGCATGCCGCGTTCGCTGACGGCCGCCCCGAGCTTCTGCCCGAGCGATGATATTTTGTTTGAATTACGGATCAATTCCCCGGGCCACGCCAGCGATGCGGCCGATCATCATGCTTCTATTGCCGACCTTGAACGCTTTGTAAACGAAATCAACGAACTGATACTGCAAAAAGCGGACGACGACCTGTTAGTCGGCGAACTTAGATCCCGCAAAGCGCGTCTGTGTGATGAAATCGAATGGCTCCGCCACAAGCCATCACAACAGGCCTGCCATCATTAAATCTTGAGTGTATTGCGCGCGAGCTTTAAGCGGATATTCTCCTCCTCGGTGGCGGGCGTGTTTCGTGCTCTCTTGAGGGTCGAGCCGCCGCCGTTCCTCCTTCGGCGGCGGCCTTCTTTTTCAACTCCTTTAGCGAGCGAGTCGTACTAAATAGAGCCACACTACGCCGACCGCAGTGCCTAAAGCTGAAACGAGGGCGACTACGCTATCGGTAGCGAGAGGGACCGTACTCGCTGCCTCATTGGATAGAACCTCGACCCAGGCGTTGGCGTGTCGCGGCAAGCCAAAAATCCCGAGAAGTAGGATCACGAAAAAAAGAAGAATGGCTGGCGCGACCAGGTGCCGTTTTGTGTGATCGATCATCGGTTCCTCCCGTCTGACGCTTAAGAGTTAGACAGTGCTAGGAAATCGCTGATCGAAGCTGATTGCTACCATTCCGCCTAGCGTGCGTTGATCCAGATCAATGCGGCGGGCCGCCGCTTCTGTATTTTTACGCTCGTTCCTAGACTACGTTGCCTGACGCGCAAGCTTGGATTGAGCCATAATGGCCCCAGATGACTCGCGTCAGGAAAGTTGGCCCCGCCGCGCGTAGGCGGGGCTTCTTTTTTGTCGGTTAGCTAAGGCCTGCCGATGTCCGCTTTTGACCCAAAGCGGACATCGGGTCGGCGCGACTAATTTCTGTAGGTGGCCAAGCAAACACGAGGTTTGACGGGCGGTAATTGTAAAATTAAAGAAGCCCCGGCACGCAGAGTTGTGCCGGAGCTTCCCTGTCGCCCCGGGCTATCAACAAGCCCCTAACCCGGAATGGCAAGAAGCCTACGGAAAAGACCTTACTAAAAAGCTGCACGGTAGAATTCTCTCGGTCCGATAATGATTATGGGCCGAGTTGAGATCGATCTTTTCTCATACGATGGATTTCACCGACCGCCAGCCTGCGAAGCCTTTCTTCTTCTCTCAGCTTACTCATGAGTTGATGATAATGCGCGCCGCCCCACACCAGAAGAAACGCCACCAGTCCGTAGAGTATGAGGTTCAGTTGGTCACTCAGTCCGAGCAGTTCAAATGACATGCGCGGCGGCAGGAAAGCCCACCAGCCGATGACAAAACTCAAGCAGGCAGCAAAGACCCCCGGACCACCACCACCAACCAAAGCCGCGAAAAGAACTGCCGGAAAGAAGGCAACGAATGGCATGACCCCCTCAGCCACGAATTGCAAGCCGCACTGAATGAGCGCGGCGACAGCGACCAGTCCGGTTGCGACGACGTAAGCCGAGAGAGAGCCGGAAGGAAGAAGCTTTATTCGGTCGCGCAGTTCACTAAGCATGCCACTGGACCCAAGCCCAGAATACTCACTCATTTATTTCAGACACCTCGCAACGACGATCAATTCTTTTCTGACCTCAAGACATAGTAAGCGGTCAACAAGAACACGACCGCTACCGCGATTATTCCGGCAAATGTATCCAGATCCAATTCCATTGGATTCTCGGCCGGTGGACCAACGGAACGACAGATTAAAAGGTGCCGTCGTCACGTCACGTAATTTCGGGAGGCGATTCCGTAAAAGCGACGTGTCGGATCGTTATGTGCAATTTATATAAGTCAGCTTCTTAATAAGCGCGGTTTTACACACGCGGGACCAATGTTAACCCCACCTTTAAACGGTATGGCCAGATTGGTGCGACTTCTCGACCACACGCCACTCCAATGTCGCCTAACATTCTCAAACGCCTGATTGCCGCATCTCGTTTATTCCAGAAGGCGGTCAGCGCAGCTCACAAAGTATAAGTCTTGTGCGCTTAATTTGAAAAACGAAGTCAGTTGAGAGTTAGCGTCCAATGCAAAGCATCGAGCAATATCTGGTATCGGACTCGTCGTTATATGGAGTCAGTTTTCCAAACTGGCTCTCCATAGGCGTGGCGATAATCATGATTTGCATGATCGGCTTTGCGGCTCAGTTGGAGTCGTTGACCAACCAAAGAAATTGAAAATCTTGCCGATATAGAGCGCAAAGTGACTGCTGTCCGAGTAAAAACGTCAATGGATAAGGTCAAACTTGAATATCTGATCTGCGGAGCTTGTGAGCGCCCGTTCGGTATTAGCGCCACAGGCCATCTTATGTCTGAGAGACTACCAGAAACCTTCGACGCCTTATGCCCGCACTGCGAGACTAAGCTGACCTACGAGAGATCGGCGATTCACGCGCGCGATCTGTAAACTGCAAAATGTTACAGATGTCAGCTTTTGGCCCTTCAGGGCCATCGACTTCGACGCGCAATGTCTGCTTTCAGGGGTAAAGCGGACATTGGGAGCCGCACTGCCTAAAAGAAAGCGGTCGTCGCATCCATAACCGTCAACGCTGCGGACATGCCGACGAGATCGTTCGCACGACATTCCGGGTAAGGTATTGATGGTTACCCCGGCAGAGCGGAATAAGCTGCGCCAAACCGCTGTTTATTTGTGCGGGACCGGAAGCCACGCCCGACAGCTGTTGGCAACAAGGAGGGAACGATGAAACCGCGATCTGGGATGGCTGCGGTGCTGGCCGCGAGCCTATTCGCCTTTGCGACCGCGCGCGCCGCCGACGACACAGTGATGTTTCCGAAAAATTATGCGAAGGGCGTGCTTTACGCCACCGTCGACCGGCCTGACCTCAAGCAGGTACGCGATCTTTACGCCGCGCAAGCGACCATCGACTCGGCTAAGAACGGTGCGTTGCCGAGCGGCACGGTGCTGACCATGGTGCAGTACAAGGCCAAGCTCGACGATCAGGGCAATCCGGTTAAGGATGCCAACGGCAAACTCGTCAAAGGCGACCTGCTCGCCTATTTCGTCCTAGAGAAGCGCACCGGCTGGGGCGCCGATCAGCCCGCCGACAAGCGCGTCGGCGAGTGGAAGTTCCAGGCCTTCACCCCCGACCAGAAGGTCAACGACACAGCAAACATTACCGCCTGCGCCGGCTGCCACATCCCGCACGCCGCCGATGATTACTTGATCACTCGTGCCAAACTTAAATCCGGGAGGTGAAGCGATGTTTCGTACGAGGTTGAGACGTTCGTTGGGAATCGTCGGTCTGGTAGCAATCGTAGCCGCGCCGCTCGCATGGGCTCAGGACTCGCCGCCTGTTCGGGTGCGTGGCACTGTCGAACGCATCGAGGGCCCGACTTATATAGTCAAAGCGCGCGATGGCACAGAACTGAGGCTGACACTCGCCGACAAACCGCAAATCGCCGGCATCGTTAAAGCTTCGCTGTACGACATCAAGCAGAACTCGTTCGTTGGCGTCACTGCGATGCCAGAGCAAGACGGCAGCCTCACCGCCGTCGAAGTGCACATCTTTCCTGAATCAATGCGCGGAACGGGAGAGGGACACTACCCATGGGATTTGAAACCCCAGAGTTCAATGACCAATGCGAACGTTGAGCAAATCGGCGCCGCGGTAAACGGGCGGATCCTGACACTGAAATACAAGGACGGCGAAAAGAAAATTACCGTTCCCGACAGTGCGACAATTGTCACTTATGCGCCGGGGGACAAGAGTGAAATTATACCGGGTGCGAAAGTCTTCATTGTTGCGGTCAAGCAACCGGATGGCACGCTGCAAGGCCGCGCCTGGCGGATCGGTCGCGATGGCCTGACGCCGCCAATGTGACTGTAAAGCAGGTAAGGTTTGCTTCCAGAAAAATTCGACTTCTATTTGAGGCCGCCATAGATGGCGGCCTCTCGACGTCCGCTATTAGCCCTTAGCTGCCGTCACGTTCGACGCGAGTAATGTCCGCTTTCGGAGGTAAAGCAGACATAGCGATTTCGCCGCGAAATGTCAGCGAATGACCCAAAGCGGACTTCGGGCATTCCCCTGAACCGGTCGCGGAGACCGTTTCAGGTGGAATACTCGGCCTTCGAACGAGTCGAGACCGCTTGGTCTCATTTCTTGATCGTCACCAACGTGACGGTGTTCATCAAGCTGTTTGCCAGGACGAACTTGCCGTCGCGCGTGACCGAAGTGTTGCGCACGATATTGCCGCCGCCCGGGATTGGCCAGCTCTGGAATTTCGCGGTCCTCGGATCAAAGCGCACGATCATATTCGGGGTGGCATTCGATTCACTGTACCAGATGACATTATTAATTACCGAGATGCCGTACGGCTCGGACTTCGGTCCACTCGGCGACTGCCATTCGCTGACCTTGCCAGTCGTTGGATCGAGCCGCCCCAGGTAACCGCGAGCGAAGTCGGTATACCAAACGATGTCGTCGCTGGTGACGGCGATACGGCGTGGGCGGCTGGCTGGATCTGGCAGCGGATATTCGCGGATCTCCAACGTCTTCGGATCAATGCTGCCGATCTTGTTGGTGCCAAATTCGTCGAAGAACACCATGCCCTTGGAATTGATCGCCATGCCATAGGGACGTGCGCCCTGCGTCGGCGGTGTCAGCAGTTTGATTTCGCCCGACTTCGGATCGAGCCGGCCGATCCGGTTGGAATTCTGCACCGTGAACCAGAGGATACCCGCGTGGTCGAAGAGGAGAGTATGCGGGTCATGAACATTCGGGCCTGGGATATTGTATTCGGTGACGGTACCGGTTTTCGGATCCAGCTTGCCGATTAGCGCGCCAGTATTTCCCGTATACCAGATGTTACCGCCCTTATCCTCGACCAGGCCGTGTGGACCCGAATGCGCAGTTTTGAGCGGATATTCTTTGATTTTACCTGCCTTCGGATCGACCCGACCCAGCACGTTGGCCATCTGCCCGGAATACCAGAGCGAACCGTCCCTTGCCGCCAACGGATCATGCGGCCGCGATCCCGGGGTCGGCGCTTGCCAGCTCTTGAACGAGACCTTCACCGGGCCCTCAACGCTCACGCCGGTGGGCTTTCCCTTCTCGGGAAAGGTCTTGATCAGATACTGCGTCATCGCTTCCGCCTGATCGGCTGGAATCGCAGCACCCTGATTAGCCATCATACGCATCACCGTGTGCCAGCCTTCGGCCGTATAGCCAGAGCCCACGCGGGCTAATAATGGGTGACAACTATTGCAGGTGGCTGCCACAGCCTCCTTACCTTTACCTTCGGGTGAATCCTGGGTCAGCGCCGGTAGCGTTGAAGCGAGGAGGGCACCGACAAGTATGCTCAGGCGCAATACAACAAACATGACGTTTCCCTGTGTGCTGCGCGGTTCTTGGCGCGGTATTTTTCGATAGCGTGATCAGCGGACTACCTTCGGTCAAGGGCCACGATAGCGCTCACGTCCGTTTATAGCCCTTAGCAGACACAAAGTTTGACGTGATCAATGTCTGCTCTCGGGGGGGTAAAGCCGACATCGCATGACGCGATGCAAATGTCCGCGAATGACCCAAAGCGGACAGCGGCTGTGCATTGCGGCAATGCGCTTAGCCGCCTTCGGTAGGCGCAAGGCCATAACGTTCAGATCAAAATTGCCGAGTCGGTGACAACTTGCCCTTAGCTTTCAAGGGAGCTTCCGGCCAACCCTAATTTTTGATCGGCAACGCCGTAGCTTCCGGGGAACTTTGCTTTCTGTTATCGTTTGGGTTGTTGCAGAAGTCATCTGGGGAAAGTTGCAACTGTTCCTTCGCGTTAGCGGTATTTCTTTTTGCGCTAAATTTGTTGCGCTGCATGAGTCCGCTATTGGCCCTTAGCTGACATCACAATTGACGCGATCAATGTCTGCTTTCGGGGGTAAAGCCGACATCGCATGACGCGACGCAAATGTCCGCTAATGACCCAACTGCGACATACGTTGCATTGTTGCGCGCGTAGAAACGCCAACTGCACCCTTCGCCGAAGCGGTCGCAACAGCTTTTACTGGAACTCTTCTAAAGTGGGGGGTGGCCTTTTCAAAAGCCAACAAAAACGGCATAGGGGACACACATGGAGTGCCCGTCATCCGTTGTTCACTTTCCGATTTAAGTTGAGGGGCATATTGTATAGAGACCTTTGCATTGGGAAGGAACTCCCATGCCCAAAACAATAGCTCGTCTCAATATCAAGCACTTCCGCAAGCTGCTGACGCAAGAGACTGACGGCACCAAGCGCGAAACGCTGCGTCGATTGCTCGCTGAGGAAGAGGTAAAACTGGCGGCGCTAGAGGGTGACCCGCCAAAAAAAACATTCGAGTGCTAGAGCTTTTGCCCCCATTCGCGCCAATGCGAAGGCTTTACATCGATTTTTTCTTCGGTGCCCGCTTTCATCCATCCATTTAAAATTCGACGGCACGGAAACACGAGCGCGTGTGTTCCGTCGTAATTGATGTAAGCAATTTCGATATCGCGGTCGAATGGTGCCGTGGAAATCGGTCGCCACTCATGGCCGTCCCTCGGCGGGGGCTTTGCCATAGCGACACTCCAGCTTGTTTGATGAAATGGAGATAACGCAGGGAAGTAGACCCTTCGCCTTGATTTAGCTCAACAGCGACGAATGGCCGCCTGCGGGGCGCGCCCGATGTCCGCTTTTGCGGTCGCTATCGGGGGTAAAAGCAGACATCAAAATTCAAGCCTTCATGTCTGCTTTTGACCCAAAGCGGACATCGGGCAGGCACTTCCAGTGAGCCAGTTTGACCCGCTACGATGCCTGCCTGAGGCCAGGGGGCGAGGCCATGAAGCGGCGTTCAAAAGCCGGCGGCAAACCAATAAAGGCGGGACGCCACAAGGCACCACCGCTCAAGCGCTCAAGCCTTTCAAAGGCTCGCGCTAGTCGTCCTTCTACCCCGACCACCGAGGAAACTGAGACCACTCGCCTCGTCCGCGAGCGCGACGAGGCGCTGGAGCGGGAGAGAGCCTCGGCGGAGGTATTGCGCGTTATCAGTTCATCGCCCGGTGACCTAGAGCCGGTGTTTAATGCCATGCTGAAAAACGCCACACGCATTTGTGAGGCGAACTTCGCAGGGATATTCAAGATCGAGGACGGCAATTCGAAACTACTCGCGGAGATTGGTTTGCCGAAGGAGCTCGCGGCGTTTCTGCAGCGCGAGAGGCCACGCGCCGGTCCGCAGCATCCGCAAAACCGCGTCGCTGCGTCCCGGCAGACACTGCACATCATCGATTATCGCCAAGACCGGGCCTATCTGGAGCGCGATCCTATGGCTGTTGGTGGCGTCGAAATCGGCAACATCCGCACGCTGCTGACCGTCCCAATGCTCAAGGATGACACCTTGGTCGGTTTGATGGGCATCTTTCGGCAGGAAGTCCGCCCCTTCACCGACAAGCAGATTCAACTAGTACAGAGCTTTGCCGCACAAGCGGTGATCGCTATCGAAAACACGCGGTTGCTCAATGAACTTCGCCAGTCGCTCGAACATCAGACCGCGACCAGCGAAGTATTGAGCGTCATCAGCCGATCTCCGACCAATGCACGGCCAGTGTTTGATGCAATAGCTGAAAGTGCCGCACGTCTCTGCGACGGCGTGTTCACGGTGGTCTGGTTGTACGATGGTCACCTTCTTCACTATGCGTCGAGTTATAACTTTACAGCAGAAGTTCTTGATCGAATTGAATCTACATTTCCAAAACGGCCCGACCGCTCGCTGGCCGCGGGACGCGCGATTTTGGACGGCAAGATCGCCCATGTGCCCGATATGCTGGCAGACCCCGCTTATGGTCACGAGATGGCGATGGCCGGAAATTGGAGGGCCGCGATAGCGGTTCCTATATTGCGCGATGGTAGGCCGGTCGGTGCCATTTCTGTTGGCAAGGCCGAAGCGGGCCCTTTTACAGAGCGGCAGATGCAGCTTTTGACCACCTTCGCCGATCAAGCCGTCATTGCGATCGAGAACACGCGCCTATTTAGCGAGTTACGTGGGTCTCTCGACCGACAGACTGCGATGTCGGAGGTGCTGACTGTCATCTCGTCATCGCCCGGCGAACTCAAGCCGGTATTTGAGTCGATGCTTGCTAATGCGATGCGCATTTGTGAGGCACAATGCGGATTCATTTACCGAATGGAGGCGGGCGTTATGCATCCGATGGCCGAGATCGGCGTGCCCCCGGCATTCTCTGACTATCGTCGGAATAATCTTCACACGGGCGGCGCAACGACCCTCGTCGATATAATGCGCTCAACTAAGAGGCCTGCACATGTTCATGATGCCCGTGAGAGCGAGGCCTACCGTATGGGAAATCCTAATGCCGTCGCCGGCGTAGACCTTGGTGGTGCGCGCACGGCGCTTTACGTGCCCATGCTTAAGAACGATGAGATAGTTGGTGTAATCAATGTGTATCGGCAAGTGGTGCGTCCGTTCGCGGACGATCAGATCGCGCTTCTCGAGAATTTTGCCGCTCAGGCAGTCATCGCCATGGAGAACGCGCGGCTGCTAAACGAACTGCGCCAGCGCACCGACGATCTCACGGAATCGCTGGAGCAACAGACCGCCACGTCGGAAGTGCTACGCGTCGTCTCAAGCTCGCCTGGCGAACTAAAGCCGGTGTTCGAAGCAATGCTCGACAACGCCGTACGCATCTGCGGAGCAAACTTTGGCACGCTGTATGTGGCAGAGGGCAACAAATATTTCGCGGCTGCTTTACACAACGCGCCGCCGGAGTTTGCCGAATTTCAGAAACGCCGCGGCTGGTTCTATCCAACTCCGGGAGCCATGCTTGAGCGCGCAATGCTGACCAAGAAGGTCTGTCATAGCGCCGATGCCTCGACGGAAGCGGTTGTGGGCAATTCCGCGAAGGTCGGCGGCGCGCGGTCAACCGTTTACGTACCGATGCTCAAAGACGGAGATTTGGTGGGCACCATTGTCATCTATCGGCAGGAAGTTCGCCCCTTCACCGCAAAACAGGTCGAACTGGTTCAGAATTTTGCCAGCCAAGCGGTGATCGCCATTGAGAACACGCGGTTGCTCAACGAGCTGCGCGAATCCCTCCAGCGACAGACCGCGACTTCTGACGTGCTCAAGGTCATCAGTCGTTCGACCTTTGATCTGCAGACGGTACTCGATACGTTGGTCCAGTCCGCCGCACGCCTCTGCGAAGCGGAAAGTGCACACATATTCCGGCGCATCGAAGCAACATACAAATTAGCAGCGTGCCACGGCTATTCACGGGAATACGAGGAGCAAATGGGGCGCTACGAACTTGCGCCTGGTAGAGACTCACTTGTAGGCCGAGTCGCACTCGAGGGTCGGATCGTTCATATCCCGGATGCGCTGGCTGATCCAGAATACAACCAGCCGAGGGCACAACAACTTGGACGATGGCGCACCATGATCGGCGTGCCACTGATGCGCGAAGGCAATCCGATCGGTGCACTGACACTAACCCGATCAAGCGTACGGCCTTTCACTGACAAGCAGATCGAACTACTCACCACCTTCGCCGACCAGGCGGTGATCGCTATAGAGAATGTCCGGCTGTTTGAAAGCGTGGAGGCCCGTACACGCGAACTGGCCGCCTCGCTGGAGAATTTGCGCGCAACACAGGACCGCCTCGTTCAGACGCAGAAGCTGGCCTCGCTTGGTCAGCTCACTGCCGGCATAGCCCACGAGATCAAAAACCCACTCAACTTCGTCAATAATTTTTCGGGGGTCTCTGCCGAGCTGGTTGATGAGCTGGAGGAGGCGTTGAAGGATTCGAGCCTGGACGAAAAGAGGCGCAGCGAGATCGTCGAACTGATGGGTACGCTACGAAGCAACCTCGATAAGGTTGTGCAGCACGGTCAACGGGCAGATGCGATCGTCAAGAACATGCTGCTGCATTCGCATCAGGGCTCGGGTGAGCACCGGTCCATGGCGATCAATGC
>Ga0187779_10002646_pt1 | contig 10938 bp, 6 predicted proteins | sample 1015_Q2_SP10_10__FD_132435 | JGI IMG/M metagenome (GOLD analysis project Ga0187779, IMG submission 132435) | Tropical peat soil microbial communities from peatlands in Department of Meta, Colombia - 1015_Q2_SP10_10_MG | ecosystem: Environmental > Terrestrial > Soil > Wetlands > Peat | place...
GAGGGATATTGGTGACACCGCGACAAAAAATGTCGCGGACACACTAAGAGACAGCAAGTGATGTCGCCTATTGGCCCTTAGCCGACCTTCAATCTGACGCGGTCGATGTCTGCTTTCAGGGGCAAAGCCGACATGGTGATTGTGCCGTGAAATGTCGGCGAATGACCCGTAGCGAACATTGGCTGCGCATTGCGGCAATGGTTTTTGAGCCGCTAAGATGCCATCGCCCTAGCTCTCGGGGGGAGGCAATGAGGCGACGTGAGTTCGTCACGCTTCTTGGCGGTATGGCGGCGTGGCCGAGTGCGGCGCGTACGCAGCAGTCAACAATGCCGGTCGTCGGATTTCTCGATTCACGAACGCCCGAGGTTGTCGCAGCCCGGCTGCGCGGATTTCGACAAGGTCTGAAGGAAGTCGGCTTTGTCGAAGGAGAGAACGTAGCAATCGCATACGAATGGGGCGAGGATCAAAACGATCGCTTGCCGTCGCTGGCAGTTGACTTGGTTCGCCGTCCGGTCGCGGCAATCGTTACATCTGGTCCTCCGTCGACCTACGCAGCGAAGGGGGCGACAACAAAAATTCCGATCGTTTTTTTGGTAGGCAACGACCCGGTGCAACTTGGTTTGACTACGAGCCTTTCGCGACCTGATGGCAACTTGACCGGAATAAATATTTTAAACTCTGAGCTCATGTCGAAGCGTTTAGAGCTCCTTCGCGACGTCTTAGCTCGCGTTCGCCGAGTCGCTGTGCTTGTTAACCCGGCCGATGTAAGTCTCACTGAGGTCCAATTGAAAGACGTGAATATTGCCGCTCGTTCCATGGGCGTGGAAATCCAAGTTTATAACGCGAACACTAGTGCAGAGATTTTTACAGCGTTTGAGGCAATAGGCCGCGATAGACCCGATGCCGTCCTAGTTGCCACCACACCATTTCTGAACGGCCGTCGCGTCCAATTGGCTCAGGCGGCGGCATTTCACCGGCTACCGGCCGTGTACGCAGGACGCGAATACGTCGAGGTCGGTGGTCTAATGAGTTACGGATCCAACATTGTGGACGCATATCGTCAGGTTGGCGTCTATGCGGGTCGCCTCCTCAAAGGCGCGAGACCTGCAGATTTGCCAATCATGCAAACAGATAGGCTTGAATTGGTAATCAACGCTACCACCGCGCGGATGCTCGGCGTAAGTTTACCGGCGTCTTTGCTCAACCGTGCTGACGAGGTTATCGAGTAAGCAGCGATGTCCGCGATTGGCCCAAAGCGGACGCGCCCATCGCACTGACTGACGTCCGCTTTCAGGGGAAATTGCGACATCGCTGCGAAATGACAACGAATAACCCGAAGTGGACCTTCAATCACGGCGGCTGGCATCCGTTTTTGGTAAACGATCTGCAAACACCATCAGTCTATATTTTACTTAAACTCTTCGGCAGTTAGCGAACCGTATCTGATCTGGATCGAGTTATTGCGGCCCTTCACAATACCGCTTTAAGCCGCCGACGCTATTGTTTCACTTATGACATTGATTGTTGCTGGATTGGCCGCGGATCAAATCTCCGCGCTTTCGGCCGCGACGGTTGCGCGGCTTTCGAAGGCAGACATAGCGTCATTGAATACGAGCGGTGAGATCTCTGCATTGACGGAGCAACAGATCGCTTCGTTGAACAAAGCTGACCTGAACGCAGTGAACGTGGGTGAGCTAACGACGGGCCAGATCGCCAGCATGAGTAGCTGGACATTATCCAATCTGACTAGCGCGCAAGCGGGCACTCTGCTTTTCAGCGGGTTCCTATCATCGACTCAAATCCAGTCCTTGTCTTCGGCACAGCTCAACGGTCTTTCACCGGCTGCGGTGCAGATGTTGGACCTAACTCTGCTAACGCCTAATCAGGTGGCGGGCCTGAACGGCTCGTTCACAACCAAGCTCTCACAGGCACAGGTCGACGCGTTGTCGACGGACCAACTCAACGGGCTTAGCAAGGCTGCTCTTAACGGCATCGACGCGACTTTCCTATCCACCGACCAAATTAGTGGTCTCTCTCAATACGCAGTTAGCAACCTATCAGCAGCGCAGGTGAAAAACCTGTCGGCTGAGCAGATTGGTACCCTGTCGACATCCCAGATAGCTGCGCTCGGTCGCACGCAATTGTCCGCCCTCTCGGGCGCACAGGTCGCCAGTTTGTCGCAGGTCCAGACGCAGGCGCTCTCCGCCGCACAACTCGACAGTTTGAGCAAAGCGGCGGTCGCTGGCTTAAACGTACCAAATCTGACCGCGGCCCAGATTGCTGGCTTGTCAAAGGCGTTCAGTTATTTTACCGCCGACCAGATCGGAGCGCTGACCTCCGATCAGCTTGGCGCACTCTCGGTGTGGCAAGCAGGTTCGCTCACCGCAGGCGAGATCGGCGCGCTGTCAACTTCGCAGGTTGCGGAACTGTCGTCCTCTCAGATCGCCGGTTTCGGTAAGACGCAAGGCGGGGCTCTCAATGCGAGCGACATCGAAGCGATGTCCACCGCGCAGATCATGGCACTTTCCGGTGCCGCAATCTCCACCTTTACCACCGGTGCGACCGCTGCGCTCTCCGCCGATCAGATCTCCGCGCTTTCCACTGCACAGGTGGCATCGTTAAGAGCGGCGTCGATTGCAGCTTTGTCGGCGCAGCAGGCGGGAAGCTTCTCGCAGGCTCAGACGCAAGCGCTGTCGTCCGCGCAACTCAACGTGCTGAGCAAGGCGTCGTTTGCCGCGCTGAACGCCACTTATCTCACCAAGACGCAACTCTCGGGTTTGACGACAGCGATCGGCAACTTCACGACCGACCAGATCTCGCAGCTTTCGACCGATCAACTTTCAGCCTTCGGTTCGCGCCAGATCGCGCTTCTCAACGCGACTCAGGTCGAAGCGCTGTCGACTTCGCAGGTAGCCTCACTCTCGCCGGCCCAAATCTGGGCGATGACCAAAAATCAGACCGCCGGCCTTTCAGCCGCTGATATCCAGTCTCTGTCTACAGCGCAGACCGGATCTTTCTCGGCATCCGGCGCTGCGGGTCTTAGCCTCAGCGCGATCGGCGCCCTTTCGACAGAGCAGATCGCGTCCTTTTCCTCGGCCGCGCTCAACGGCCTATCGTCGGGTCAAATCGGTTCGCTGTCGCAACTCCAAGTCCAGGCGCTTTCCAGCGGTCAGCTCAATGCCTTGAGCAAACCGAGCTTGAATTCTCTCAATCTTGCCGCTCTGACGATTGCCCAAGTCAGCGGACTGACCACTGCGGTCGCCAACCTCGGCAACCGCATTGGCTCGTTTACCGACGCCCAGGTCGGCGTTCTATCAGCTGCCGCCTTGAACAGCGCCGCAGCGTCTCTCAGGGCCCTTAGCGCAGAACAGGTCAGCAACGTCAGTACGACTGCGGTCTCCGGGCTGTCTGCGGCGGCGCTGAAGGCGTTGTCCCCAACTCAGATCGGTGCCTTTACACAGGCGCAGACGCAGGCGCTCTCATCCGTTCAACTGAATGGTCTGACTAAGGCCAATCTGCAAGCGATCAACGCAACTTACCTCACGGCAAGTCAGATCGCAGGTTTGACTACGGCAGTCGCTAACCTGTCGACCGCGCAGATCGCATCACTTACTCCTGACCAGCTCGCGTCAGCACCTCAGTCGCTGATTGCGCTGCTCACACCTACGCAACAGGTATCGAACCTAACGACGCAGCAAATCGCAGCGCTGACGAGCCAGCAGATAGGCTCTTTGTCGGCGACTAGCATCAACGCACTGTCGGCAACACAGATCGCCGCCTTCTCTGCTGGACAAATCGCCCAGTTCAGCGTTGCCGCAGTGAAGGGTCTAGCGACGGCAACGCTCGGCAATCTGTCCAATTCGCAGGTGAGTTCGCTGCTGGCAAACCTAGGTAACAACCTGTCGGCGCAGCAGATCGGCTCGTTTAGCGCCGCTCAACTCAGCGGCAGTTCGATCACGGTCGGTTCCAGCAATGGCCTCCAGTTCAAACTGACGTGGGACGCCGCGGCCAATGGCGCGCCGACTGGTTATCGCAACGCTGCCGTCGCGGCGGCAGCCGGCCTGTCGGCCAACTTCACCAACAAGGCTGTCATTAACATCGACATGAGCTGGGGTGTTGTCGATGGTTATGCTATCGGCGGCGGTTCGGTCGGCGAGAACGTGTCGGCATGGACACCAGTGACCTATGCCGGGCTCTATGGCGCCCTGCAGAAGGACGCCCCCAACTCGTCATTCCAGGCAACGGCCGACGCCAACCTAAGTGCGTCGGATCCGACCGGCGGCGGCAGCTTCTATATGACTACTGCACAGGCTAAGGCGCTCGGCCTAGCAGGCGCTTCCTCCAGTACCGACGGCTACGTCGGTCTAAACAGCACCTTGGCGTACGACTGGAATCAGACGAATTCGGCCAGCAACCAGTTCGATGCGGTCGCCACGCTCCAGCACGAATTTTCGGAAGTGATGGGTCGCGTCAGTTCAGTGGGCGCGTGGCTCGGCACCAGTACGTATACGGTACTAGATATGTACCGCTACACATCTACTAACAACGCAAACCCATCGGCCGGAACCCCAGTGCGCGACCTGACACAGATGGGTGGCAATACGCAGTACCTGTCGATCGACGGCGGCAAGACCAACCTCGGCACGTTTTTTCCGTCGAATGGCGGCAACGACTACGGCGACTTCAGCAGCCTGACGGCGAAGGACCCATTCGGCTATGCTTGGAATGGAGCGGTGCAACCACTCACGGGTACTGACGTAGTCGAGATGTCAGCCATTGGGTGGAACATGAGTTCGCGAGGAATTTCTTTGGCACAAACGGCGCAACCCCAGGCGCTCGTCTGACAACCGAAGGGCAGTTAACGCGGCGTTGCTTATCTTTGCGGTGTTCACTTTGTCTGCTTTTGGCCCTTAGCCGACATCCAATTTGACGTGATCAATGTCCGCTTTCAAAAGAGGCGAGCTGGCACGCCAGTTAGACAGGGGATGTCTGCTTCTGGCCCTTAGCCGACGCTCGATCTGACGCGATTGACGTCTGCTTTCGGGAATAAAGCCGACACGGCAATTGCGCCGCGAAATGTCGGCGAATGACCCGCATCATCGGTGGCTCCTTAAGTGTGCTAGTTTGAGTCACTACGATGCCTTGGTCCTAAGCCTTCACCCCGCCGGATACCCATGTTGACGCGACTGGCGATTGTGACTGCGCCTGCGCTGTTCGTGCTTTTGTGGAGCACGGGATTTATCGGTGCCCGCTACGGCATGCCATACATCGAGCCGTTGACTTTTCTGGCCGTACGGATGGGTTTCGCCGTAGTCATCATGGTGGCAATCGCGCTCTTGGCCGGTACGCGGTGGCTAAATGCGAATGAGATCGGCCATAGTTTCGTAGCAGGCTCGCTGATACACGGACTTACCCTCGGAGGCGTGTTCACCGCGATCAGTCAGGGCGTACCTGCCGGCATTTCGGCACTAATCCTAGGGCTGCAACCGATCGTGACCTCGATAATCGCCAACCGCTTCCTGGGCGAGAAAATTATGCGGCTGCAATCGGTCGGGCTTGTGCTCGGTCTAGTGGGAGTCTTGCTTGTCCTACACGACCGCACCATCGTACTGGCGGGCTCCGTTCTTGGCTGGGTTGCAAGCTTTTTGTCGCTGATCGGCATTACAATCGGAACGCTGTACCAGAAGCGCTATTGCGGACGCATCGACTGGCGCGCTGGCAATCTCGTCCAATACATCGCTGCGGGAGGGCTGTTTACGCTTGGTGCTGTTGCATTCGAAACACGCGAAATTCATTGGACCGGCGAGTTGATTTTCGCGCTGGCCTGGCTGGTGCTGGTCTTGTCGATCGCAGCCGTTGCATTGATGTATTGGCTTATCCGCCGCTCCGCGGCGACTGGATTTGCAAGTTTGTTCTATCTGGTGCCGGTCGTGACCGCCTTCTTAGCTTACATCCTTTTCGGTGAACGGCTGGACGCTCTATCGATCCTTGGGATGGTGGTCTGTGCCGGCGGCGTGGTGCTGGTAAATCGCGGGGCGGCAAGGCCTGTCGAAGCTTGATCATTGTTTGCTGCACTTATGCCCAAAGCGAACTGTTTGGTGCGCCACACATGTCCGCTTCTGGCCCTTAGCGGACACGCCGCTCGAACTGACTGATGTCTCCTTTCCGGGGTAAAGCTGACATGGCGATTACGTCGCGAAATGTCGGCGAATGAACCAAAGCGGACATTTGGAACCGGCCACTAAACAAAAGGCCCCGGACGATGCCGGGGCCCTCAATGATTCGCCGAGGCACGCTGAGACGAAGCCGCGACGCAGGCCGGAGCTAAAAGAGATAGAACAAGGCGACAGCCATCACTAAGCCTGCCGCTATGATCAACAGTGTTAGCTTTCCTGCTACGCTGTTTGTTATGTAGTCATGATGTTGGCTAGACATTGCCATTGGACGTCTCCTTGGGCGTTTCTTGTCTTGCCCGCGGAAGCCCAACCACCAAACAGTCGCCGAATTGCCCCTAATTCAGGGTCTCAGCATCCGCAGGCTTTAAAATAATGATTAGTCGAAGGGATTAGAACCATATTGAGCTAAATCAATATGCAACACGATTGCCCGTTTTCATAACCTTAGCAGACATCACATTTGACGCGATCAATGTCTGCTTTCGGGGGTAAAGCTGACATGGCGGTTAAGCCGTGAAATGTCCGCGAACGACCCAACAGCAACATTAATCCAGTGCGCTTACCTGCGAGTGTTTTTTGGCACCGTCATGAACCGATGACCGACGGCTGGAATTTATCCTAGCGTTGGTGCGGCGGCTGAGGGTTGTGGGCCGGGTCGGTATCGTATTTGAACATTTGTGCAACGATAGGACCTCCGACCAGAGGCTTCAAATCGGTCTCCAATGCATCCGCTTTGTCCTTCTCGTAAACTTCCCCGCCCCCGACATAAAGAGCAAAGGACTTGGTGTATTTTGCTTTCTTGGCAGGGTCCTCTACGGTTTTCTTCGTCCATTCATAAAGATGATAATTTTCGATGCCATTTGCCTCGGCCTCGCTGACATAATCTGCGAAGGCATCGAACTGGCATTTGATGACGGCGTCATGCCGGTTCAATATATCTTTTAGCGGAGAAATTAACGGATCTCCTGGATCGTTTCGCGCCAGTTGCGCGAACTCTTCGTTCAGCGTCAACCGCAACTGAAACTTCAGACCACCGTTCATCGCGTTATCCAAATCACAGCGGACATTAAGTCTAATCCAGGCAACATGTCCTGCTTCTACATGCCCTCGGTAGAAATACCTAATATCTCTAAACCTTGCTCCAGGTGGTCGCCCAACATTGGATTTCCCAGCAGATAGGCGGCGGTGCGCTTGTTGTGAAGACGCGCGGCTTCCTTGCGCAGATCGTCCCAGTCGATGAGCTCGCCGTCGCCGCGACCAAGCCAGGTCAAGGCCACCAGATCAATCTGCTCGTCCTCAGTGAGCCCGTTGATGAATGCGGTCAATTCTTGGAAAGTAGGGTCGATCATTCCATCGTCGGCGACGTTGGCTCCGGAATCGGCGATGTCATATTCATGGGCCTTGACGATAAAAAAACAAACTTTTTCCGGGGAGATGGACAAGGTCGGTGCAGTGATAGACATCGGAAGGCTCCTGCCGTTGCGGAGCGGATTGGAACCATGATGTGAAAGCTATCGGTGCTCAGATTAGGCACTTTGCGCTAAATCAATTATTGGTCGAAGCGAAAAAATGCGCTGCAAAATGGCTCAATCGCAGCTGGCAAAGAAGTCTGAAAGGTCCGCTTTTGGCCCTTTGCCGACATCACATTTGACGCGATCAACGTCTGCTTTTGGGGTTAAAGCCGACATCGCATGACGCGGTGCAAATGTCCGCTAATGACCCAAAGCGGACATCGGGCAGGCACTTCCGGTGAGCCAGTTTGACCCGCTACGATGCCTGTCCCGAGGCCGGGGGCGAGGCCATGAAACGGCGTTCAAAGGCAGGCGGCAAAGCGATAAAGGCGGGACGCCGCAAGGCGACGCCGCTTAAGGGCACTCGCCTTTCAAGGGCTGGCGCTAGTCATCAGCATTCCACCTCGACTACCAAGGAAACTGAGGTCGCCCGCCTCATCCGCGAGCGCGACGAGGCGCTGGAGCAGCAGATCGCTACCGCCGAGTTGCTCAAGGTCATTAGTCGGTCCACTTTCGATCTCCAATCAGTGCTCGATACGCTGACCGCGTCGGCTGCCCGGCTTTGTGAGGCCGACGCGGGTGTCGTCATGCAGCGGGACGGAGACGTGTACAGGCTGGCGTCGAATTATGGGTATCGACGCGAAGCTGAGCAGTATGCGCTGGAGCATCCTCTGCGACTGGAACGTGGCAGTGTGACCGGGCGAGTGGCGCTTGAAGGTAGGTCGATTCATGTTTCTGACGTGCTTGCCGATCCAGAATATCAAGCGACCGGGTATCAGCAGGCGATGGGATACAGAACCATTTTGGGTATTCCGCTGCTGCGCGGGGGAACAACGATCGGTACCTTCACGCTAACCCGCAAAGAAGTGAAACCCTTCACCGACAAACAGATCGAGTTGGTCACCACATTCGCGGACCAGGCTGTCATCGCTATCGAGAACACCCGCCTACTCAATGAATTGCGCCAGCGCACCGACGATCTTACCGAGTCGCTGGAGCAGCAGACGGCGACAGCTGACGTGCTCAAAGTCATTTCAAGTTCACCCGGCAGGCTTGAACCAGTATTCCAGGCGATGTTGCAAAATGCGGTGCAGATTTGCGGAGCCACGTTTGGAATGTTGTTTCGGTTCGAGGACGATGCATGGCGTGCAGCTGCCATGTTTGGGGTGCCTCCCGCATTCGCGGAGTTTTGGGGCCGTGGACCGCAACGACCGAGCGCACGAACCGCTTTAGGGCGCATTGCTCAGGGCAGACAAACGGTTCACATCGCAGACGTTACCGAAGAGCCAGCTTACATTGAGGGCGAACCTATATTCGTCGCTGCAGTCAACCTCGGCCAGTTTCGGACAATCCTCAACGTGCCCATGCTCAAGGACAACGAACTCGTTGGCGCGATTGCGATTTATCGCAGGGAAGTGGACCCATTTACCGGCAAACAGGTTGAACTGCTGGCTAACTTCGCCGCCCAAGCCGTCATCGCCATCGAGAACACGCGTCTGCTCAACGAGTTGCGTCAGCGCACCGATGATCTCGGTGAGGCATTGGAGCAGCAGACCGCGACCTCGGAGGTGCTCAAGGTTATTTCCAGTTCCGGCGGCGAGCTGCAGCCGGTGTTCGAGGCACTGCTGGCAAACGCGACACGACTGTGCGCCGCCAAGTTCGGTAATCTTTACCTCTACGAAGACGACGCATTCCACACCACGGCCATGCATAACGTGCCGCCGGCCTTTGCCGAAGCGCGCCGGCGCGAGCCCCTTGTTCGACCACCTAAGGGCAGCGCGCTTCGGCGCATGGCCGAGAGCAAGCGGGCAGTCCACATTCCCGACGTAACCCTTGACCCGGGTTATATCGACCGCCAACCGCTGTTTGTAACTGCGGTCGAGCTCGGCGGCTTCCACGCCATGCTTTCGGTGCCGATGCTCAAAGATGGCAAATTGATTGGCGCGATCAATATCTACCGTGAGGAAGTCGGTCCATTCACCGACAAGCAGATCGAGCTAGTGCAGAACTTTGCCGCGCAGGCCGTCATTGCCATAGAGAACGCGCGGCTGCTCAACGAGCTACGGGAGTCGCTCCAGCAGCAAACCGCTACCGCCGATGTGCTCAAGGTCATCAGCCGCTCAACCTTTGATTTGCAGGCAGTGCTCGATACGCTCGTGGAATCGGCGACGCGGCTTTGTGGGGCACATGACTCAGTTGTTCTTTTACGTGACGGTGAACGGCTTAGGGTTCGCTCTCATTACGGCCCTATTCCGGTGGATTTCGTCGAATGGCCAATCGGGCGTGGTTGGGTCACAGGACGCGCCTTTATCGAACGTGAGCTAATCCACGTGCATGATCTGCAGGCCGCCCTAAGCGAGTATCCAGATGGCGGCGCAATGGCGATCCGGCTAGGCCACCGGACCATTCTTGCTGCCCCGTTAATGAGGGAGGGCGAGGCGATCGGTGCCCTGATGGTACGTCGCACCGAGGTAAGACCGTTTACTGACAAGCAGATTGAATTAGTCAAGAATTTTGCCGCGCAAGCCGTCATCGCCATCGAGAACACGCGGCTGCTCAATGAATTGCGCGAATCCCTGCAGCAGCAGACTGCAACCGCGGACGTACTAAAGATCATCAGCCGTTCGGCATTCGATCTCAAGACTGTGCTTGACACGCTGCTGCGCTCGGCAGCGAGACTTTGTGAGGCTGATCAGGGGACAATCACGCAGCGTGTTGGCGATAAGTTTTATCGCTCGGTTGCCTTCGGCTATCCGAAGGAGTTCATGGACTTCGTCAAGGACTTGCCAGTCGAAATGAGCCGCGACACTGGGACCGGCCGTGCGCTACTCGATAGCAAGGTCGTACATATTCCCGACGTCGAGGCTGATCCGGAGTATAAATGGGCAGACGCGCAGCGGCTCGGCGGCTACCGCGCGATGCTTGGGGTTCCGATGCTGCGCGAGGGAGAAGCAATCGGCGTTCTGACACTGACGCGGAAGACGTCGAACCCTTTCACAAAGAAGCAGATTGAGCTGGTGACGACCTTTGCCGACCAAGCCGCGATTGCCATTGAAAATGTCCGTCTTTTCGAGAATGTTGAAGCTCGTACGCGCGAGTTGTCGCAGTCACTAGACAACCTGCGCATCGCACAAGACCGCTTGGTGCAGACCGAAAAATTGGCCTCGCTAGGGCAGCTCACAGCAGGCATCGCGCACGAGATCAAAAATCCGCTCAATTTCGTCAACAATTTCTCTGGCGTCTCAACCGAA
>Ga0187779_10002648_pt1 | contig 10936 bp, 11 predicted proteins | sample 1015_Q2_SP10_10__FD_132435 | JGI IMG/M metagenome (GOLD analysis project Ga0187779, IMG submission 132435) | Tropical peat soil microbial communities from peatlands in Department of Meta, Colombia - 1015_Q2_SP10_10_MG | ecosystem: Environmental > Terrestrial > Soil > Wetlands > Peat | place...
AAGAGTTGCCCGACGCCGTCGGCAAGATGAAGCAGTTCGCTTCCTGGTTCACCCACGGCGTGCCTGGCGGAGCCACGCTGCGCAAGGCGATCTACGAATCCAAGAGCGCACCCGAGATACTGACCCGCGTCGAGGATTTCTTCGAGTCTAGGGTCGCCGCCATTCCGCACTGACCGCTTCCGAACAGTGCATCCCAGAAGCGAACCCAACGCTGCCAAGCGGCAACCTTTTCGACCAAACAAATCGTTTGTAATCATCATATTAGAAACATATTTAGATGGCGCGTGGATTGCCTCCCAACGCTTCGAACGTCTAACGGCAGAGCAAAGGCCCATGACCACACTGCTACAGGATCTTCGCTATGGACTGCGCTTATTCCGACAGACGCCGGGCGTCACGCTCATAGCCGTACTTTCGCTTGCCATTGGCATCGGCGCCAACACCGCGATTTTTTCCGTCGTGAATGCGGTCGTGTTGAATCCGCTTCCCTACCACGATTCCGATCAGCTGGTCTCGCTTTTCCAGGACCGGCCGAACTTCCATCGGGCTTCTATTTCCTTTCCGAACTTTCAGGACTGGCAGCGCATGAATCGCAGCTTCACCGCTCTTGCCGCCTACCGCAACACCGGATACAACCTGCTCGGACGGGGTGAGCCGGAACGCGTACATGGCGAAATGATCTCAGCCGGTTTTTTCGAAATTCTCGGCGTAAATCCTCTGATGGGACGTACTTTCACTGCTGACGAGGATCAACTTGGCGCAAATCCCACGGCCATGATCTCCGAGCGTCTATGGCGCCGGAAGTTCGGCGCTGACCCCAACGTCCTTGGGCAACGGGTCATACTCGACGACGTCGGCCGCACGATCATCGGCGTCATTCCCGACAGTTTCCATCTCAAGATCCAGAATTTCCAGAATTACCTGCTCAACGATGTCTATACACCGATCGCAGAATTCAACGATCCAAGATTCCGCGATCGTGCATCCGGATGGGGAACCAACGCCATCGGCCGTATCAAACCCGGTGTTACCTTGCAGCAGGCTCATACCGATATGGATCGCATCTCCCGCGAACTCGCGGCGGCCTACCCGGATGTGAACAGCAAGACGGGCATCACCATGATCGCGTTACGGGAAGAGATGGTGGGCCAGGTGCGTGGAGTGCTTTTTGTCCTGCTCGGCGCGGTGGCCTTCGTTCTGCTCATTGCTTGCGTCAACGTCGCGAATCTGCTCCTGGCCCGCTCGAACTCGCGCCAGCGGGAATTCGCCGTCCGGGTTGCCTTGGGCGCCTCGCCCGGCCGGATCACTCGCCAACTGCTCACCGAATGCACCTTGCTGGCTCTTGCCGGTGGTGCGCTCGGCTTGCTGGTGGCCAGCTGGGGAACTCGCGCCGCGCTGGCGCTCGTTCCCCAAAGCCTGCCGCGATCGGAAGAAATCGGTCTGGACGCGCACGTGTTGCTTTTCACGCTCGCGATCTCAATGGCTGCCGGCATCATCTTTGGCCTGGTGCCTGCATGGAAGACTTCTGCTTCCAGCGTGGAAGCCGCGCTCAAGGAGAGCGGACGCTCTGTGGCCAGCAGCCATTCGCGCGCGCAAGGAGTCTTCGTCGTCGTAGAAACTGCTCTGGCCCTCGTGTTGCTCGTGGGGGCCGGGCTGATGCTGCGTACGCTCTTTCATCTCTGGGCCAGCGATCCTGGATTTGACCCTCACAACACGATCACTTTCAGCACCGCCGGCCACCAGGAGCTCCAAAATCTATCAGCACCGGCGATTCGCGCGTACTACCGTCAAATGCGCGACCAAATCGCTTCAACGCCAGGAGTGGAGGGCGTTTCTTTTCAGGGCGGCTCCACACCCATGCAAGGCGATGACGAAAACTGGTTCTGGATCGTCGGAACACCGAAACCTGCCCATACCTCTGATATGCCTTGGGCATTGATGTATTGGGTTGAGCCCGACTACCTCAAGGTCATGCGGATCCCGCTCAAGCGAGGCCGTTTTTTCAATACTCAAGACCTCGAACACAGCCAGGCGGTGGTTGTGATCGACGAAAGCTTTGCAGCGAAATACTTTTCGGATCGCGATCCGATCGGACAATACGTAGACTTTGACCCTGGCACAACGGGTCCCGACAAACAGCCTCCCGCGCAAATCATTGGCATTGCGGGTCACGTCAACCAGTGGGGCCTCGATCGTGACGGGCCCGAAGCCTTGCACACTCAAGCCTATTTTCCGGTATGGCAAGTTGATGACAAATCGGTCGTTGCCACCGCCCGTTTCAACACCGTGTATTTGCGTACGCGCCGGCCAGGCATACCCAGTCTGCAGACTCTGCGGGAACGGCTGCTGGCATTTGACAGCGGGCTGGTCGTCTACGACAGCTACACCATGGAACGGGTTGTGTCGGATTCGATCGCTGCCAAGCGCTTCATCATGACGCTGCTCGGCATCTTTGCTGGAATCGCACTTCTCCTGGCAGCCGTGGGCATCTACGGGGTGTTGTCGTATCTCGTCGGCCAGCGCACGCGAGAAATCGGAGTGCGCATGGCCTTGGGCGCGCAACGCCTCGATGTCCTCCGCATGGTCCTCGCCGACGGCGCGCGCATGACGCTGGTGGGAATTTGCCTGGGGATGGTCGCAGCTCTCGCCCTGACTCGCTTGATGGCCAGCATGCTCTTCGGCGTCAAGCCGACCGATCCCCTCACTTTCTCAGCGGTTGCCCTGCTGTTATGCGCGGTCGCATTGCTGGCCTGTTTTGTGCCGGCACACCGGGCGACTCGAGTCGACCCCATGGTTGCTCTGCGCTACGAATAGATCGCGTAAGGAAATGTCATCAGCCGCGGCGAGAGAATTGAAGCCCACGGCGCAAGCGGTGGGCCGTCTCTACCTTCTGCGAAACACCTCGAACACCAGATTGAAAAGCTGCACAAACGTGATCCCGATCGCGACGTAGATCGCGATCTCCAGCCTCCGGCCTGCATCTTTCGTAGACCGTAACTGATCTGCAATCTCGGTGCTGGTGTGATAGAGCGTGTCCGCCAGTTGCTCGAAGTGCTCGGTTGAGGCCTTCAGACGCTCCAGTACGCGCGAGGTCGCGGAAAGCGCGGCCGCCATCTGTTCCCCGTTACGAATGTCGAGCTCGGTTTTGCAGGCGGTCCACCAGGCGCTCCCCGGCGGATTGTCGTACATGCGTTGGCGGATCTCTTCGTAAGATCGGCGTCGCAGCAGCTGCACCAGGGACTGTACTGGGTCGGTGTCTTTGGGATCCTCCGTGAGCGTCGGCATAACCCGAAGTCTAGCAACCACAAGCCAGGTTACTCACATACCGGAAGTCCAATGCTATGTTGGGCTTTCAGCCATGCGCCGCCAGGGAAGTAACCTGTTACTCCGGCACGAAAGCACAGGCAATCTGCCGTATAACGGCGCCATTCCGATCGCCTCGCAAATCCGACTCCGGCCCTCTACAATCGGCGTGGCATGGATCCCTCCCGCATCGCCGAGTTGCTCGAACCGTTTCTTGAAAACGCACCAACGGTACGGAACTTGTCATTCCGAGGGGGCTATAGCCCCGAGGAATCTGCATTTCTATCCGAATCCCAGCTTAAACAAATATCGACATATCTCGATCTGCTGCTCCGCTGGAATGCCCGAGTTAATCTGACCGCGGTCCGCAAGCCGGAAGAGATCGTCACCCGTCACTTCGGGGAATCTCTATTCGTGGCACGATGCCTCTTTCCTACCAGATCCACGTGGGGACAGCCGCCCTCGGCTGTCCCGGAGCTACACGACCTTCTCGACCTCGGCTCCGGCGCCGGCTTTCCCGGTCTCCCCATCAAAATCTGGGCTCCCTCCGTTCACGTCACTCTGATCGAGTCGAACCAGAAGAAGGCCACTTTCTTGCGCGAGGTGGTCCGCACGCTGGGATTGACCGACCTCGATGTGTTTCCGGAGCGCGCAGAGACATTTCCAATCCAGGCGCAAGTTGTGACTCTTCGTGCGATCGAGCACTTCGAAACTATTCTTCCCACGGCGCTGCGTCTCGTCGAAGCCGGCGGAAGGATCGCCCTGCTTATCGGCGAGGGCCAGGTCGCGGTTGCGCGAAAACACGCCATCGATGTGACTTGGAACGATCCAATCCCTATTCCGCTGTCCTTGAGCCGGGTTCTGCTGATCGGTAGATTGAATGGCAGGAATCAAACTGAGCACGAGCCGATTCCGTAAACAGGTGGGACAAACCTTACAATAGGTAGAGTCGCGATGGCCAGGAGAGAGGAAAAGAACTACAAAGTGGAGCAAAGTACAAATTCAGACCTCGACTTGCTCGATACCCAGCCTGCCGCGGCGAATGTTCCATGTGGAACACTTCGCCTCCTATCCCATACATGTTCCACGTGGAACACTTCTTCTTGTGGAAAGGTGGGCGGCTACAATCGCAATCTGCTTGCTTTCTAGAGGAATGCGCTTGTGAATGGGCTGCACCGAAATCCGTCATTGCATTTCGACTGCGATTCGAACTATTCTGCAATTGCCTCTCGCGAATCTCCGAAAACTGAATGGGACGCGTTCTCGCGGTAGCCAACCAGAAAGGTGGCGTAGGCAAGACCACAACTGCCATCAATTTGGCGTCGTCCATTGCAGCGGCCGAAGTAAATACACTGCTCATCGATTGCGATCCTCAGTCGAATGCCACCAGCGGCCTCGGCTTGGCCAAAGACCCCGAACGTACCAGCACCTATCACCTCCTTATGGGGGCTGCCAAGGCGGAAGAAGCGGTGCAGAAGACCGAACTCGAGCAGCTCTGGCTCATCCCCTCGCACAAAAACCTAATCGGAGCCAATCTTGAGCTGGTAGAAGCCGAGGGCCGAGAGTTCCGGTTGCGCCAGGCGCTTGCCCCTTTGCGCGAGCGCTTCGACTACATCGTCATTGACTGTCCGCCGGCGCTCGACCTCCTTACCCTCAACGCCTTGGTTGCGGCCGACGCTGTCCTGATCCCGATGCAGGCGGAGTACTTTGCCCTGGAAGGAATTTCCGAACTGCTGGATACGATCGAGCGGATCCGCTCCGGCTTGAACGCGGATCTGGCGATTGAGGGCGTCGTGCTGACGATGTTCGACGATCGGACAAACCTGGCTCAACAGGTCACTGCAGAGCTGAGCCGCTATTTCGGCGACAAGCTCTGCCGGACCACGATTCCGCGCAATGTTCGCTTGGCGGAGGCGCCCAGCCACGGAAAACCGGCCTTGCTTTACGATCTCCGCTCTCGTGGTGCGGAAAGCTACATCCAGCTGGCCAAGGAGATCCTCGGCCATCACATGACCGTACAGGAGATTCCGGCGGCAAAACAGCAAGAGGAGAGACAAGTGGTCAACGCACCCCGCTGGAAACGGTGGATGACCGAGCGCAATAAATTGATCGCCATCAATATCCAAGATCGATGAGCGTCGGATGTCGTTTCAGGAAACAAAGCGGATCCCTCGACGCTGGGAATGATTCGCAAGCGAACCATTCCCCACTCGCTTGGGATGACGAGAGTTGTAGACAGAAGGAGCCTGAGGCGCGGAGGTGATGAACCGAAATGACGACAATAGCAGAGAAAACGATCGATAAGAGGCGGGCGTTGGGCCGAGGGCTGGATTCACTGTTGCCAACCGGGCCGCGCGTGGTGGCGGGAACCGCAATGGCTGCGGTGGCGCCGACGATCGCGGCAATCGAAGCGGTTGTGCCTGAATTGCAGGCTCAGGCCGAGCGGCGTCAAGTGGGCGACGTCGTGGCCCACATCCCGCTCGATCAGATCGACGTGAACCCTTATCAAACCAGGCAGATATTCGACCAAGCCGCGCTGCAGGAGCTGGCCGATTCCATCCGGGCAAACGGTGTGGTGCAGCCGGTCGTGGTGCGGCCGAAGTCCGATGGCCGTTTTGTGCTGATTCTGGGCGAGCGGCGCTGCAGAGCGTCGAAGCTGGCTGGCAAAACCACCGTCGCTGCGATTGTGCGAACCGTATCGGATGAGCAAGCCGCCGAAATGACCATCGTCGAGAACCTGCAGCGCCAGGACCTGAACTGCCTGGAGCAAGCCAACGCCTTTGCCCGGCTGAGCCGCGAGTTTGGCTTGACGCAGGAGCAAATCGGGCAGCGCACCGGTTGCTCGCGCGAATCGGTAGCGAACTATATGCGGCTGCTCAAGCTTCCACCGGAAGTGCAGGAATATCTCGCAGATGGACAGCTAGGGTTCAGCGAGGCGCGCGTGCTGCTGCAGGTGAGCGATCCCGAGCGCATTCCGGGCATCGCGAAGCAAGCGATTGACGCAGGCATGTCGGTGGCCCAGCTGACCATGGTTGTGGAGCACTTCAACCGTCCCCCCGAAGCGCAACCCGAAGCTCCCCCGCGTGTGGTAGATCCGAATGTGCGCGCCGCGCAGACGGAGCTCGAGCGTCTTCTCGGATGCCGGGTGCGAATCTCCGATCGCAAAGGCAAAGGGCGAATCGTGATCGAATATTCGAGCCTGGATGATTTCGACCGCGTGCTGGCCATGCTCAAGGGGGACAACTAGTCACTGATCAACCGTCGTGGGCCGCCGTCGTTGGCGAACCAGGGAATTGAAGAATCAAGATCGATAACAGGTGGGGAAACCACAGCGTTTTTCAGACAGAAATAACACAACAATTTGCGGCAACTTAGATTCAAGAGCACAAAGTGGTCCGCCAACCGGGTCCAGCATGGCAAAACCTACTCCTGGCTCCTTACGTATTCCACTCCGTATTCGGTTATTGCGCTGCTAATGTGGCGGGTTCGCACAATGAGACCAGCAACGAAGATGTTCGCAGCTCCAGGCGTGTAGGGAACAGCGATCTGAACCCAGCTATCCTCCTTGTAGGTTCTGTGGCTGTGAAAACAAATGCCTCCACGTGAAACGTTCACGACTTCCACAATATCTGCGTTCGGGCCGGGCTGGCCCACGCAGGCCACCGTGCGCATGCTGATGCGCGCGTATTTTCGCTTCTCGGGTTTCTGTCCCGGAGCCTGTTGCCTTCCAGACTCAGCTGCCTCCGGTACGGCTTCCCACAAGGTGTCGGCTGCGCATGTCGGGCACTTGCGGGTGAGATGATGTGTGATCTGGAAGACAGAAAGTTCCACTTCGTTCAGCGCCACCTCTGCCGCATTCTCGCATTCCGCGCACATGAGGAGCGTGCGGCCGGCGCCTTCCTCCAGATCCTTCTGCCGGGGAAACCGAATGCCCCAGAAACTCTCACCAGCGTCGAGCACTTCGATGCCGTAGAGATTGCCGTCCGGGCGTACGCCGGTCTGTCCTACTATCCGACCGACCGCCTCTGCGCTGCAGGAGGTGCGTACCAGGTACAGTTTGTGCCCGGGGACTAAAACGCGCTTGGTTAGGACACAGCAGCCGCTGCGACTGACGTTCACCGTCTGCGCGATATCGCAGAACTGCTCACCCGCAAGATCGGTGCCTGAAATCTGCACACCCAGCGAAATCGAAACCCGGTCTCCCTTGCGGGTTGTAGAGGCCGGAGCTTCTTTGAGATCCATGACAGCCATATCGCAACGGTAGTGGACAGGGCACCGGCTTCTTGGTGATGACCGTCACGTACGGTCATTACCGTGGTACCAATCTGGGAGATTACGTGGACACGGCCGTCTGTGCGGAGTTGTTGGCTCTCAAGACTCGATTTGTTCTCTGGAGCAGTGCAGTCTGGCTGCGGCGGATGGCAGGACGGTCAGCCAACTCAAAGCCCGCCTGGCATGCCGCCTGCAGCTCCTTCTCGAATTCCGCAGCGTCGACGTGGCCGGTTGGCTCGGCGATCAGAATCGCGGCGTCTGGCTTTGAAGCGGCTGCGATCTCAGCGAAAAATCGTGCCGCATCCGGCAATTCATGAACCACCGCGAAAGCAAGTGTAAAGTCGACTGAACCCTTGAGATCACTTATTCCCAGGGAATCGGTTTGCGCTAAACGGCCCTCGATGCGCTCAAGCATCCCCGCCTTGGCTGCACGGCGTTTCAGCCGATTGATCATCTTTGGCTGCACGTCGACGGCTATGACCCGGCCGGAGGGCCCGACCTTGCGCGCCAATTCAATGGTGAAGAAGCCCATGCCCGGACCAGGTTCGAGGACGGTCATGCCTTCGCGGACATACGGAGCGAGAATCTGGCTCGGGTCTTGTCCCCGGCGCCGCAGCGGGTTAAGCAGAAAATATCCGAGCCACCAGGGACAGACACGATGCGACATCGTGACTTCAATTGTGGCATCTTTGTAGGCACGAATCAAAAGAGCTAACCGTGGGACAAAGCAAGAATTTCGCCGCGGCTCATCGCAGCATATGTGTCCCGTCGATGGGCAAAGTGGAAAACCATGCTTGATATCGCACTGATGCAGTCTGTAGCGACGCAACTCATGGAGGCCGGCCAGGTTGTGGTCGCAGGGAAGAGCTGGCCAGTGAAGCGTACCAGTTCACAACGGCTAAGAACGGTGAAGTTCGAGATGAACGGGCAGGAATATCAGGCGATCGAACAAAATCCGGACAAGCCCAGCCGCTGGGGCCAGCTGGCGCGCGAAGGCCACCGGGTAGTGCAATTCCGGGATCTTCTCTCGGGAAAGTACGTCGCCGTTGCGGTGGATGGGACGGTGAGACCTTACTAGCCCCAATTCACTTTTCGGTGAACTCCGCGAATGCTCCCGTCTTCCCGTAGTACAAGCGGATACTGCACTGCTTAGGAGCAATATGAGCGAAAGACACATGCAACTGCTTCGGCGGTGAATCGACTTCGCCCAGCTCCATGGGACTGCGTGCTACGTCCTGCTTCTCGTCGTACGGAGCACTTGGGGTCACGTTCTTGTTCACAATCAAAGTCCAATCTTTCTTGTTGACGATGACATACGCGCTGTACGCACCCGGGGCAATCGGCACATTGTTAAAAGTAAGTGCGGCGCCGGTGAACAGTGTGATGGGAGCACCGCCCGGCAGCCACACCTTCCCGTTGCGCGGTTCATCTTTCGGGGTAGCGATCGTGGTCTTATAGCGAACGCTGATCTCCTGGCCATCGTCGAAATCACAATAGGCCGTAGCGGAATTGGGATCGGTCTCTTCTTGCTGCGCGAAGGCCGCGCACGATATCGCGAGTTGTGTGAACAGCAGACAGCTGACAAGCGCGCGCATGGGAATTCCTCCCGGTAGCGAGTTAGCCAGCAGACAGCAGCAAACTCCGAAATTCATTGTACGTCGGGACTTGGCCGGATGCGAGAGGGATGAGCGCGAAAGCTAAAGCCCCGGTCGGGCTTGGTCTTCGGTGATGTTCTCTAGCCTTCCCCCGGTTGCTACCGTGATGGAGCAGCAAGAAAGGCTGCTCGGCTCACATGGCGAACGCAAACAAATCAACCGTGAAGTTGAAAATTCTCTACAGCGAGGGGAATGCGGAAACGTTGGCCGCGCAGGCCGTTTCTCTCCAGCAAGCCGGACATCAGGTGGAGACAGCGCTCGGCCGCAAGGCTGCAGAAGAGGCCCTGCGTAAGGGAGGGTTTGATCTCATGGTGCTCGGCCCGACCCTGACCAGAAACGATCGCCACCATCTTCCTTACATGGTGAAGAAGACGAATCAGGGAATCCGCGTGTTAGTCATGCACACCGACGGCGAGCGCCATCCCTATGTGGATGGGAATATCGATACCGGAAGGAGTATCGAAGACTGCATCGCGAAGATTGCCAGTATGTGGGCAGCGGCGGAAAGCGCGGGAATGAGCAAAGCAGCCGCGGCGGGAAGATAGCCAGTTCTGAGTCATCAGCCGGGCGGCGCCTGCCGCCCTTTTCCTTTGCCGGGTAATCGACCTGGATACGAATCAAGATCATAAATTGTGGAACGAAACCAGCCGGAGAGAGCCATTTTTCGGCCATAGCCACACTTGCACGCCCAGAACGACAACCGCAGTGGTAGACCTCTCTGGATCGAGTTTCAGTAGAATGATTACGAGTCCCTTCGGCGACAACAGCGATGCAAACTGCGGATGGCGGCAATAACGAGAAGATCTACGTCACACTTACCGGCTTGCCTCTTATCTTTCATCTGGAGTGGCCGTTTCACCGCTCGACATCAGGTGCCGATTTCTTCGTGCTCCACGGTGATATCCGTGTGGGCAACTCTGACGGGCTGCACGCTCCCGTTGCGGTGAATCTCTCGGCTACGATTCGCGAGGTGATGCCGTCACTCGAGCCGAAAGATGCCGAAGGCCCGGTGATCAACACGCTGCGCAAGGAAGTGGATCGCCGGCAGCTTGAGTTCTTGAAATCAGGCAAGCTGGTGCCGGTGCACTTTTCCAGCCGCCACTACGACTTCAGGCGCAACCGCTGGGTTTTCGGCAAAGCCAGTGATGAGGAAATGTCGCGGCTGATCGCGCGCAAGGTGTACTGGCAGACCCGGCTTGTGAGCGGCGAAGTGTGGCTGGGCGATCCGGCTGATGCCTTGTACGTGGAGACTTCTACGGTACACTTGCTCGAATTGGCTCGGAAGTTTGAGAAGCAGGGACTGCTCAAGCTGAAAGGTGAATTTGCGATTGCCGATGCAAGCTTAATGAATCAGGCGGAAAGCTTCGAATCCGAGATGCGGTCCGCCCTGGAAGAACTGGAAAAGAAGCACGCATTTGAGAGAGGGTAAGCACGCTGCGGGACTTTCTTCTCCTTGCCGGCAGTGCGCTTCTCCGGTAAGGTAGGGTCCCTGGGCGGCGAGGCCCGCTGCAACCTGGCTCCTGAATGAACTATATTTCGCGCTTCCTTCGACCTGTAACGAGAATTCAACTGGGTCCGCTGGAGCAGCAGCTCCTGCGGGCCTTGTGGAGGCGCCGGAGCGCAACTGTACGGGAATTGCTCGAGCACGGCGACAGCAACCTCGCCTACACCACCGTGATGACCACCCTGGATCGGTTGTACAAGAA
>Ga0187779_10002649_pt1 | contig 10935 bp, 5 predicted proteins | sample 1015_Q2_SP10_10__FD_132435 | JGI IMG/M metagenome (GOLD analysis project Ga0187779, IMG submission 132435) | Tropical peat soil microbial communities from peatlands in Department of Meta, Colombia - 1015_Q2_SP10_10_MG | ecosystem: Environmental > Terrestrial > Soil > Wetlands > Peat | place...
AGCTCATTGGTTCCCCGCTTGGTGACGACGTTGATCGTCGTGCCGGGCGTCTGCAGGTCCAGAAGCGAACCTCCCGTCGCGATCTCGACCTGGTCGAACGTGCCGAAGTCGAAGTAGAGATTCGTGCCGCCGTTCTGCCTTCCCTGGCCACCGTTGAATTGGCCATAGGAGTTGTCGGTCGTCGTGGCGCCATCGACGAGGAAAGTGACGTTTCCGGTGCCCTTGGTCGCAAAGCTCGGGCCGCCGACGTCGGCGCTGTTGACGCCGGCCACGTTGACTGTGTCGAGCTGGATGCCCGGCACCTGCTGCATCAGGGCGTAGATGTCGCGGGAGGTCGGAATGTCCGTCAATTCCTCCCGCGAGAACGTGACGCCCGTCTGGACCTTGCGCGGGTCGATCAGCGGCGTCGAGCTCGTGACGGTGACCGTCTCCTGAACCGCCGCGAGCTTCATCTGACACTCGAACTCGGTGTTCTTGCCGAGCGTGACCACCACGTTTTCCTGCTCGAGCGTGGCGAAGCCCGCCATCGTGACCGTGACCTTGTAACGCCCTGGCGGAACCCGGAGGAAACGGAAGTAGCCGTTGGTGTCCGAGTGCGTCGTTTGCGGAGCGAGATTGCCGGTGAGCTCGGCCGTCGCGCCCGGGATCGCGCCGCCCTTCTCGTCGACGGCGTGCCCGTAGACGTTGCCGGTGTTCTCCTGCGCCGATGCGTAGAGGCCGAGGCCGGCGAGCGCGACGAACCACACCAGCACTCGAGCCAGGCTTGACCTCCACATGATGAACCTCCTAGAGAAATAAAGTTATGGAATCGGAGCTGTTCCGAACGGACGGACCTCCTCGCTGTCTGCTGAACTGCTGCGTATCGTAACTCCGGCGCCGAGCGGCAGTGCAAGGAAATGAGGGCCCGTCAAGATCGGCTCTTCGTCCAGTTTTCTGGAGGCGTGTCAGGGCGCCGCTGACCTCTGACATATGATCCGAGGAGCGTCAGGGCTTCGAGAAATGAAACTTGCTCCGACGTCGCCGGACGAGGCCGCCAGACTCGCAGCGCTCGCGCGGTACGAGATTCTGGATTCGCCGAACGAGCGGGAGTTCGACGACCTGACGCTCCTGGCCGCGCGCGTGTGCGACGCGCCGATCGCGCGAATCTCATTCGTCGACAGCGATCGCGAGTGGTACAAGTCGCGCATCGGCGTCGACGAGACCGAGGGCCCGCGCGCAAGTTCGTTCTGCGGCCACGCGGTCCTGGGTCGGGACGTCCTCGTCGTGCCGGACGCCACCGCCGATGGCCGTTTCGCCTCCAGCCCGCTGGTCACGGGCGAGCCCCGCATCCGCTTCTACGCCGGCGCGCCCCTGTTGACCTCGGACGGACAGGCCCTGGGAACGATTTGTGTGATGGACCGCAAGCCCCGGCGGCTCGAGGGCGATCAGCTCGAGGCCTTGAAGGCGCTCTCCCGCCAGGTGGTGCAGCAACTCGAGCTCCGTCGACGCCTCCGCGCTGACGGCGAAGAGGGCCGGGAGGCGTTGCGAGAGAAGGAGGCGAGCCTGACGTTCGTCGCCTCTCAGATGCCTGCCGTCCTCTGGTCCACGGATCGCGACCTGACGATCACCTCCTCGATGGGGAAGGCCCTCGGCGAGATGAACCAGCGCCCGGGGCAGTTCGTCGGCATTCCTCTGACCGAGTACTTCCAGACGCGCGACCCGGAGTTTCTTCCCTTCGTGGCGCACCGGCGGGCGCTGCTCGGAGAATCGGTGAGCTTCGAGGTGGACTGGCTCGGGCGGTCCTTCGCCTCGCACGTCGAGCCGCTGCGCAACGCCGACGGCACGATCAAGGGCGTCATCGGCGTGGCCCTCGACATCACGCGACAGAAGCGGGCCGAGCAGGAGCTCAAGAAGTCGGTTTCGCTTCTTCAGGCGACGCTCGACGCGACGGCCGACGGCATCCTGGTGATCGGCGAGGAGGGCGACGTCGTCTCCGTCAACCGGCGCTTTCACGAGATGTGGCAGGTTCCCGACGAGGTCGCCGGCGCCCTGGACCCGAACCGATTGCTGGCGCACGTCGCCGAACAGCTCAAGGACCAGACGGGTTTCCTCAAGAAGGTGATGGGCGTGACGCCCACCCGCGACGACGAGCGGCCGGCCTTGCTCGAACTGCGCGACGGCCGGGTCTTCGAGCGAACCTCGCGGCCGCAGAGGGTCGGGGAGACGATGCTCGGGCGCGTCTGGAGCTTCCGCGACGTGACCTCGCACAGCGAGGTCGAGAAGGAGCTCGAGGAGTCCCTGGCGCTGCTCAAGGCGACGCTCGACTCGACGGCCGACGGCGTTCTGGTCGTGGATCTGAATGGCAAGGTCGTCAGCTCCAACCGCCGCTTCGTCGAGATGTGGCGGATTCCAGATGCCCTGATTCAGTCGCGCGACGACAATCAGCTGATCGCGTTCGTGCTCGACCAGTTGAAGGATCCGGACCGCTTCCTGAAGAAGGTGAAGGAGCTCTACAGCCAGCCCGAGTCGCAGAGCTACGATTGGCTCGAGTTCAAGGACCTTCGCGTCTTCGAGCGCTATTCGGCGCCGCATCGCGTGGGCGGCAAGACGGTCGGGCGCGTCTGGAGCTTTCGGGACGTATCGGACCGCTCGAGGATGGAGGAGATCCTGCGGCGATACACCCGGACCTTCGAGCACCTCTTCGATGGCGTGATCGTGATGGATTTGACCGGCAAGGTCATCGACTGCAATCCGGGCGCGGAAAAAATGTTCGGCTACAAGAAGGAGGAGCTGCTCGGGCGCGTCCCTCCGATACGAGACGGCGGCGACGCGTCGAAAAGCCCGACCCGGATGCTGTCGGAGATGCGCCAGCGGGGCCGCTGGTCCGGCGAGGTGGACTTCAAGCGCAAGGACGGCACGGAAGGCGTCTGCGAAGCGGTCGTCGTGCCGCTGTGGGACGACTACGGGCGGACCGTGGCGGCCCTCCAGATCACGCGCGACATCACGGAGCTGCGGCGCTACCGGGAGGCGGGGGCGGCGGCGAAGCGCTAAGCGGTCAGGCTGTCAGCGCGAGCCTGCGCCGGCCCTGGCGCGGCGTTCGACGAGGGGTCTGACCCCCGCATCTGGCGGCTTGGGGTTCGGTACGAGATTGGGGTCTGACTCCCGGAAACGCGGGCTAGCCAGATTGCCACCGGGAGCGGGCTTCGAGAAGGGCTTTCTGCTTGCGTAGGACCTCTTCGCGGAGGGCGCCGAGCTCGGGTGTCTTTCGGATCGAGTCGAAGAGCCGGTCGTTGTCGATCGCCGGAAAGAAAAGGTAGTTTCGATCGAGCGCCGCCCGGAGCAGCCGCAGGGCCCCGTCGCGGTATCCGGCGTAGGCGAGAAGCCCCGCGCCGAAATATTTCGGTTCCGGGTCGCGCGAGGCGCCGAAGCCTGCCTCGACGGATGCCGCCGCCCGATCCCGTTCCGGCGAGGCGCCGAGGCGAAGCATCGAGCCTACGTGGCCGCCCCCGAACGATTCCGGCCGGAGCGCATTCGAGGCCTCGAGCTTGCCCTCGCGAAGGAGAATGTCGGCCTCCGAGTTGCGGTACCACTCGGACCCGGCGTCCAGACGCGCGAAGTCCCGCGCGCGGCTGTAGCGCCCGAGTTGCACGAACGTGACGTAGCCGGACCGAAAGCCCGGGTCGTGCGGGTCGGCGGCGAGAGCAATCTCGGACTCCTTTGCAGACTCCTCGAGCAGCCCGGCATACCGGAGCACATAGGCGAGCGTGAAGTGCGCGTCGCCGCTCTCGGGCCGCCGGCGGACGACTTCCGTGGACTTTGCCAGAGCGGCCTCGAGCTCTCCTCCCTCCACCTGGAGAATGACGAGGTTGTCGATGGCCGAGACCAGATTCGAATCGAGCGACAGCGCGCGCTCGTACGCGCCTCGCGCGCGATCGAATTCGGACTGGTCCGCTCCGCCGTAGCTGACGGCGTAGTAGTGGCGCTTGCCGATCGCGTCCCACGCGGGGGCGAAGGACGGGTCGAGGCCTACCGATTTCTCCAGCATCGCCAGGGCCTGCTTGTTTGGCTCCGTGTCGCTCGTCATGGCCGTGCTGCGCAGGTACAGGTCGTAGGCCTCGGCGTTCTTGGGCCGGGTCGCGCTGCTCTCGTCCGAAGTCGGGGCTCCCAGGAGGGGGAATAGCCCATGCCGGAGCCGCCCGGAGATCTGCTCCCGCATCCCGATCAAGTCGGACGCCGCCACGGTCGAGGTGTCGCGCCAGATCAGCCGATTGCCGGCGGTGTCGATGACCTCGAGTGTCACCTGAAGCTTGTCTGCCTCCTTGAGAAAGTGGCCCATCAGGATGTCGGCGACCTGAAGCTCTTTTCCGGCGGCCTGGGGATCGACGTCGGCCTTGGCGTATTTGCGCGTCGACGCGAATGGCCGGATGGCGAGCGAAGGCACCGACGAAAGCGTCGTCGCGATCTCGTCGGGAAGCGCGAGCTTCAGGTAGTCGATCGTGGTGTCGGCGCCGAGATTCTGAAAGGGCAGGACCGCGAGCGTGACCTGTCCGTGCGCAGGCGCGGTGGCTGGACGCCGGCCGACGATCCACCAGACCGCCGCCGCGGCGATGAGAATTGCGGTGCCGGTGAACATCGCTTTGGCCGGGAACCGCCTCGCCGGAGCGGGAGGCGCCGCCGCGACGGCGGCGCTCGAGCGGCCGGAGTCTGCGTCTCGCTTCAACCGCTTCAAATCGGTCTTGACCTCCGCCGCGCTCTGGTAGCGCAGGTTCCGGTCCTTCTCGAGCGCGGTCGTCACGATCCGGTCGAGCTCCGCGGGAAGCTCCGGGTTGAGCCGCTGCGGCGGGACGGGCGGGCGGTTCAGGATCGAATCGAAGACGACTGCGGAAGTGTGCCCCGAGAAGGGCTGGCGGCCGGTCGCCATCTCGTAGAGCACGGCGCCGAAGGAGAAGAGATCGGTCCGGGCGTCGAGCGCCTCGCCTCGGGCCTGCTCCGGAGACATGTACGCGACGGTTCCGAGGGCCGTGCCGGGGCTCGTGAGCTTCTCCTGCGCGATGGCGGTCGGAAGCGCCGATCCTCCGGAAGTCACGGCCTCCTCGGCGGTTTTCGCCAGGCCGAAATCGAGGAGCTTCGCCTCGCCGCGGCGCGTGACGAAGATGTTGGCCGGCTTGATGTCGCGGTGCACGATGCCTCGCGCGTGCGCCGCCTCGAGAGCGTCGGCGATCTGCGTGCCGAGGTCGAGCAGAGTGTCGAGCCTCAAAGGACCCGCCGCGAGCCGCTCGTTCAGGTTCTCGCCTTCGAGCAGCTCCATGGCGAGGAAGGGTCTTCCCTCGTGCTCGTCCACGTCGAAGATCGTGCAGATGTGCGGGTGTTGGAGCGACGAGGCGGCGCGCGCCTCCCGCTTCAAGCGTTCGAGGGCTTCCGCCTCGCGAGCGACGGCTTCCGGAAGAAACTTCAGAGCCACTCGCCGGCCGAGCTTCAGGTCCTCGGCTTCGTACACGACGCCCATCCCGCCGCCCCCGAGCTTGCCGAGGATGCGGTAGTGCGAGACCGTCTGGCCGATCATCGAGTCGGGCATCCCTGGCGGAATTCTATCCGCCGTCTTGTCGCAGAGCGTCGGAGCGGGCTAGGCTCCTGTGGATGAGGAAGCGCCTTGCCCTCCTCGCAGTCGTCCTGAGTCTGCTCCCCGCCAGAGTGCCCGGGCAGACGCCTGCTGCACCCACTCCCGCTCCCGGCGTCGCTTTGCCGGCCGCCCCGTCCGCGGCTCCCTCCTCCTTTACGCTGACTCCCGAGAGATACGAGAAGGCCGTCGCCTACGCGAAGGCACGCTACACGCTCCACTTCGTCTCGTTCGTTTGGAACGTCCTCGTCCTGCTCGCCATCATCGGCTGGCGCGTCGGCCCGCGATTTCGGGATCGGGCGGAGGCCGCCGCCCGGCGCCGGTACTGGCAGGCGGCGGTTTTCGTGCCTCTGCTTTTCACCACGCAGGCGATTCTCGATCTTCCGATGGACATTTACGGCCACCGTCTTGCCGTGCGCTACGGGATCTCGGTGCAGGGCTGGGGCTCCTGGCTCTGGGACCAGGCGAAGGGATTGCTCGTCGGCTTTCTGATCGCGATCCCGCTCGTGTGGCTTCTCTACGCGATCCTTCGCAAGAGCCCAAAGCGGTGGTGGCTCTGGTTCTGGCTGGCGCTGCTGCCGATCCTCGTCTTCCTGATCTTTCTCGCGCCGGTCGCGATCGACCCGCTCTTCTTCAGGTTCGAGCCGCTCGCGCCGAAGAATCCGGAGCTTGCCGCCAGGATCGAGGAAGTCACCGTCCGCGCCGGCCGCCACATCCCTCAGCAGAGGATGTTCGAAATGAACGCGAGCTCCAAGAGCAAGGCCATAAACGCCTACGTCGCGGGAATCGGCGCCTCCAAACGCGTCGTCGTCTGGGACAACACCATCGCGCGGGCGACCGTTGCGCAGACGCTCTTCGTCTTCGGCCACGAAATGGGACACTACGTTCTCGGCCACATCCCGAAGCTCATCGCCTTTCTGTGGGCCGGCTTCTTCGTGACGCTCGCGGTTTGCGCGGCGGTCCTCACGCGATGGCTGAACCGGCCCGCCGGGCGCTGGGGCATTCGGGGGATCGCCGACTGGGCGTCCCTGCCGGTCTTCCTTCTCGCCGTAACGGTCCTGGGCGAAGTCGCGCAGCCGATCGTCAACGGTTTCGTTCGCGCGCACGAGCACGACGCCGACGTCTTCGGCCTCGAGGCGATTCACGGGATCGTTCCGGAATCGCAGAAGGCGGCGGCGGAGGCGTTTCAGATTTTAGGCGAGGTGAACCTCTCGGATCCCGACCCAAGCCCGTTCACTCGCTTCTGGCTCTACGACCACCCGCCTCTCGCGGAACGGCTGAAGTTCGCGGCGGAGTACGACCCCTGGGGCAGGGGGCAAGCGCCCCGGTATCTTCGGTAGAGGGCCGAATCAGCGCTTGCGGGCGAGCGTCATGCCGTCGCGCACCGTCAGCATGACCTTCTCGACGCGGGGGTCGCGCGACACCTTGTCGTTGAACGCGACGATCGCGCGGTCGCTCGGCTCCCTGGGGTCGAGCACCTTTCCGCTCCAGAGGACGTTGTCGGCGACGAGGAGGCCTCCCGGGGGCATCAGCGGCAGCACGGCGTCGTAGTAGTTCGGGTAGTTCTCCTTGTCGGCGTCTAGGAAGACGAAGTCGATCGGCGGCGAAAGCGTCTTGATCGTCTCGAGCGCGGGCCCCATGCGGACCGTGATCTTGCGCCCGTGCGGGCTGCGGGCGAAGTAGCGCCGCGCCACGGCCTCCGCATTCGGATCCACGTCGCAGGTCACGAGCGTTCCGTCTTCCGGCAGCCCCGCTGCGATCATCAGCCCGGAGTAGCCGGTGAACATCCCGATCTCGAGGGCGCGGCGAGCGCCCGAAAGGCGGACGAGAAGCTTCAGAAACGTCCCCTCGACGCGCCCGACCTGCATGTTCGCGTCCTTCATCGAGCGGTACGTTTCCTCCCGGAGCTCTTCGAAAAGGGGATCGAGCGGCTCCGCGTGGGCCTCGGCATAGCCGTCGATCTCTGCGGCGATCAGAGGCGTCATGGCGGGCTCAGTTGCTGGCGCAGGAGCCCGGGCCGCGTGGGTCCCCGCAGGATCCGCACGCCGAGACGCTCCCGAGATCCGAGCCCGAGCCGCGTGATGGGGAAGACACCGCGAAGACGGAGAGCAGCTTCGAAACCTTCGTGCTCTCGCAGGACGGACAGGCTGGCGCCGAAGTCCCGTTCGTGAAGCGCTCGAATTTCTCTCCGCACGAGCGGCAGGCATACTCGAAAAGCGGCATGGAGCGGAAGGATAGCGCGGAATGGCATGCCTCAGCCTCCGTCGCGCGAGACCGGGTTTTTCCCTCTCCCCCACGGGGAGAGGGCAGGGTGAGGAGGGGGCAGTTCGCAGTGACGCTCCTGCGGCGAGCCGGCAGATCTCGGAACGGACTACGGACGCGGAGGCGCCGGCACGCTCGCAGGAGGGGGCGCGTCCTGCCGCGCGAAGACGGCGCTCGGCGACGGCAGATCCGACATGCTCCAGCCGCCGCCGAGCTCCTTGATGAGGTTCACACTGGCCGTCATCTGTCTCTCCTGAAGCTCGACCGCCGTGCGCTCGTTCGAGAGCGCGATCGCCTGGCTCGTCAGCACCTCCAGGTAGATCGTGATTCCGCCTTCGTAGCGATTCTGCGAGAGCCTGAGCGACTTCTCGGCGGCAGCCACCGCGCCCGCCTGCTGGCGCGCCTCGTCCTGCAGAAGGCGCAGCGCGGCGAGATTGTCTTCGACGCCCTGAAGCGCCGTCAGCACGCTTTCCCGATAGGCGGCCACGGAAGCATCGTACGCGGCGACGGCTTCTTCCTTGGCGGCCCGGCGCTTGCCTCCTTCGAAGATCGTCTGGGCGAGGGCCGCTCCGAGGGACCAGAAAAGGCTCGGCGCCGAGAACCACTTCGCGAGCGACGCCGCCTCGAAGCCGCCCGAGGCGGTAAGCAGGAGCGCCGGAAAGAAGCCCGCCTGAGCGACGCCGATCTGCGCGTTGGCGGCCGCGACCCGGCGCTCGGCCGCGGCGACGTCCGGGCGCCGCTCGAGAAGCTCCGAGGGAAGACCGGCGGGAACCGCGACGGGCGGCACGCCGATGGGGGCCTCGGGAAGAGAAAACTCGGACGGGGGCTTGCCGACGAGAATCGCGATCGCGTGCTCGAGCTGCGCCCGCGAGAGCGCGATGTCGGTCGACTGCGCGCGGGTCGTCTCCAGCTGCGTCTGCGCCTGGGCGACGTCGACTCCCGAAACGACCCCCTGGTTGTAGCGGTTGACGGTGAGCTGGAGGGCCTTGTCATAGGCCTTCACGGTCGAGTCGAGCAGCATCTTCTCGGCGTCCTGTCCGCGCAGAAGGAAGTAGTCCGTCGCAAGCTCCGCCTGCAACGAGAGCCGCACCGTCTCCAGATCCGCGGCGCTCGCTCGCGCGCTCTCCACACCGGACTCGACGTTTCGGCGCACGCGGCCCCAGACGTCGGCTTCGTACGTGGCGTCGACGGGCAGCACGAAGTCGTTCGTCGCCGGAGTGGGAGTTCCGGGAGCGACTCCGGGGCGATTCTTGGACAACTGTTCCCGTGTGACCGACGGGGACGTCGTGATCGCCGGGAAGAAATCCCCCCGGGCGAATCGCGCCGCGGCTCGAGCGCCGCGATACTGGGCGACGGCCTGAGCGAGCGTTTGGTTGGAGACCTCGACCTGCTCCTCGAGCGCATTGAGCTCCGAATCACCGAAGAGCTCCCACCACTTGCCCCGGCGCGCGTCGTCCCGCGGCGCCGCCGATTTCCAGTCGCTCGCCACCGTGCTGCCCTCGGCGGGCGGCTGCTCCTTGTACGCCGCCGGAGCGGGGACCGCCGGCCTCTGGTAGTCGGGTCCGACGGCGCAGGCAGCCGCCAGCGCGACGGCCACCGAGGCCGCGGCGCGCGCCATCGATCGCAAGAAGGTCGTGGCCGTTCTCATGCCCGCGACTCCACCGGCGCCGCGCGCCGCAGCCGGCGCTGCCGCGTCCGCGCCCAGCGCAGGCGGAAGCGGTCGAGATACAGGTAGACGACTGGCGTCGTGTACAGCGTCAGCATCTGGCTGAAGATCAGGCCGCCGACGATCGATATGCCGAGCGGCCGGCGCAGCTCCGACCCCGTTCCGGTGCCGAGGGCGAGCGGCAACCCGCCGAGCAGCGCCGCCATGGTCGTCATCGTAATCGGCCGGAACCGCAGCAGGCAGGCCTGAAAGATCGACTCCTCGGGCGTCTTGTTTTCTCGCCGCTCGACCTCGAGGGCGAAATCGATCATCAGGATGGCGTTCTTCTTGACGATGCCGATCAGCAAGATGATTCCGATCAGGGCGATGACGGAGAGCTCCGTGCGGCAGAGCAGCAGCGCCAGCAGCGCGCCCACGCCGGCCGACGGTAGCGTGGAGAGAATCGTGAGCGGGTGGATCGTGCTCTCGTAGAGGACGCCGAGCACGATGTACACGGTGAACAATGCCGCGGCGATCAGGATCGGCTCATTGGAGAGGGAGGCCTTGAAGGCCTGCGCCGTGCCCTGATAGGCGCCGCGGATGGTCGAGGGCATCCGGATCTCCCGCTGGGCCTGGTCGATGGCGTCGGTCGCCTGCCCGAGCGCCACCCCGGGCGCGAGGTTGAACGAGATCGTGACCGAGGGGAAGAATCCCTGGTGGTTGACGGCGAGCGGGGCGGTGGTGCGCTCGTAGTGCGTGAAGGCCGCCATGGGAACGAGATCCCCGTGGCTTGACCGGATGTAGATCGAGGCCAGGCCCTCCGGGTTCTGCCAGTAGTGCGGCTCGACTTCGAGGACGACGTGGTACTGGTTCAGCTGCGTGTAAATCGTCGAGACCTGGCGCTGTCCGAAGGCGTCGTAGAGCGTGTCGTCGATCATCTGCGGCGTGATGCCCAGACGCGACGCGGTCGCGCGGTCGATCACGAGCGACGTCTGCAGCCCCTGATTCTGCTGGTCGGTGTTGACGTCGGCGAGCACGTGAAGCGTGCGTAGCTTCTGCAGGACGCGCGGCGCCCATTCGAAGAGCTGATTCGGATCGTCGCCCTGAAGCGTGTACTGGTACTGGGCGGCCCCCGGCCGTCCCCCGATCCGGAGGTCCTGCACGGGCTGCAGATACAGGCTCGCGCCCGCGACGCGCGAGAGGGGTCCGCGCAGCCGCGCGATCACCTGATCGGCGTTGGCCTTGCGCACCTCCACGGGTTTGAGCGAGGCGAAGAGCCGGCCCGTGTTGACCGTGCCTCCACCGATGAAGGCCGTGACGCTCTCGATCGCGGGGTCCTTCTGGACGATCTTGGTGAACTCGACCATTCTCTTCTGCATGGCCTGAAAGGACGTGTCCTGATCGGCCTGGATCGCCCCCGTGATTCGCCCCG
>Ga0187779_10002650_pt1 | contig 10932 bp, 10 predicted proteins | sample 1015_Q2_SP10_10__FD_132435 | JGI IMG/M metagenome (GOLD analysis project Ga0187779, IMG submission 132435) | Tropical peat soil microbial communities from peatlands in Department of Meta, Colombia - 1015_Q2_SP10_10_MG | ecosystem: Environmental > Terrestrial > Soil > Wetlands > Peat | place...
CACCTGCTCGAAGGCGGTGCCGATCTTCGGGCGGTGCAGGAGATGTTGGGGCACGCGGACCTGAGCACCACCCAGCTTTACACGCGGGTGGATCGGGAGTATCTCCGCAGTGTCCATCGCACGTTCCACCCCCGGGCGTAGCGCGCCCGGCGCCGGATCCGGGGCTTCCGATACGTCGGCGAGTCCTTCACCCTCGAGGAGGTCAGCGATGAAGAGCCGGTATGCCTTCTTCGGCGTGGCCATGCTGGCCGCGGCCGGGCAGGCGCACGCGCAGGCGATCCAGCTGCGCTTCACGCCGCAGGTCGGGCAGGTCACGCACTACCAGATGACCACGCGGATCTGGCAGGCGGCCGACACGACCGCCGCGCCGAGCATGACGATGCAGCTGTTCCAGACCCAGACGGTGCAGGCGATGGACGGGCCCAACTACGTGATGCACACGGTGTGGGACTCGACGATGATGGGCGCGGGTGGCCGCGGCGCGCCCGACATGATGCGGGGGATGGCGGTCACGACGACGATGGATCCGCGCGGCCACGTGCTCAAGTCGGAGGTCACGCCGCCTCCCGGCCTGCCGTCCTTCATCGGCAACATGATGACCCGCAGCGCCAACACGAACGACAATCCCCGCCAGCGCATCTGGCCGGAGGGGACGATCAACCCCGGCGACACGTGGACGGACACGATGACCACGTCCACCGGCCAGGGCCGGAGCCGCCGGCAGATCCAGATCACGATGACCTACAAGTACGAGCGCCTCGACCACCAGGGCGGGCACCGGATCGCGGTCATCTCGATGAACGGCGCCAACGAGGGGTTCTCGATGACCGGCGAGATGGACGTGGACGTCGATGCCGGCCGGATGGCGCACATGACGACCGACATGACGTCGGGGCAGAGCGGGCTGACGCGGATGGTCATGGAGGTGCTGCCGTAGCCGGGGCGACGGTCTTCGTCCTCGACAACTACGACTCCTTCACCTACAACCTCGCCCAGTACCTGGGCGAGCTGGGGGCGGAGCCGCGCGTCGAGCGCAACGACGCCCTCACGCCGCAGGACGTGCTGGCCGCCGGGCCCCGGGGGGTGGTGATCTCCCCGGGACCCGGCGTGCCGGAGCGCGCGGGCATCTCGGTCGCCCTGGTGCGGGCGGCGGCCGCCGCCGCGGTGCCCCTCCTGGGCGTGTGCCTGGGCCACCAGGCGATCGCGGTGGCCTTCGGCGGCCGCGTCTCGCGCGCCCGCCGCCTGATGCACGGGAAGACCTCGCCGGTGCGCCACGACGGCACCGGGGTGCTCGCCGGCCTGCCGTCGCCCTTCACGGCCATGCGGTATCACTCCCTCGTGGTGGAGCCGGAGGCGCTGCCGCCCGACCTCGTCGCCACCGCCTGGTCGGCCGACCGGGAGGACGACCCCGAGGTGATGGCGCTCCGGCACCGCGACCGGCCGGTCTTCGGCGTCCAGTTCCACCCCGAGTCCATCGGCACGGAGCTGGGCAAGAGCATCCTCGAGAACTTCCTGGCCACCTGCCCGGCCCCCTAGCGCCGCGGCCGGCGAACGCTTAAATTGCGGACCCCACCTGCGGAATCGTAAGTAAGCCTCCCACAACGCTTTGACAGTTATCGCGCACCCTGTTAGCTTGCGGTGTGATTCTTGCACGCGCGCCCCGCCTCCGTGCACGGCCCTAGGGTTCTCGGCGTCATTCCGGCCCGGCTCGGCGCGGAGCGGCTCCCCCGCAAGCCGCTGCGGGACCTCGCGGGCAAGCCGCTGGTGGCGTGGGTGGTCGAGAACGCCCAGGCGTCGGGCGCCCTCGACGCGGTCGTGGTCGCGACCGAGTCGCCGGAGGTGGCCGCGGCGGCGGAGCGGGCGGGGTGCCGGGCGGTCCTGACGCGGCCGTCGCACCCGTCGGGCACCTCGCGCGTGGCGGAGGTGGCGGCGCTGCCGGAGTTCGGCGACTGCGCGGTCGTCGTGAACGTGCAGGGCGACGAGCCGTTCCTGCCGCCGGCGGCGATCCGGGGCGCGGTGGCGGAGGTGGAGCGGGGCGCCGACGTGGGCACCGCGGCGGTGCCGGTCGAGGCGGGCGCCGCGGCGTCGCCGAGCCTGGTCAAGGTCGTGCTGCGGGAGGACGGGCGGGCGCTGTACTTCTCGCGCAGCCTGATCCCGTACCCGCGCGACGCCGGGGCGGGCGTGCGGTACTGGCAGCACCTGGGCGTCTACGCGTTCCGGCCGGCGGCCCTGGCGCGGTGGATGGCCCTGGCGCCGACGGAGAGCGAGCTGGCCGAGAAGCTCGAGCAGCTGCGGCCGCTGGGGCACGGGATGACGATCGGCGTGGCCCGGCTGGCGGAGGCGGCGCTGCCCGGGATCGACACCGAGGACGACTTGCGGCGGGCGGAGGCGTACGTGCGCACGAGGGGAGGTCCGTAGCGTGGCCGAGCGCGGGACCAAGCAGCAGGCGACCAAGTACGTGTTCGTGACCGGCGGCGTCGTGTCTTCCCTCGGGAAGGGCATCGCCGCCGCTTCGCTGGGGCGGCTGCTGGTGGACCGCGGGCTCCGGGTCACGATCCAGAAGTTCGACCCCTACATCAACGTGGACCCGGGCACGATGTCGCCGTTCCAGCACGGCGAGGTCTACGTCACGGACGACGGGGCGGAGACCGACCTGGACCTCGGCCACTACGAGCGGTTCATCGACCGGTCGCTGTCGCAGGCCAACAACATCACGACCGGGCGGATCTACCAGTCGGTCATCACCAAGGAGCGCCGGGGCGAGTACCTGGGCTCGACCGTCCAGGTCATCCCGCACATCACCGACGAGATCAAGGCCGCCATCCGCCGCCTGGCGCCGGACCACGACGTGGTGATCACCGAGATCGGCGGCACGGTGGGCGACATCGAGTCGCTGCCGTTCCTCGAGGCGATCCGGCAGTTCCGCCAGGAGGTGGGGCGCGACAACTCGCTGTTCATCCACCTCACGCTGGTGCCGTTCATCGCCGCGACCGGCGAGCTCAAGACCAAGCCCACCCAGCACTCGGTGCGCGAGCTGATGGAGATCGGGATCCAGCCGGACATCCTGATCGCCCGCAGCGAGCGGCCGCTGCCCGAGGAGCTGCGCCGCAAGATCGCGCTGTTCTGCAACGTGGACTTCGGCTGCGTGGTCGAGTCGCCGGACGTGAAGACGATCTACGAGATCCCGCTGCGGCTGCACGACCAGGGGCTGGATCGCGAGGTGTGCCAGCGGCTGCGCCTCGACACGCCGGAGCCCGACCTCAAGAGCTGGCGCGACATGGTGGAGAAGATCCTGCGGCCGGCCGACCGGGTGCGGATCGCGATCGTGGGGAAGTACACCGAGCTGGTGGACGCCTACAAGTCGGTGCAGGAAGCGCTGACCCACGGCGGGATCGCCAACAGCGTCGGCGTGTCGATGGAGTGGATCTCCAGCGACCGGTTCACGGACTTCGACACGGCGGTGAAGCTGCTGGCGCCCTACGACGCGCTGCTGATCCCGGGCGGGTTCGGGATCCGCGGCATCGAGGGGATGGTGCAGGCGGCCGAGGCGGCGCGCGAGAAGCGGCTGCCGTTCTTCGGCATCTGCCTCGGGATGCAGGTGGCGATCATCGAGTTCGCCCGCAACGTGTGCGGGATCGCGGACGCCAACTCGTCCGAGTTCGAGGCGGAGTGCGGCAACCCGGTCATCTCGCTGCTGCCCTCCCAACGCAACGTGGAGGACCTCGGCGGGACGATGCGCCTCGGGGCCTACGCCTGCCGGCTGCGGCCCGGCTCGCAGATCGCGCGCATCTACGGCACCTCGGAGACCAGCGAGCGGCACCGCCACCGCTACGAGGTGGACAACGGGTACCGCGACCTGTTCGCCGAGCACGGTATGCGGCTGACGGGGCTCTCGCCGGACGGGTCGCTGGTGGAGATGATCGAGCTGCCGCACCACCCGTGGTACATCGGCTGCCAGTTCCACCCCGAGCTGAAGTCGCGCCCCACCCGGCCGCACCCGCTGTTCGCGAGCTTCATCGCCGCCGCCTGCGACGTGCGGCGCCACCGCTCCGAGGCGGGCGCGGGCGCGCCGGCCGCGGCGGCCGTGACGCCGTAGGCCGTGAGCGCCGCCGCGCCGTTCGGTCCCGGGCCGTTCCTCATCGCCGGCCCGTGCGTGGTCGAGGACGACGCGCTCAACCTCCGGGTCGGCGAGCGGCTCGCCGAGCTGGGCCGGCGGCTCGGCGTCCGGGTGGTCTACAAGGCGTCCTTCGACAAGGCCAACCGCTCCCGGCTGGCCGCCGCGCGCGGGCCCGGCCTCGCCGAGGGGCTCGCGGCCCTGGAGCGGGTGCGCCGCGCCACCGGGCTGCCGATCCTGACCGACGTGCACGAGACGTCGCAGGTGGCCGCGGCGGCGGCGGTCGCCGACGTGCTGCAGGTGCCCGCGTTCCTGTGCCGCCAGACCGACCTGCTGGTGGCGGTGGGCGGGGCCCGCAAGCCGGTCAACGTGAAGAAGGGGCAGTGGATGACGCCCGAGGGCATGGCGGGCGCGGTCGAGAAGGTCCGGAGCGGCGGCGCCACCAGCGTCGCCGTCACCGAGCGGGGGACGTTCTTCGGCTACGGCGACCTGGTCGTGGACATGCGCAGCTTCGCGCGGCTCAAGGCCGCGTGCGGCGCGCCGGTCGTCTTCGACGGCACGCACAGCGTGCAGCAGCCGGGCCGCGGCGAAGCGGGCGCGAGCGGAGGCCTCCGGGAGTTCATCCCCGTGCTGCTCCGCGCGGCGGCGGCCGCGGGGGCCGACGGGTTCTTCCTCGAGACGCACCCGGACCCGGACCACGCGCCCTCCGACGGGCCCAACATGATTCCGCTCGACGAGCTCGAGGACGTCGTGCGGCGCGCCCTCGACGTGTGGCGCGCGGCGCGGGAGGGGCCGCCGCGTGATTGAGCCCGCGGTGGCGCGGCGCGTGAAGCTCGTCGGCTTCGACGTGGACGGCACGATGACGGACGGCGGGCTGTACATCGGCACGGCGGGCGGCCAGCCGGTGGAGCTCAAGCGGTTCGACATCCAGGACGGGCTGGGCGTGCACCTGCTGCGCGCCGCCGGCCTCGTGGTCGCGATCGTGACCGGCCGCGCCGGCGACGCCGCCCGGCTGCGCGCCGAGGAGCTCGAGGTGGACGAGTTCTGCGCCGACGCGGGGGCGAGGAAGCTGCCCGCCTTCGAGGCCATCCTGGCCCGGCGGCAGACGCGCTGGGAGGAGGCGTGCTTCATCGGCGACGACCTCCCCGACCTGCCGCTCTTGCGGCGCGTGGGCCTGCCGGTGGCGGTGGCGAACGCCTGCCGCGAGGCGAAGGAGGCGGCCCGCTACACGACCGCCGCGGGGGGCGGCCGGGGCGCCATCCGGGAGTTCACCGAGACCTTCCTCCAGGCGCGCGGCGCCTGGACGGACTCGGTGCGGACCTATCTGCGGGAGCGGGGCGATGTCGCAGCACGCTGACGCGGCCGCGCGGGCCCTCGAGCAGGGCCGCCAGGTGCTGGTGCAGGAGGCCGCCGCCGTGGCGGCCCTGGCGCAGCGGCTCGACGGGCGGTTCGCGGACGCGGTGAACCTGGTGGTGGGCTGCCGGGGCCGCATCGTGGTCTCGGGGGTGGGGAAATCGGGCGTGATCGCGCGGAAGATCGCGGCCACGCTCACGTCGACCGGGACGCCGGCGACCTACCTGCACGCGGTGGACAGCGTGCACGGCGACCTCGGCATCGTGGGCCGCGACGACGTGGCCATCCTGCTCTCCAAGAGCGGCGAGACCGACGAGCTGTTCCCGCTGGTCGGGTTCCTCAAGCGGCTCGGCGTGCCCATCGTCGCCATCACCGGCGGACCGAGCTCGACGCTGGCGCACCACGCCGAGGTCACGCTCGACGCGTCCATCGCCGCGGAGGCCTGCCCGCTGGACCTCGCGCCCACGACCAGCACCACCGTCGCGCTGGCGCTCGGCGACGCCCTGGCCGTGGCGGTCTTCGAGGCGAAGGGCTTCAAGGCCGAGGACTTCGCCCGCCTGCATCCCGGCGGCGCCCTCGGCCGGCGGCTGCTGCTCCTGGTGCGCGACGTGATGGTCACCCAGAACCTGCCGACCCTCGACGCCGGCGCGAGCATGCGGCAGTGCGTGCTGCTGCTGGCCGAGCGGCGCGGCACGGTGGTGGTGGTGGACGAGGGCCGGGTCGTGACCGGCGTGGTCACGGCCGGCGACCTGACGCGGCTGATGGAGAAGCGGCCCGACTTCCTCGACGTGCCGGTGAGCGAGGTGATGACCCGCACCCCCAAGCTGGCCAGGCCCGACGAGCTGGGCAGCTCGGCCGTGAACCACCTCGAGCAGCACGGCATCATGGCGATGCCGGTGGTGGACGAGCAGCGCCGCCTGCTGGGCATCGTGCACCTGCACGACCTGCTGCGCGCGGGGGCGGTGTGACCGCGGCCGCCGCGGCGGGGAGGCTCCTGGCCGGCGCCCTGGCGGCGGCGCTGGCGGTCGCCTGCGGCGCGCCCGACCGGAACGTCTCCGCCACCGGCGCGGCCGCCGACAGCGCCGACCAGGTGATGTTCGGGCTCACCCAGTTCCTCACCAAGAACGGGGTGAAGCAGGCGTTCCTGCAGGCCGACACCGCGTTCATGTACGAGAACAGCGGCCGGGTGGACCTCGTCCACCTCAAGGTGACCTTCTACTCGGAGCTGGGCGAGCCGCAGTCGGTGCTGACCGGGCAGAAGGGCGCCTACTTCACCCGCACCAACCAGATGTGGGCGCGCGACTCGGTGCTGGTCGTGCGCCTCGCGGACCAGGCGCACCTGCGGACGCCGTTCCTCGAATACGATCCGACCAAGAACGAGGTCCGGACCGACCGGCCGTACGTGGCGGACAAGGGCACGCAGCACTTCGAGGGGGTCGGCTTCACGTGCGACCCCTCGTTCGTCAACTGCAGCACCCAGCATGCGAAGGGCACGGCGGGCCAGCTCGTCATGCCCGCGCGCTAGGATGCGGGGCCTCCTGGTGCTCGCGCTCGCCCTCGCGGCCGCCCCCCCTGCCGCCGCGCAGCAGGGGGCAGGCTCGACCTGCAACGTGCAGATCGACACCAGCCGGCACAGCCAGTTCCACCTCGACAACGGGGCCTACGACACGTTCGCCGGCGGGGGCGTGTGGGCCCACTGCCTGGGGCAGCCGACGACGATGTACGCCGACTCCGTGGCCTGGTACCCGGGGAGCGACCTGCTGTACCTGATGCGGAACGTGCGGTTCCGGGACAGCACCTCGCTGCTCGACGCGGACAAGGTGACGTACTACCTGCGGCAGGAGCGGCTGTACGCGGAGGGCAACGTCTACACCAAGAACCTGCGCACCGGCTCGGACCTGCACGGCCCCAACCTGGACTACTACCGCGCGGCGCCCGGGATCCGGGACACGGTCGAGACCTACGCGCGCAGCCGGCCCACGATGCACTTCTACCCGTCGCCGACCGGCGCGCCGGCCGACACCGCTCCCGAGCCCTTCGTGGTCGTGGCCGACCGCTCGCACATGCGCGGCAACGACCAGATGTGGGGCGCCGGCCACGTGACGATCGACCGCTCGGACCTCGCGGCCCGCGGCGACTCGGCGCAGCTCGACCTCGGCCGCGACGTCGGGGCGCTGATGGGCCAGCCGGAGGTGAACGGGACGGGCGCGAACGCCTACCACCTCGACGGCGGGCGGATCGACTTCCGCCTCACGGCCAAGCACGAGATCCACCGGGTGATCTCGTCGGCCCACGCCCACGCGCGGGGCACGGACTGGCGCCTCGTGGCCGACACGATCGACATGACGCTCGACAGCGGCAAGGTCCAGCTGGTCGAGGCGTGGGGCAAGCACCAGCGCCCCGACGCGGTGTCGGGCCCGCACACCATCGTCGCCGACTCGCTGGACATCCACATGCCGGCGCAGCTGCTGCGGCTGGTGTGGGCCTACGGCAAGGCGCGCACCACGACCCGCGACACCACGATGCGGCCCGACACCGCCCGGGCGGCGGACACGGCGGCGGCGGCCGCGCGGCGCGACACCGCCGCCGGTCCCGCGGCGCGACGCGACACCACGGCGCGGGGCGCGGCCCGCGACTCGGCGGCGCGGCCCGCCGCGCGGCGGGACACGACCGCGCGGGGCGACTCGGCCCTCGTGCGCCCGGACGTGGACTGGATCACCGGCGACACGCTGCGCGCGGATTTCGAGGTGGTGCACGACAGCGCCGGCAAGCCCGGCTCCGAGCTGCGGCACATGACCGCCTTCGGCACGGCCCGGGCGCTGTACCACGTCGAGTCCTCCGACACGACCGCCCGCGACCGCAAGGGTGTCAACTACTCGCGCGGCCGCCGCATCGACATCGCGACCGCGCGCTCGAAGGTCGAGACGGTGGACGTCGTGGGGACGGCGGACGGGCTCTACCTCGAGCCCATCCCGCCGCGCCGCGACACCACGCGGGCGGCGGCGGCCGACAGCGCCCGCGGCGCCGACACGACGCGGGCGCCGGCCGGGCCGTCCCGCTCGCCCGCCGACACGACGGCGCGCCCGGCACCCGTGCCGCCGCCTTCCGCCGGCGCGCCGGCGCCGCCCACGCGGGGACGACGATGAGCGAGGCGCTGCTCACCCAGCTGAGGGGCCGCGATCCCTCCATCTGCCTGGCGCTCGCGGCGCTGATCCGGACCGCCGACGAGTCCGGCGCGACGCCGTTCGGCGCGGCCGCCGTCGCGTACCGCGAGGACTACCTCGCGGCGCTGCGCCGCGCGGCCGGCGACGCGGGCCGGGCCGATCCCGGCACGCTGTCGGTGGACGACGTGCGCCGTCACCTCGCGGCGTCGGTGCTGCCGCGCCTGGCGACCGAGGCGGTGATCCTCGACCCGGGCCGCGGCTGGGACGCCACGTCCGTGGTGCAGTTCCATCCCGAGACCTGGGCGACGCTCGCGGCGGACCGCGAGGGCGCGCGGACCATGCTGCTCGAGGCCGCGTGGCAGGGCATGGTCACGCACGACACCGGCGAGCAGCCCGCGGTCGCCGAGCCGGGCGCCCCGGCGGGCAGCCTCCTCGAGGCGTTCGGCCTGCGCAAGACGTACAACCGCCGCGCGGTGGTGGACGACGTGGACGTGCGGCTCGGCCAGGGCGAGATCGTGGGACTGCTCGGGCCCAACGGCGCCGGCAAGACCACCACGTTCTACATGATGGTGGGCCTGATCCCGCCCGAGGCGGGCCGCATCCAGCTCGACGGCCAGGACATCAGCAGCCTGCCCATGTACCAGCGGGCCCGGCGGGGCATCGGCTACCTCGCGCAGGAGCCGTCGATCTTCCGCAAGCTGACCGTGGAGGAGAACCTGCTGGCGATCCTCGAGACGCTGCCGATCAGCCACGAGGAGCGCACCCGGCGGCTCGAGGGCCTGCTCGACGAGCTGTCGATCCGTCACCTGCGCCGCAGCAAGGCCTACTCGCTCTCCGGCGGCGAGCGGCGGCGGCTCGAGATCACCCGCGCCCTGGTGACCCGGCCCAAGTTCATGCTGCTCGACGAGCCGTTCTCGGGCGTGGATCCGATCGCGGTGCACGACATCCAGACCATCGTCGCCGGGCTCCGGCGCAAGGGCATCGGCGTGCTGATCACCGACCACAACGTCGAGCAGACGCTCGACATCGTGGACCGCGCCTACATCATGTTCGAGGGCAAGGTGCAGGTGTCGGGCACCGTCCGCGCCCTGGTGTACGACGACCGCGTGGCGGAGCTGTACCTCGGGCCCACCCTCACGGCGCGCCTGCGGGCGCGCCTCTCGCCGGCCGCGTGAAGACCTCGCTCGGCCAGCACACGGTCCTGCGGCAGGACCTGCGGATCAATCCGCGCCTCTACCAGGCGATGGACCTGCTGTACATGCCGTTGCTGGACCTGCAGCAGCACCTCAAGCAGGAGCTGACGGCCAACCCGTTCCTCGAGCTCCTGGAGCCCGAGGAGGAGGAGGAGACGCCCGCCACCCTCGCGGAGAAGAAGGAAGCCTCGGAGCCCGCCGACAAGGAGGAGACCAACTGGGAGGACATCCTCCTCGACGGCTTCGACCAGGGCGATTGGCGCGCCCCCACCGAGGAGCGCGAGTTCTCCGAGCCGGTGTCGGTGCAGACCCGCGACCTCACGGGCTACCTCCGCGAGCAGCTGCAGCTCCTCGACCTCACCGACCGGCAGCGGCTGCTGACCGAGGAGTTCCTCGGCAACATCGGCGGCGACGGCTACCTCTCGGCCTCGCTGGAGGAGATCGTCGCCGGCACCAACGCCCTCCAGGAGGAGTTCGCCACGGAGCACGAGGGGGCGCCGGAGCAGGCACCGTACACGCACGCGGAAGCGCAGACGCTGCTCGACGTCATGCAGGCGCTCGACCCGCCGGGCGTGGCGGCGCGCGACCTGCGCGAGTGCCTGATGCTGCAGCTCAAGGACAAGGGCGAGACCGGCTCGCTGGCGTACCGGCTGCTCGACGAGGCGTTCGACGACCTGATCGCCCACCGCTGGAGCGACCTCGCCAAGCGGCTCGGCCTCGACGCCGCCGAGGTGCAGGCGGCCGCCGACGAGATCGCCAAGCTCGACCCCAAGCCGGGCCTGCGGTTCAGCTCCAACGAGGGCGACTACATCATCCCGGACCTGATCGTCGAGAAGATCGACGGCAAGTACCGGGTGTTCCTCAACGACACCAACCTCCCGCGGCTGCGGTTGTCGCGCGCCTACCAGGAGGTGGCCCGCGACAAGAAGAAGTTCGTCGGGGAGAACCGCGAGTTCATCACCCAGCGGCTCAACAGCGCCCAGTGGATGATCCAGGCCATCGAGCAGCGCCGCCAGACCATGCTGAAGGTGATGAACTTCATCGTGGACCGGCAGCACGACTTCTTCGAGAAGGGCATCGAGCACCTCAAGCCGCTCACGCTGCGCGA
>Ga0187779_10002651_pt1 | contig 10932 bp, 8 predicted proteins | sample 1015_Q2_SP10_10__FD_132435 | JGI IMG/M metagenome (GOLD analysis project Ga0187779, IMG submission 132435) | Tropical peat soil microbial communities from peatlands in Department of Meta, Colombia - 1015_Q2_SP10_10_MG | ecosystem: Environmental > Terrestrial > Soil > Wetlands > Peat | place...
AGGGGTTTGACCCGGACGCGCTCGCCGGGCTGGTGGCCGAGCACCCGCCCAAGCAGCTCTACAGGTGCGTGAGACCCGCAGCCCGGCCCGATCGGCGGGCGGGCTTCTATGGGGTGATGACGGCTCTCGGCGGCGAGAGGGGATCGACCTGAACACGCGTTCGGGGACGGTGGGGTGAGGGCCGGCCGCGGGACTGTCGGCAGCGGTCGCCGCGAGGCTCGCCTACCCGTCGGCTGTCGCGGTCGACGGAACTCTGCGCAGGAGATCGTTGATCAGCAGGCCGCATCGCTCGGGGTCGTCGAGGAACGGGGCATGTCGCCCGGGGATGACCTCGAGTTCGGCGTTCGGGATGAGCGCGGCGGCACGCGCGCCGACCTCCGGAGCGCCGTAGGGATCCTTGTTACCCCAGATCATGATCACCGGCACTGCGATGCGAGAGAGCTCGGCGTCGCTGAGGAAGTTCTCCGGGCACGGCCGGCCGACACGCATCGCGAGTTGCATGTGGCTGAGCATGGCCTTGCGGAACCCGGGGCGGCGCATGCCCTCGTGAACAACGGCGAAGAATCCGTCGGGCGCCCGCTGTGCTGCGTTGGGGCCGATGGCACCCTGCGCGAGCGAGCGGCGGGTGAACGCGACGCTTGGTGATCCCAATCGCGCGACCACGTGACGCACGCCGGGTGTGGAGAGGACCGTGAACGCGGGATCACCGTGCATGCCGGCAAGCGCCACCGCGGGCACCCCCAGCGACGCAAGCGCGGTGATGCGATCGGGAGCGTCGACGGCGAGACACAATCCCCACATGCCGCCCAGCGAGGTGCCGACAATGGCCGCACGGCGGATCTCCAGCGCATCGAGCAACGAGGTCAGCTGTGCGACAGCATGCTCGCGCAGGGACCGCCCACCGTAATCGAAGGTATCGCTGAGGCCGAACCCGGGGAGATCGAGAGCGATCAAGCGGTGGCCGGCGAGATGTGGCATCAGCGGCGCCCAGGTCGAGGCGGACATGCCGCTGCCGTGAACGAGAACGAGCGGAGGTCCGTCGCCGGTCTCGAGCACGCGCACACTCAGCGGCGGATCGGCCAGCTTCAGGCGCCGGCCGGCGACATCCAGACCGCACGCGGTGAACAGCCGCCGCTCGGCGGCCCCGAACCCCGGTGTCCCGTTGTCATTGTCTGTCGACATCGTGCTTGCGTACGGCCCAGCAGGGGGCTGTCAGCAGTGTGGCGCACACCGGATCCCGGCGTCCGCGATCATGCTCAGGATGACGTGTTGGCCACTCCGCGGTTTGCCGTCCTGAGCGCCCGGTGGCGACCATGACAGGGACGGGCGACGAGGAGCTCGCGTTCGCCGGCGTGGCGCGGCTATCCGAGCTGCTGCGCGCCGGAGAGCTCACGCCGCGCGAGCTGGTCGAGCTGTACCTCGCGCGAATCGAGCGGCTGAACCCGCGGGTGAACGCGTTCGTCTCGGTCCGCGCAGATCAGGCTCTGGTCGAGGCGGACGCCGCGCTCGCGCGCCTGCGGGCCGGGCAGGCTGGTGCGTTGCTGGGGGTGCCCGTAGTGGTCAAGGACAACATCGACATCGCCGGCGAGGTCACCACTCACGGCACCGCTGCTCATGAGACGGCGGCCGACGCCGACGCCGAGGCCGTGCGCCGATTGAGGGTGGCGGGAGCGCCGATCCTCGGCAAGACCACGCTCCCTGAGCTCGCAACCTGCGGCCAGTTGACCGCATCAGGGGCCTACGGGGTGACGCGCAACCCCTGGGATCTGGCCAGAAGCGGTGGGGGAACCAGCGGCGGGACCGCGGCGGCCGTCGCCGCCGGCCTGGCGCCGGTCGGGCTCGGGACAGACGGTGCCGGCTCGATCCGAGTGCCAGCTGCATTCTGTGGACTGTTCGCGCTCGTCCCCACACGCGGGCGGATCTCCACCATGCCGGACGCCGAGCACTGGCACGGCCTGACCGTGTTCGGGAGCCTGGCACGCAGCGTGCTGGATGCCGCAGTGTTCGACGACGTGCTCGGCGGACCCGCGCGCGGCGACCGACATGCCCCGCCTGAGCCGGAGAGCAGCCTCGCGCTGGCAGCAGCGCGCGAGCCCGGGCGGCTGCGCGTAGCGGTCTCGCTCAAGGGCATGATCCCCGGGATCAGGCCCGGCGATGTCGCCCGCCAAGCGGTGCAAGGAACCGCCGAGTTGCTGCGCTCGCTCGGACACGAGGTCGCCGAGCAGGACCCGAGCTACGGGCAGCTCTCCAACGGCATCGCGGTCCGCTCGCTCGCCGGCATCGCCGATGACGCCGCCAAGCTCGACCATCCCGATCGGCTCGGCGACCGGACCCGCCGGATGGCTGCCCTGGGGCGACGACTCCATGGCCGCGCGCTTCGCCGAGCCAGACGACGCGAGCCGCTCATCGCCCGCCGGGTCAACGCGATCTTCGCCGACCACGACCTCCTCCTGACACCCGTGACAGCCGTCCAGCCTCCCCCGGTGGAGAAATGGCAGGACGCCGGCATGATCCGCACCCTCCTCGGCGGCGGCGCCTACGTCACCTACACCGCGCCCTGGAACTACCTCGGACAGCCGGCCGCATCGGTCCCGGCCGGACTCGACGAAACCGGGATTCCGACCGCCATCCAGCTCGCCGGGCCACCAGACAGCGAACCCACGATCATCTCCGTCGCCGCGCAAATCGAACGCGCCCGCCCCTGGGCACAACGCACGCCGCCACTCGCTCAATGATCTCAGCGACCTCGTCTCGCGACCGCGTCCAGCTGTCAGGCGGGGTTGTTAACTGACTCAACTCAGGCGATCGTGCCGAGGGTGGCGGTGCTGATCGCGCTGGCGAACACCAGCCCGAGCCCAACACCGAGCATGACCGCGTCGGCTGCTCCGAGCTCAATCCTGGACGGGCGCCGCCGTCACGACGCGCAGCCGACCCACGCGGAGGCGGTCGATCGGGATGCGGACGACATCCAGCGAGTAGCAGTCCTCGACCTCGACCATGTCACCCATGTCGGTCGCGGCGACGCCGACGACGCGGTATAGAAACACCTCGTTGGTCAGATACAGCCCGGTTCCGTCGGCGTCGGCCGCGGCTACATAGGTATCCAGGGCAGGGTGCGCAGTGCGGCTGTGATCACCTCTAGATACTGTCGACATCTCGACTCCTTCGAACGAGCACGTAGCGCACTCTGCTCTCGTCCGCGGTTGCCACCAACCGCGGTTTGCCGCGGAGTCTCCCGGGGGATTACGGACGGTGGGGGCTTGCCGCCGTGGTCGCGGTCGCGGTGGGCGGGGTCCGCAACCGGCCGTTCGAGCGCCGGACCTGGGTGTTGTTTGCCTTGGGGCTGTTCCTGTTCGTGGTCGGGCGAAGCCTCTGGCCCGGTCGGGCCGCGGCACGGTGGCCGCTCAGCGCCCGAGCCGGGCGAGCGCGATCGTCTCCGCGGTTGCCCGCTGAGGCTCGCGTGTGACCTCCACCCGGTCCACAGACTTGACGCTCAGAAAGCAGTCCCACTCGGAGGGTCCGACCAACCGCGGGAAGCCGGCGGATCGGGGGCTCTCGGCTCCTTCGTGCTCGAGCGCAAGCAGCACCCGCTCGTCCTCCGCTTGCTCGCGGGTCAGCACGGCGGTGTACTCCCCGGAGCCGACCGTGACATAGCCGGCCGCGTCGGCGGCGCCGGCGAGCGCGAGCAGGGTGGCCAGCCGCACCCCGCGCCAGTGATCGCCGAGCCGGCTCCAGCCCTCCCGGCAGTGAAAGTCCGCGACCAGCTCGGCATCCATCAGCGAGCGCAGCTCGGCCGGTCCGAGGCAGGCGGGCCGCTCGACCTCGCCACAGATTGAAACCGAGACGCTGTCGGTCATCGACGGCTCGATTCTACGGGCGGCCCGTCGGCATCACGGTCGGCTGGCCCGCCGAGCCGCACGTCGTCCTGCGCAGCGCAAGTAGAGTGTGCGCGTGGTACGTTCCCCCCGGCGGTCCGATTCCGTCCTACCCACGCAGGCCTGAATGGTGGATCTCTCGACCGAATACATGGGTCTCGCGCTGCGGAACCCGCTGGTGGCATCTCCGTCGCCGCTGTCGCATACCCTCGACGGGATCCGGCGACTGGCGGAGGGCGGGGTGGGCGCGATCGTGATGTTCTCGCTGTTCGAGGAGCAGCTGCGAGAGCAAGCCGAACGAACGTCCCGTCTCGTCGACGAGCCCGCCGAGAGCTTCCCCGAGGCGCTCGATTACTTCCCGTCCGTGGTCGAAGAGTACGCCGGCCCCCAGGGTTACCTGAACCTGTTGGAGCGCGCGGTATCGGCCGTCGACATCCCCGTGATCGCAAGCCTCAACGGGATCAGCCCCGAAGGCTGGACCGATTACGCCCGCGCGATGCAGGACGCCGGCGCGGCCGCGATCGAGTTGAACATCTACTACATCCCGGCTGATCCCGGGATCTCCGGCCCTGATGTCGAGCAGCGCCACGTCGACGTGTTCGAGCGCGTCAGGGCCGTGGTCACGGTGCCGGTGGCGGTCAAGCTCAAGCCCTACTTCAGCTCGCCCGGGGCGATCGCGCTGCGACTCGACGAGGCAGGCGCCGACGGGCTGGTGCTGTTCAATCGCTTCATATACCCCGACATCGACCTCCAGCGATTGGCGGTCGTACCGGTGGTCGACCTCTCGAGCCCGACCGACGCCCGGGTTGCCCGGACCTGGATCGCCCTGCTGCGCGGCAAGGTGCGGGCCTCGCTCGCGGCCACGACCGGCGTGGAGGTCGCCGCCGACGTGGCGAGATACCTGCTCGCCGGCGCGGACGTGGTCATGACCACCTCCGCCCTGCTGCGCCACGGACCCGAATACGCGGCCGAGCTGCTCGACGGCCTTTCCAGCTGGATGGAGCAGAAGGGCTTCCAGACGGTTGACGAGCTGCGCGGGATGCTGTCGGCGCCGGACATCACCGACCGCGCCGCGTACGAGCGCGCCGGCTACGTCACGGCGATGCGAGCCGCCAACGCCGGCGGCTACGCCCCCTGGTGAAGCCCGGGAGGCTTCTCGGGGGAAGCTACGGATCGCGTTTGGTGCTAAGCGCGGATGGCTCTGCGGACGGCTCGAAGTACGGTCCCTCGCACCCCGAAGGAGGCGAGGCGCAATGCCCAAGCAGCAGATGAACAGCGCTGACGCGGCCTGGCTTCACATGGACCGGCCGACGAATCTGATGATCGTCAACTCCGTGCTGTGGTTCGACGAGCAGATGGACATCGAGCGCAGCAAGGAGGTCGTCCGTGAGCGGATGGTCGAGCGCTACCCGCGCTTTCGGCAGCGGATCGTCGAGCCGCGCACAGGAGTTGGGTTGCCGTACTGGGAAGATGACCCCAACTTCGACATCGACCGTCACCTGCATCACATCGCCGTCCCGGCACCCGGTGACAAAGCCGCTCTGCAGAAGCTGGTCGGCGACCTGATCTCGACTCCGATGGACCGCTCCAAGCCGCTGTGGGATACCTTCGTGATCGATGGGTACGGCGCCGGGATGGCCCATGTCACGCGCACGCACCACAGCATCGCGGACGGGATCGCACTGGCGCGGCTGCTGCTGTCGATGACCGATGATCGACCCGACGCGGGCTTCAGCCCGCCGGCTGATCGGCCGCCGTCGCGCGGTCGCCTGGCGGCAGTGACGGGCCCGTTGGAAGCCGGCGCTCACCTGGTCGGCGCGGCGATGCACGAGGGGCACGAGGTTCTCACCCACCCGCGGTCGGAGCTGCGCGGGCTGGCTGCCACCACCGCGAAGGACAGCCGCGCGCTGGCCAAGTTGTTGCTCACTCCTCCCGAGCGCGACACCGTGCTTCGCGGCGAACTCGGCGCACGGCAGACCGTGGCCTGGACTGACGACGTCACGCTCGAGGAGGTAAAGGCAGTCGGCGACGCCACCGACACGACCGTCAACGACGTGCTCGTGGCGGCGATCACGGGTGCGCTTCGGCGCTACCTCATCGACAAGGACAGCCTGGTCGATGAGCTGCGCGCGATGATCCCATTCAACCTGCGTCCACTCGACCAGCCGCTCCCGCGCGAGCTTGGCAACAAGTTCGGGCTCGTGTACCTGCAGCTACCGACCGGAATCGGCGGGCGCAGAAAGCGGCTGGAGGAGATCCACCGCAGGATGGACTCGATCAAGAACTCCCCGGAGGGCGCCATCTCCTACGGCATCCTCGGCCTCATCGGCATGACTCCGCCGCAGATCGAGCGGCGGCTCATTGACCTGTTCACGTCCAAGAGCACACTCATACTGACCAACGTCCCGGGTCCGCGCCAGCCGGTGTACTTCGCGGGCACGCGCGTCGCCGGCATAGTTCCGTGGGTCCCGGCCGGCGGTTCCATCGGCCTCGGGATCAGCATCTTCAGCTACGACGGAAAGGTCATGCTCGGGGTGCGGGCCGACACCAGCCTGGTGTCCGATCCCGAGGAGATCATCGACACGTTCAAGGGCGAACTCGACGAGTTGACGCACCTGGGCACGCGCCCCAAGTCACCTCCCGCCGCGCCCGCGAACGCGACACCCGGTGGAACTGGCGCCGAGGCCGCCAGGCCGTTGGCAGGCGACCGCAGCCGGTGAGCTGAGCTTCGCGTGCGCCGGCGGTGAGCTGAGCTTCGCGCCGGCGAAAACCGCCTCACATATGGGACTGCACCGCGTTATCGCCGTCGCGCGGCGGACCGGCGGTTCGGTGCAGCGGGAGCTCGGCGACGATGTCGGTCATGTGGGTCCCTTGTGAGCTCATCTCGAGCGTTCCCCCGATCAGCTCCACGCGCGCTCGCGCGGTGGCGAGCTTGCCCCGGAGCTGATCGGGCTCGCGCACGGAATGGCCGCTCAGCTCGATCCGGAGCGTGTCGCTCTCGGCGTCGGCGTTCACGCCGATGCTCAGTGGTCCGCCGAGGGCCTGGATTGCGTCCTCGACGACGTGGTAGACGCAGGTTTCGATCTGTGGCGTCAGATCGCTGGGATAGCGGCCGCAGTGCAGCGTGATCTGCCGTGCGCCTCCCGAGCCTTCCCGTTCCGCGATCGTCTCGAGCGCTGCCTCCAGCCCCAAATCGTCAAGCGATGGTGGCCGCACGCTGAGCGCGAGCCGGCGAAGGTCGGCCAGCGTGCTGCGAGCAATGTCACTGACCTCCTCGAGCTGTCTCCGGGTCAGCTGCGGGTCGGGGTCCCGCTCGAGCACGTGCAAGCCGAACAGGACTCCGGCCATCGCCTGCGCGGCCTCGTCGTGCAGCTGTCGAGCGATTTCGCGCCGCTCTGCCTCTTGGCTGTCGAGGATGTGGCTGACGTTGCGCAGGTGGCTATCGAGGCGCGTGCGGGTGTGCTCGAGCTCCGCGTAGAGCGCGGCTCGTTCGCGCTCCAGGACCAGCAGGCGCTGGTTGTCGGCCGCAACGCCCGCCTGCAGCGCCAGCTTCGCGGCGACCACGCGGTCGTCGGGACTGAAGGATCGGCCTTTGGTCAACCCGAGCGTCAGACTGCCGAAGTCGACGCCGTGCGCGCTGATCGGGACGCGCAGGGTTTCGCCCGCGGGGCTGCCGATCTCGATCACGGGCATGCCGTAAAGGTCGACCTTCACGCTCGCACCGTCGAGGGCCAGTTCTAGCTCCTCGGCGAGTTCCGCGGGCAAGGCGTCGAGGCTTTCGAGGCGCGCCAGCCTCAGTCCCGAAGCCAACAGCCGCTCCTGGCGGTCACGGCCGGCCCGCATTCGCTCGCTGAAACGGCCCGCGACCATGCCGACGATCAGCAACACCGCGGCGGAGGCGGCGAATCCCCCGGGCGTCGATCCCGAGTGGCGCTCCGACGCCAGCAGCAGCAGCGCGACTGCGATCCCGGCTCCGCACGCACCGGCACGCGCACCGAGCTCGAGGCCCGCCAGCATCACGGGCAGTACGAAGAGCACGGCTAACTCGCCCGGGCCACGCTTGCTGAGCATCGCCGCGGCGAATGCGGCGATCAGCAGGAACGTGGCCAGGACCAGCACCACAGCCCGTCGCTCCGCCCATCGCCGGGCGGGAAGCTCCGTGGGGCCGGGCGCTCGCGCCAAGCCGCGGTCGGGGGACCCGTCCCCCGACGTCACGCTTAGGGGATCCCGGCGCACGACTTCTACGTCGGGCGCAAACCGGCGATCAGCAGGCACAGCCCCATCCTCGTGGTCACGAAGGTTGTTCAGGCCAGTGATACAGCCGCGGGGCGCGAGCCGCATGCGGAACCACCCACGCGCCGCATACGTAGAAGCCCCCAGACCGAGACCGCAGTTACTCACGATGGCGTGCCGTCGCAGACACCCGACGCGCCGCACCGACGGCCAATTACGTATGCGACGTGTGAGTTCCGACGGATGGTCACCGGTCATCGAGCGCTAGCCTGAGGCCGATCAGGCATTGGCGACGACAGGCTGTGAGAGTGATCGAGGTGCCTATCACCGTATTATCGAGGTGAGGACACAGTGGCCGGTCCGGGATCCAATCCGTGGGTGGCGATGGACGTCACGACCGATCCGGTCGTGCGTTCTCGCGTGCTTCGTCGCATCCACGAGCGCGAGCTCGCCGGCGAGCCGGCGCCATCGAGCGACGTCCGTGAGGTCGTGCGCGACAGCTGGCGGCGAAGCCTGGCCGCCGGGGTTGCGCCGGATCAGGGCGGAGCGCCGCTGCGGCTGACGCCCACCGACCTCGAGCGCGCGCGCGAGCGCTCCCCTCTGGGGCCGGCGATCGGTGCAATCCGCTCGAAGCTTTCGAGTCTCGACGAGGATGCGCGTCACATCATCGCGATCGGGGATTCTGAGGCGAACCTTCTGTGGGTTACCGGTGATCGCGACACGTGTGAGCGTGCCCGGGCGATGCGCTTTGAGGAGGGCGCGGCGTGGTCGGAGACCGCTGCCGGAACGAACGCCCTGGGCACCGCGGTGGCGCTCGATCATGCTGTGCAGATCTTCTCGGCCGAGCACGTGCTACTGGCGGTACATCCGTGGACGTGCTCGGCAGCGCCGATCCACGATCCGGGCACCGGTGAGCTGATCGGCGTCGTCGACTTGACCGCCGATCTGCGCACGAATCACCCGCACACGCTCCCGCTCGCCGCCCTCGCGGCGCTCGCGGCGGAGGCCGCACTGCACCGAACGTGGCTGCAGGCTGCGGATGGTCTGCGCGAGCGGTGGGAGGCGGCGACGCGGGGGCGGCGAACGCCCAGCGCGCTGCTCGACAGAAACGGTTGGGTGATCGCCGCGCGTGGGATGGGCGAGCTGCCGAGCCGGCTCGAGCTGACCGTGGACGGCGACGACGGCACCATCGCGCTCCCGGACGGGCGCGGCGGCGAGGTTGAGCGCCTGGAGGGCGGAGGCGCCATTCTCTGGCTGCCCCGGAGATCGCGAACGCACGCCACACCCGCGCGGCTGCGGTTCCTCGGGCAGGACGCGAGTGTTCAGCTCGAGACCGGACGCCGCGAGCGCGGGCTGCGATCGCTGGAGTTGCTCGCCGTGCTTGCGATGCACCCCGAGGGGATGACCACCGAGCAGCTGGCGCTGGCTCTGTACGGCGAGCGTGGTAAGGCGGTGACGATCAGGGCGCAAGTCCACCGCGTGCGCATGTACCTCGGGGCTCGGTCGGTGCAGACACACCCGTACCGGCTGACGGTTCCGGTGCAGGCGGACTGGCTCGAGGTCAGTCGGCGGGTAGCCGCCGGGCAGCCGCGCGAGGCGCTGCGTGCGTATATGGGACCGCTGCTCCCGGCTTCCGAGGCCCCGGAGATCGTCGAGGCTCGTTCGTTGCTCGAGGAGTCATTGCGGCGCTCGATCTTGACCACCGCCGACGCTGAGCTGCTCTCGCGCTGGCTCGCGCACCCGTCGGGTGCAAATGACCTCTCGGCGGCCCGCGCGCTCGTGGCAGTGCTTCCGTGCGGCGATCCACGGCGCGCGGCGGCGACCGCCACCGCCGCGGCGATCGCTCGGCGGCTGTCGCGCCCCACCGACTGAGCTGAGCTGCGCGCCCACGCGCGGCGCGCGTCGATCCGCCGGCGTGCAACGCAAGTGCAACCTGCATGCCCATAGCCTGCCCGCCCCTTACGGACCCGATCCTCGGAGCAGCGAGATAGCAACATGATCGACGGCGAGCGGGACACACACCCACGTGGACCCGAACCACCGCGGCGTGGCTGACACCGAAGAGAGGCTCCGTCGGCTGCTCGACACGGGCACGGCGCTCGCCAACGAGCTTGGCGAGGAGGCCGTGCTCAAGCGCATCCTGGCCCAGGCCTTGGCGCTCGCCGGCGCCCGCTACGCGGCGCTCGGCGTGCTCAACGAGGATAGAAACGGACTGGAGCGGTTCCTGACTCTCGGCGTGGACCCCGCAGTCCATCGCGGAATCGGCGAGTTGCCACGGGGGCGAGGAGTCCTTGGCACGCTGATCGACGACCCTCGCGCGCTGCTCGTCGCGAGCGTCACCGAGCACCCGGGGAGCTACGGCTTCCCGCCCGGCCATCCCGAGATGCACACCTTCCTCGGCGTTCCGATCGTCATTCGGGGACGACCGTGGGGCAATCTGTACCTCGCCGACAAGCGCGACGGCGAGCAGTTCACCGAGCAGGATGTGGAGGCGGCCACCGTCCTTGCCCAGTGGGCGGCGGCCGCGATCGAGCACGCGCGCATTCGCGAGATCGGCGACCGGCGCCTCGAGCAGCTCGAACACGCCGTCAGCGCTTTGGCCGCGACGCGGGACATCACCCACGCGATCGGCGACAGGTCTGGCCTCGACGGGGGGCTCGAGTTGATCGTCGAGCGCGGCCGCGCCCTCGTTCGCGCGGAGAGCCTACTGATCATGCTCCGCGAGGGAGATGCGCTGCTGGTCGCCGCCGGCGCCGGATCGGCGCGCGGCTCGAGAGGTCGGCGGGTTTCGCTCCTGGGCTCGACGGTCGGTCAGGTAGTGGAA
>Ga0187779_10002652_pt1 | contig 10930 bp, 8 predicted proteins | sample 1015_Q2_SP10_10__FD_132435 | JGI IMG/M metagenome (GOLD analysis project Ga0187779, IMG submission 132435) | Tropical peat soil microbial communities from peatlands in Department of Meta, Colombia - 1015_Q2_SP10_10_MG | ecosystem: Environmental > Terrestrial > Soil > Wetlands > Peat | place...
GCCAGGATCATGGCTTCGAGCTGCGCCTGCGCGCCGCGCAGGTCGCCGCGGCGCGCCAGGGCGCGCGCCAGCCCCAGCTCGGCGGCCGGCGCGCCGGCCGAGGCCGGGAACCGCTCGGCCACCTCGCGCCACAGCGCCTCCCCGCCGGTCCCGTCCCCGCTCGCGGCGGCGAGGCGCGCCGCCCAGCCCAGGAGCGCCGGCTCGGCCGCGCCGCCGGCCCCGCGCGCCAGCGGCACCAGCGCGTGCCAGGCCGCGGCCGTGTCGCCGCGCGCCGCGAGCAGCAGCGCGGCGCCCAGCGCCGGCAGGGTGTCGCGGCCGACCGCGTCGAGCAGGCCGACCGTCGCCGCGCGTTCGGCCGCCCGCGCGGTGTCGCCGCCCGTGGCGCCGACGGCGGCGAGCGCCTCGCGCGCACCGGCGAGGTCGCCGCGGTACAGGTCCACCCAGCCGCGGACCTCCAGTCCGTCGAGCGAGGCGTCCCCTGCGATCGCGGACGCGGCGCTGTCCACCGCGCCCCGCCGGAGCCAGCCCAGCGCGATGCGCCGGCCGAGCGCCTCGCGCTCGGTGCCCGTGTGCAACGCCGAGTCGGCGGCCAGCTGTCGGGCCGCCGCGCCCGGGTCCCCGGCCCGCACCGCCAGCTCGATCATCGCGCCGACCGCCGCCGAGCGCGACGCGGAGTCCGCCTGCGGGTCCGTGGCCAGCGGGCGGAGCAGCCGCTCGGCCGCCGCCGCGTCGCCCGCGTCCGCGAACGCGCGGGCGCTCTCGACCCGGGTCGCGACCGCGGTGGCCGCCGGCTCGAGCTGGGCGAGCAGCTCGTACGCCTCCGCCGCCGCCCGCTGCGCAGCCGGCCCCGCGGTGGCGCGGGCCCGGTCGGCGAACGAGCGCAACGCGTCCGCCCGGAGCGGCCCCTGCGGTGGCAGCTCGGAGCGGAACAGCGTCCAGGCGCGGGCGGGCTCGTTCCAGCCCAGGAGCAGGTCCGCGGCGACCCGCCGCGCGGCGCTCGCGCCGGGCCCGTCCGCGGTCAGCGCCGCGAGCACGCCGTCCCGCGCGGCCACCGGCGCGGCGCGAAGGCTGAACGCCGCCGGCCGGGCCAGCTGCGGCTCGACCCCGACGGCCGCCCGCCACTCGACCACCGCGTGCGCCCAGTCGCCGTCGGCAGCGTCCACGCGCGCCGCCTCGGGCGCGAGCACCGTGGCGCTCCTCAGCCGCTCGCGCGCGCGGGTCACGGCGTCGCGCGCCTCGCTCACCCGTCCCGCCGCGAGGTTGAGCTGCGCCCACTCGCGGTACGGCATCGGGCTCCGCGGGTCGGCCGCGAGCCACCGCGCCAGCGCCTCGGAAGCGAGGGAGTCCCGCCCCAGCGCGCGCAGCCCGCGCACCTCGATGCCGCGGGCCGTGTTGTCGGCCGAATCGAGGGCGATCGCGTGCTCCGCGTACGCCACGGCCGAGTCGCGCCAGCCCACCTGCTGGCCCACGCGCTCCAGCCCGAGCAGCGCGATCGGATTGTTCGGCTCCGCCCGGAGCGCCGCGGCGTAGAACCGCGCCGCCGAGCCGAGCAGGCCCTGCTGCTCCAGGTCCAGGGCCTGGTTGAGCGCCCCCTGGCCGGCCGCGCGGGCCGGCAGGAGCAGCGCCAGCAGCGCGGGGAAGACGGCGGCGAGGCGCCGCCGCGAGCGGCGGCGCGCGGGGGGGGGCGGCACGGCGGCGGGGCCGCGGCGCGCGGGTGCGAGGCTAGCGATCCGGCGCATTGAGCCGCTGGAAGTAATCGAGGACCATCGCGCGCTCGGCGGGCGAGAGCGCCTTCAGCTGCTCCCACGTGGGCGGCGGGTAGCGCAGCGCGGCCTCGCGCGGCACGGTCGACGGTGGCACGCGGGTCGGCTGCTCGCGCGCCGTCTCGCTGCGGCGCTCCGGATCGCTCTCCTGGTCGTTCCGGAGCGTGCGGCCCGCGTCGAGCAGGTGGCGGAACAGCTGCTGCTGCCGCTCCAGCGTGGCGCGGTCAAGGTGGCCGCCCTCCATCTGGTCGGCGAGGCGCCGGGCCTCCGGCGCGAGCTGCTCCGGGCGGCCCGGCAAGCCGAGCCCGCCGAGCCGCTCGAGCTCGTTGGCGAGGGCCCGCTGGCGCGCCGCGAGCGCGCGCAGCTGCTGGACGACCATGTCCGAGGCGCCGCCCGCGCCCATCATCGGCAGCAGCGTGCCGAGCTGGTCGTTGAGGGAGCCCTGGCGCGAGGCCAGCTCCGAGAGCCGCTGCAGCGCTTCGGCGAACCCGGAGCCCGACCGGGACGCGGCCACGTCCTCCCCGGTGCGCCGCATCTGGAAGGCGGCCGAGGCCAGCGACCGCGCCGCCGCCTCCGCGCCGGCCGCGGCCTGGTCGGGGTCGGCGCGCGGTCCCTCGAGCGCGCGCCGCGACTGCTCGATCTGCGCGCGGGCCTGCCCGAGCGCGGCGCCGAGCCGCGGCGAGACCAGCGCGTTGCTGCCCGAGGCCTGGGCGAGCCGGCGCGCGATCTGGTCCACGCCCTGCTCGAGCGTGGACTGCCGCCCCGCGACGTCGCCCGCGCCCTCGCCGCGGCGCAGCGCCGCCGCCGCCTGCTGCTCCTCCAGCGCCAGCTGGACGCTCTCGGCCTCGGCGTCCTCGAGCTGCTGGAGCACCTGCGAGCGCCACGCCGCGGACATCTGCTGCTGCCGCTGGCGCAGCGAGTCGGCGACGGGCTGGAGGTCGCGCGCGGCCTCTTCCGCGCGCTGCTGCGCCGGCTCCCGCTGCCCCGCGGACATGGAGCCCGCGGCATCGCCCATCCGTTCCGCCGCCTCGCCCACCTGCCGCCCCGCGCGCTCGACCGCGCCCGCGGTGCCGGTGTCCGCGTGCTGGCGCAGCCGCGGGGCGAGCGCCGCCAGCCCGGCGCCGAGCGTGTCCGCCTGCCGCCGGAGGGCGCGCTGCTGCGCCGCCGCCGCAGCGGTGTCGCCGCCCGCCCGCGCGCGCGCCGCCCACTGCTCCTCGGCGCCGCGCAGCTCGTCGGCGCCGTGCGCGTAGGTCTGCAGCGACCCCTCCAGCGCCGCGCGCTCGAACAGCTCGGCGCTGCGCTCGAGGTCGCGCCGCAGGTCCCGCTGCGCGTCCGCCAGGTTGCGGAGCGCCTGCTCCACCGCGCGCGGGTCGAGGCGCTCGAGCGCCTGGCGCAGCTCCTCGAGCCGCGCCGCCATCTCCGGCGTGATCGCCTGGCGCAGCAGCGAGTCCAGCTGCTGCAGGCGCTGCTGCCACTGGGGATCGTCGAGCCCCGCGTCCCGGGACGCCTGCGCCACCCGCGCCAGCTCCTGGCGCAGCGAGTCGGCGCGGGCCACCAGCCGCTGCTGCTCCTCCCGGATGCGGCCGGCATCCTGCGCGCGCTCGAAGGGCATCGCGCCGCTCGGCGCCGCGGGGTGCGGCGCGGTCTCTGCGTCCGCCGCGTCGGCGGCCGTGTCCGCGCCGCGGCTCCGCTGCGCCGCGAGGTCGGCGGTGCGGCGGGCGAGCGCCGACTCCCGGCCGGCGAGATCGGACGCCGCGCCCGCCAGGCTGTCCACGCCGGTCCGCACCGCCTCGCGCACCTCGGCGAGCGTGCGGAGCCGGATCGCGTACTCGCGGCTGGTGCCCACGTGCGGCACCGGCGCGCGGTCGGTGGCCCGCGCGAACAGCCGCAGCGTGTCGCCGGGCAGGAGGCCGCGGCCGTTGAGGTCCAGCTGGAGGCCCTGCACCACGTGGTCGGCGCCGGCCACGCCGGCCAGGGTGTCCACGACCGGCGCGCCCACGGTCCCCAGGCGGCTCACGCGCCAGCTCACGACCTCGACCCGCGCCAGGGCGTGGTCGTCGCGCGCGTCCACCACCAGCGGGAGCTTGAGGTCGAGCGGCGCCGTGGTGTCGGCGCCGGGCACGGGCACGGCCACCACCGGCGCGCTGTCCGGCACGGCGCGCACGTTGACCAGCGGCAGCGGCTCCGGGAACGGGACGTGCCCCGGGTCCGTGAGCGACAGCCGCCACACCGCCGAGCCGCGCACCACCAGCTCGCCGCGGAACGCCGGCCCCGACGCCGCCAGCGGCACGCGCACCGGACCGGCGACGAGCGCGGCGGCTCCGACGGGCCTGGAAGCCGCGCCGCGCATCCGCAGCACCGTGCCCACCGGCAGGAGCACCTGCCCCGAGTCGGCGGGCAGCGTCTCGTCCTCGCGCTCGAGGTAGGGCGGGTAGTGCGCCTCGACGACGAAGTCGGTGACGAAGGCGGGCTCGACGACGTCCACCCGCAGCGTGTCGGAGGTCGCGCGGCCCGCGGTCGCGTACACCCAGGTCGCGGCGGTCACCCCCGCGAGCCGCGCCGCCGCCCGGCCGGCGCCGTCGGCCGCGAGCGGCACCTCGCGCCACGTCTCGCCGGTCTCGCGCGCGAACAGCCGGATGGGCTCCGGCGTGCCGGACCGCGCCCGCACGACCACGGCGCCGCCGCTCCGCACCTCGCGCGGCGACACCGCGATCTCGACCTTCGCCGCCAGCGATGCGCGGAGCGTGCGGAGCGGGGAGGCCAGCTCGGTCGCGGCCTCGCCCGCGGCGGCGAACGCGACCACGGCCCCGCCGGCGGCCAGCACGCAGGCGGCCGCCGTGAATCCCACCCGCCGGCCCAGCTCCCGCACCGCGGCCGGCGCCCACGCGGCGCCGCCGGCGGCGGGCAGCGCGCCGGCGAGCCGCCGCACCGCGCTCGCGACCAGCGCGGGCGAGGTGCCGGCCGGCTCCGTCCCCGCCGCGTCCACCGCCCCGACCAGCGCGCCGCGGCGCAGCGCCTGCTCCCGCTCGACCAGCGCCGCCGTCTGGCGCAGCGCGCCGGGCGGCGCGCGGCGGCCGACGGAGCGCCACAGCGCGGCGCCGACCAGCCCCAGCGCGACCGCCCAGGCCGCGAGCGGCGCCCAGCCCGCGCGCCAGAACAGTCCGGCGCGGCCGGCCAGGGCCGCGGCCGCCAGCAGCGCCAGCGCCGCCGCCAGCGCGCCGAGGACGCGCGCCGCGCCGCGCCGCCGCGCCAGCACCGCGCGCAGCCGGGACAGGCCCCCCAGCAGGTCGCTCACGCGCCGGCGCCCGTGCCGCCCGTGACCGCGTAGACGAACAGGTTCACCCCCATGCGCAGCGCCTGCTCGCGGATGGGCTCGGGGTCGTGGTGCACCTCCGGGTCCTCCCAGCCGTCGCCCAGGTCGGATTGATAGGAGTAGTAGAGCGCGAGCCGCGGCCCGAAGAAGATGCCGAAGCCCTGCGCCGGCAGGCCGTCGTGCTCGTGGATCTTGGGGATGCCGCGCGGGAACTCGTACACGTCGTGGTAGATGGGATGCGCCAGCGGCACCTCGGCGAACGGCCGGTCGGGAAACGCCTTGGCGATCTCGCGCCGGATCGACCTGTCCATCCCGTAGCAGTCGTCGGCGTGCAGGAACCCGCCCGCCTCGAGGTGCGCGCGGAGCGAGCGCACGTCGTCGTCCGACCAGAGCACGTTGCCGTGCCCCGTCATATAGAGGTAAGGCACGTCGGGGAGCGCCGGGTCGGTGAGCCGCACCACGCGCTCCCGGTCGGCGGTCTCGAGGGTGGTGCGCTCGCGGACGGCCCGCAGCAGGTTGGGCAGGCTCGACGGGTTGGCGTACCAGTCGCCCCCGCCGTCGTAGTGCACCCGGCCGATGGTCAGCGGGACCACGGGCTCACCGGGTCAGCAGGCGATAGGCGTCGCGGCGGGAGATTCCGAGGCGTTGGGCCAGCTCCTTGGCGATGGCACCCGGCGCGCCGCCGTCGGCGCGCAGCGCCGCCACCAGCTCCCGCGCCTCGTCCGCGTCGGGAGGCTCGGCGGGCGCGGCGGCCGCCTCGCGCGGCGCACCGCCCACCACCACGGTCACCTCGCCGCGCGGGGGGTGCTCCTCGTAATACTGGACCAGCTCGCCCACCGTTCCGCGCCGGATCTCCTCGTGGATCTTGGTCAGCTCGCGTGCCACGGCGGCCGGCCGGCCGGCGCCGCACGCCGCGGCCAGATCCCGGAGCAGCGCGGTGGTGCGGTTGGGCGCCTCGTAGCACACGGTCGTCCACGGCTCCGCCGCGATCCGCTCCAGCAGCTCGGCGCGCGCCGCGCCCTTGCGCGGCAGGAAGCCGAGGAACAGGAACCGGTCGGCCGGCAGCCCCACCGCGGCGAGCGCGGTGATGACCGCCGCCGGCCCCGGGATCGGCACCACCGCGAGGCCGCGCTCGTGCGCGCGGGCCACGAGCGCCGCGCCCGGATCGGAGATCGCCGGCGTGCCCGCGTCGGTCACGTAGGCCACGTCCTCGCCCGCCTCGACCCGGTCCAGCAGCCGCTCGATGTCCTCGACCTGGCTGTGCGCGTGCAGGCTCACCACCTCGCGCGAGACGTCGTAGTGGCCGAGCAGCCGGCGGGTCCGGCGGGTGTCCTCGGCGGCCAGCAGCGCGACCCGGCGCAGCACCTCCAGGCCCCGAAAAGAAAAATCCCCCAGATGGCCGATGGGGGTGCTCAGCACGAACAGCGTCCCGCGGCTCACCACTGCACGCGCCACGGCAGCCGGTCGAAGAACCCCACCGCGTTGAGCGCGAACCGGTGCTCGCGCCCCGACTGCCGCACCAGGCGCGGCGCGCTCTGCGGCGCGAGCACCTCCAGCTCGGAGAGCAGCTCCCGCGTCCAGGCCGCCACGCCCTCGGCGAGCGCGGCCGGGTCGACGACCGGATCGGGCTGGGCGGCGCCGCGCGCCCCCCCCACGAACTGCAGCACGCCGTGCTTCGGCAGCAGCCGCTGCCGCACCCGCTCGGCGCGCTTGGTGCCCTCGCCCGGCGCCTCGCCCTCGATGAGGTCGGTGAGGTCCCACACGTAGTGGCGGAACATCGCGATCATCGCGGGCGGCGCCTGCACCGGCAGCGGCGCCGGCGCGTCGTACAGCCGCACCACCACGGTGGGGAGCGGCTCGGGTGGCGTGGACGTGAACAGCCGCGCCAGGTAGGCCAGCGGCTGCTCGTCGGGCTTCTGGGCGGAGAAATGGAAGGTCGCGACCTTGCCCGCAGTGACGGCGAGGTAGTTCACCCGCCCGTTCGAGATCAGCTCGAGCAGGCCGGTCCATTGCCGCTCGAGCAGCGCGGCGAAGATGGTGTCCGGGTTCTTCGCGTCGATCGGGATCGCGAGCGGCGCCTGCGTGCACGAGCCGTAGATCGCGGCCAGCAGCTCGGGCGGCGCCTGGTGGAACGCGATCTCGGCGCGCTCCGCCCCGGCCCCGACGCGCCGCAGCGCGTCGCCGAGGGCGATCGTCCGCCGGCCGCCCGAGGTCAGCTCCGCCGCGTTCACCAGCTCGCCGCCGAGGAAGAACAGCAGCACCACCTCGTCGGGCAGGTAGGCCGCCAGGTAGGCGTCCACCTTGCCGTCGCGGTCCCGCTTGCTGAAGGCGATGAGGCTGTCGAGCGCGACGTACGGGGCGCGCGTCCGGCCCAGCAGGACCCGGCCCCGTGGGAAGTCCAGCTCCCAGAGGCGGGTCGAAGTGTCGGTCAGGACGGCGGACGAGGCACGCACGCTAGATGTGCTGGGTGATCTTCCCCACCAGGTGCGCCTTGGGCACCGCGCCCACCACCGTGTCCACGTGCTTGCCGCCCTTGAAGAACAGCAGCGAGGGGATGGAGCGCACGTTGAAGCGCACCGGCGTCTGCTGGTTCGCGTCCACGTCCATCTTCGCGATCCTCAGCTTCCCCGCGTATTCGACGGCGATCTGGTCGAGGATCGGCGCGATGACGCGGCACGGTCCGCACCATTCCGCCCAGAAATCCACCAGCACCAGGCCGGGCTGCTGCTCCACCTCCGCCTGGAACGTCCCGTCCGTCACCGCCAGCGCCTGCGACCCTGCCATGACGTGCGACTCCCGGTTAGAATGTGCGCGTGCTCCCGCCCGAGCTCCAGCAGGCTCCCGGCGTCCGGCTCGGCCACGTGGGCGTGGCGGTGCGGAGCCTCGAGGACGCCCTCCGCTTCTACCGCGACGTCCTCGGCCTGGCGCCGCACCCGGCCGCATCGGCCGACGGGGCCGCGCTGGTCGTCGTGCCGGCCGGCGGCGCCGACGTGGAGCTGCTGGCCTCCGACGATCCCGAGAGCCCCATCGGCCGGTTCCTCGCCCGGCACGGCCCCGGCATCCACCATCTCTGCTTCCGCGTCCCCGATCTCGAGGCGGCCCTCGAGCACTGTCGGGCGGCCGGCTACCGGCTGATCGACGCCGCGCCCCGGCCCGGCGCCGACGGCCGGCGGGTCGCGTTCCTCCACCCGAAGGCGACGGCGGGCATCCTGCTCGAGCTGTCGGACTAGGGGCGCGCGGGGGCGTTCACCGTCGGCATCAACGGCTGCGGGTCGAACGCCATGACGAGCCAGCCGCCCGCACGCTGCGGCGCGAGCGTGAAGGGCACGGTCACCCGCTTCTCGGCGTGGAACAGCTCCATCCGGAGCACCCGCCGCGCGCCGTTGCCCGGCGCCGGCTCGGTGCCCACCACCCGGGCCGAATCGCTGACCAGGAGGTGCTGGAGGATCGTCATGACCGAGTCGCGCCGCGCGCCGTTGGCCATGTTCACGGTGCTCGGGCCCCGCTCGTCGCCCCACAGCGCCGCCATCCGGTCGTGGTCGTTGGCGTTGACGGCGGCGAGGAACTGCCCTACCGTCGCCTCGGGGGATGCGGGCGCCGGCCCGACCGCGACCTGGCGGCCGCCACAGGCGGCCAGCGCGGCGAGGGCGCAAACGGCTGGAAATCGCAGGGTTCGGGTCACGAGAAGCCAAGCTAACGGGCGCCCGGGGAGCGAGCAAGCGTGAGACTGTACGTCAACATCGACCACGCGGCGACGGTGCGCCAGGCGCGCCGCACGGACGAGCCCGACCCAGTGCGGCTGGCGGTCCTGGTCGAGCAGGCGGGGGCCGACGGCATCACGGTCCACCTGCGGGAGGACCGCCGCCACATCCAGGACCGCGACGTGGAGCTGCTGGCGCGCACGGTGCGCACGGTGGTGAACCTCGAGCTCGCGGCCGCGGACGAGATCGTCGCGATCGCCGAGCGGCTGCGGCCGCACCAGGCCACCCTGGTGCCGGAGCGCCGCGAGGAGATCACCACCGAGGGCGGGCTGGAGTGCGTGCAGGGCGCGGGCCGGCTCCGCGCCGCGCTCGGGCGCCTCGCGGCGGCGGGCGTGCGCACCAGCCTGTTCATCAGTCCCGACGCCGCGTCGGTGGCGGCCGCCGCGGCGCTGAAGCCGGTGGCGGTCGAGCTGCACACCGGCCGCTACGCCGAGAGCTGGCGGAAGGGCGAGGCGAGCCTGGCGGAGCTGGCAGCGGCGGCGCGGCAGGCGAAGGCGGCGGGCCTGGCGGTGCACGCGGGGCACGGGCTGACCTACGAGAACGTCGGACCGGTCGCGGCGCTGCGGGACATCGAGGAGCTGAACATCGGGCACAGCATCATCAGCCGGGCCGTGTTCGTGGGCGTCGAGCGGGCGGTGCGGGAGATGCGCGAGCGAATTGACCGCGCCCGCGGGGCGTCATAGCTTGGCGAGCGTGGCGGAGGGCCCATGAGCAACGCGATCGGGATGACGGATTTCTTCGTGCTCGAGGCGGGGGAGTACCTCGAGCGCCTGGACGCGCACGCGCAGGCCCCGGCGGGCGCCTTCGAGGCGGCGGAGGAGTTCGTCCGCATCGCGCGCGCCTTCCGCGGCAGCGCGCTCATGGCGAGCCAGCAGCCGCTGGCGCGCGCCGCGCAGGGACTCGAGGCGGCGGGCCGGGCGCTGCGCGACGGCCGGCTGGCGTGGGACGAGCGCGCCCGGGGCGCGGTGATCCGCGCGGTGGACGACTGCAAGGTGCTGCTGCGCCGCATCCGCACGCCGTCCGAGCAGGACGGGGACAAGGCCGAGGCGATCGGCGCGGAGCTCGAGCGCCTCGCCGGGCGCCCGAGCGCGCCGGTGCGCGCCACGGGCGAGGGTCTCGACGCGGGCGCCCGGGCGTTCGTGGCCCGCGAGGCCGCGGCGATCGCCAGCGCGCTCGACCGCGTGGCGCGCGCGCTGGAGGCCGACCCGGGCGACCGCGCGCCGCTGGCCGGCGTGAGCCAGGCGATGTCGGCGCTGCGCGGCGTCGCGGTGCTGGGCGACCTGCCGCCCCTGGCCGACATCCTCATCGGCGTCGAGGGCGCCGTCCACGAGGTGAACGCGACCTCGGGCGAGGCGCCGCCGGCGGCGGCCGCCGCGTTCGACGCCGGCGCGAAGGCGCTCGCGCGCGCCGCCCGCGAAGTGGTGGACAACGGGCGGCCCGCGACCGACGGCGAGGAGGCCGCGACCTTCGCCGCGCTGCTGCTCGAGGCGTTCGCGGGCGCCGGCAACGTGGTGCCCGTGGAGGACCTGTTCTACGACGACGCGGGCCCGCACGTCGTGATCGAGGGCATCGCCCCGGCGGGGATGTCGCGCGTGGAGGTGGTGAGCGAGGGCGAGTACCTCGCCGGCGCGGCCGGGGCCCTGCAGCGGGCCACCTCGCCGGTGCTGCGCGACCTGCGGCTGTTCGGCCTGGCGGCCGCGCTGCGGCCGCTCACGGGCGCCGGGGGCACGCCGCTGGCCGGGGCGCTCGGCCGGCTGGCCGACGTCGGCCGCGGCGCGATCGGGCGCGGCGCCGCCGTCGCCAACCTCCCCGCGTTCGTCAGCCTGGTGGGGCAGGCGGCCGAGTCCCTGCGGGGCGCCGCGCGCGAGGACGAGGGCGCCCTGGCCGCGGCGCTCGACGGCGTGAGCGCGCAGCTCGAGGACCTCCGGGCCGCTCGCGCGGCCGCGCCGGCGGCGGAGCCCGCGGGCGCCGCCGCGCCCGCGGCGGACCTGCCGTTCCTGGTCTCGCCCGAAGAGGTGGCCGCGGAGCCCGAGCCGGAGCCCGCCGGCTCGTCCCTCGCCGACGCCTACGCGTCGCTGGCACGGCTCGCCGCC
>Ga0187779_10002653_pt1 | contig 10928 bp, 8 predicted proteins | sample 1015_Q2_SP10_10__FD_132435 | JGI IMG/M metagenome (GOLD analysis project Ga0187779, IMG submission 132435) | Tropical peat soil microbial communities from peatlands in Department of Meta, Colombia - 1015_Q2_SP10_10_MG | ecosystem: Environmental > Terrestrial > Soil > Wetlands > Peat | place...
CTTCTCAGGGCACAAGGTGTTCGGACCCACGGGGATCGGCGTCCTGCACGGCAAGCGCGACCTCCTGAATGCGATGCCCCCGTGGCAGGGTGGCGGCAACATGATCCGCGATGTCACCTTCGAGCGCACCGAGTACCAGCCGGCGCCGGAGCGCTTCGAGGCCGGCACGGCGAGCATTGCGGATGCGGTCGGGCTGGGCGCGGCGCTCGAGTACGTGGAGCAGCTCGGCCGCGAGAACATCGCCCGTCACGAGCGCGAGCTGCTGAGCTACGCCACCGCGGCACTGCACACGGTGCCGGGGCTCGAGCTGATCGGCACGGCGCCGGAGAAGGCCGCGGTTCTGTCCTTCGTGCTCCACGGGCTCTCCCCCGAGGAGGTCGGAGCCGAGCTCGACCGGGACGGCATTGCGGTGCGGGCGGGTCACCACTGCGCCCAGCCGATCGTCCGCCGGTTCGGCCACGAGGGCACCGTTCGCGCCTCGCTTGCCCTCTACAACACGTGCGCGGACGTCGACGCGCTGATCGCGGCCCTGAGGAGAGTCGCCACTCGCAGCGTCGAGATCCTGCGCATTTGAAGCCCGGGGATCCCTCTCCTCTCCCCGAGCGGGCCAAGTGAGAGGATGTGCTTCCCCATGGCTGAGCGGAAACCGGCAAAGAAGGGCACGCGGCAGTCCGCCAAGAGCAGTGCCGGCACGGCGTCCAAGGCATTCACCGACGAGGAACGAGCCGCGATGAGGGAGCGCGCCCAGGAGGTGAGGGCGGCCACGCGCCGCGGCTCGAGCGCGGACCAGGCGGACGGGGAGAGCGAGGTGCTCGCGAAGATCGCCGAGATGCCGGAACCGGATCGCACGATGGCCGAACGGCTGCATGCCATCGTCGCGGCCAGCGCGCCGGCCCTGTCGCCGAGAACGTGGTACGGCATGCCCGCGTATGCCAAGGACGGCAAGGTCGTGTGCTTCTTCCAGACCCGCCAGAAGTTCAAGACGAGGTACGCGACGCTCGGCTTCAGCGACAAGGCGAACCTCGACGAAGGCGCGATGTGGCCGACCGCGTTCGCGCTCGACGAGTTGACCGCGGACGTCGAGGCGAGGATCGGCGCGCTCGTGAAGAAGGCGGTGAGCTGAGGACTGGGCTGATGGATCTGACGGTGTACGGACGCCAGGAGAAATGGGAGGACTCGCCCGCCGGCTGGCCGCAGCGATGGGAGGTCAACGGCGAGATATGGCGCACGAACGGACGTCCGACCGCCCAGTGGTCGCGGATACAAGCGGGACGCTCCGACGCCGATGGATGACGACGGTGGTGATGGTCATCACGCAATCCCGCCGTCACCGAGGCCGAGGTCGAGGAGTTGCCGGCGGGCGATGTTCCCGTTCTGCCTCGCTGCGATCTTCGCGATCGCTCGATCGATCGCCGCCTCCACCGCGGCTCGGGAAGAAACTCGGACATAGTCAGAGTTTCTTCCCAAGTGATCGGGGGCCCGCGAACGCGCCCGCGAACGCGACGCGGTGGCGGGGTGGGATCGGGGGGCGGTGGCGGTGTGGGATCGGGGGGTGCTGGCGGGGTGCGAGACACAGCCCGACCAGGATCCCACGCCACCGCCACCACCCACCGAGTGCGTTGCAGAGTTTCGACACGTGACCGTCCGGTTCGGCATCGACGTCGGCACCAGCGCCACCAAGGGCCCCGCGGCGCCGTGCGGTTTCGGGGCGTTGGCGGCACCTGCACGCCAACTCCGGGCGGAGACGCATTCAGCTTCCCGGCGGTGCCTGGCAGCTGCCGGTTCCGGAGGTCAGCGGAGTCCGAGCAGGTGGGAGCTCAGCGCCTGCCCGAACGGCGCCAGCACGAGGACGGTCAGGAAGGTGAGTACGGCAAAGACCGCCACGAACCCGATCAGGAAGATCACGAAGGTGGGAGTGTCGGTCCGCAACGTGCCCAGGCTGGGCGGAGCCACCCGCCGCGGTCCGAGCGACCCCGCGAGCGCGAGGACCGCGAGGATCGGCACGAACCGCCCGAGCATCATCACCCACCCGCCGGCGATGTCCGCGAACGCGATCCCGTGCGAGCCGACGTTCCCGGCGGCCGGCTGGACGAACCCGGAGTAGCCGGCAAACGCCGAGCCGTTGTTCTGGGCCTGACTCAGGTAGGCATAGGCGGTCTCGGCCATTCCCTGCGGGCCGCCGGTGGACATCGACTTCTTGCCCGCCGGGATCGCGATTGCGAGCGCGGTGAATATGAGTACGAGCAGGGGCACGAACAGCGATCCAATGGTCGCCAGCTTGACCTCCCTGGCCTGGATCTGCTTCCCGAGGAATTCGGGCGTGCGGCCGACCATCAGCCCGGCGATGAATACGGCCAGCACGACCAGGAGCAGCATGCCGTACAGCCCCGACCCAGGCCCGCCGAAGATGACCTCGCCCGTCATCATGTTGGACATGGCCACGGCGGCGCCGAGACCCGTGTAGGACTCCACGCCGCTGTTCACCGCGCCGTCGCCGCTGGCGGTTCCGGCGGAGACGAACAGCGCCGACCCGGCGGTGCCGAACCGTTGCTCCTTGCCCTCCATGTTGTGCACGTGCTGCAGCCCGGCCGCGTGCTGCGCGGGGCTGCCGTGCACCTCGGCGGCGTACATCACGATGGTTCCGCCCAGGAACATCACGAGCATCGCGATGTACAGAGCCCAGCCCTGCCGCCGGCGGCCGATCATCCGGCCGAACGTGACCGTGAACGCCGCCGGGACCAGCAGCATCAGCACGATCTCGACGAAGTTGGAGATCCCGGTCGGGTTCTCGAACGGGTGGGCGGAGTTGGTGTTGAAGAAGCCGCCGCCGTCACCGGACATGAGCTTGATCGCCTCCTGGGAGGCAACCGGCCCGATCGCGATCGTCTGGCTCAGTCCCGTCGGCCCGTGCGCGTTCAGATAGTGCCCGAGCGTCTGCGGCACTCCGGTGGCCACGAGCAGGAGCGAGGCGACGGCGGCGATCGGCACCACCACGTACAGGAGGGAGCGGATGAGATCCACCCAGAAGTTCCCCAGTTGGCTGGTTCCGCGACGCGAGAGCCCTCGGATCGCCGCTGCCGCGACCGCCATCCCGGTCGCCATCGACGTGAAGCTCGCGACGGTGATCCCGGTCATCTGCGCGAAATCCGAGAGCGTCGTCTCACCGGAGTAGAACTGCCAGCTCGTGTTCGACACGAACGAGGAGGCGGTGTTGAACGACAGGTCCCAGGGGCCGGAGTGAGTGAACCCCTGAGGGTTCAGCGGCTGGATGCGCTGCGTTCGCAGGACGAGATACAGCATCAGCCAGCTCGCCGCGCTGAATAGGAGCAGCGCCCGCGCGTACTGCTTCCAATCGTGCTCCTGCTCGGGATCAACCCGGAACAGGCGGTACGCGGCGCGTTCGATCGGCCCGACGATCCTCGTCAGCCCCACGCGCTCACCCGCATAGACCCTGGCCATATAGCCGCCCACCGCCGCCGCGAGGACGGTCAGGACGACGACCAGGGCAACGATCTGCATCCAGCCGGTGACGGTCATCGCGGCTGTCGACCGATGCGGGTCATCCGCCGAGCTTGGGGACGGTCGCGTCTCGTGCGGCCACGGTGTGATGATGGCCCGGGCGTATGCAGAGCCCGTGCAGGAATGCGCGCTTGGTGTAAAGGTTCTATGAAGACGGGCCGGCCGGCGCGTCGCTCGCGCGGGCGACCGCGGCGAGCACCTCCTCGTGCGCGCGACGCACGTCGGCCCGGTCGGCCGGTTCGGCGACGGACTCATCGCTGGCCCGGAGGATCATCTCCGCTTGATCGAGCAGCAGCCCGCGCTGTTCCTCGGTCGTGGTGTTGTCGACGATCCGGGTGATCGCCTCGAGCTGCCGGATCAGCACCGCGGGCATTCCGCGACCCGCCTGGCGGATCTTCTCGAATGACCGCTCGATCATCCTCCGGTAGCTGACGTGAGCGGTGATGACGCGCACGTAGCCCTGAGCGTCGCGATGGACCCGTGTCGGCTCCCAGCGGGCGGTCATCTTGCACAGGTTCGCGCCGAGCCAATCGATGCAGGTGAGTGCGGTGAACGTGTCGTTGACCGCCGGCGACAGCGCTCTGATCGCGATCTCGACAAGCTGATCGGCGGCAAACGGCATGTCCTGGGCCAGGGTTCGATTTGGACCGGTGATGTGCGCCCGGCGCAGCGCGGCGCTGACCGATCCGGCCGCAGCCGGCGGCCACACCGTCGCCATCGGGTGGCCGTCGACCACGAAGTGGCCGGGGCGGTGCAGAAGGCGAATGACCGCGCCCTTCTCTGCTGCCAACCCCACCAGCGATTCGTGCCGGACGAACTGAAGGTAACCGCTGTTCGGCGCCGGAACGTTGCCGCCGGACTCCGCCAACCTCAGCAGGAGCTCCGCCACCGATGGTCCCGCCTCGATGAACCTCCCGTGACCGGTCGAATCGGCGTCGATCGCACGCGAGAGATCCTTGGCGATACTCGCGATCACCTGCGGAAGTTGAATCGAGATGGCGATGTGGTGGATGAAATAGATCAACACCGCCATCGAGACCGTGACGAGCCCGACCGAAACCGTGATCGACAAGTGCGGCACGAAGTCGGGCCCGCGGCTTCCCGGACCAATCGAAATCAGGACGAGCGTGGCATAGACGAACGTCGCGACGAACGTGCCCAGCGTCAGCTGCGTGCCACGATCACGGATGAAGTTGCGAAGCATCCGCGGGCCGAACTGGGTCGACGCCAGCGTAAGGGTCACGATCATGATGGAGAACACCACCCCGACCACCGTGATCACCGCGGCCGCCAGCGCGGTCAAGATCTGCCGGGCGGCGTCGGCCGTGCCGAACACCATCCATGACGGGAGCGTCAGGCTGCCGTCGTAGGCTGCCCTGTCGATCGCGTGCGTGCCGGCATAGAGCCCGATTGCCGCGAGCACCTCGAGGCTGGGCACGAGCCACAGGTTCGTGCGCAACGCCTCACGCCGCCACTCCCAATTCAGTGGGGGCGCGAACATCGCGATAGCTGAGGGTCGGCAGGCACCAGACGGCAGGGGAAACGGATGCCGACCAGGCTTCCCGGCTCACCCCGAAACCATCCTAACGAGCCATGCGTCGGCCCGCGAGGACCCGGGAGCCCCGCCGTGACGCGCCGGTGCGCGGTGGGTGTCAGCGCGACGGCATGATCGGCGGGAGCTCGTACCGTCCGTCGAAGACGGCGTCGTCGGGCTCGTTATCGGGTAATGCCGGGGGCCGCACCGCGACCGAGATAGATCGCCCTACGCTCCGGGGGCCTCGTACCAGGCGACGATCGTGCCGCGGCCGAGGGTATGGGAGAACAGGTTGAAGCCGAGGAACGCCGGCGTGGCGTCCTTGTCGATGCCCAATGACTCGACGTCGACGGCGTGAACCACGAAGTAGTAATGGTGGCGTCCGTGCCCAGGCGGCGGCGCCGCCCCGATGAACTGCCTGATCCCGCCGTCGTTGCGCAGCTGGAAGGCGGGCGAAGGAAGTCCGCCTCCCTCCTCGTCGCCCGCGCCGCGGGGAAGCTCGGTCACGCCGGCCGGGACGTCCACCACCGCCCAGTGCCAGAAGCCGCTGGCGGTCGGCGCCTCGGGGTCGTAGCAGGTCACCGCGAAGCTGCGGGTGCCGTCCGGGAACCCGGACCAGGCCAGCTGCGGCGAGACGTCCTCGCCGCCGGCGCCGAATAGGCCGCTACGCTGGGGTTTGTCGAGCTCCTCGCCGTCCCGGACGTCCTCGCTGGTCAGCTCGAACGACGCCACCTGGGGCAGCTGGTCGTATGGGTTGTAATCGGCCACGATCTGCGTCTCGCTTTCTGGGTGCTGGGAGATGCGCGCTGTGCGGCTGATCCTAACCGGGCTATCCGGCCCCGTGTCTATGGCAGCTCGTGGCGGGTGTGCTCCCATTCCTCGGGCTCATCGGCTTCCGCCCCGGAATCGTCCCGCGCGTACTTGAACGACACGTCCAGGCGGACCCGGTAGTGCTTCACCTTCCCGTCCTCGATCGTCACGTCGAAGCGGTGCGCCTCGGCGATCCGCAGGTCCCGCAGCGTCCTCGCGGCGGTCTCGATCGCGTTGCGCGCGGCCGCCTCCCACGATTCGCTGCTGACGCCAACCAGCTCGGTCACGCGATACACGCTTTCACGCATCCTAAGCCTCCTTTCCAGATTTTTGCCGGCGAGACTATTGCAGGCCCGCGCCGGGCACGCGCGGCGATGTCGTACGACGGGTCCGAGCCGCAGCGGCCCTCGAGGGCGCGGGCGGGTCGCGCTTGCGACGGTGGGCGAGGACTTGAAGCGCGCCCCGCGCCTCTGCGAGGATCGTCATCGCCGGGAACAGGAAAGGGGTTGGTGTCGTTGGAGGGACGGATCGATCGACGGGGGTTCCTCGCGGGCGCCGGCGCGGCGGGCATGTCGCTCGCGTACGGGGCCGGCGACGGCCGGGTGGCGCGCGCGGCGGGCCGAGCGTCGGGGCCGCCGATTCGCGGGCAGGTGATCCGGCGCGGCGCGTCCGGCTTCGCGGCGGCCGCGCACGTCTACAACGAGCGCTTCGACGGCGTCGTGGCGAACCTCGTGGTGCGCCCGATCGATGCCGCCGACGTGCGCACGGCGGTGAGCTGGGGCGTCGCGCACGGCGTGCCGCTCCGCGCTCGATCCGGAGGACACAGCTACGCGGGCTACTCGACGCTGACGGGCGGCATGGTGGTCGACCTGCGCAACCTGCGCGGCGTCAGGGTCGACACGCGCAACCGCACGGCGACGATCGGCGCCGGCTCGCAACTGATCGACGTGTACGCGGCGCTCGCAGCGCGCGGGGTGACGATCCCGGCCGGCTCGTGCCCGTCGGTGGGCATTGCCGGTCACGCGATGGGCGGCGGGATGGGCCTCGCGGGCCGCCAGTTCGGCTTGACGGCCGACAACCTGCTGAGCGCCCAGATCGTGACCGCGGACGGCCAGCTCCGGACGGCGAACGCTCACACCAATCCCGATCTGTACTGGGCGCTGCGCGGCGGCGGTGGCGGGAACTTCGGCGTCGTCACGAGCTTCACCTTTCGCGTGCACCCGGTTCCGCGAACCGTCGCCGGCTTCACGGTGAGCTGGCCGTGGTCGCAGGCCACCGACGCGCTCGCCGCCTGGCAGGACTGGGGTCCTCACGCGCCCGCGACGGTCACCTCGATCTTCCACCTGACCGCCAGCGGCGGCCAAAACCTCGTGAACGTGAGCGGCCAGTACTTCGGCCCGGCGAGCGAGCTGAGCCGCCTCCTGGCGCCGCTGACGGCGGTCGGCGGCGCGTTCGTGTCGGCCGGCGACTTCGGCTACCTACAGGCGCAGATGATGTGGGCGAACTGCGCGCGGATCTCGCTGACGGCGTGCCACACGCAGGGCACGCGCCCCGGCGGGACGCTTCAGCGCGACAACTTCCAAGCCAAGTCCGACTACGTGGCCAGGGCGTTGCCCGCCGCTGCCCGCGGGGCGCTCGTCAGGGCCGCAGAGTCTCGCCTGAGCTCCCCTGGGCACGGCGCGATCCTGTTCGACTGCTATGGCGGCGCGATCAACCGGGTGAAGCCGGCCGCGACCGCGTTCGTGCACCGGAACGTCCTGTTCTGCATCCAATACCTCAGCTACGACGGGGGCGCCGGCTGGCTGACGTCGACTGCCGCGCAGATGCGCCCCTACGTCACCGGTGGCGCGTATCTCAACTACACCGATCCCGGCTTGAAGCGATGGCAGACCGCGTACTACGGGTCGAACTACCCGCGCCTGCTCGCGATCCGGCGCGACATCGACCCGCACCACTACTTCAACTTCCCGCAGGCGATCGGGCGGTGAGGGCGTCACGGGTTGGCGCGGAGCGCCAGGATCCGTCCGGCCGCCTGCTGGGCGGCCGACCGGGCAAGCCGGCCATGGGCGAGCGCCGAGGCGATCGCGTCGCGGGCGGCGATCCCGAGCGCGGGCGAGTTGTCGTCCGGGTTGGTCGTTGCGCATAGGATCAGATCGGCTCCCGCCGACGCCGCGAGCACGGCGCGGTTGGCGACCGTGCCGAACCGGCCGAGTGCGCCCGCCTCGATCCCGTCGGTGATCGTCACGCCGGCGAACCCGAGACGGCCCCGGAGCTCACCCTGGATCACCGCCGGTGAGAGGCCCGCCGGCAGGCGCGCGTCGAGCGCCGGATACACGGCCCACGAGGTCATCACGAGCTTCACCCGGGCGGCGATCGCGCTCACGTACGGCGCCTCGTCGACGGCGCGGAGCGTCGACAGCGAGGACCGCAGCGTGACCGGCTCGACGTCCGTGTTCTGCTGCCGTGAAGCGGACCCGAGCCCGGGGAAGTGCTTGGCGGTCGCGCCCACTCCGAGCCGCTGCTGGGCGGAGATGAACGCGGCGCCGAGCTCGGCGACCGTCTTGGGGTCGCTCGAGTAGGAGCGCTGGAACTCGTCGATGAAGTTTCCCGGCTGCCGGTAGACGTCGAGCACCGGCGCGAGGTTGACGTTGATGCCCACGCTCCGAAGGACGGCGCCGGCACCCGCGCCGGCGCTGCCGGCGGCCGCCACCGGGTTGGCGGCCGCCCCGATCTGCTTCTCCGATTGGATCGGAGCCCCCGGGAGGCGGCGGACCGCGCCACCCTCCTGGTCGGTGAGCATCAGCAGCCGCGTGTGCAGCGGGCTGGCCAGGCTCGCGCTCTGGAGCTGGTCGATCACGGCACGGAGCTGACTCGTGCTCGAGATGTTCGGGGCGAAGAAGATCACGCCGCCGGCCTCCCCGGCACGGATCGCGGCGAGCAGCGACGCCGGCGGGCGCAGTCCGGCATAGGCGTAGACGATCCGCTGTCCGGCCAATTGCTCGAGCGACAGCCGCTGAACCAGCGACCGGGGCCGAGACGCCGTGGCGAGATGCCCGACCGGGCGGGCGATCGGCGCGGTGGCGCCCACCAGCGCTGCCACCAGCGCGGCGACCGCGAACACAAGGCGCCCGACCATCTACCCGAGTGAACCAGGTCGTGAGCGGCTACGTCTGAGGCTGCTCGAGCCGGCGTTGACGACGAGAACCCGCAACCCGCAGCGCCGGTGCTAGGACCGTGACCCGGGCCAGGTCCAGTCCCGGACCTCGGGGAGGTCGTCACCGACCTCTCGGGTGTAGGCGCGGGCCCGGAGCCGCTCGTCGGCCATGTTCTGACGCAGGTGGGCACAGCGCTCGCCAAGCTTCGGCACGCGGTCGATCACGTCCATCACGAGGTGGAAGCGATCGAGGTCGTTGAGCATCACCATGTCGAACGGCGTCGTGGTCGTCCCCTCCTCCTTGTAGCCGCGGACGTGGATGTTGTGATGGTTGGTCCGTCGGTACGTGAGCCGGTGGATCAGCAGCGGGTAGCCGTGGTAGGCGAAGATCACCGGCTTGGAGGCCGTGAACAGCGCGTCGAACTCGTTGTCGGACATCCCATGGGGATGCTCTGATTCGGGTTGCAGGCGCATCAGGTCGACGACGTTGATGACCCGGACCTTCAGGTCGGGCACCCGCGCGCGCAGGATCGACGCCGCGGCGAGCGCCTCGACCGTGGGGATGTCCCCCGCGCACGCCAGCACGACGTCGGGCTCCTGGCCCGCGTCGTTGGACGCCCATTCCCAGATGCCGATCCCGCGGGTGCAGTGGGCGATCGCCTCGTCCATCGTCAGGTAGTCGAGCGCCGGCTGCTTCCCGGCGACGATCACGTTCACGTAGTGGCGGCTGCGCAGGCAGTGATCGGCTACCGACAGCAGGCAGTTCGCGTCGGGCGGGAGGTACACGCGGATGATCTCGGCCTTCTTGTTCACGACGTGGTCGATGAAGCCCGGATCCTGGTGGGAGAAGCCGTTGTGGTCCTGGCGCCACACGTGCGAGGACAGCAGGTAGTTGAACGACGGAAGCGGCCGGCGCCACGGTATCTGCCGGGTGACCTTGAGCCACTTCGCGTGCTGGTTGAACATCGCGTCGATGATGTGGATGAACGCCTCGTAGCAGTTGAATAGGCCATGACGGCCGGTCAGCACGTAGCCCTCGAGCCATCCCTGGCACAGATGCTCGGTCAGCACCTCCATCACGCGCCCGTCGGGCGCGAGGTGGTCGTCGGTGGGCAGGATCTCCGCCTCCCAGGTCCGGTTGGTCACTTCGAGCACCGCGCCCAGCCGGTTGGACGCGGTCTCGTCGGGTCCCATGATCCGGAAGCGATCGGGGTTCGCCGCCATCACGTCCCGCAGCCAGCCGCCGAGCACCCGAGTTGCCTCGCTGGTGTCGGTCGCAGGCGCCTTCACCTCCACCGCGTAGTCGCGGAAGTCGGGGAGCTCGAGCTCGCGCGTCAGCAGGCCGCCGTTCGTGTGGGGATTCGCGCTCATCCGCTTCTCGCCCTCCGGCGCCAGTGCCGTGATCTCGGGGACAACCGCGCCGGCTTGGTCGAACAGCTCCGCGGGCCGGTAGGACCGGAGCCATTCCTCGAGCAACGCGAGGTGCTTGGAGTTGGTGCGCACCTCGGCGAACGGCACCTGATGTGAGCGCCACGTGCCCTCGACCGGCAGGCCGTCGACCTCCTTGGGGCCGGTCCACCCCTTTGGCGTCTTGAGCACGATCATCGGCCAGCGCGGGCGCGTCACGTCGTGGTCCTCGCGCGCGCGCCGTTGGATGTTGGCGATCTCGTCGAGCACGTCGTCCAGGGTCGCCGCCATCAGCTGGTGCATCTCGTCGGGGTCTGAGCCCTCGACGAAGCGCGGCGCGTAGCCGTAGCCCTCGAGCAGCGCGCGCAGCTCGTCGGCGGGAATCCGCGCGAGCACCGTCGGGTTGGCGATCTTGTAGCCGTTCAGGTGCAGCACCGGCAGCACCGCTCCGTCGCTCGCCGGGTTCAGGAACTTGTTCGAGTGCCAGCTCGCCGCGAGCGGGCC
>Ga0187779_10002654_pt1 | contig 10922 bp, 8 predicted proteins | sample 1015_Q2_SP10_10__FD_132435 | JGI IMG/M metagenome (GOLD analysis project Ga0187779, IMG submission 132435) | Tropical peat soil microbial communities from peatlands in Department of Meta, Colombia - 1015_Q2_SP10_10_MG | ecosystem: Environmental > Terrestrial > Soil > Wetlands > Peat | place...
CAGCCGTCGGCCGATCGCCGAGTACAACACGACCCCGCCCGTCATGACCGCCCTCGACGCGCGGCTGCGCGCGGCCGGGCTCTACACCATGACCCACTGGAACGCGTTCTTCACCAACCCGCCGCTCTGCATCACCGCCGAGCAGCTGCGTGAAGGCTTCGAGATCATCGATCGCGCCCTTGACGCGACCGACGCCGAGGTTGCCTGAGACGACCTGCCCGCCGGCCTGCGGCTATACGGAGGAGGTGGATCGAGAACGACCGATGTGGCGACCCGGGCAGGGTCGTTCGTTCCGCCGACGGTTCTCGCGAAGGGAGTGCGCTGGAGGATCTCATGACCGCGACTGCGTATCCAGGAGAGGTCGTCTACCCCGACGGTCGACATGAGTTGACGCCGGAGGCGGACGCCGCCCTGAGTGACTCGCCGCTGCACAACGCTGACCTCGCCCCGGTCACGATGCCCAAGCGGATCTGGAGCACCTACAACTACCTCGCGCTGTGGATCGGCATGGCCCACAACGTGGCGACGTGGACCCTGGCCGCCGGCCTCGTGGCCCTGGGCATGGCCTGGTACCAGGCGATCCTGACCATCATGATCGCCAACATCGTCGTCCTGATCCCGATGCTGGCCAACAGCCATGCCGGCACGAAGTACGGGATCCCGTTCCCGGTGTTCGCCCGGGCGTCGTTCGGCGTCTTCGGGGCGAACCTGCCGGCCCTCATCCGGGCCGGTGTCGCCTGCGGCTGGTTCGGCATCCAGACGTGGATCGGCGGTGGCGCGATCTACGTGCTGATGGGCTCGATCCTGGGCGATTCCTGGACCAAGGCGAGCACGCTGAGCTTCGGCGTCGGCACGTTCGCCACGCAGCCCTGGACCCTGTGGCTGAGCTTCATCATCTTCTGGGGCCTGAACGTCTTCATCATCCTGCGCGGGATGGACTTCATCCGCCGGTTCGAGAACTGGGCGGCCCCGTTCGTCCTCGTCGTGGCCGTCTTCCTGTTCGTCTGGATGGTGTCCCAGGCCGGCGGCCTCGGGCCGATCGTCAACGACCCCGGCAAGCTCGGCTGGGGCGACAAGTTCTGGCCCGTGTTCTTCCCCTCGTTGATGGCCATGATCGCCTTCTGGTCGACCCTGTCGCTGAACATGCCGGACTTCACCCGGTTCGGCAAGAGCCAGCGCGCCCAGGCCTACGGCCAGATCCTTGGCCTGCCGACCACGATGACCGTCTTCCCGCTGCTCGCCGTCCTGACGACGTCGGCCAGCCAGGTCGTCTATGGCACCGCTATCTGGGACCCGGTCGCCCTGACCGGCAAGTTCAACAACCCCATCGTCGTGGTGTTCGCGCTGTTCACCCTGGCGGTCGCGACCCTGTCGGTCAACGTCGCGGCGAACATCGTCAGCCCGTCGTATGACTTCTCGAACGCCTGGCCGCGGAGGATCAGCTTCCGCACCGGCGGCCTGATCACGGGGCTGCTCGGCATCCTGATCCAGCCGTGGAACCTCTACAACGACCCCCACGCGTACATCTTCACGTGGCTGGGCACCTACGGCGGCGCCACCGGCGCCATCGCCGGTGTCCTGATCGCCGACTACTGGTGGATCCGCCGGACCGACCTCAAGCTGACCGACCTGTACAAGGCCAACGGCATCTACCAGTACGTGCGTGGGTGGAACTGGAAGGCCGTCGTCGCGCTCCTCGTCGGGATCGTGTTCGCGATCGGCGGCTCGTACACCCCAGCCGGCACCGATGGGCCGTTCCCCGCGAACGGCATCATCCCGATCCTGAAGGACCCCTTCCCGTTCGCTGACTACAGCTGGGTCGTGGGTCTCGTGGTCGCCTTCGTGCTGTACGGGGTGCTGACGAAGTACGTCCGCCCGAGGGCCGTCCCCGAGCAGACCACAGCAGCCCAGCCAGCCTGACCGATCCAAGCCGGCAGCGCCGGCCGAGCGCCGGAGCCGAGGCTACCGGCTCCGGCGCCAACGTCGAGAGGCCCCTCCGCCACGGAGGGGCCTCTCGCATGATCTGGCGGCCATGCGCGTGGTCGAGGCAGGTGTCAGGCCTGCCGCTGCACGCGCCCCAGTGGGCCGCCCGCGCGGCTGATCGCATCGCGCAGCCGCGATCGGGCCTCGGCCGTGGCGCCGATCCGGTCCAGCCCCAGCAGGGCCGCGCCCAGGACCGGGGGCACCTCCAGATGCCGCACCCGCGCTCGCGGCGCACCCGCCGCGATGGTCCGGGCGATCCGTCCGTGGAAGTCGGCCTCTGACGCGGCGAACACGCCACCCGCCAGGATGACGTCGCTGGCGGCGCGGCGAAGCCCAAGGTGGCGGAGCGCGACGAGGGCGAGCAGGGCGACTTCGTCGGCGAGGTGGTCCACGAGGCGTCGTGCCTCCCCGTCGCCGGCCGCGGCCGCCTGGAAGACGACGGGCACCAGCTCGGCCAGCCGTAGCTCCTCCAGACGGCCTCGATAGATGGCGTGGGCCACCGCGAGCGGGCGGCTGACGTGGAAGTGACCCGCCACCAGGGACCCCAGCTCGGTTCGCGGGCCACGGCCATCAGCGCCGCGGACCGCCGCCCCCAGGGCCAGCAGACCGAGGTCCTGGCCGCCACCCCAGTCGCCCGTGATCCCGCCGAGGGCGGGGAACCGGAACGCCCGGCCGTCGCGGGCCAGCCCACCCGCGTTGATCCCCGCGCCGCAGATCACGGCCACGCCGTGGCCGGCCTCGGTGCCCGCACGCAGGGCGGCGAAGATGTCGTTCTCCACGACGACGCTGGCGGCAAGGTCCAGCCCCTCCAGGCCCGCTTCGACGCGATGGGCGTCGCCGGGCAGGTCGATCCCCGCCGCGCAGTGCACGAGCAGCTCGGCCCGCCCGCCGCCGTCGGCGGCCAGCGCCTCCCGTCCCAGTCGGGCGACCGCGTCTATCGCCCGGGCCAGGGGCACCTGCTGCTGCGAGGCCGTCGGGCCGCGACGCCAGGCGAGGAGGTCGCCGGCCGACGTGACCAGGACGAGGTCGGTCTTGGAGTTGCCGACGTCGAGGGCCAGGATCCGCCGGACGGTCACGTGAATCGAGGCAGGAGCGGGCGATGGACCCGCAGGAGGTCGTCCAGGAGCGGCTCGGCGATCGATCGCTGGCCCACGAGGGGGTGGGTCAGCAACGCCTCCAGGGCCAGCCGGCGATCACCGGCCTCGGCCGCGCGCACGGCGAGGGCCTCATAGGCGCTGACGTGGGCGGTCAGCCCGGCCATGTGCGGCGAGAGGGCCGGCACGGGCACGGGCGTGGCCCCGCCGCGGCCGATGCGGGCGGGCACCTCGACGACCGCCTCCGCCGGCAGGCTTGGGATGGTCGTCCCGTTGCGGACATCCACGACCTGGGTGTCACCGCGGTCATCGAAGAGCGACGCCAGGAGATCCAGCGCCGCCTCGCTGTAGAACGCCCCGCCGCGCTCGCCAAGGAGGGCCGGCTTGGCCCGCAGCGCAGGGTCGGCGTAGGCCGCCAGGAGCTGCGCCTCGAGGGCGCGGACCTCCTCGGCGCGACTCGGTCGCCCGCGCTCCTCGGCCACGACCTCGTCGTGGGCGTAGTAGTAGCGGAGGTAGTAGGACGGCACGCCGCCGACCAGGTCGATGATCGACACGGGCAGCTCCAGGCGCTCGGCGACCTCCGTCCCATGGTCGGCCAGGAGCTCCGGCAGGCGGTCGCGCCCCTGGATCTCGACGCGGCGGATCCAGGTCAGGTGGTTGAGTCCGGCGTGCCCCAGCAGCACGGCCTCCGGCTCGACCCCGGTCCAATCCGCGAAGAGGCGCTGGAAGCCGATGGCCACGTTGCACAGGCCGATGGCTCGGTGGCCGTGGTCCAGGAGGGCACGCGTGACGATGCCGACCGGATTGGTGAAGTCGATGAGCCAGGCGTCGGGGGCCCGCCGGCGGACCTCGTCGGCGAGCTCGACGGCCACCGGCACGGTCCGCAGCGCCTTGGCCAGGCCACCGGCACCGGTCGTCTCCTGGCCGATGCAGCCGTACCGCAGGGGGATCGTCTCGTCCAGCTGGCGGGCGGCCTGGCCGCCGATGCGGAACTGGAAGAGCACCGCGTCGGCGCCCTCGAGGGCGGCCCCCAGGTCGGTGGTGTCGCGGATGCGGCCCGTGAAGCCACGCGCGGCGGCGATGCGCCGCGCGGCGCCGGCGACGACGGCGAGCCGGTCAGCGGCGATATCGTGGAGGACCAGCTCGGCCACCGGGACCCTCGCCGCGAGGCGGGGCAAGCCGTCGAAGAGCTCGGGCGTGTAGGTGGACCCTCCGCCCACGACCACGATCTTGAGACCGTCGCTGGACGGGTCCATCGGCGTCCGCCTAGGCCGGGATGGCCGTCGCGCTCAGGCGGACGGCGCGCTCGAAGATCCGGTCCAGCGCCGGGCGGAGCCCCAGCGCTGCGGCGCCGGCGAGGACCGCGTCGCTGCCCAGCGAGGACACGGCCAGGCGGGGCGAGAACGGGGAGATCGTCTGCAGCGTGTCGGTGACGGGCCCGAGCAGCAGGTCGCCGGCCCCGGCGCCGATGCCGCCGCCGAGGATGACCAGCTCCGGGTCCAGGACCGCCGCGATCGCCGCGATGGCGTGGCCGAGCCGGCGCGCCTCCGCGTGCACGACCGTCCGGGCGGCGACGTCGCCGGCACGGGCCAGGCCGAAGACGTCGGCGGCGGTCGCGACCCCCGTCAACCCCTCCGCCCGAGCCAGCTCGATGACCGCCGCCGACGACGTGAGGGCCTCGAAAGCGCCGCGTCCCCAGGCGGCCCGCGGCCGCGCGTCCGTCCGGTCCAGGTCCAGGTCCAGGTCCAGGTAGCCGACCTCACCGGCGAGGCCGCCCGCCCCCCGCCGCAGCTCGCCGTCGAGGATCACGCCCATGCCGACGCCGGTCCCGACCGACAGCAGGACGAAGTCGTCGACCCCTCTGGCGATGCCCTGGACGTGTTCGCCCACGGCGGCGAGATTGACGTCGTTCTCGAACTGCACGGGCGCCACCAGGGCGGCGCGGATGCTGCTGACGACCTCCGGGCCTTCCCACGATGGCAGGTTCGGGGCGAGCGACAGGTGGTCATCCCCCGGTCGGATGACGCCCGGCGTGCCCACCACGACCTGGTCCAGGTCGGTCAGGCCGATGGCGGCCTCGGTGGTCAGCTGCTCGGCGGCGCTTCGCAGCTGGGCGATCAAGGCAGCCGCGCTCGTGGACACGGTGCGCGAGGCGCTCCGCGCCACGGTCACCCCGGTCAGGTCGGTGAGGGCTGCGCGGACCCACTCCCGGCCGATATCCAGGCCCAGGACCCACCCCGCGGCTGGGTCGACTGCGTACAGCTGGGCGCCCGGGCCGCGCGATCCGCGTGCCGTGCCCGCCCGCCTGACCAGGCCCAGCTCAAGGAGCTGGGAGAGGACCTCCCCAACGGTCGGCCGGGACAGCCCGGACTCGCGCGTCAGCTCCGGCGCGCCGACCGGTCCGCGGATCCGGATGCGCTCGAAGACGGCCCGCAGGTTGATCGCCCGGAGCAGGCTGGGCTGCCCGGCCTCACGCCGTCTCGGTCGTCCGTGGTCGCTCATCGATAAGGAAAGCTACCATTAGCCAAGCACAATGGCAACCCATCTTCCGTCTTGACTGGGGTAGGTTCCTAAGGTAACCTTCCTAATCATACCGCTTCGAGGAGAGGTCGCGATGCCACGCCTTCGGTCCCTGACCATGCTCGTCGCCGGGCTCCTGGTGGCCGCGGCGTGCACCTCCAGCGCCACCCCCACGCCGACGCTGGCGCCCACGGGAGGCGGACCCACCGCCAGCGTCGCTCCCACCGGAAGCGCACCCGCGCCGAGCGCGTCGGGTCCGGTCAACTCGGGCAAGATCGGTGGCAAGCTCGTCATCGACAACGAGAGCGGCAGCACCTGGACGTGCCAGTTCAACCCCTTCAACCCCTCCGTGAGCATCACCTCGGTGGGCTTCATCTACGAGCCGCTCGAGTTCGTCGATGCGCTGCAGACGGCCGCCGATGGGAGCAACACGGTGACGCCGTGGCTGGCCGCCAGTTCCAGCTGGGACAGCTCCTATACCCAGCTCACCTTCACCCTCACCGATGGGGTCACGTGGAGCGACGGCCAGCCCTTCTCCGCGCAGGACGTCGTCTACACCTTCCAGGCGATGAAGGCCGACCCCGCCATCGACATCAACGCCCTGTGGCAGGCCGACGGCGGTCCGCTCACCGGCGTCGCGGCCCAGGGTACGAACCAGGTCGTCTTCACCTTCTCCGGCCCGGCCCAGACGTACTTCTACTACGTGGCCGACCAGACGCCGATCGTGCCCCAGCACCTGTGGGCCTCGCTCGACCAGGCCAAGCTGGACCAGTACGCCGACACCGCCCCGATCGGCACCGGCCCGTACACGATGGCCAACTGCAGCCAGGACAACATCCAGTACATGCGCAACGCCTCGTACTGGCAGAGCAAGCCGGGCCATCCGGTGCCGCAGATCCAGGAGCTCGACTACCCGGCCTTCCTGAGCAACACCCCGGCCAACCTCCAGCTGGCCCAGGGCCAGGCCCAGTGGGGCGCGCAGTACATCCCCAACATCCAGTCGTTCTACATCGCCGGCGACCCGGTCCATCGCCACTACTGGTTCCCCGCGACCCTCGACGTCTCCATCTACCCCAACCTGGAGAATCCGCTCCTGAACAACCTCGCCGTGCGCCAGGCGATCAGCCTGGCCATCGACCGCCAGTCGGTCTCCCAACGCGGTGAGGATGGCTACGAGCCGCCGGCCAACCAGACGGGCATCGTGCTGCCGACCTACCAGTCGTGGTACAGCAAGGCCGCCGACACGACGACCTTCGATACCGCCAAGGCCGACGCGACCCTCGAGGCGGCCGGCTTCACCAAGGGTGCCGATGGCATCTACGCCGACGCCAAGGGCAACCGCCTCTCCTTCACCATCAAGACCATCAGTGGCTACACGGACTGGGATTCCTCCCTCCAGGTGATCCAGCAGGAGCTCAAGTCGGCCGGCATCGAGATCTCGAACATCCTCGACGAGGACATCGGGACGTACACGACCGAGCTGCAGACGGGCAAGTTCCAGCTCGCCTACGCCGAGCAGACCGGCGGCCCGCTGCCCTACTACGAACTGCGGCAGATGCTCCTTGGCGCCAACATCGGCTCGACCGACTACTCCCGCTACAAGGACGCCACGACCGACGCGTTGTTCAACAGCTACGCCGCGGCCGACGCGGCGGGCCAGGTCCAGATCATCCAGAAGATCGAAGGCGTGATGAACGACGACCTGCCGGTCATCCCCGTCGTGGAGGGCGTCGACTGGTACCAGTACGACACCACCGCGATCGGCGGGTGGCCGACGCCCGACGATCCCTATGCCCAGCCACCGGTGTGGGCGGTGCCGGACAATGGCGTCGTGCTGACGCACCTCTTCCCCACCCAGTAGGTCCACCAACGACCGCGACCCGGCGGGCGAAGGCTGCCTGATGAGCTTCGTCGTCCGCCGGGTCGGTCTGTTCCTGGTCACCCTCTGGGCGGCCCTGACCCTCAATTTCCTGATCCCCCGGCTGATGCCCGGGGATGAGGCGACGGCGGTCCTGGCCCAGTTCCACGGGGTCAACCCGGCGGCCCTGCACGCCCTTGAGGTCGAGTTCGGCGGGACGGCCGGCCAGAACCCCCTGGTGGCCTACGTGGAGTACCTGGGCAACGTCCTGACCGGCCAGTTCGGCCTCACCGCGACCCGCACGCCGGTCATCGACGTCATCCTCCAGGGCCTGCCCTGGACGCTCGGGCTGGTCGGGGTGACCACCGTCCTCGCCTTCGTCCTGGGCACGGTCGTGGGCATGGTCGGCGCGTGGCGGCGTGGCGGCTGGCTGGACGGCCTGCTGTCGCCGCTCCTGTTCATCCTCACCACCTTCCCCGTCTTCTTCATCGCGCTCGTCCTGCTGTACGTGATGGGAGTGGCCTGGCACTGGTTCCCCATCTCGTCGAACTACAGCCTGGGCAGTACCCCGGCCCCCACGCTGGCCTTCGTCTGGGACGTCCTGGCCCACGCCATCCTCCCCGGCGCGACGCTGGTCATCACGACCGCCGGGACGTGGATCTTCACGATGCGCAACACGATGGTCACGACGCTGGCGGAGGACTACGTCCGGATGGCCCGGGCGAAGGGCCTGCCGTCGTGGCGGATCATGGTCGACTACGCCGCCCGGAATGCCATCCTGCCGAACCTGACCGGCTTCGCCATGCAGCTGGGCTTCGTCCTGGGCGGCTCGATCCTCGTCGAGTACACCTTCTCCTACCCGGGCCTGGGCTACCTCTTCTTCACCGGCACGACCAACCACGACCTGCCGCTGCAGCAGGCGCTCTTCCTCTTTTACACGCTGGCCGTCCTCGTGTGCGTGCTCCTCGCCGACCTGGCCACGGCCTGGCTCGACCCGCGCACGCGCGGGGCGTGAGGGCCTGCCGGTGACGACCGCCGTGGCCGTCCGCGACGCCTCCGACGAGCCGGTCCCCGAGCGCGGCGCGCGGGCCGCCGCGGCCGGCGTCGCGCGTGCCGTCCTGCGCAACCGCAAGGCGACGCTGGGTCTGCTGCTGCTCGTGGTCATCACGGTCATCGCCGCGGTCCCGTCGCTCCTCGCCCCGGGCGACCCGAAAGCCGCCATCTACGACCAGCAGGTCGGTCCCTCGCTGGCCCACCTCCTGGGCACGACCCAGGTCGGCGAGGACGTCTTCACCCAGCTCATCTGGGGGACTCGGCTGACGCTCGTCATCACGGTCGCCGTGGGTGTCCTCGTGACCGCCGTCTCCGTCCTGATCGGGGTCACGGCAGCCTACGTCGGCGGCGCCACGGACGGTGCGTTGTCGCTGCTGACCGATGTCTTCCTGATCATCCCCACCCTGCCCCTCCTGATCGTCCTGTCGACGTACCTCGAGGGCAGCGGCACGATCGCCATCATCGCCGTCCTCACGGCGACGGGCTGGGCCTTCTCCGCCCGTCAGCTGCGGGCCCAGGGCCTGGCGCTGCGAACACGCGACTTCCTGGAAGCGGCGCGCGCCCGCGGCGAACGGCGTCGCTACATCATCGTGGCCGAGATCCTGCCCAACATGCTGTCGCTCATCGTCGCCTCGTTCCTGGGCTCGGCGACGTACACCGTCGCCACGGCGGCCGGGCTGCAGTTCCTGGGCCTGGGCAACAGCAACGACATCACGTGGGGGACGATGCTCCACTACGCCCAGCAGAACGGGGCCCTGGAGAGCGGCAACCCCTGGTGGGCCCTGGCGCCGGGAGCGGCCGTGGCCGTCCTGGGCACCACCTTCGCACTGCTCAACTACGCCTTCGACGAGATCACCAACCCGGCCCTCCGGCCGGTTCGCCGTGGCCGTCCCGCTGCTTGACGTCCGCGACCTGAGCGTGGCCTACCTCAGCGAGGCGGGCGACGTGGGGGCGGTCGACCATGTCGACCTGACCGTCGAGGCGGGCGAGTTCGTGGCCCTCGTCGGCGAGTCCGGCTGCGGCAAGTCGACCCTCGTCTTCGCCATCGCCCGACTCCTCGCCCCGCCGGCCGAGCAGACCGGCGGGACGATCACGTTCCGCGGCGAGGACCTGGTCCATCTCCGCGGCGAGGCCCTGCGCCACCTGCGCTGGCGCGACTACTCCGTCGTGATGCAGAGCGCCATGAACGCCCTCAACCCGATGAAGAGCCTGGAGGCCCAGTTCGGCGATGCCATGCGGGCCCACGAGCACGTCTCGCGGTCGGCCATCCGCCAGCGCACGGTCGAGGTCCTCCGCCTCGTCGGCATCGACCCGGTCCACCGCCAGAGCTATCCGCACCAGCTGAGCGGCGGGATGCGCCAGCGGGCGATGATCGCCATGGCCCTCCTGTTCTCGCCGTCGCTGATCCTGATGGACGAGCCGACCAGCGCCCTGGACGTCGTCGCCCAGCGGTCGCTGATGGGCCAGATCACGCAGCTCCAGCGCGAGCTGGGGTTCGCCGTGGTGTTCGTGACGCACGACATGTCGTTGGTCAGCCATTACTCCGACCGGCTCGTCGTCATGTACGCCGGGCAGGTCGTGGAGGCCGCCCCGACGGCCACGCTCTTCGGCCGGCCGCTGCACCCCTACAGCCGGGGCCTCTTCGACGCATTCCCCTCGATCCGCGGCCCTCGCACCCGCCTGACGGGCATCCCCGGCAGCCCGCCCGACCTGCGCCGTCCGCCGGCGGGATGTCGCTTCCATCCCCGCTGCCCGGTCGTCATGGAGGCCTGCCGCACCGAGGCGCCGCAGCTGGCGGATCAGGACGGCACGCTCGTGCGCTGCCTCCGCTACCCGGGGTCGGCCGCCACATGACCATGCCCGCGGTCGCCGGGGCTGACGCGGCGCTCCTTCGCACGGAGGGGCTGACCCGCCACTTCCGCCTCGGGGGGATGTTCTCGGGGCGGCAGCTGCATGCCGTGGATGGGGTCTCCCTGGAGATCCGCCCGCGGGAGATCGTGGCCCTCGTCGGCGAGAGCGGCAGCGGCAAGACGACCGTCGCGCGGCTCCTCGCGCTCCTCTACCGCCCGACGAGCGGCCGGATCGTCTATGACGGGCGGCCGGTCGATCGGCTGCGGTCTCGGCGCGACCTGCTGTGGTACCGGGGCCAGGTGCCGACCGTCTTCCAAGACCCGTACGGTTCGCTCAATCCCGTGTTCCGCGTCTCGCACGGCGTGCTACGGGCTCTCCAGCTCCATCGCCCCGAGTTGAGCCCGGCCGCCCGGCAGGCAGAGGCCGAACGGGTCTTCGAAACGGTCGGCCTCAGCCCGGCCCGGCGGCTCCTGCGAGCCTTCCCCTATGAGCTCAGCGGGGGGCAGCGCCAGCGGGTCGGCTTCGCCCAGGCGCTGGCCGTGCAGCCGCGGCTCATCCTGGCC
>Ga0187779_10002655_pt1 | contig 10921 bp, 12 predicted proteins | sample 1015_Q2_SP10_10__FD_132435 | JGI IMG/M metagenome (GOLD analysis project Ga0187779, IMG submission 132435) | Tropical peat soil microbial communities from peatlands in Department of Meta, Colombia - 1015_Q2_SP10_10_MG | ecosystem: Environmental > Terrestrial > Soil > Wetlands > Peat | place...
CACAAGAAGAAGAGAAGATGATCTTTGAAGAGTTTCGTGCAGTAGTTGCAATAACTACCAAGATAGATGAAATGATACAATCACTTGATTATCTAGAGCAGACTTTATGGATGAAAAATTAGGATTCTTCAAAGACTGATTTTACTTTGGGATAAAACAAGACTGGGCATTCTTCGAGTTTGTATTTTTGCTGCATGGGTTTCATACGGATGCACAATTATTATATATCATCACCATAGTATGCAAACCATACATACCATGATGAACATTGGTAACTTGAGAGTGCACATTGCACCGGTAGGCTTTGAGATAGATAGAATTGCGATTGCTGCAAAACAGATGAAGGCGGACAGGGTCTGGCTCCTAATGCATGGCGACCCTGCAAAGGACAGGGCACAGGGGTACATGGAAAAGATTCGGTCCCAACTAAAAAAAGAAAAGATCGAAGTACATGTAGAATATACAGATAGGTTTAGTCTGTTTAAGATACTAAAATCAGTAAGGGAGATTGTAGAAAAAGAAAAAAACAACGATGTTTTCATTAACTGTTCCTCTGGTTCCAAGATCCAAGCTATCGCATGCATGATGGCATGCATGATGTTTCATGGAAAGACAAGGCTTACTCCATACTATGCCGAGCCGGAAAGTTATGCAAGCGTCAAGGGCGAGCAGCTATCAACAGGACTCAAAACAGTTGTAAAGCTACCTGCGTATGAAATCCATACTCCAAAACCCGCACTTGTACAAGCTCTGAAAATAATAAAAGAACATGACAACAAGATAACAAAAAAAGAGATGGCAAGACTTGCAGACGAAAAAAAACTGATTGTAGTAAACGCAAAAGAAGAAAACTTTCAGCAGGCAAGATTTGCATCCCTTGACAAGAACATAATTCAACCGTTGCAAAATGAATGGAAGTTTGTGGAGATCGAAAGAATAGGCAGAACTCGCTGGATTAAAATGACGCCGGAAGGAATCGGTGCAGTAGAGTTTCTTGGCTAGCTTCTTGTTGCAAGTTCTGGCTTGATTGTCCAGACAACTCCCATTGCTATGAAGGGAATAGAGACTATCAACGCAATCTCCATGTATGTCCAGTATTGTTGTGATTGCTGGGGGCTAGGGTTAAACCACAAAAATGGTACAGGCAAGGCTGCAGCAAACCAGATTACCGAAAGCAAAATGATAATTTTCAGCGCTCTCTTCTTTTTTGGAGTCACATCATAACTTTGGGCTTGGGTTCTATTAATTTGATATGCTGATTACTTGATAGCCGCGCCGCCATCTACTGCCATGATTGTACCAGTAACCCACGAAGAGTCTTCTGAAGCAAGGTAAAGTATTGCATGTGCAACATCTTCAGGACTGCCTATCCTGCCTATTGGGTGGTCAGCAGCAGTAATTTCCCTATCCGCCTCTGTCTTGAGAAACGGCACTGTCATGTCTGTATCCACCACGCCTGGACATACACAATTTACACGTATCCTGTACTTAGCGTATTCAATGGCCCATGCCTTTGTGAGCAGTATCAAAGCAGCTTTTGAGGCAGAATATGCATCTGCCTCAAAGTTCTCAAATGATCTTAATCCAGCATCAGATGAGACATTGATTATGCAGCCGCCACTTTTCATCATATGAGGAATTGCAGCCTTGGTAACACGAAACTGTCCTGTAAGATTTATGTCAATTACGTCATTCCATTCTTTTTCAGAAATTTCATGCAAAGGTTTGACTTGAGGAAATATTCCCGCATTATTTACCAAAATGTCTATCTTGCCAAATTTTTCAACAGTTTTATTTACCACATTTTCAACATCCTGATTTTTTCTAATGTCTCCTGCAATGCCAATTACATTTAGTTCCTTTGCAGAAGTTTGCAGTCTTGTTTCATCTCTTGCGGTAATTGTGACATTTGCACCTTCTTTTACAAATAGTTTCGCAGTTGCTTTACCAATTCCCCTGCTACCGCCTGTTACAATTACAATTTTGTTAGAAAACTTCATACATAATTTTAGAGTTTTATGCCAAAGGTTATCTTTCTGTTTAGCACAAAATTTACACCTGATGCAATTACTATGGAAATAAACGCAGCTACGATATAATACATCTGCATATTATTTACAAAAATATAGTTGAACCCAAGCTGAATCAGCATTCCAACAACACTTATTGCTATAAACTTGAAGTACATGAAAAGAGTAGATTGTTTTACCATTGTATCTTTGAAGGTCCAAGCTTTGTTTAAGAAAAAATTTGTAGTCATAGAAACATAGATTGCAATCGCAGAAGAAGCAAGATACCACAATCCAAGATATTCCTTTAATGCATAAAGAATTCCCAGATTAACAAGAACACCTATACCGCCAACCAAATAGTACATGAATGCATGTTTTGCAAAAAGTGATGCCTTGCTTGATCTCTGTTGGCCAATTGCCATCAGCTTTTCAATCTATAGTGAGTTAATAAATCATAAAGTCTTTTTTTAATTCATCATCGGATCTAATTATGCAGATAATCAGATTGTTGTAAATTGTTTGGATTTCAAGTAATGTGATTGCACATTATCTATTGCTATGATAAAGAATTTCAATAATTCTGATGTTGTTTATGAAAAAATACATATAAAATGATAAATACCATGATGTAATATACTAAACCATGCAGAAGGATGTAAAATCTACTGCTTCATGAGCGTGGCTTCGTAGACCTTCAAATAGAATCCCACTGTGGTGGGATTATGAGAGGCAATCTCTGCATGGCTGCGAATTAAGGCCACGCCCTCATTCTTCATATCAAGATGTGAATCTGCTCAAAATTTCATAATGACATTTACAAAGTTTTTTCTAATTTTAAAATATACAAAATAAGACAAGACAAATAAAAATCAAAATTAATTTTTAGAAAAAAATTTAGAGCTTAAGGGACTCTTTTAATCCCTTGTATCTATTTCGGATTGTTACTTCGGTTACTCCAGCAGCTTGTGCAACATCTTTTTGCGTCTTGTTCTCTCCATTCATTACACAGGAAAGATACAATGCAGCAGCTGCAAGTCCCATAGGATCTTTGCCAGCAGAAATTTCAATCTCTGCTGCATCTTTTAGAATTTGCAGAGCCTTTCGTTTTGTTTTCTCGCTTAATCCTGCTTTGCTTGCAATCCTTGCTACACATTTGATAGGATCTACAACTGGCATCTTCAGATCCAATTCCCTTAGAAGTAGCCTATAGCATCGTGCAACATCTTTTCGTTTGATGTTGATGCCATTTGCAACATCAGTCAACGTTCTTGGGGTCTCTGTATCTCGACATGCTGCATATAGTGCTGCTGCAACAAGTCCAGGAATTGATCTTCCTCTAACAAGACCTTTGTCAAGTGCCTTTCTATAGATGTATGCTGTTTTTTCTATTACTGCATCAGATAATGCAAGCTTGTCCTTTAGTCTGTCAAGCTCACTGAAGGCTTGTCTAAAGTTTCTGTCTACTGGTTCATGGACTTGACTTCTACTGTCCCAAGTTCTGAGTCGTTCAATGGTGCTTTTCATTGATGCAGACAATGGTTTTCCAGATGCATCCTTGTCGGCAGGACCGATTATTGTTGCAAGTCCCATATCATGCATAGCAAGTGATGTAGGAGTTCCAGTTCTACTTCGGTCTTCGTGTTCTTCTTTGGAAAATGATCTCCATTCAGGACCAGATTCCTCAACACGTTCTGTCATAACAAATCCGCAACCACCACAGAACATTTCTCCGGTGGTGCTATCGGTTACCATTGGACCTTTTCCACAACGAGGACAACGTCCACCAGAACCGAAAGATTCGCGCGTCATATTATATCTTATAAGATTTTCGGTTTACACAAATAAAAAGCTTTAACTATAAGTGTTTTTCCAATTTTGATTACAAAATGCCTAATAAATTTGTAAAATTTATAATTTCTATTTAACTTTATTATAATAACTCGAAATAGCTTGTTCTGATAATGTGTTCATCTATTTTTATTTTCGTTAAGATCTTCTCTTGTTTCTTTTTTGGAAATATCTCATCGCATAATTTTTTATTTTTCTAAAACGATTTTCTTTTTTAAAAATAAAATTTTCGTCTTGTTGCAACAAATTTTTTTCTTAAAACTGCTCCAAGCAAAACCTTAAATACGTTTCCTTTGATCGACATGCATCAAATAAAATGGAAAAATGTCCACTTTGTTGTGAATCTCAACCGTCAAGCAGTGCGTTGTCGATTCACCTAAAGAAAATCCATCCGCAAAGAAACATTGCGTTTCAAGTAACGCAATAAATCTTCGCAGTTGGAAGGGAACGTAGGAACTATCCAAAATAGTTTATCCACGAAATTTTGATTTTTTAATGGGATCAAGCGAAAAGCTAGATTTCTCTCACGATTGCATTTTTGTCAGCTAAATTTAGTATACTGTGAACCACATTTCACACCTGAAATTAATAATGAATTTTATCAGTCGTATCCATGACAAACTTCACTAATAACTGGCAAAAGCCACAAACACCAAGCCTTGGTGAGAGAATAAATGATACACTAAAGCCAAAAGGTCCTCTGAAGCCAAGAATGGAACATGCAATCAAAAGACTTCAGACCCAAATTTCAAAAATGGATGGAATGATTACAAAATTAAAACAAAGAGATGAAAAATTATTCAAAAGAATTGTTGTTGCTACACAACAGCATGATACTACTGCAAGTAAAGTTTTATCAAAAGAACTAGCAGAGGTTCGAAAAGTTACCAAACTTCTCGGAAACGCTAGAATGGCACTAGAACAAATTGAACTCAGACTTAGTACCTTCCACGATCTGGGTGACACCGTAGTCACAATCATGCCAACAATAGGCTTGATGAGGAATCTAAGGTCTTCACTGATAAGATTCATGCCAGAAGCAGACCATGAATTGTCTGGAATGACAGAGATGCTCGGTGGTTTGATGACTGACACCTTCCACAACGGAGACTTTGGAATCGACTCTGAAGCAACATCAGAAGAGTCTGAAAAGATCCTCCAAGAAGCAGCAGCAGTTGCAGAGGCAGCAGTCAACGACAAACTGCCTTCAATGCCTGCAGGCCAAGCTTCCACTCGCTACATCTAGACTATCTTATTTGATAGTCTGTAGCGGAAATATATCTGGAACAAAACAAGTGAGCAGATCAATATTGCAGAAGCTGTAAGAAATAGTATACTGTATCCAAATGACTTGGTTATCTCTCCTGTTACTATGGAACCTGCAAAAACCCCCATTCCAGTAATTGCGCTATTTACCCCCAAGTATTTGCCCTCAAATCCCTGTGGTATGCTTTTAAAAAAAATCACAGAACTAGAGGTACTAAAAATAGAAAAGCCAACCACCATCAAACATGAGGAAATTATTGCTATGGCAGAACCAAGACTTCCTATCATAAAAGGAATTGAAATCCCAGGAATTATTACCGCAATAACTCTAGGTACAAATGCAACTTTAGTTGCACGCTCTTCGCCTAATTTTGATATTATCCTTGGCGCCACAAAAAAGACAAGCAACATGGTTGCAGTTTGAATTGAATAATTCAAAAAGACAGCAGAGTTTGAAAAGTGATGACGCACCAGAAATGGAGTCCAGCCTGTAAAGTACATGTTACTTCCTAAATTGAAGACGAAGATGCCAAGATAGAAGATTCCTATCTCGTTGCTTATTTTTCCCCGAAATATGGCAATAATATGCTTGAAATCATAAAGTTCAGGGATTTTAGGAAATACAAAATGATAGTGACTGATGGCGTAAGTCAGACCATGAATAGAATGTGCTATACTGCTTCGCTCCAAATGAAAACTTCCACCTTTGACTGTAACACTTAATGCCATTGCCAGGCCACTAGATGCGGCACAAATCAAAAAATACGGTCTTACCTCAAAATACAGACTCCCAACTGCTCCTATTGCCATTGCAATCAACATCCCAAGTGTACTCATAATGGAAGTTCTTGCAAAGAGCCAACTCCAGAGATTCTTCTTTACTGATTCCATTACAAGAAGCTGTGTTATTGGATTTCTTGCAACCATAAAAAATCCTAGTATTGGTGCTATGCCATAAAGTATCAATATTGAACTTGTAAAATACATCCAGAGACTGCAAAGAATAACTACAAAAAACGAAATGAGCAGTAATTGTCTTCTTACACGGAATCTATCGATTATCTTTCCCCAAAAGATCGAGCCTATGGTCAGCGCCCCATTTTGAATAGCTGCAATTATTGCAACCTCTCCTATTCCCCCTCCCAAAAAAATTACATACAGAGGAATTACAGTGCTTAATCCTTGTGCTGTTACATTAGATGGAATTACATACCAGATCCATCTCTTTGATTTATTTTCCATTCTTTTAGTTAATGACGGAATAGACGGATTATTGTATAATCTATTTGAATAATTTACATAGTTTTGTCTATCTTCGTTTAATTGGAAAAAACTAGATCATGCAGGAGCGTGGGATTAGCACGCCATGCCTGAATGTGAACATCCAGTGCAGAGATGACCATTGTCATCCTTTCCTCAGGATTGCTCCCGTGGTAGCATTTACGGAGGGATTTTGGCCGACCGCTTTGTGCATTTCTGCTGCATGATTCCTGTCTTGGGAGGATATCCTTTGACAGGGACAATTAATACGTGACTAAATTATTTAAGGATTGTGAGTATTTTCATTTTTGAAATTTTAAATTTTTCAGACAAATAGATTTGTTTCAATTTATTTAGATTTTTTTTGAAATTTATTGATTAAAGCTTTTATGATACGGTCGCGTAACGCGTCCGTGATTGAAGAGGGCATTTACCAACTAATCTATGAATCTAATCTGGATTCCAAGTTGGAACAAATTCTAATCGGACTTATGAAAGACAATCCTTCTCCAAAGATTGAAACAATGATAAAAAAATTCTTGTTATACATTCAACACTCGACTGAAAATTTCTGGACCATGTACTACAGGGCAAAAACATATCAAGAAAAATTAGACTGTTATTATCAGTTCTCAAAGAACCAATGTCTTGCAACTGAGGTGCTAATTAGAGACCTTGACTCACTATCATCTGAAGAGGAGTTAAAGGAAAGCCTCGGAACAATCTTGAAAGAAGGTTTTACTTTCTAGGTAAATGTAGACTCTTTGCTTGATCGCGTCTCTTTGAATTTTTCTATCTTAGTACCTTCTTCGTTTACCACATGATCTATACTCAATAATTTCTCACGCAAATTGCCTATTATCGTTGCAACATCATCTGCCTCTCTTTCCACCTCGCCTCGTTTTTGCTGTAGTGTCTTTATACCCTGCCTTTCTTCGTCGATATATTGACCTACCTTGATCAATTTTTCTTTGAGATTTTTAATATCTACTGACTCGTCCTCGATGTTTTTTTCTAACTTTGTTCGCTTGTCTTTTAGATTCTTTATCATCAAGCCTACATAATCAATGGCTTCTTCGAGCTTGGTTCGCTTGTCCATCAGTGTTCTTATTCCGATGTCTTCTCCCGAAGTGCTCATCGTAGCTTGTTGGATATGTTCGGGTATTTTTACTTGTTCTGGAGGTCTAGGCTTGGGCTGTTCTCTGAACTCCTCTTGTCTGGGAGTCTGCTGTTCAACGATACCTGCTGTTTCCTCTGATCTCAATTCTTGTGGTTGATACTGTGTAGTATCTGTTGTAAACACATCTTCTTCCTTTTTAGTAGATGCTGGTTTAAATTCGTCCTTTTTCTTTCGGAACTTTTCAAACATTTGCTTATGAGTACTGTAATTTGCAATATATAAAAAGTTAGTAGATGGAAGAATTGGTCGAATTATTAGTCAGATTTTCAGGGCAAGTCTTTGAATCTGCGATCAGGCATGTCAGGTACCAAGATATATTTAGAGAATTGAAAAATTGACTTCGTTAGTTGAAAAAGGAGAACCACAAAGTACACCTCATTCCTATAGTAGAAGACATCTTGGCGTTGGATCCTATGATGAGATTTGCCGCAATAATTGACCTCAAGGGAAACATATCTGAGGCTATAATGAAAGAAGGCAAAACATCTCTCAAATCACAAAAAGAAGAAGAACACTTTTGCAAACAAGTAGCTATTAGAAGAAAGATTCGCAAGCAATTTGATAAGAGTTTAGGTCCAGTCAATTATGTCCATATAGAACGTCAGAAGGTCACGCAGATAGTTATCTATCCTAAGCATAAAACGGTATACGTCACCTTGGAGCCAAAGATGGACATAAGAAGAAAGCTGGAAATTATTGAACAGATAAAAAAGAAAACTTGGAATTTATAAAAAATTAAAAAAACGCTTACAAGAGAATCAGATCTATTCTGACGCTGCCTGTGGGGTTCCTTCGCCTACTACATCAGCAGTAGCAAAGCGTCCGCCTACTTGCGTTATCTTTACTTTTGCGTTCTGGCCTACTTGTCCTCCCTTGACGAATATAACAAAACCTTCTACTCTTGCGATACCGTCTCCTTTTCTACTGATCTCAGTTATAGATACGTCGTATTCCTTGCCGGTTTCTACTGGTTTTGGTCTGTTGTCATCAAATCTTCGTCCGCCGCCGAAACGTCGTCCGCCTCCTCCGAATCTTCGACCTCCACCGTAACCTCTATTACCGCTATATCCTTGGTTTGGACTGTCACCAAAACCTGAATCGTTAAAGCTCACCGTTGCACCTCCTTTTGCAGTAACAATACAGATGCCCTATAAAATCTGTTCAGATTATTGGCAAAACTACAACTCGCCCCCGCTTCGTAAATCCAATACTTTGGAGCCATTTCAGGTACTGAAACACCCGTTCCGCTAGGCGTTCCGCTTTGGCGTTTCATACTGTCCCTCATAAAAGATGCATCCTATAGAGTACCAATGTCAAAACAACAATACAGGTCTGAAATGGGAATCATTGCAGATATTCTGGGCGTAACCATGGATGGTGGCGTTCAAGGAGTAATCATATCTGCTATTTCCAGGAGAGCAAATCTCTCGCACTATGCAGTGCTAGAGAAGTGCCAAAAACTGATAGATGCAGGTCTGGTTGAATCATTAAAAGACGAGAGAAACAGACTATTTAAAATCACAGAGAAAGGCATAAAATTCTTCCAGGAATTCCAACGATTTCAGGGCGTAGTACAGGGACTGAACCTGAGGTACTAGAATGTATCAAAAAGCTCTGGTTGTCCCAGAAGTACCACAAGAAGGAATGCTTTTTGTAAGGTTTACCTATATCCTGACATCTATGATTAAGGCACCCATAGTTGCTGTTTGTTTTTTCCTAATCGCACTTTCCTCATCTGTCCAGTATGTACTCAGTTCACCAAAAGTTCTGGAATTTAGTATATATCCTGATGGAACCACACATGTTTTTTATCAAACTGATGTTGATTCACAATCTCCTGATTTTACTCTAGATCTTTTTGGGAACACCACCAATAATCTGGTAACGCAAGATGAGAATGGCACATTGCTTTCAAGTACAGTAAATACAAACGATGCTGTAATTGAAACTCTGGGTGCATCCACAATTAAAGTAAATTATGATACCCCTGATCTTGTATCAAAAAGTGGAAAGACCTGGACATTTCATGTAGATTCTCCTGTTGATTTCTCTGTACTTCTTCCACAAAATACTGTGATTGTAGGGATTAGTTCACCACCATCAAATCTCCAAATTATTGATAATCAGTCTCTTATCTCTCTACCAAGTGGGACCGCAGATATTAGCTATATTTTTGGTGTTTTGGGAACTAGTCAGACTGCCACATTGGCAATTCAGAAAGCACATGATTTTATAACGACGGTTAATTCTGAGGGAATATCAACTCCTTTGGCTTCTACGAAACTTGGTGATGCAAATACTGCATTCAATCAAGGAAAATTTTCTGATGCAGAATCCTTGGCCAATGATGCCAAAAACTTGGCAATTGAGGAACAACAAACAGCTCTGTCCACACCAAAAGGCTCTCCTGAGAACAATAACATTCCAATTTTAATTGCTGCAGGAGCTGCTGCAGCAGGCACTACTGCATTTATCATCATTAAAAAAGCAGAGGTACTAAATCCACAACTATTCCGCAGATTCCACAGACTAACTACATACCGTCAGATAAAGAAACCATATTCAGGCTTAGGCCAGAATTACGCCAAGAAGATAAGGATATGGTTGCATTTATCTCAGAAAAAGGTGGAAGAGTTTTCGAGAGCGAACTTCGCAAGAAATTCCTTCTACCACGTACAACTATGTGGCGTGCAGTGAAGCGGCTAGAAAGAGAAGGCATAGTTGAAATTGAAAAAGTAGAACAACAAAATCTTATAAAGTTGCTAAAGATCGAGGGAGAGAGCCAAGAATGAGGATCTTTTCATTTATCTTATTAGCATTGGTAGGAACCATGGTATTGGGATTACCTTTGCAATCGTATGCAGATCCTCAACTTGATATCTTTCTAAATATCGCCACGCAAGCTAGAGATAATCTCGGTGCCACTATATCACAAACTAACAACGTATCAAACGAAATTAATCAACTATACAAACAAGGGTCCGATGAAACCGATCAGCTCGCAAAAGCAGTCAATCAACAAGATACAACTGCTGCCAAACAACACTTTCTTGCTGCAATGAAGTTTTTCAAGCAAACAAATGACAAAATAAATTCTCTTAACGCAACAACATCAAATGACCAGCAAAAAGCAGAAATCGATCAGTTAAGAGGTGAAATAACCCGACTCGATAATATCGAAAGCCTGCTTAAGAATATAGCAGCTACAAATAACATTGAAATGAACTTCACCAAATTTGACAAGTTGATTCAGACTGCACAGCAAGATCTAGATTCAGGTAATGTTAGTGATGCAATAACATTGATTAAAAATGCTAATGACTCTCTAGTTGAAACACAACACTCACTTACAACA
>Ga0187779_10002656_pt1 | contig 10919 bp, 6 predicted proteins | sample 1015_Q2_SP10_10__FD_132435 | JGI IMG/M metagenome (GOLD analysis project Ga0187779, IMG submission 132435) | Tropical peat soil microbial communities from peatlands in Department of Meta, Colombia - 1015_Q2_SP10_10_MG | ecosystem: Environmental > Terrestrial > Soil > Wetlands > Peat | place...
GCCGCCGTCAGGCGCCGCCGACCATCCTTAGGCGCCGCCGTCAGGCGCCGCCGACCATCCTTAGGCGCCGCCGTCAGGCGCCGCCGACCATCCTAAGTCTAGATGCGGTGCGAGGACTGCTCCTCGATCACCGTCAGCAGCGCGGAATGATCGAGGCCGCCGTCGCCGCCGGCCTCGAGCGCCGCCAGCATCTGATCGACGATCGCGGTGGCGGGCACGTACACGCCGAGCTCCCGGGCGGTGCGAAGCGCGATCCCAAGATCCTTGTGGTGGAGCTCGAGCTTGAACCCGGGCGTGAAGTCATGTTCGAGGAAGTTGCGGCGCCTGACCGCCATGACCCGGTTCCCAGCCAGGCCGCCTGACAGCACCTCGATCAGCCGGTCGGGGTCGACGCCCGCCTTGGACGCGAGCACCAGCGCCTCGCTGACGGCCTCGATCGTGACCGCCACGAGGATCTGATTGCACGCCTTGGCCGTCTGGCCCGCGCCGGCCTCGCCTAGCCGCACGATCGTCTTGCCCATCACCTCGAGCAGCGGGCGCGCCCGATCGAAGGCATCCGAAGGCCCGCCGACCATGATCGACAGCGTGCCTTCGCGCGCGCCGACGTCGCCACCGGAGACCGGGGCATCCAGCGCCGCGGCGCCTACCTCAGAGGCGGCTTTGAACACCGCTCGCGCCACCGCCGGCGCGATCGAGCTCATGTCGATCAGCAGCTGCCGGGCCCGCGCGCCGACGATCACGCCGTCGTCGCCCAGGTACACCTGCTCGACGTCGGGCGAGTCGGGCAGCATCGTGATCACCACGTCGGTACGCTCGGCAACCTCGTTCGGGGTCGCCGCCGCCTCAGCACGCTCGTGCTCGGCGACGAACCGCTCCACCTTCGACCGCGACCGGTTGTGGACGACGAGCGGATAACCGGCGCGCGCGAGGTTCGCCGCCATCGGCGCGCCCATGATCCCGAGTCCGATGAACCCGATCGACGTGTCAGGCATATCCAAGCTCCTTCATCCAGCCAAGGCTCTCCTCGGTGGTTGCGGTCGACGGGTTGTACTCGCACCCGACCCAGCCGTCGTATCCGGCGCGGTCGAGCAACCCCAGCACGAACCCGTAGTTGACCTCGCCCGTCCCCGGCTCGCCGCGACCCGGAGGGTCGGCGATCTGGACGTGACCGATCCGGGGAAGCAGCCGGGTGATCGTCTCGGCCAGGTTCCCCTCCATGCGCTGCATGTGGTAGACGTCGTACTGGAGCTTGACGTTGTCCGCGCCGACGGCGTCCAGGAAGCCGACCGCCTTTGCCGTCGTGTCGAGCAGATAGGGTCCGTTCTCGTACGAGTTGACGGCCTCGATCATGATGTCGGCGCCCTGCGCCCAGGCCTGCTCGGCGGCCCAGGCGACGTTTTCGCGCGCGACCTCGAGCTGAGCCTCGAGCTCGAGCCCGGGCTGGTGCACGCCGACGAGCGCATTGAGCCGCGGGCAGCCGATCCGGGCGGCGAGCTCCAGTGCGACCGGGACGTTGTCGCGGAACTGCGACCGGCGGTCGGGCACGCCGGCGAGGCCGCGATCCCCGGCGGCCATGTCGCCGGCGTCGAAGTTGAACAGCGCGACTTCCAACCCGGTCTCCTGGACGGCCTGCGCCACCGCGCCGACGTGATCGAGCCCCGGCCACATGAACTCGACCCCGCGGAAGCCCGCGTCGGCGGCGCGGCGAAAGCGGTCGCGCAGCGGCGCGTCCTTGAAGAGGAAGCTGAGGTTCGCGGAGAATCGCATCGGCGGAGGCTCCGGCATCGTATGCACATGCGACGCCTCCGCGCCTGCTTGATCGTCGCCGGCCTGTGCGTGGCCGCGCTCGCGGCAAGCGCCGTGACCGCCGCCACCGCGTCGGCCGAGGGCGACGGCGTCGCGGCCACGCCACCGATGGGCTGGAACGACTGGTACTCGGTCTACTGCGGCGTCAACGCGCAGCGCGTCGAGCAGACCGCCCAGGAGATGGTCGCCAACGGGATGAAGGCGGCCGGCTACGACTACGTCAACATCGACGACTGCTGGATGGCGGCCAGCCGCGACGCGTCCGGGAACCTGGTCGCCGATCCGACGCGGTTCCCCGGTGGGATCCAGGCGGTCGCCGTGTACGTTCACAGCCTGGGGCTGAAGCTCGGCATCTACGAGGACGCGGGCACGGTCACCTGCGCCGGCTACCCGGGCAGCTTTGGGCACGAGGCGCAGGATGCCGCCACGTTCGCGTCGTGGGGCGTCGACTACGTGAAGTACGACCGCTGCGCCATCCCGTACGGCGACTTCCCCGGCGCGTCCGCGCAGCAGGTCCAGCAGACGCTCTACACGCGCATGAGCAACGCGCTCAGGGCGACCGGCCGGCCGATCATGTTCTCGATGTGCAACCCGGATCCGGGCGACGACCCGTGGAGTTGGGGGGCGCCGATCGCGAACCTGTGGCGGACGACGCAGGACATGCAGGACAGCTTCGGCTCGATGCTCGCCACGTTCGAGGGAACCGTCAACCTGTTCGCCGACGCGGGGCCGGGGGCATGGAACGACCCGGACATGCTCCAGATCGGCAACGGCGGCAGCAGCCTGCTCGAGTACACGAGCGAGTTCAGCCTGTGGGCCGAGATGGCCGCCCCGTTGATCGCCGGCACGAACCTCGCGGCGCTCACGCGCCCGGAGCTCGCGATCTACGAGAACCCGAACGTGATCGCGGTCGATCAGGATCCGCTGGGACGGCCCGGCGTCCCGATCTCGAGCGCGAACGGGCTGTGGGTCCTGACCAAGCAGCTGAGCACCGGCGGCCGGGCCGTGTTGCTGTTCAACTCCACCGACACCGCTGCGACGATCGCGACGACCGCCACCGCGGTCGGGCTGCCGCGGGGGCGGGTCTACAGCATGCACGACCTGTGGACGAACGCGGTCTCCCAGACCGGCGGCGCGATCAGCGCGTTCGTGCCCGGGCATGGGGTTGCCATGTTCACCGTCGCCGCGGTGGGGACACGGCGCGCGCGCACACTGGCGCCGCAAACCGTGCTGTCGCTCCACGCCGCCTCGTCCGAGCTCCGCGTCGGCCGTTCGACCACCCTGTCCGCGTCGTTCGCCGACAACGGGGTGACCGCCGTCAAGAAGCTCCGGTTGTCGCTGGCGGCGTCGCCCGGCTGGCACGTCAAGCCGGTGGGTGGGGCGACGATCCCGGTGCTCGGCCCCGGGAAGCGCTTCACGGTCGACTACCGCGTGACCGCGCCACGCACGGGTCCACCACTCGCATTCTCGATCTTCGCGGCCCGCGCGTCATACCACCCACTCGACGGCCGCCACGCGTCCTCGGCGACGCTCGGCGAGCTCGTCTACTCCCCGGTCCGCGCGCCGCTGTCGACCGCCGACGTGACCACGTACCCGGCCTTGTTTGGCGCGTCGGGCCCGGACCTCGCGATCAGCTCGCGGGGGATGGGGGTGTTCATCCTGTCGTCAGCGGCGTCGCGGACCGACTCGTACGCGGCGATCTACGAGCACGCACGAGCCGGCGTCGACTCGACCGCCGAGGTCACGGTCACCGCGGACCCGGCCGGCGGCAAGGCAGGCGGCGCCGGGCTGATCGAGCGCGACGACATGACCACCGCGCACAACCAGTCGCCCGCGGGCGTGACGCTGTTCGTGAGCTCCTACGCGATGATCGTGATGGCCTGGAATGCCTCGGGTGGCACCAATGTCGACCAGCAGTACACGGTTCCGTCGCTCACGGTCAACGGGCCGGTCGCGCTGGCGCTCGTGCGCCGGGGCTCGACGTACACCGGCTTCTACTCGACCGACGGCGGCCAGATCTGGAACTCCGTCGCCACCGTCACGGTGGCGGCCTCGGCATCGCTCGGCCCGCAGGACGTGGGGGTGTTCCACGCCTCGGGGCTGCCGACGTGGACCACGATGGCGACGTTCACTGGGTTCAGCGTGCACTGACGCGAGGGTCGCAGGTCCGGGCGCTACCGCCGGCGGGTACGCCCTTCCGGAAGGAGCATCTCCGATAGCTCCTGGAGAGACACGACGTGAATCGTGTATCCCCGTTCCGGAAGGGCATCATCCGCGGCACTGCAGCCCCCGTGAAAGGCCCCCAGCCCGTAGTGCTGACGCTCGATCCCCCGATCTTCGCCAGGCCCCCTAAGCGAGGAGCCAATCCCTGCCCCTGTCCATTCGCCCCCGTGTCCGGTGTGTGGTGAGTGGCTCTTCGGCATAGGCGAAAAGGTACGGCCGCCGGGGCGGTATGACACGCCCCCCTAGGGTGCGCGTCTCACACCTGGCGTGCGAGCGGAGCGAGGCCCAGCTTCAGAAGTCCCGCGGGACCAGCACGCCGGAGTCGAGCACGATCGCGACCAGGCGGGCGCGCTTCTCGTTCTGGGGAAGCTGGCTCAGACCGTAGCGCTCGAACAGCACCCGCAGGTGCGCCTTGACGCCATCGACGGTCAGGTACACCTCTTCGGCGATCTGGCGGTTGGTGGCGGGCGTCGCCGAGGCGGACTCGTGCACGGGGCGGCAAAGGCCGATCAGCACCTTGCGCTGCATCGGCGAGAGCGGGATCGCCGACGGCCGGTCGATCGCCGACGCGGTCTGGGTGATGCCGCCCGAGGTCTCGCGGTAGGTGACCAGGGTGGCGCCGAACACGAGTCGGTCCTTGTCGGCCAGGCGCCGGCGCCCGACGATGCGGGTGCCGTTGACGAACGACCCGTTGCGCGACAGGCCGTCGTCGACTAGCGTCCAGCCGCGGCCGACCTGCTCGAGCAGGGCGTGCGTGCGCGAGACCTCGGCGTCCCACGGCAAAGGCACGTCGGCAGTAGCGTCGCGGCCGATCGTCACGCGCCAGTTCGCCTGGTCGAGCGGCAGCAGTAGCTGCTCGCCGTCTTCGGCCCTCCACACCAGGAACGGGAAGCCGGTGCGCTCGGCGGCGATGACCTCCTTGAGCTCGGCGGGTGTCTGCTGCACCGGGGACCGCCGGGATCCGGCTGTCGAATCGGTGGCAGGCTGCCGGCTCATCGTGGCCCCATCTCTTACGAAACGCTACAGAACGGCTGCGACGGTGAGGAGGCGATCAAATCTGCATTTCTTTGCCGTTCGGCGCGCATGTCGAGGCGTCTCGCGGGGTAGCACGTGACCGCCGCTCTACACCCGAGGGAAATGCGGCCGATAAAGGGCTCAGACGGACTCCGAGCCCAACTGAGACCGGGATATCACCAATGCTTCGAACTCCAGCTCCTCCCGCCCGTGCCGCCTCTGCTCGCGTCCAGCTTGGTTCTGCCGCCAAGGCCTGCGGACACGCCGCCCACGTGGGCACGTGCTCCTCATGCCAGCGCGCCCAGCTGGCCAAGTGGCGGGCCCAGCTCGCGGCCGTGGCGCACTGAGGCGCCGCGTCCCCAAGTCAGATCTGCCGCAGGAGCCGGGCGGCCGACTCCCACGAGAGCTCGGCGAGATCATCGGCTCCGCAGAGCTCGAGCTTGGCCATGAGCTCATCGTCGGTCACCGGCCGCCCGGGCGCTCCCGGTGGCAGCGCCAACGCGGCGCGCAGGCCGGCGCCGTCGTCGACCTCGACCTCGATCGCGATCTCGCCCGTCAGCAGGTGATCGCCGCCGTCGGTGGCGGTGACATCGACGGTCCGCATCAGCCGCGCGGCCTCGTGGCGCCGGACGGCCGCGTCGGAGAAGCTTTCGAACCCGGGGCGGCCGTCGAGCAGCGCGGCCGCGATCCCGTACTCGAGGCTGAACTTGCCCTCGAGCCCGGTGGTGGGGGAGTGATGGATGAGCGGTGCGAGTGATGCGGCCGGCGTCCGGACGCCGATCCGGCGGATCCGGTCGGTAGCGACGGGCTTCTCGAGCGTTTGCACAACAGCGATTGGTCGCTGGAGCGCGTAACAGCACGGGAACGGCTTGATCGCAAGACCGCCGGGGACGGCGGCACCGTCGAGGGCGAGCGCGGCCGGGTCTCCGCCTACGAGCGTCATCCACTGCTCTAGCGCCGACGGGTCGGCGGTGGCGCCGGCGGCCGCCAGCGCGGCCGCGCGGACCCCGGCCTCGGCGGCGAACGCGACCTGGAGCGACTTGGCCGCGGTCCCGAACGCGCGCTGGACGCCGCCGGCCGCGGGGACCGCCAGCGCGATCGCCCGGGCGGTCGCCGCCGCGTCGAGCCCACGGGCGACCGCGGCGGTGACCGCGGCCGCGGGCGCGCCGGCGGTGCAGGTCGCGTGCCAGCCGGCGCTGTAGTGGCGCCAGGAGAGCGCGGTGCCGAGCCTGGCCATCACGCCGGCGCCGGCGAGATATGCCCGCTCACCCCCACCGGAGGACAGCGCCACCGGGACGCACACCGCGCTGATGTGCGTGGTCGAGGGCAGGTGCAGGTCGTCGTAGTCGAGCACGTGCGCGAACGCCGACCGTCGCCCGGGCTCGGACAGCTGCCCGAACACGCCGCGGAGCGGATGCGCACGCGCCGCGAACATCACGCCGACCGTGTCGAGTAACGAGCGGCGTGCCAGCGCGAGGTCGTCTGCGGAAGGTTCGAGCTCGGTCGCCCAGCGCGCGAGCGCGTCAGCGAGCCCGGCCGTCGCCGTTTCCATCGATCGCACGCCACACACGCTCGGGGGTCATCGGCAGCCGGCGCATGCGCACGCCGCCGGTCGCGGCGGCGACCGCGTTGGCGACGGCGCCGGCGACACCGATCACCGGCGCCTCGCCGACGCCCTTGGCGCCGAACGGCCCCTCGGGCGCGGGCACCTCGACGACCTGAGTGTCGATCGCGGGGACCCCGCCGGCGGTCGGCATCGCGTAGTCGGCAAACGAGCCGGCGACAGGCTGCCCGTGCTCGTCGTAGGCGATCTCCTCGAGCAGCGCCCAGCCGAGCCCCTGGGTCGTGCCGCCGTGCATCTGCCCCTCGACAAGCGCTGGGTTGAGCGCGCGGCCGACGTCCTGCGCGATCACGTGACCGAGCACGGTGACCTGACCGGTCTCGCGATCGACCCGCACGTGCGAGAGGTGGGCGGCGGACTGCGGGACCTGCGGCAGCGACACTAGGCCCTGTCCCTCGACCGGCGCATACGGGCTCCCGAACGTGAGCACCTTCTGCGCGAGTTGCTCGATCGCCATCGCCTTGGCCGGCACCCCAACGGGCTGCACCGTGCCGTCGACGATCTCGAGGTCCTCCGGAGTGATCTCGAGTTCCTCGGCGGCAACGTCGAGCAGCCGCTCGCGCGCCTGGCGCGCCGCCATCTCGACCGCGCGGCCGACCGTGTAGGTGATCTTGCTGCCGCCGCTGACGCCGGAGTACGGCGCGCTGGAGGTGTCGGCATTGACGACGCGGACGCGGTCCATGCCGACGCCGAACGCCTCGGCGGCGATCGCGGCAAACGTGGTCTGGACGCCGGTCATGTCGGACACGCCGGTGATGACCGTGACGTGCCCGTCGGAGTCGAGCCGGCAGGCCGCGGCCGCCGGCTCGTACCCGCCCGGCCACCAGCCGATCGCGAGGCCGACGCCCTCGCCCTCGGGCAGCGAGTGGCGTCCCGACCACAACGGCTGCTCGCCGAGGCGCTCGAGGCACTGGCGCGCGCCGAACACCTTGAGCTCCTGGCCCGCGACGGTCTTGTCGCCGGGGACGAGCACGTTGCGCAGGCGCAGCTCGAGCGGATCGATCCCGAGCCGTCCCGCCAATTCGTCGATCAGCGACTCAACCGCGAACGCCGCGGGCGGCGCGGTCGGGGCGCGGTAGGCGCCGAACGTCACGCGATTGGTGCAGACCCCGTAGCAGGTCAGGTGGTGGGCCTGCCAACGGTACGGGCCGGCGCTCAGCATCGCCGCGATCGATTCGACGCCCATGCTGTCGGTCGCGCCGCGGTCGCACCAGATGCGGGTGCGGATCCCGGTGAAGTTCCCCTCGCGGTCGGCGCCGAGCTCGACCTCGAGCACCTCGGCGCCTGCCGGGTTGGCGGCCGCGAAATCCTCGCTGCGGGTCATCGCCAACCGGACCGGCCGGCGCGTGGCGAGCGCCGCCGATACCACGAGCGGCTCGGGAATCATCATCTTGCCGCCGAACCCACCCCCCAAGGGCGCCGAGCGGACCCGGACCTTATCGACGGGCAGACCGAACAACGACGCCACCTGGTCGCGGGTCATGAACGGCGCCTGGGTCGACGTGCTCACGACCAGCTCGTCGTCGACTTCGAACCAGGCGGCGGCGGTCTGCGGCTCGATGTAACCCTGATACACCCACGGCGTATGGAAGCGGCCGCGGACGACGACCTGGCTGCCGGCGAGCGCGGCGTCGGCGTCTCCGTTGGCGAGGCGGGCCGTGCCGAGCACGTTCTCCGACAGCTCCTCTTGGTCGCCGACGCCGCCGGCGGCGACCGCGGCGTGCGCGTCGCCGAGGTCGTCATCGTCACCCTGATCGGCGGTGCGGAGCCGGGCGCGCGGCGCCGTGGGCAGGACGGCGCCTTCAACGTCGAGAACGGCCTGGACGGGCTCGAGCTCCACGTCGATCAGCTCGATTGCGTCGGCCGCGAGTGCCTCGGTCTCGGCGACCGCGATCGCGACGGGCTGGCCGGCATACCGGATCTCGTCGCGGGCGAGCGGCTCCTTGGACCGGCCGGGGCCGGTGGCGACGATCGGCAGACCGTCGGCCGTGAGGACGGCGACGACACCGGCGAGCTCACGGGCGGCGGTCGTGTCGATCGATTTGATCAGCGCATGGGCGTCGTGGGCGAGCAGCAGCCGCGCGTGCAGAAGCCCGGGGACGTTCAGGTCCCCGGCATACCTGGTGGAGCCGCGTACCTTCGGCTCGGAGTCGCGACGGGGAGTTGAGACACCGATCGAGGGCATGCGTTTCAAGCTATCAAGGGGCGGTCGGCTGCCTGTTGGCACCCCGAGGGTCGGCGCGGTAAGGTCGCGACAGCAGCGATGACAGAGCACAAGTGGATCTACGACTTCGCCGAGGGCTCGAAGGACATGCGCGAGCTGCTCGGCGGCAAGGGGTCGGGTGTCGCCGAGATGACGCGCGTGCTCGGCGCCGACCGCGTGCCGGCCGGGTTCACGATCACGACCGAGGCGTGCGTGGCGTATATGCGCTCCGGCGCGGAGCCGGAGGGGCTCGATTCGCAGGTCGCCGCCGCTCTGGGGCGGCTCGAGGAGACGGCGGGGAAGCGCTTCGGCGATGACCAGGATCCCCTGTTGGTGTCGGTCCGGAGCGGCGCGCGGGAGTCGATGCCGGGGATGCTCGACACGATCCTGAACGTGGGGCTCAACGATGAGTCGGTGCTCGGGCTGGCGGGCGCGACCGACAACGAGCGGTTTGCCTGGGATTCGTACCGCCGGCTGGTGCAGATGTTCGGCAACGTCGTCGAGGGAGTGCCCGGTTCTCGTTTCGAGGATGCGCTCGCGGCGGCGAAGCGAGACGCCGGCGTGGACACCGACGCGCAGCTGCCGGCCGACGCGCTGAAGCGGCTCGTCGAGGAGTTCAAGGGCTTCTACGACTTCCCGCACGACCCGCAGGAGCAGCTGCGGCGCGCGATCCGCGCGGTGTTCGACTCCTGGGCGGGCGAGCGGGCGGTGTCCTACCGGCGGATCAACCGGATCCCCGACGACTGGGGCACGGCGGTCAACGTCCAGCAGATGGTGTTCGGCAACAAGGGCGACGACTCGGCCACCGGCGTCGCGTTCAGCCGCGACGAGGTGACCGGAGCGCCGGAGCCTTCCGGTGATTTCCTGGTCAATGCGCAAGGGGAGGACGTCGTGTCCGGCGTCCGGACCCCGCTCGACCTGTCCGAGCTGGCCGAGGTGATGCCCGAGGCGCACGCGCAGCTGCTGGAGATCATGCGCACGCTCGAGTCCGAGTACAAGGACATGCAGGACGTCGAGTTCACGGTCGAGTCGGGGCGGCTGTACATGCTCCAGACCCGCAGCGCCAAACGGCCCGCGCAGGCCGCGGTCCGGTTCGCGGTGGACGCGGTCACGGAGGGCCTGCTCGCGCGCGAAGAGGCGCTGGCGACGATCGACGCCTACGCGCTGGACGCACTGTTGCATCCGACCTTCGATCGCGGCGACGGGTATCGGGTACTGGCGCGCGGGGTCGCGGCGTCGCCCGGGGCGGCCGCCGGCGAGATCGTGTTCACCGCGGCGGATGCGGTCGCGGAGGCGGGGGCGGGCAAGGACGTGATCCTGGTCAGGCCGTTCACCGAGGCCGACGACGTCGCCGGCTTCCACGCCGCTCGCGGGATCTTGACCTCGGAGGGCGGCAAGGCGTCGCATGCGGCGCTGGTCGCGCGCGGGATGGGAGTGCCGGCGGTGACCGGCGCGGCGGTCGCGATCGACCTCGACGCCGGCAGGCTGACGATCGACGGCCGCGAGTTCAAGGTGGGCGACAAGATCGGGATCGACGGCTCCGAGGGCGCGGTGGTGGAGCCCGGCGCGAAGCTGATCCAGCCCGAGATCGACGAGAACTTCGACCGCGTGCTGGAGTGGGCCGACGGGATCCGCCGGCTCGGGGTCCGGGTCAACGCGGACACGCCGAGCGATGCGCGGCGCGCTCGCGAGCTGGGCGCGGAGGGGATCGGGCTATGCCGGACCGAGCACATGTTCATGGCCGAGGACCGCCAGCCGAAGATGCGCGCGATGATCATGGCCGACGACCGCGAGGGCCGGCGCAAGGCGCTGGCCGAACTGCTGCCGCTCCAGCAGGAGGACTTCATCGGGATCTTCGAGGCGATGAAGGGGCTGCCGGTGACAATCCGCCTGCTCGACCCGCCGCTGCACGAGTTCCTCCCGAACCTGCCCGAGCTCCGCGCCCAGGTCGAGCGCGCCCGGATCGAGTTGACCGACGACCTCGACGAGCTCGAGAAGCTGCTGGCGCGGGTCGAGCAGATTCGCGAGGGCAACCCGATGCTCGGCACGCGC
>Ga0187779_10002659_pt1 | contig 10917 bp, 9 predicted proteins | sample 1015_Q2_SP10_10__FD_132435 | JGI IMG/M metagenome (GOLD analysis project Ga0187779, IMG submission 132435) | Tropical peat soil microbial communities from peatlands in Department of Meta, Colombia - 1015_Q2_SP10_10_MG | ecosystem: Environmental > Terrestrial > Soil > Wetlands > Peat | place...
CCGCCCGCTGCCCCTCCGACACGGGTGCAGTCGAGGATGTCCTGCCGGCAGCCGAGCGCCTCACGCCGGCCGCTCACCATCTCGCAGACGGTGCGGTCAGCGAAGTCCTCGATCCGCATCGCCTCGTACTCGGTGATGCGGCAGGGGAGGACCGCGGGCGGGCGCTGGTGCGAGCGAACCCGGGCCAGGGCTGCCAGCCAGCCCTCGTCCCCCGCTCCCCGCGTGGTGGCCCAGTAACGGCCGTCGGAGGTCGTGAACAGGAGCAGCCGGTCCCCGGGCCGGATCTCCTTCTTCACGAAGCCAGCCACCGCCGACTTCGCCTGCTCGATGCGCAGGTCATTGACGTGGAGGTCATCGAACACGACCGCGAACGTCCTCCGGGTGGCCGGTCCGGCGACGTTCGTGGCCACGCGGGACTCGGAAGCCGACGTGGTGGCTGTCTTCGGCGCTTCCAGCGGGCACGACCCTCTCCACGACCTCGAACGCCTTCAGCGTCTGCGGTTGGCCGTCTTCCTTGACCACGAAGTCGTCGCGCGTCAGGCCGGAGAACGCCTTGCCGTCAGGCCCGTGCACGACCACGTCGACGGTGACAAGCTCGGCCTGCGTGCCGAAGCTGGGCGGCGTCTGGGCCGCGGTGTGGCCTGCCGAGACCATCACGGCCAGGGAGAGCACAGCGGATCGGACCGCGACCGCTGATAGCGGATGCACGACGTCGCCGCTCACCGCAGCGATCCCGTGGAGCCGAGCGCTAGATCGATGGACGTGTGCACCACGCTGATGCGTCCTGTCGCTCGGTCCTGGATTGCCGAGTCGACCGTGTACCGGCCCACCGGCAGGGCCATCGAACGGCGCAACACGAGGTTCATCTGCGGGGCGCGGCCAGTCGCGTCGAGCTTCCCCTCGACCGGCCAGTCCTGGCTCAGACGCACGACGGCTCGGCCGGTCTCGTCCCTCACGAACGCCAGAAACGAGAGGTGCGCCGTGTAGGTCCCGTGCGGCTCGTCGGTGGCGGTTTTGATGGCACCAAGAGGGACTTCGGCCCGGAACTCGACCTCGCGATCGCCGCTCCTCGTAGGGTGCGGGTCAAGCCATGCCTCGTAATCGAACGCGTGGGGTGGGTCGCTTTCCGCCAACGCGGCCATGAGCGTCAGCTCGAACGCGGCGAGCGTGGGCGCCGTCGCTGGTGTCGCGAAGTACCCGGCGCGTGTCCGCAGCTGGACGCCTTGACGGGTGACTTTCGCCTGGATCCGCCGGAACCGGCCGTCGGGAACAGGGTTGGGCGACGCGTACACGACCTCGTAGTATTCCCGGAGCTCGTCGATGACACGCGCCAGGCCGGCCGCCAGGTCGTTCGTGTTCTGGATCGCGAGGCCGCCCGTCTCCTCGGCCACGTGCTCGAGCAGGGAGCCGCTCTTGAACGAAAGGAAGCTCGCGCGACGCTCCATCGGGCCCCCGCCCGAGTCGGGCAAGGTCGTGTCTGCGGTCCACGATTGGGTGCCGATCGCGCCCCCCCCGCCCGTCGGACCGGCAGCGCTGAGCTGCCCAACGACTTGGTCGAACGGGCTCCGGCCTCCGACCCTCGTCGAGATGAGCCCTCTCGCGGCCACCGTGTGGATCGTGACGTTCGCCCGGTTGGCGTCGCTCATCGCCGCTTCGTAGACGAGGCTCGCTCCCCCGCCACCGGGTTCTTCTCCTCCAAGCTCGTGATCCTCGGCGAAGTAGACGATCGCCTTGCGGCCGCGGACGGCGGCGAGGCTGCGCGCGATACCCTGGATGCCGTAGAAGGAGGCGAGCTCGGCCACACGGATCGTCAGCTCGGTCAACTGAACCTCTGCCCCGGCGGCGATCCCCTCGAGGGACCGGCTCGGCGGCCCTGCCGACGGCGGAGGCGTTCCACCCGGTGGCGGGCCGGAGGTACCCGCGTGGCAGACGGCGCACATCCGCGGCGGGCGAGTAGCCGGGAGAGCCCGCGGCCGGTTCGCCTCGTCGCCGGTAGTTGCCGCGGTCACCGCTGCTCGAAGGCGATCGCGGTCGGCACTGAAGGGCTGCAGCAACTTCGTCCCGTGCGAGTACACCTTGTACACGGCGAACCAGGTGTCCGGCGGGAAGCTGCGGCCGAGAAGGTCGAACGCGGCCTGCCGCGCGTACGGGGCAGTGTTCACGTACAGTGCATCGAATAGGAGCACGACCAGGTTCGCACGGATGGCCGCTGCAGGCTCCAGCCGCGGCGCGGTCGTGCCCGATGGTGCAGCGGCCACCGCCGGGGCGCTCGGCGTCCCCTCAACGCTGGCACGGACGAGCCGGAACGACTGGACTTCGCAGCGCTTCCCGTCCTCGAACACCAGAATCTCGTCGGCGTGCAGGTCGCTCACGCGCCGGCCCTTGGCGTCCCGCGCCACGAGGTCGAGGAGTACGACTGGCGCGTCGGAACGGAAGGTGGGTGGAGATTCCTGTCGCGCTAGGCTCGGCGGCACCGTTGCAACCACGATCACGGCTAGGATCAGAATCGCCGATCGCACGATGTCCTCCTGAGAGGTCCTGCCCTCGGCCTACGGCTGCGGCACCGTGGCCTGCTCCTCGGTCTGGACGGTGAAGCGGCGGAACCGGCCGTAGCGGGCCACACCCTCGAAGGTGTTCGGGAAGGTCTGCACCTTGGCTCCCTGCACGTCGGCGAAATGCTCCCGCATCTCGGCGGGCACCCACATCGCGAGTGACGGCTCGGGGCGATAGTCAGTTGTCACCCGCGCCTCGGCCTCCGGGCCGAAGTCCAGCTCCAACTCGTTGCGCACGACGGTGCCCCGGGTCGCGTTCACCCAGAAGCGGCCGGCCGCCGGCAGGTCGAGGTCATGCGGGCCCTTGACCAGAGTCGGCAGCGACGTCTCCCTGAATGCCAGCTCGACGGCCTCGGTCGAGGCGATGGTGCGGTGCTCGCCTAGCCGGAACTCGAACCGGGCCTGGTTGCGTGGGAGCAGGAAGGCGAGCGGCAGCGTCGGCAGGTTGACGGTCCGCGTCACCGGGCCGATGTTGTAGGTGGCGCTGGTGGCGAGAAGCTGGCGCGCTCGCTCGAGCGCGTCAGGGCTCGGGGTCGAGAGCAGCTTTACCAGGCGCTGCTCGTGCTCGCGGACCTTCCGCCCATCCACCTCGAACACGTCGCGATAGCTTCCCCAGGGGAAGTCCCCCGCGAGGCGCACGAACACAAGGTCGGACCGGGTTGTCCGGTTGCAGTCCTTGCAGGCGTTCGCGAGCACGAGCTCGCCGGACTTGTCGAGCCTCATCCGCGGCGCCACCTCCTGCTGGTACGTCTCCTCGACCAGCAGGTCGCTGAAGCTGCGCTCGTACGCGGCTGCGTACTCGCCCGCCCGCCGGAGCACCTCCAGCAGCTCGGCGCCGTAGGTCGAGACGGGGGGACTCAGTTCGGGCTCGGGTGCAGCCTCGGCGGTCGAGGCGGAGAAGCGGCGGAAGCGCGAGTAGCGCGCGGTGGACTTCGTGGGCATTGCGAACACCGGGGGGGCGGCGTCGCTCAGGTTCTCGTACTCCTCGCGCGTCTGCCTGGGAACCCACATCGCAAACCTCGGCTCCTCTCGGTACTCGGTGGCGACGATGACGCGCGCCCGCTTCGGCTCGAAGCGGAACTCGGTCTCGCTGTGCACCAGGGCGCCCGCTGCCGGGTCGATCCACAGTCGCCCCCGCGCCGGCAGGTCCTCGCCGGTCGCCTGGCGGATCACCGTCGGCCGCGCGAGCTCCTCGAAGGCGATCTCGACGGCCTCGCCTGAGCCTGACCGGCCCTTTCCTCGCGCTTTCCAGGCAAAGAGCGCCTGGTTCTTCGGCTGCAGGAACAGCAAGGCCAGGGTGGGAGCGTCGAGGTCCCGGAGGGCCGGGCCGATGTTGTAGAGCGCATCGTTTGCCGCCTGCAGGCCGCGCGCCTGCTGCTCGGCATTCGCCGACGGCGCGGTCGCAAACACCCGCTCGAGCCGCAGCTCGTGCGCGCGCACCGGGTTGCCGTCCACCTCATAGACATCGCGGAAGCAGCTCCAGGGCAAGCCGGCCGCCAGCCGCACGAAGACCAAGTCCGCCTTCGTGGTGCGCCGGCACCAGGACGGGCCGAACCTGCCGTTGCTCGACGAGCCGAAGCAGACCGGGCCTGCGGCGTCGGCAGCCGGCACGGGCCCTTCGACGGTTCGTGCCGTGGTGCCGGGACGTAATCCTGTTGCGGCGCGGCCCGCCCTCGCGCGCGCGTCCGCCATCCGGACCCACTGCGTGTACTCCTCCTCGGCGGCGATTCCTTGGAGCTTCTCCTCGTACTCGAGGGCATAGCGCCCCGCGCGCTCGAGGACCGGGGCGAGCTCAGGGGCTGCCTGAGGCGCGCCGGCGGGCACGGTCTGTGCGGTGGCGGCTCCCGCGGGGGCGGCGGCCAGGATCACGACCGGGACCAGCGGGGCCAATCGCATGGTGTCCTCTTGGGCAGCCGTCGAGATTCTACTGACGCAAGTCCATGAGCACGTCCCGTGCCGGTGCGATCGAGCGAGCCGGGCGGTTTCGACGGGACTCTCAGCTCGGGGGTTTCACCCTCCGTGGACGCCACTGTCCTCGAACGGCCCCGGCGATCACTGGCCGATGCCGTGCTCCTCGGACTCTCTTGGTAACAACCCCCTCACGCCGCTGATGAGCAGAAGCAGTAGCTGAAGCAGTAGCAGAAGCAAGTTGGGTGAGCGACTACGCGCTCACGAACGACTACGCGGATGGCCGCAGCTCACTTCGTTCGCCGCGGTGGCGGGAGCTGGGTCCTGACGACGAGCACCGGAAGCGGGCCGTCACGCGAGATGGCCACGGCCGCGCCTTGGCAGCTGGAGTCGCCGGCTCATGCCGGCGGCCGTCACGGCATCGGCAGATCGAAACTGCGGGAGTGCTCGGGCGCGTCAAGGCCGGCTCCCGTGGGCCGACATGCGGCCTTGACTCGCCCTGCGCGCTCCCGCTTCTCAGCTCTTGCCGATGCCGTGACGTGGAGCGGCGTTCTCTCTGGCCGCTCAACCGAGGATCTGGTTGAGACTCGCCTTGAGGGAGCGGACGTCCGCCGGCTGGAGCTGGCCGAGCTTCTTGAGGACAAGCCGCCTCTCGATCGTCGTGAGCACGGCCTTGACGGCTGAGGGCGCGATGAGCCCGGCCCTTCTCCAATCGGCGACGGTGAACTCGCCCAGGCTCGGGCGAGAGCGGATCTGGCTGGTGATGGCCATGATGACGAGGTCCCGTCGCTGCGCCTGGTAAGCGGCCGAGCTGACGACGACAGCGGGCCGCTTCTTGTTGCCGGTGAGGTCGGTGAAGGGGAAGGGAACGAGGACGACGTCGCCGAAGCTATAGCCTGTCGTAGGCGGCATCGGCGGGATTGTCCCAGACCTTGCGGAATGCCTTCTCGCTGAGTTTCGCGGCGGCCTGGGTGAGCTGGCGGTCCTCGCGCTGGGCGAGGAACTCCACGAAGTCCTCGACCTCGGACACCTTTTCGGGTGGCAGGCTGCGGATCTTGCGAATCAGGACGTGTTCGCGAGCCGCCTGCTTGCTCATCCCGGTATCTTAGCGCGGCCCAATGCCTCGTCAGAATCTCGAGTCTGCTACCACGCTGCTACCACTTCGTCGTGTTTCGGGCGGTTTCACCAAGGATCAGCCCTCATCACTCTCATCGTCATCACAACGACTTAGGTCTGTTGCGGTGTCGTCAGGTACCCCGGGCCCTGCCCTGGAAATCACGTGTAGGGGTACCCCACTACCGAGGGTTCGAATCCCTCTCTCTCCGCCAGATCAGCAGCTTGGGAGCCCTCCTCCCGATCCCACAGCGCGACGTTTCCTTGACGCCTGTCGATTCCAGGCACCAAGTCGATCTACACACTCCCAATCTGTTGGGAGAAGTCGAAGATCGACGGCATCTCTGCCCGTCTGACTCTGCCGACCACCCACGGCCTCAGCGCCTATGCCCTGCTCGGCCACAACCGCTCACGGTTCTTCGGTCCGGAGACTGGCGGGATCATCTTCAACTCGCCCACCTCGACCGGCGTCTTCCGGATCGACCACGACCAGGCGGTGCAAAGCACCGTCCACATCCAGTACCAGCCGAAGCCATCCCTGCCCTGGGTGGCTGCCACCTGGCGATACGACAGCGGCGTCGTCGCTGGCGCCGTCCCGGACTACGCCACGGCGCTGACGTTGAGCGGCGACCAGCAGGCCCCCCTCTTCGACGTCGCGGCGGGCATCGACGACCTCTTCGGCGGCGGAGGGCGCGCCAAGGTCGGGCTCCGGGTGACCGTTGTCAACCTCACGAATCAGGTCGCCCTCTACAACTTCCTCTCCACATTCAGCGGCAGCCACTTCGTCTCGCACAGGACCGTCGTTGGGGGAGGTCCTGTTGAGGTTTTGACAGAGCGCGCGGGACGGGAACACTGCAGCGACGCAGCTCGTAGTCCTCGTCAGGATCCCCCCTTCGGTGAGTCGTGGGAGTTCGTGAGGTACGCATGTCCACCCCAGTCGATCGTGCAGGCTCAGGCGCCGCGGCACCGCAGCGCGCTCAGGGACGTGATTTCACGTTCGGTCCACTTCCCGTGACCTTCCCGGCCAGTCGCGGCGTCAGGCGGTCCAGCGCCCTCTCGATCGTGATGCACGCCGCCCTGTTGCTCGGTGTGGTCGTCCTGCCGCTACTGTGGGACAACACCCTGCCCGCCCCGCAGGCCGAGGTGCGGGCGTTCTTCGCCGATCCGCTGACGTTGCCGCCGCCCCCGCCTCCGCCGCCTGCTGCGGCCGCTCACAGGGCGATCCCGCGCCCCCAATCCTCCGCTCACGCGACGGCCTTCGTTGTGCCCGTGGTGACGCCCGACACCCTTCCCGCCAGCCCCGGCGACCTGGGACTCGACGCCGCCGGCGTGCCGGGTGGAGTGGACGGCGGCGTCCCGGGTGGCGTGGTGGGTGGCGTCGTTGGCGGGCTGCCCGACGCTCCACCGCCCCCTCCAGTCGCCCCGATCCGGGCGGGCGGCGACGTCAGGGAGCCGAGGAAGCTCAAGGACGTGCCGCCGATCTATCCAGAGATTGCGGTCCTGTCGCGTCTGCAGGGCGACGTCGTCCTCGAGTGCCTGGTCGATCCCGCGGGGCACGTCACCGGCGTCAGGGTGGTGCGCAGCATCCCCGTGTTCGACGACGCGGCCGTAGCGGCGGTCAAGCAGTGGGTCTACGCTCCCACCCTTCTCAACGGCGTGCCGGTGCCGTTGCTCATGAACGTGACCGTCAGCTTCAGGCTCACCAGCCGCTGACGGTCTCCCCGACGGGCAGACCGACGGGAAGGGGCCAGCGAGCGTCTTGAGGTCGGCCGGCCTGGTGACGTCCTCGCCGAACCCTGCTGCCCCGTAGGGTCGCGGCACCCTACGTTCCCGGCGCGGCGTCGGGTGACCGCGGCTCGCCGGCAGGACGCAGGTTGAGAATGATCCTGCGATACGACGTCAGGCTCGGCGTGCCCGAGTCCTCGACGGCCAGGATGACGTGTGCGATGCCGGGCGTCTTCGCCACCACCGTCGCCAGTGGCCCCACCGCACTCTCGACCACGAGCCGCTGCGGGGGCTCGAGCGGCCCCGTGGCCGGCGCCGGTGGGATGCCGCCCTGCCCAGGCAACGGGCCGCCGGCCGGTGGGCGCATCCGCGGGCGCACGGGATGTCCCGGGATGCCGGTCGCGGCCTCGGGATAGAAGAACCACGTGTAGGTGAGCGCCTGGCCGTCCGGGTCGCTGGTGCCGGTGGCGTCGAGCCGGATGGCGGTGCCGACGGCCGCGTCGATCACCAGCGGCTCCGTGCCCGGCGTGCCGTTCACCACGACCGTCGGGTTGTGGTTCGCCGCGGCGCGCTCCTTGATCGACCAGTCCATGCGCGCCGCGAAGTCGTGCTGGAACGCGGTGCGCCAGCGCCAGATGGTGGCCTGGTCGGAGGTGTAGCTCTTCCCTTCGACCACCACGGTGTCGCGCGAGCTGTCGTTGCCGGGATACGAGTCGCCGCCTTGCGTCCAGAATGCTCGCGTCTCGCCTCGCGGCTGCCGCCACACGTAACGGCCGCCCCAGCCGCCGAAGGCCGGGCTCATGGCGCTGGCGAGGCCGTTGTCGATGAGGCCCAGGAAGGTGGGGGTGTCGCCCTCGTGGATGCAGCAGGGGTGCGGGTAGAGCTTCCCGAGCGGCCCCTTTGCGCGGATGTTCGCGTTCACCCACTCGTCGGTGAAGGTCGCGAAGTCAGCGCCCGGCGCGTTCCGGTAGAAGAGGTCGCCGCTGATCCCCGTCCAGGTCGCGAGGTAGTACTCCTCGCCGTTCTGCGTCGACGGCATGCCGGTCCAGCGCAGCGCCTTGAACTCACGTCGCAGCCAGGGACCGGCATCGTCCTGGTCGGAGATCGCATAGACGCGCAGCTTCGCCACCATCGCCTCGAGCTGCGCCGGCGTGCGCGTGCGGCGGGCGTCGGTCAGGGCCTGGGCGAGCGTGTTCGTCCCGCCCCAGGCGAGGACCCACAACGGCCGGGGGTCGGCCTTCTCGGCCGCGCGCAGGATCAGCTCCGAGCCCGCGGACGACTTCCCCTCGCCCACGGCCGCCATGCCGTACGCCGTCTGACCGGTGACGACCACCTCGCGCAGCGTCGCGGCGGACGGGAAGCCTGGCGCGTGCTTCAGCAGGTTCGGCTGCACGGTCTCATAGGCGTCGAGCACGGTGCGGACCACGTCGGGCCGCGGCCCCTGCTTCATCCAGGTCGAGGTGGTCGCGACCAGGCCCTCGACGTCGAAGCCATTCGAGTAGAGCAGGAAGCGGACCATCGACATCTGGTCGTCCGGCTCGTTCGCGATGTCCGTCATCACCACGATCCGCGGCCGCGCGACGAACGGGTCGGGCTCCGAGGGCGCGGGCGTCTGGGCGCTCGCCAGCCCGACGCTGGCGAGGCAGCCGGTGGCGATCCACCCGCCGAGGTTCAGCCAGTCCCCATGCATGGGCTCCTCCTTTTCGAGGCGGTGATGGCACTACTTCCTCATCAGCTCGAAGACGCCGACCCGTTCGTCGTTCTCGCGGGTGACGAGCAGGCAGTCTACGGACTGCTTCTCCGGTCGGCCGGTGGACCCCGTCCGCAGGAAGTGGTCGGCCTGCTCGACGGCCGCGCGCGCGATCTGCGCCGCGGGCTGCAGCACCGTCGCCCGCATCTCGCCCCGACGGATCGACGCAACCGCGTCCGGACTGCCGTCGAAGCCGATCACCGCCACCTTGGGCAATCCGGAGGCGAGCAGCGCCGCCTGGGCCCCAAGGGCCATGGTGTCGTTGCCCGCGAGCACACCGTCGATCCTGTGGTTGCCCTGGAGGATGGTCTCCATCTTCTGGAAGGCCTCGGTCTGGCTCCAGTTCGCGCTCACGCGCGCGACGGCCACCAGGTCGGGGTACTTGCGCAGCACGTCCGCGTAGCCCTTCGAGCGGATGGCGGCGTTGGTGTCCGACTCCTTGCCGACGAGCTCTACGTAGCTCCCGCGCTCGCCCAGCAGACGCACGAACTCCTGGGCGCCGAGCGAGGCGCCCTGGTAGTTGTTGGACACGATCTGGGCCACGGCGACGCCGGTCGCGTTCAGCTCGCGGTCGATGAGGAAGCTCGGCACGCCGGCATCCTTCGCCTTGCGCACTGTGGCGACGCTGGCGTCGGCACCGGCGTTGTCGAGCACGATCGCGGCGGCGCCCTTGGCGAGGGCGCTGTCCACCAGCTGGTCCTGGCGTGACGCGTCGTCGTCGTGCGCCAGCAGGAGCGTCTGGTAGCCGCGGGCTCGCGCGGCGGCGTCGGCAGCCTCGGCCTCGGCCTTGAAGAACGGGTTGTCGTGGGCCGGCGTGATGATGGCCATGATCTTCTGGGTGCCTGCCGTCCCGCCCCCGCGGCAGCCGGCCAGCGCCAGGAGCACCACGACCGCCAAGCGAACGCCGTCCTTGCTCATCGCTGCCTCCTGGGGGCGGTGCCCGTCGTCGACCGCGCCCCGAGCTGGTCGACGATCACGGCCGCCACGATCACGACTCCCTTGATCACGATCTGCCAGAACTCCGACACACCGAGCAGCACCAGCCCGTCGTTGAGGACGCCGATCACGAAGGCACCCACCAGCGTGCCGACCACGGTGCCGCGGCCGCCCGAGAGGGAGGTCCCGCCCAGCACCACAGCGGCGATGGCCGACAGCTCGAAGGTCTCGCCGGTCGCCGGGTGGGCCGCCTGCAGCTGGGCCGCGATCACCAGTCCAGTAAGGGCCGCGCAGAAGCCGGAGATGGTGTAGACGGCGAGCTTGATCCGCGCCACGCGGATCCCTACCAGCCCGGCGGCGTGCTCGTTGTTCCCGACCGCGTAGACCCGCCGGCCGAAGGCGGTCCGGCCGGCGACGAACCACGCCGCGAGCCCGAGAGCCGCCATCATCCAGATGGGGGCCGGCAGCCTCAGCAGCACGCCGGCCCCGAGCACGGTGAAGCCGGTGTTGCCGAGGTCGGCTCGTCCGACGAGGTTCGGGAAGGTGGCCCCGCCCGAGAGAAGCAGCGCGGCGCCGCGTGCCACGTAGAGGGTGCCAAGCGTCGCGATGAACGGCGCGACGCGCGTGCGCACCACGAGGAGGCCGTTGAGCGCGCCGACGGTGACTCCCACCAGCAAACCGATGACGATCACGGACGGCGCGGAGAACCAGACGACCACCCCGAGCGGGCGCAGCACCAGTCCGTCGTGCAGCAGCCAGCCGGCGGTCATGCCAGCGAGGCCGGCGACCGAGCCGACGGAGAGGTCGATGCCCCCCGAGAGGATCACGAACGTCATCCCCAGTGCGAGGATCGCGTTGAGGGCGACGTGCTTCGCCAGCATCACCAGGTTGCCCTGGGTGAGGAAGGCCGGCGAGAGCCAGGAGAACACGCTC
>Ga0187779_10002660_pt1 | contig 10913 bp, 11 predicted proteins | sample 1015_Q2_SP10_10__FD_132435 | JGI IMG/M metagenome (GOLD analysis project Ga0187779, IMG submission 132435) | Tropical peat soil microbial communities from peatlands in Department of Meta, Colombia - 1015_Q2_SP10_10_MG | ecosystem: Environmental > Terrestrial > Soil > Wetlands > Peat | place...
GAGGCGGAGAACGTAATGGCGGCATATCGCAACGCGCGGTACACGGCGCGAACCAGTCAGAAACTGGGCGTTGCCCTGCTGTTTGCCTGCCTTTCCGCCCCGGTGCTGGCCGAATCGGTTCCCCTGCCAACCCCGCGGCCGGCCGCCTTGCAGGCACGGCAGAACAGCACAGTTTCGGCCACGTCACCTGCTAATAGGCCGGCGGCAAGCCAGGGGTTCGATGCGCGCGCTCAGGCGGCGCCGCAATCCGGAAAGACGCCCAATCCGGTGACGAATCCGTTCGCGGCGCTCCTTGGCAAGGCCACCATTCCCGGCCAGCTGAACGCGGAGCAACGCGCCATTGTCGATCGGGTGAACACTTATCTCTCCGGCGTGACCACGCTGACCGGGAACTTCGTTCAAGTCGGCCCCGACGGCAGCCGCACGCAGGGCGATTTTGTCATCTCCAAGCCGGGCAAGGTGCGCTTCGAATACGATGATCCAAGCCCAATCGAGCTGATCGCGGATGGCTCGTCGGTCGTGGTGCGTGACCGGCGGCTGGCGACGCAGGACGTCTATCCCCTGTCACAAACGCCGCTGCGCTTCCTGCTCTCCGACCGCGTCGATTTGACCAAGGATACCCATCTGATCGCCGTCTATGCCGACGATGTATTTGCCACCGTTGTGGTCGAGGAGAAAAACGGCATCGTCGGCACCAGCCGGCTGATGATCATGTTCGGCGCCAAGGATATGCAGCTCAAGCAATGGACGGTGACCGATCCGCAAGGCTATGACACCACGGTGGCCGTGTACAATCTCGACACCAGCAAGCGCCCCGACCCGGCGCTGTTCAAGATCGACTACACGAGATATCACAATTGACAGGCTTTCGTCATTCCGGGACGCGAGCACCGCTCGCGGACCCGGAATCCAGATGTATTGCAAGATCTGTGAATGGTTCTGGATTCCTGGTTCGCGCCTCCGACGCGCCCCGGAATGACATGATAGATATTCGCCATGCCTCTCAAGGTCACCACCTGGAACATCAATTCGGTCCGCTTGCGGGTCAATTTGGTCACCAGGTTTCTCAAGCGCACGCAGCCTGACGTGCTGTGCCTGCAGGAAACAAAGTGTCCCGACGATGCGTTTCCGCTGAAGCAATTCAAACGGCTCGGCTACGAGCATGTCGCGATCAACGGGCAGAAGGGCTACCACGGCGTTGCGATAATCTCGCGCGTGCCGTTTGAACACACTGACACGCAAAGCTTTTGCGGCAAGGACGACTGCCGGCATGTTTCCGTGGTCTTGGGCGAGCATGCCAATCTGAAAGATCCGATCACACTGCATAATTTTTATGTACCTGCCGGCGGCGACGAACCGGATCCGGAAATCAATCCGAAATTCAGGCACAAGCTTGCCTTTCTCGACGAAATGCGCGTGCACGAAAGGCTGCGTCCGGAGCAATCGCAGCGTTCAATCCTCGTCGGCGATCTCAACGTTGCGCCGCTTGAGCACGATGTCTGGAGCCACAAGCAGATGATCAAGGTGGTCTCCCACACGCCGGTCGAGTGCGAGAAACTCATTGCCGCACAGCAGTCGGGCGGCTGGATAGATTGCATGCGTGTGCTCACGCCCGAGCCGGAAAAACTTTATACGTGGTGGAGCTACCGGGCGATGGACAATTGGCGCACCGCCGATCGCGGACGCCGGCTGGATCATATCTGGACGTCCGATGCGCTCGCAGCCCGCGTGTCGTCCATCGAAATTGCCAAACAATACCGCGGCGCCCGCCGTCCTTCCGACCACGTGCCCGTGACGGCAACGATCGAGCTCTGATCCCGCTTTAGTGCTTTTTTCCGGCTTCCAGCCCGCGCTTCACGCCGGCAAGCTCCTGGGTCCAGGCCTGAAGCCTTCCAGCCATATTGTCGCGCAATTTTTCAGCGGCCGCTGGATAGCCTTCAAGCATCTTGCGGAAAAGATTGCGCGAGATGCGGACAACCACCGTCGGTTCCTTGGCAATCGCCGTCGCCTGACAGACGGTGTTGGTCAGCAAAGCGAGCTCACCCACCAGCGCCCCCGGACCAAGGGTAATCTCCTTGCCTTCCGACAGCGTGCCCGGCTCCAGCACCAGCGAGCCTTCCTGCACCACGTAACCGCCATCCGCGAGTTCGCCTGCGTAGAAAAGCACTGCGCCGCTCTGCAAATGGCGCGTCTCGGCGCCGATGGCAAGAATGCGCAAAGCCTGTTTGCCGAGCGCCGCCAGCGGCGGCACCCGCTCGAAGAAGGCGATGTCGTCTTCGAGTCCCATGGCGTTTTCTACGGCACCAGCTTATAGCCGCCGGCTTCAGTCACCAAAATCGCCGGCGCCGCGGCATCTTTTTCGACTTTCTGCCGCAGGCGGTAGATGTGCGTTTCAAGCGTGTGCGTGGTGACGCCGGAATTGTAACCCCACACTTCCTGCAGCAGCGTCTCGCGCGAGACCGGTTTCTGGCCGGCGCGATAGAGATAGCGCAGAATCGCGGTTTCCTTTTCGGTAAGCCGCACCTTGCTTCCCTTGGGACTGAGCAAGAGCTTGGAGCTCGGCCGGAATGTATAGGGCCCGATGTTGAAAACCGCGTCTTCGCTTGCCTCGTGCTGCCGCAGCTGCGCACGAATGCGCGCCAGCAGCACGGCGAAGCGGAACGGCTTGGTTATGTAGTCGTTGGCGCCGGATTCGAGGCCGAGGATGGTATCGGAGTCGGTATCGTGTCCGGTCAGCATAATGATCGGTGCCTTGAAGCCGCTCTTGCGCAGAATGCGCACGGCCTCACGGCCATCAACATCCGGCAGACCAACGTCCATGATCACCAGATCGACCTGGCCGTTCTTGGCTGCCTGTACGCCTTTTGTGCCGCTTTCGACGGAGACCGCATCGAATTCTTCATGCAGCGCCAACTGCTCGACCAGAGCGTCGCGCAGCTCGGCATCGTCATCGACGATCAGGATTGTTCGTTTGTTGGCCATTATCCGGAGGCCCCTCAGAGAAGGTGGCCGCGCCCTCTGTCTATTGTCGCGAAGTAGAACATTCGGGGGTAAAAGAGCAAGCGTGAACTGGTTTCGTCCGGCAACCGCACAGCAACTATGCGAAAAAGGTTCCTGTCCCGCATCACAATACGCCGCAAGCCGGGCAATTCCCAGCGTGGCTGGCTTACCGCCGGCGCATTGGCGCTCCCTGTGGCACTCGGACGTGGCGGCATCAAGGCCAACAAACGCGAAGGCGATGGCGGCACGCCGCGCGGCCGATTCCGGCCGCGGCGCTTGTGGTGGCGCGCCGACAAGCACGCGCGGCCGGCCACCGCACTGCCGGCGCAGCGAATTAGCGCGCATGACGGCTGGTGCGAGGATCCTTCGGACCGTCGCTATAATCAGCCGATCAAGTTGCCGCCGAAATCCAAGGCCGACCGGCTGACACGCAAGGATCATCTCTACGATTTTATTGTCGAGATCGACCACAACACGCGGCCGCGCATCGCCGGCCGCGGCAGCGCGGTTTTCGTCCACGCCGCGCGGCTGGGTTTCGCGCCGACCGCCGGCTGCGTCGCGCTTGACCTGAACGCGCTGCGCCGGCTACTCGCGCGCATCGGCCCACGTACCCGAATCGTGGTTGAGTAGCCTATTTCGGACGCTGCCCGAAAATTGCGCTGCCGACCCGCACATGCGTTGCGCCGAACGCAATTGCTGCCGCAAAATCCGCGCTCATCCCCATCGAGAGAAGATTGAGGCCATTGCGCTTGGCGATCTTCGCAGTAAGGCCAAAATGCGGGCCCGGCGCATCCTCGAGCGGCGGAATGCACATCAAGCCCGAGATCTTCAGCCCATACTTGTCGCGGCACGCCGCGAGAAATGCATCGGCGTCCTGCGGCAACACGCCGGCCTTTTGCGGTTCGGCACCGGTATTGATCTCGACGAACAAAACCGGCTGACGCTTCTGTTTGGCGATTTCTTTTGCCAGCGCTTCGCACAGGCTTGCGCGGTCGACGGAATGAATGGCGTCAAACAGCGCCACTGCCTCTTTCGTCTTGTTCGACTGCAGCGGACCGATCAAATGTAATTTCACGTCAGCGTGCTTGCCCAACAAAGCCGGCCACTTCGCCTTTGCCTCCTGCACGCGATTTTCACCGAAGACGCGCTGGCCAGCGGCAATTACCGGCTCGATGATTCCCGCGCCAAACGTTTTTGACACCGCAACCAGTGTCACTCCGGCCAGATCGCGGCCAGCTTCGCGGCAAGCGCGCGCGATTTCGCTCTGAACATAATCGAGGCCGGTCGTTGCTGCAGCGGTCATGCGCTGCCTATAACGCAACGGACCGGCCGTCGCTACTTCAAATGAAAGGTCGCGGATGATGCTTGGGAACGTCGTTGCCGGCAATGGCCACCAACGCCGCACGGTCGACGATCTCGAACATGCGGTCTTTCCAGCGGACCGCCTTGGTGAGAAATAGCCGCTTCAAGGTTTTGTTGGCGTGCACCAGCGACATTCCGAGCGTGTCAGCGAGATGCTGCTGGGTGAAAGGAAACTGGATGCTCCCGTCGACATCACGCCGTGGTCTGAAACTGGGCCATGGCGACGTTTTCGGCCGGTTGACCGTGAGGCCTCTTTCGTGTCTGTTCCGCGCGCCTTAAAAAGACGCGCAATGACCGCCGATTCGAGCAAAAACGAGCGTTACAACGCCGGCGAGGCGGAAGCCCGCTGGCAAAAGGTGTGGGCGCAGCGCGGCATCTTCGCCACCAAAAACGACGACCCCCGGCCAAAATATTACGTGCTGGAGATGTTCCCCTATCCCTCGGGGCGCATCCATATGGGCCACGTCCGTAACTACACAATGGGCGACGTTGTGGCGCGCTTCAAACGCGCCATGGGCAATGCGGTGTTGCATCCCATGGGCTGGGATGCCTTTGGCATGCCGGCCGAAAACGCCGCCATCGACCGCAAAGTGCATCCGAAGACCTGGACCTACGACAACATCGCGGCGATGAAAAAGCAGCTGCAGTCGATGGGCCTTTCCCTCGACTGGGCGCGCGAGATCGCAACCTGCGATCCGGCCTACTACAAGCACCAGCAGAAAATGTTTCTCGATTTCCTCGAGGCTGGACTGGTCGAACGCAAGCAATCAAAGGTGAACTGGGATCCCGTCGACCAGACCGTGCTCGCCAACGAACAGGTCATCGATGGCCGAGGCTGGCGCTCCGGCGCCGCCGTCGAGCAGCGGGAATTGACCCAGTGGTTCTTCAAGATCAGCGACTATTCGGAAGATCTTCTGCAGGCGCTCGAAACGCTCGACCGCTGGCCGGACAAGGTCCGGCTGATGCAAAAGAATTGGATCGGCCGCTCGGAAGGTTTGCTCGTCCGCTTCATGCTCGATCCGGCAACGACACCGAACAAGGAAGGCGAACTGGAAATTTTCACCACGCGTCATGACACTTTGTTCGGCGCCAAGTTCATGGCGATCTCGCCCGATCATCCATTGGCGCAGGCAGCCGCGGTGAAGAATCCCAAACTCGCGGCGTTCATTGCCGAATGCAAGAAAATGGGGACAGCGCAGGCGGAAATCGACACCGCCGAGAAAATGGGTTTCGACACGGGCATGAAGGCGGTGCACCCGTTCGACATAAACTGGAAGTTACCGGTTTACGTCGCGAATTTCATTTTGATGGATTACGGCACGGGCGCGATCTTCGGTTGCCCGGCACACGACCAGCGCGATCTTGATTTCGTCAACAAATACGGTCTCGGCAACACGCCGGTGGTGTGCCCGCCCGGACAGGATCCAAAGACCTTCGTCATCACCAATGTCGCCTATGACGGTGATGGCCGCATGATCAATTCGCGTTTTCTCGACGGGATGACCATCGACGAAGCCAAAGAAGAAGTCGCCAGACGATTGGAAAAGGAGACACGCGGCAACCGCCCGGTGGCGCAGCGGCAGGTGAACTATCGGCTGCGCGATTGGGGTATTTCGCGTCAACGCTATTGGGGCTGCCCTATTCCCATCATTCACTGTGAGAAGTGCGGCGTGGTCCCGGTGCCGGAAAAGGATCTCCCTGTCACACTGCCCGACGACATCACCTTCGACAAACCGGGAAATCCGCTCGACCGCCATCCGACCTGGAAAAACGTCAAATGTCCGAAATGCGCCGGCCCGGCCCGGCGCGAGACCGATACCATGGACACATTTGTCGATTCGTCGTGGTACTTCGCCCGCTTCACCGATCCATGGAATACGACGGCGCCGACGACGCCAAAAGTAGCCAACGACTGGATGCCGGTGGACCAATATATCGGCGGTATCGAGCACGCGATTTTGCATCTGCTCTATTCGCGTTTCTTCACGCGCGCGATGCACAAGACCGCGCACGTCGGCATGGACGAGCCGTTTGCCGGCCTTTTCACGCAGGGCATGGTGGTGCACGAAACCTATCGCGCGAAGAATGGCGACTGGATCGAGCCCGCTAACGTCAAGATTGAAGGCATGGACGATGCACGACGGGCAGTGCTCGCTTCGACCGGCGAACTAGTTGAAATCGGCTCCATCGAGAAGATGTCGAAATCGAAGAAGAACACGGTCGATCCCGACGACATCATCGCGACGTACGGCGCCGATACGGCGCGCTGGTTCATGCTGTCCGATTCGCCGCCTGACCGCGATGTGATCTGGACCGAGGAAGGCGTCCAGGGCGCCTGGCGGTTCGTCCAGCGATTATGGCGGCTTGTCGGCGAGATCGCCGAGATTGGCCGCCCCAAAGCAAAGCCGGCTGAATTCGGCGAACAGGCCCTCGCCGTGCGCAAGGCCGCCCATCGCGCGCTGGCTCACGTCTCGGAAGACATCGACAAACTGCGTTTCAACCGATGTGTCGCTCACATCTATGAATTCGCGAACGCGCTCAGCGACGCCATCGGCGCAATCGAGAACCCGCCGGCGGACGATCTTGCCTGGGCCTTGCGCGAAGCCGGCGATATTCTTGTGCGTCTGTTTCACCCGATGATGCCGCACCTCGCCGAGGAGTGCTGGGCGGCCCTGGGTCACAAGACCCTGGTAGCCAGCGAATTGTGGCCGCAGATCGAGCCGGCCCTTCTGGTCGAGAACACAATTGTGCTGCCTGTTCAGATCAACGGTAAAAAAAGGGCCGATGTAGCGGTCGCTCGCGATGCGCAAAATTCCGACATTGAGGCTGCCGTTCTTGCCCTCGATGCGGTAAAAAAGGCGCTGGACGGAAAAAGCCCGAAAAAGGTCATTGTCGTCCCGCAGAGGATCGTCAATGTCGTGGTCTGATATCTGGGGTATCAGCAAGGTCTTCGCGGCGCTCGCGCTAGCCGGTTTCACCGCCGGCTGCTTTGAGCCGCTTTATGCCGACCGGCCAACACCCGTGGGCACGGCCAACCTTGCCGGCCAGCTGCGCGCGGTGGACGTGGCTCCCATCGATACCCCGAAGGGCAGCCGCCTCGATCGCGTCAGTGTGGGCGTGCGCAACGAGCTGATCTACGACCTGACGGGTGGCAGCGGCGGTATTTCCCCAACGCATCGCCTCGATATCAGGCTCACCGCAACCCAACTCCAGGTCATCGTCGACATCAACACCGCACGACCCGACATCAATAATTACGGCATCGATGCCAGCTATACTTTGACCGAGATTGCGACCGGCAAGCCAGTAGTCAAAGGCGTGACTTTCTCTCGCGTCTCCTACAACATTCCCGGTCAGGAACAGCGATTTGCCGGCGACCGCGGATTGCGTGACGCCGAGAACCGCGCAGCCAAGGTTATCGCCGACAACATCCGTTCGCGGCTTGCCTCATTTTTCGTGGCGGGTTCGTAGGGCGGCTTTCATGACCGCCGTCAAAGCATCCGACGTCGACCGGTTCGTCGCGGCGCCCGACCCGGCCCAGCCAATCGTGCTGGTGTTCGGTCCCGATGCCGGACTGGTACGCGAGCGCGTCGATGCGCTGGTGCGCGGCTCAGTCGATGACCCGAATGATCCATTCGCGCTGGCGCGCATCGAAGGCGATGAGCTCGCCGGAAATCCGTCGCGACTGGTGGAGGAAGCCCACACGGTGCCGTTGTTCGGCAGTCGCCGGGCGGTGCTGGTGAAAGCGGGCGCGCGCAATATCGCGTCCGCTGTCGAAGCCGTCATAGCCGCGCCATCGAAAGAATGCCGCGTCATCATCGAAGCCGGCAATCTCAGCAAGAGCGCGCCACTGCGCGCACTCTGCGAAAAAGCCAAGGTCGCCGCCGCGCTGCCATGCTATGCCGACAACGAGCGTGCGCTTTTGCAGCTGATCGACGAGGAGATGCGCGTGGCCGGACTGAGCATCGACGCAGAAGCGCGCAGCGCGCTGGCGGCTTTGCTCGGAGGCGATCGGCTTGCCTCGCGCAATGAAATCCGCAAGCTCACGCTCTATTCGCAGGGAAAAGATAGAGTTGGACTCGCCGACGTGATGGCGGTAGTCGCCGATGCTTCGGAAATGGCGCTCGATAGCGTTGTCGATGCCGCGTTTGCCGGCCGCACTGCAGAAGTCGATGGTGAATTTGGCAAGGCCCGCGCCAGCGGCTCCTCGCCCGCTGCGATCGTTTCGGCGGCAATTCGTCAGGTCGCCAGCTTGCACAAGATGAAGCTGGCGATTGAAAGTGGCGACTCGATCGAATTCGCGATGAAGCGTGCTGCACCGCCGGTGCACTTCAGCCGGGAACGTCAGGTCAGCGAGGCGCTGCGCGCGTGGACGCCGGAACGCCTGGTGCGCGCAATGGAACAGCTGGCGGAGGCGTCGCTCGATATGCGGCGCAAGGCGTCGTTGGCGGAGGCAATTGCGCAACGGACCTTACTTGCACTCGCTGCAAACGCCCGCAAATCCGGCCAGACTTAGTCCTCCCGCTTAAATCGAATTACTCGAACGACCCTAATCCAAGCCAAGCCCTTTAGAACTGATCAATGCTTTTGCGTTAAGCATTTGTATATGAGCGCGGTCAATTTAACAGGTCACAGCAGGAAATTGCCGGCTGAAGCGCGGCGCGTTCGTCGATCGCACGAAACCCGCATAAATTTTTTGCATGCGGTGATCGCGTCGTCATTCTTTGTCGTGGTGCTGGGCGCGAGTCTTTTCCTCGGCGCTGTGATGGTGGTCGGAGCATACCGTAGCTGGAATGCCTCGGACTCAATGACGAGCGATGGGCGAACTGGCCGCGTGGCGCGCCCTATAAATGACGGGACGTTCTGTCACTACATGGTGTTCGACAACAAGACGGCGCTGGCGGTCGAAGACCGTGTCGGTCGCTGCGATGAAGGCAAGCCGAAGCCCAAACTGGAAAGGCCGCGGACTTTCAGCTGGGGCGGGCGGTAGCTGCTCGCAATCTCACAGATTTAGCTGATAGCTGTGCGGGACCCAACGACACTCGCCCTGGCCCCTCTCGACGTAACCGATCCCCGGAAATGGCATGTGAAAGCTTGCGACGAATAGTTTGTCGGCCGCGAGCATGTCGAGAACCCGTTTGCGCGTGGCAACCGCTTTGTCCTTGTCGTCATCCATTTCGAAGTGCCACTCCGGCCGCTGCACCGCCATCACGTATTGCGTGCACGTGTCGGCCGTAATCATGAAGCGCTTGCCGTCGCTTTCGACATGAAAGGCGAGCAGACCCGGCGAGTGCCCGGCGGCATCGACCGCGGTGATGCCCGGGACGACTTCATCGCCCGGTTTGATGAAAGTGGACTTCTCTGCCAGGGGTACGCAGATCTTCACAAACAATTCGCGGTTGAATTTGCGGGCTTCGCGCACGTTCTCGCCGCGTTTCCAGAAATCGAATTCAGCTGCCCCGAAGACGTAGCGGGCTTTGGGAAACACGGGTTTACCGCCTTCCGTTAAACCGCCGATATGATCGGGATGTCCGTGCGTGATAACGACAACGTCGATGTCCTCTGGCCTGTAGCCCGCCGCAGCCAATCGCGCCGCGGTCTGTCCTGCCGGCAATCGCTTGCTCAGCTGCTCATACTCGCGCGGCAGTGCGCCATTTCCCGTGTCGAACAGCACCAGCTGTTTGCCGGTATTGACCAGCGTGGGAATGTTCGGATGTTCGAAGCGCTGCGTGTCGATGTTGTTGGCGTGGGCTAATGCGTGCACCTCGCCGACCGAGGCATTTGCACCATATTGCGGATGCAGACCTTCGCGGATCGCCTTGGCATCCAGAACCGTGGCGACCTCGAAGCCGCCGAGCTTAAAACGGTAAATCGTTGGCTGCAGTTCGCCTTGAAGTGACGTGGGCACTCTGGTCCTCCCGATTTTTATCGCCCGAGGGATGCTTAGCAGTTAGGCCGGACCGCAATCCAGCGGCAACGAGAAACAGCCCGCTTAAGCGTAATCAGACTTCCAGTCGTCACCCCGCCACACTATGCTTTCATCATTTCAAAATGTCGGGGAACCACCATGGCTCGAAAAAGGCGTAAGTCATCCACTAGAAGCCGTAAGAAAAAATCGAAAGCCTTGCGTAGAAGAAGATCCCGCGTTCGGGCCGGAAAACGAAAGCTCCGCAGGCGAAGCCGACGGAGCTTGGGAAGCAAGGTATCGAACGCCTATCGCACAGTGGTCGATACCATCAAGGGCACGGACCGGCTACGCAATAAGCTGGAGCCTCCTGGGACTTCCGAAACGGAATAGTCCACGGGGCCGATGCTCGAGCTAAAGGCGGCCGAGCAGGACCAAGATCAGTACGATAACGAGAACGAGGCCAAGCCCGCTGGACGGGTAATAGCCCCAGCCGGCGCTGTACGGCCAAGTCGGTAGCGCACCAAGAACAAGCAAAATAAGAATAATCAGAAGGACGAGCCGCATCCTTGCCTCCTCGGAAACCCGAATTGCAACGTCGAGTTTGCGAGTTTGGTTCCAATCCGGACGTGGCCTGCGCGCGGGA
>Ga0187779_10002661_pt1 | contig 10912 bp, 11 predicted proteins | sample 1015_Q2_SP10_10__FD_132435 | JGI IMG/M metagenome (GOLD analysis project Ga0187779, IMG submission 132435) | Tropical peat soil microbial communities from peatlands in Department of Meta, Colombia - 1015_Q2_SP10_10_MG | ecosystem: Environmental > Terrestrial > Soil > Wetlands > Peat | place...
CCCAGTTCGACGTCGAACTGGGCGCTGGATGCGCGGTGATCGGTAACCTCGATGTCGGAGATCATGCCCGCATCGGGGCCCTCGCCATGGTCGTCAAGTCAGTCCCTGCGTGGGGTGTAGTGGTCGGCAACCCAGGCCGCGTGATTAGGATCGACGCCCCAACCGGGAGCGCCTGAGCGCGAGCGCCTGAGGATCGACGAGTCGCGCTAAGCGAACGTCAGCCGGTAGATGGTCGTATCGGCGTCGCGATATACGACCGCGCCGTGGAGCGCGCTTGGAATCTCGGAAACGAGCTTCTCGTACCCGCGCGGAGCGCCGAAGTAATGGGCGTCGGCGCGCATGCTGCGGCTGACGACGAGATAGGCAGTCTGATGGCCGAGATCCGCGATCCAGGTTTGCACGTCCGCGGGGTTCCCTTCATCGAGCCAAGCTTGTCCGAGTTGCGGATCCGACGGCATCACCTGCAGGTCGTAGGAGCTGTAATCGGCCGCCTGCAAGGTGGGGAAGTTGTCGTCCGGAAGCACGAGCAGCGAGCCTCGTGGGGCGTGGGCGTATAGCCACTGGCTGGCGCGCAGCTCAGAGTGGGTGAAGGCATCGACCGAGACGGGACCGTAGAGACCCTGAAGACCCGCGAACAGCGCCGCGAGACACACGACCGCGATCAACGGCCAGCGGATCGGGAGCCGTCTCGGCATGCGCAGCTCGAGCAGCAAGCCGGCAATCAACAGCGCGCACCACGGTGCCGAAAACAGGTAGACGCGATAGATCGCCTCGCCGCCGTAGCTCTGGGCGCCCAGGATCAACAGCGGGCTGAATGCCAGTAGCGCCGGGATCAGCACGCTGCCGACGGTCTTGCGCCGCCGCAGCACCGCGCCGAGCGCGAGCAGCCACATCGCCGCAGCGAGGTAGTGCACGATCTGCGCCGTCAGGGCCTCGCCGCCGGGGTGGTACGTGCCGTGGGAACCAGAGGCGTTCTGGAGCGGGTTGCCGCCGCTGAACAGGCCGCCGAAATTGCTCGAGATCAGGCCGTAGCGCGGCGCGAGGTAAGCACCAGCGATCGCCGCCAGCGGCAACAGCAGCCAGCGCGGGCGCAGCAGGTCGAGCAGCGTCAGCGCGCCGACACCCGCGAGGATCACGTACGGGGTCAGCTGGTGGGCGGCGACGATCACGAAGTAGATCGCCGCGACAAGCACGAGCGCCACCAGCCGCTGCCGACGGGTGGTGGCCGCGGCGGGCGTCATGCCCGTGACAAGCCGTGCCCGGAGCTGGGCAATCCTGCGGCTGGCGGACTCCGCGTCCGGCGCTCGCAGCCAGCGCAAGATCACATACGCCATCGCGAGCCAGAGCAGGAACGCAAACGCCTGAGGCGATAGATAGTCCTGGCCGACCCACGCGATTATCCCCTCGTACAGCCCGACCGCCAGATACGCCACGCGCCGGTCGCGGACCAGCAGACGGAAGACCGCGAACAGGAGCAGCGCGTCGGCGAGCTCGAACGCGAGCGGAGCCCACGCCGCAAACGAGAGTGCGTTCACATGGGCAAGCGAGCTGATCGCGGCCACGGCGGCAAACAGCGCGGGCCACTGGTCATAGATGTTGCTTGGATCGGTGATCCGGCCGTAGTGTGCGAACGAGGAGATGATTCCGACGTGCTTGTAGACCCAGGCGTACTCGGGAGTCCCGCCGTTGATGATCGGGATCGTCGCGTGGATCGCGACGACCAAGCCGATGAGGTTCAGGGTCAGCAGCCAGCCTCGAGGGGAGCTGCGGGCCAGCTCGACGACGAAGCCGGCGATCAGCGCCACGAGGCCCAGCACGAAGAATGCGTTGGCGCTCGCCAGCAGCCCGTAGTCGCCGATCGCGGAGGGACGCAGCTGGGTGACGCCGTAAGCCCAGGCGCCAAGTCCGATAAGCGGGAGGACGAGCTGAGGCTGAATCCGCCCGGCCAGAGACGCAATGCGCGTCGCGGGGGCCACTCGCAGTGAGTGGTCGATCGCACTCACCGAGGAGCTCCCGCTCTGCGCGCGACCCGCAAACGCAGCGCGCACGAGATCACGGCCGCGCCGGCCAGGACAAGCAGGGCCCGCGGCTGCCAGGCCGACAGCCAGATCATGATCGCGCTCGCGAGCGCCAGGATGGTCAGGCTCACAGCCAGTGTCAGCCCGGCCTGCGCAGCGTTCTCGCCCGCGTCGATCCAGCACATGACGGCGGCTCCCGCCGGTACGCACGCCAGCACGAGCGCGCCGATCAATCCGAGCCAAGGCGTCGGCGCGCCCAGCACGAGCGCGACTGCCAGGATGCTGCTCGAGAGTCCTGCATAGGCGGTCAGCTCGGAACGCGTTCTGCTCATCGAAGCCTCCGCGCCGGGACCCCACCGTAGACGCCGCCGGCGTCGCAGTCCGCGGTTACAACCGCGCCCGCGGCGATCACGACCCCTGCTCCGATCGTGACGCCGGGCAGGATCGTCGCGCGCGCTCCGATCCAGGAGCCGTCGCCGATCCTGACCGGGTGGGACTCGGTGAGGCGGCCGATGACGCCGTCGGCGCCGAGGGCATGCGTGGAGGTGAGCACGAGCACCTCGGGTCCGAACAGGCAGTTGTCGCCGACCTCGATCTCGCCCGTGCCCTCGAACCAGCAGCCGGCATTGACGTAGGAGCCGGTCCCGATGCTGATCCGGGGCGACTGAAACCAGCAGCGCTCTAGGCCCCAGACCATCATGCCCAGCTTGACCCCGCCGGCGCGCAGTAGCGCACGGCGCACGGCGAGCGGCAGCAGCGGCGACGTGGCCAGCCCGCGGCGAAGCCATCCCGACGCCCGGCGCGCGTCATCGGGCAGCGCGCCGATCGCGGCGCGATACCGGCTGCGCAGCTGCTCGTTCGTCAACGGTTGCACTCCGGCGACGCTCATGCCGCCTCCGCCAGGAGACCGGTGCGCATCCGGCGCGCCGTGAGCGGCGCCGTAACGATCGCGGCCAGCGCCTGGACTCCCAGGTTGGCCCATCCGACGGCGACCAACCCCAGGTGCGGCAACAGCACCAGGGTCGCGCCGAGCAAGGCGATCCCGGACGCAGCCTGAAACGCGGCCAGCAGCCAGACGCGCTGGTCGACCCACATCAGCATGCAATACAGGGCGACGAGCGCAGTGAACGGAGCGCTACACCCGATCAGACGAAGCAGCTCGGTTCCGTGGGCCGCGTAGGATGCGCCGGATAGCGAGAGCAGCGGTCCGGCGGCGAACACACACGCCACCACAGCGGCGCTGACGACGCCGGCCCAGAGCAGGAGCGTGCGCTGCAGCAGCTCGTCGGAACGCTCGTGAGCGCCCGCGAGCTCGACGACGAACGCGGATGCCACGTTCCACAGCAACAGCGTGATGCCCATCGAGATCAGCCACGGCAGCGTGAAGTACGCGACCTGCGCCGGTCCCAGCCGCCAAACCACGATCAGCGGCATCAACTGAGTCGCGGCGGTGGCCCACACAGCCGTCACGTACTCGCCCGCGACGAACGACATGAGACGCCGGCGAGGGGGGAGCGTCCCTCCCGTGTGCTCGAGTCCGCGCAGCACCCGGCAGAACAGCAGCGTGCTGACGGCGACCACCGCCACGGCGGCCGGGACTACCCACGAAATCACGATCCCGCCGCCGATCGGCAACAGCAACAGTGCCGGCAGCAGCGCGAGCTTGCCGGTGGCGAACGAGATGTTCTCGGCCGCTACCCATGGCGCACGGCGCAGTGCCGTCAGCACCGAGTCCTGCAGCGCGAACACCGCCAGAACCGGGACGGCGGCCACGAACGCCAGCCGCGTCGCGATGCCTCCGCGCACGACACCGTCGCCGAGGCCGCTGAACACGTACACCCCGCCCACAGCCAGTGAGAGCGCTACCACCGCGAGGTAACCGCGAGCGATCAGCCGCAGGCCTAGCCGCCCGGCGCTCGGCAGCAGCCGGATGAACACATTCGTCAGATTCAGCTGCGAGATCGTCGCCAGTAGCGTCAGGGCCGCGATCGCAGCGGCAGCGCGCCCGACGATCCGCGGTGTCCCGATCCGTGCCGCCTCAGTCCAGAACACGAGGCCGAGCGCGTTCGTGGCGACGGTCGCGGTCATCAGCGACAGCGCGTTGAAGGTGAGCGACCGGCGCTCGCGCAACAGCCTCATCGCGCTCCCCGCAAGCGACTCCGGAGGTACACGACCGGACCGGCCACCATCCCGCGCAGCTCCATCCGTGCGAGCTCACGCGTGCGCCGACTCGGTTCTCTATCCGCGTCGAGCTTGTCTCGATAGCCGGCGCTCATGATCCGCACGGCCCGGCGGGCGGTGCCGGCCATCCGCCCCAGATGGCGGGGATCCTCGAGTGCAAGCGCCGTCAGCAGTGCGCCGTAGCCGACGCCGTAGCCCTTGATCTGGCGGTCGAGAGATGTCTCCTCGCGACGGTGCGTGTGATGGACGATCGAAGCCGGCTCGAAGGCGACCGCGTAGCCGCGCCAGGCGAGGCGGGCAAAAACCGCGAGGTCCTCGCCGCCTTGGCTGTCCGTCCCCCCGCCGAGCGCGCAATCGAAGCCGCCGAGCTCGCGCAGCGCGTCCGCACGGAAGGCCATGTTCGCGCCTGCGCCAAAGCTTCCCGCCGCGTAGAGCGAAAAGCTCCGCACCACGCGGCCGTCGTCGTCGATCGCGTCGACGGTCGCCGGGGCCAGGAGCGAGTGCCCGCGCGGAGCGCGCATCCGGTGCGATACGGCCTCGAACGTGCGAACTCCAAAGCCGCCGTAGTACTCCTCGAGCGCGACCTGCGCCGGCGTCTCGAGCTCGTTCGGAAGCGTGAGCCCGGTGACGCACGCTTCCTCGGGGTGCGCCACAAACCGGGTCGCGATCGCCCGCAACCACCCCGGATCAACCTCGACGTCGTCGTCGGTGAAGGCGACGATCTCCGCGGTGGTTTCCTCGAGGCCGCGATTGCGCGCGGCCGAGGCGCCCGGGCGCGTTTCGCGTACCACGCGTACGCCGGGCAGATCGACCGGGGACGCCCCGGCGGGACGGTTGTCGACCAGGATCACCTCGTAGTCCGGGTAATCGAGATCGGCCAGCGATCTCAGGCACGCTTGCAACTCTTCCTCGCGCTCGAGAATGCTGGGAACCACGACGGAGATGTGTGGGAGGAGATGCTCTCGTGGCTGCCGTGCAACGGGCGCTCGCGACGGCGCCGGAAGGGCCGCGATCGCGGCGGCGAGCTGCCTGCGGCTCACGGATCCGTCCTCGAACGGAACCCGGATCATCCCGCGCGGACGGCCCCGCTCGCGCACCAGTGCCCACAGGGCACCGTAGCCGGACCCACCGTCGATCGCCTCCGGGCAGTTCTCGACGTCGATCGTGGCGATCTTGATCGGTCGAAATCGCGTCTCATCGGTGCGGGCGGCGAGCTCGCTCATGCTGCCCACCGCCTCTGCATCCGCCGCGCCCGCAGGTACGCCGCGGGCCCCTCGAGCATCCCGCGCAGCTCAATTCCGCCCAGCTCCGCCGGGAAGTCGGGGCTGCGGTTTGCGCGCTTGGCGGACGCGGGATCGCGCAGCGAGCGCAGCCACGCCGGAACCACCGACGCCAGCCCGACGAAGTGACGCGGGTCCCGCAGGGCGATCGCCGTCAGCATCGCGGTGAAGCCGACGCCGTAGCCGTGGATCTGGCGCTCGAGGCCGGCGATCGTCGCCCGATGGGTGTGGTGCACAATCGCGGCGGGCTCATATGCGAGCCGATGCCCGTCGGACAAGAGCTCGACCAGGATCGCCAGGTCCTCGCCGCCGCGCGTGGGGGTGCCTGTGCCGAGCGCCTCGTCAAACCCTCCGGCGGCACGGAGCACCGTCACGCGGAACGCCATATTCGAACCGAGTCCGAGCTCGCCCATTTCATACAAGGACTGGACCCGCTTCGTACCGGCTTCCTCGTCCCGGCGCGTGATCTGGAACCGGCCGGCGCGCTCAAACGTGAGCGGCGCGTAGCCGCGATCGAGCCCGCTCCCCGACTGCTCGAAGAAGATCTGGGCGGGCGTCTCCAGCTCGGCCGGCACGACCAGGCCGGTTACCGCGGCAAGTTCGGGGGCGCGCGCGAAGCGCTCGCCCAGTACGCGCAGCCAGCGCCGGTCGACCTCGACGTCGTCGTCGGTGAATGCGACGATTTCTCCGCTGGCCTCCTGGAGTCCGCGGTTACGGGCGGCTGAGATGCCGGGGCGCGTCTCGCGTACGACGCGGACGCCGCGCAGAGCGACCGGGGGCGCTCCGGCGGGGCGGTTGTCGACGACGATCACTTCGTAGTCGGGGTGATCGAGCTCGGTCAGAGCCCGGACGCAGCTCCGAAGCTGCTCGGGCCGCGACATCGCGGTCGGAACCACGACCGTGGCCCGCGCGAGCCGCGGGACGTCCTGCGCAGCCCCGCGATCCCAAGCGGCTCCGAGCCTCGCGCGGAGTTCCCGCTCGAGCTGCTCGCCGGGAACCCGCCCATCGTGCACGGGCAGTTCGATGCTTCCGAGCGGCCGCCCGTCGCGACACGCGAGGATCCATGCGCCCGCGTACGGTGGCCCGCACACGCGCGTGCAGTCCAGGTCGACGATCGGTTGTCCGACGTCGATGACCCCGACGCGTATCGGCCCCGGGGTACTCATCCGACCGCTCCGCGGACTCGTCCGGCTTCGGTCGGTCCCCAGCCGGCCCACCGCCGGCCCGCGCGCCACACGGTCTGCTTGGAATGAGCCCAACCGCGTGCGATGCGGGCCGGGCGGCGGGCGACGAGCTCGAGTAGCGCCTCTGGCGTGGTGTGGTTCAAGACCTGCAGCCGCGGCAACGCCCAGCGATCGTCGCCGGCACGGGCGGGCAGGTCGCCGACTGCGCACGCCTGAGCGAACCCAGCCGCTCGCACCGCGGCGCGGGCCGGGCGGCCATGGTAGCCGAACGGGTAAGCGAAGCTAGCGACGCCGTGGCCCAGATGATCCTCGAGCGCGATCCGGCTGACGCGCGCGTCGTGGTGCACCACCTCAGGGGAGTTGATGTCCGCGGCCAGATGCATATGGCCATGCGAGCCGATCTCAAACCCACCCCGCGCAATGTCGGCGAGCGTGTCCCAACTGCACATCGGCCGCCACGCATCGTCCCCGGGCAGCCAGGCGGAGGTGGCACCCACATAGGCGGTGGGAATGAACAGCGTCGCCGGCAATCCATGGCGGGTCAGGGTCGGGCAGGCGTTATCGGCGGCGTCCTCGAGCCCGTCGTCGATTGTGATCGTCACCGCGCTTCGGCGCGCTGCCAGCGCGCCGGGGACATCGCAGAAAGGGATCACGTCGACGCCATGCTCACGCAGGGCCGCGAGGTGCTCGTCGAACAGCCCGGGATCGACCGTGAGATGGGCGAACGGACCTGTCGTTTCGACCGCGATGCTGTGGTAGGTGAGCACGGCAATCATTCCGTGGGCGGTCATGGCATTCAGACGCCGGCCGCGGCGTTGGCGAGGCGTCGCGCACGCAGCCGCGCGCCCGGATACACGAAGGCTCCCTGCAGCAGCCCCTTGCGGTTGATGCGCAGCAGCTCGGAGGGGAACCCATCGAGCTCGCCAAGCCGTCCTCCGCCGCAGGACAACTGGTCGCGCAAGGCGCGCCGGCTCAGCCTGAGCAGCTCGGGCAGGCAGCTGGGGTGGCGCACCACCATGCTCGCGTAGTAGGCGCTGAGGCCGCGGCCGTAGCCGAGCATCACCCGCTCCAGGGCGCTGTAGTCACGCCGGTGGCGGTGATGCACGATCGCGCTGGGCTGATACACGATCGTCCCTCCGGCGAGCAGGAGGGTGCTGAGCGCGGCCGTGTCCTCGCCGGCAAGCGTCGCGGTACCTGTCCCGAGCGCACAATCGAAGCGCCCGATCCGCTCAATGGCGTCGCGCCGGAAGGCCATGTTCGCCCCCGCGCCATACGGCGGAAGCGGATACAGCGGGCTCTGCCGGTGCGCGGTCGCGGGCGAGAACACCGCGCGGGTGAACCCACGGCCCCGACGCACGCCACTGTATTGCTCAAACCAGGCCTGGGATTTCGTCTGGAGCTCGGCGGGAGCGACGATTCCTGTGACCGCGTCCGCTTCCGGAACCTCCACAAACGCGCGCGCGATCTCCGTGGCCCACCAGGGGTCGCAGACCTCGGCGTCGTCGGCCCAGGCAATGATCTCGGTGTCTGATGCGTCGATCGCCCGGTTGCGCGCCCAGGAGAGGCCTGGGCGCGGCTCAGTGACGTACTCAACCTCGCGCGTCCGGGACAGCTCGGAGACCAGCCGCCGGGTCCGGTCATCGGAGGGAGCGTTGTCGACCACGAGTGTGCGCAGGCGGGGGTACTCCTGATGCTGGAGGTTGTCGAGCGCGCGCGCCAGATCATCAAGCCGGTCGCGGGTGCAGATCGCGACCGTGATCTCGGGGCCCTCGGCGAGGGCACGCTCGCGTCCCTTGATGAAGCTCGGTGTACGGCCCGGCTCGAGCCCGTCGGTGGGGAGCGATCCCGTCCACGCGATCGCGCAGTCAGCAAAGCGCTCGCGCAGCTCGGAGCCGAGCTCTCCGGCGATTTCAGCCGCGAGCTCCGCGGGCTCCAGGCCCCGCTCGGACACGGTGAGGCTGAGCAGCCCAATCGGTTCGCTGAACAAGCGCACGAGGACGAGGGCGGTCATTCCCGGCGCTGGTACGGCGATCGCGGGAACCTCGACCGACAGCTCGCATGCAACGACGATCCCGACCGCAGGGGAGCTTTGGCGCGCGCTCATCGGTCAGCTCCCGGTGTGTGGCACGCGGCGGTCGCGATGGACATATATTTGGCCGCGTTATCGCAGCTACGGAACTTAAAGCTGGTGAACTCAGGCGCCGTGTCCTTCTCGGCACCGAGGCCATCTATCGGGTCTGCGGCTGGGACGACGAGCTGGCCGAAGTCGAGGTCATCCAAGCCCCGGGATTGCGGAGCGGTCAGCGTTTCCGGTTCGACGTGGCGGCAGTCCGGAACATGGCAGTGGTCGTGGGGCCGCCCGGCGCTGCCCGCGAACCAAGCTAGATCCCGCATATTCATGCACTCGTCGCGTCGGCTGACGCGTTAGACCGAAGAGGCCAGGCCGAGCTGCCGCGAACAAAATCGCTCTGCGAGCCACTCGTATGACCGCTCGGATCGAGCTTGCGGATTGCCGGAGCCGGGGCAAGTTGGGTCTCATCGCGCCTGGCGAAACGCTCAACCAGGATCGTTCGCAAAACGCGGAACCCGTCGCGGAACGGACGCAGCTTGCTGACTCCGTGGATCCGCTCGTGCTCGATGCTGGGGACCTCGGCGACGTTCAGACCAGCCTTGGCAACGCGTACGTTGATCAGCGTCTCAACCTCGAAACCGGCACAGTCGACGTTGATCGTCGGTCGCACGTCAGACCAAAAAGCGTTGTAGCCGTAGCAGAGGTCGCTGTAGTCGGTGCCGAACAGCGCGTTCACGGTTCCGTTGAGGAACCGATTGCCCTGCATCCGCAGGGGCGTGATGTCGACGCTGCCGCCGCCCTCCATGAATCGTGACCCCTTGGCGAAGTCGGCCCCGTCGAACAGCGCGTCGACGTAAGCAGGGATCTCCCGCGGATCCGTCGATCCGTCGGCGTCGAGCATCACGATGATGTCGCCTCGGACGGCCGCAAAGCCGCAAGCCAGGGCGTTGCCCTTGCCCTTGCCGTCCTGCAGCACGACCCGGACCGACGGGCACAACCGACGCGCGATCTCGATCGTGTCGTCGGTCGAGTGCCCATCGACGAGGATGACCTCGAACAGATCCTCGAACGGCAGTCGTGCGAACACATGCGGCAGGTTCGCTGCCTCGTTGAATGTTGGGATAACGACACTCACCCGCGCTTGCGAGCGCGGTGGTCTCGTGATCCGGTCTGCCTCGGTTGGTGACTTATCGATAGCCTTCATGGCGGCCCCTTCTGGACGGCGTTGCTAGCCCGCGCGGCTGTCGGCGGTCAACTGGCGAACCCGGAGCCAGCTGCGCGATGCGTTGATACATGTGTCGACTCGCGGCAGCGCTCGCTAAATGACCAACTCGGGTCAAGTTCACTAAGACCTTTCGAAGAGAGCGCATTGACGCAGCGCCGCTGCACGCGCACACTTGGTCGCGTGGAAGAGCTCGGTACCTACGGCGACGAGATCGAGGGCGCGCTCGAGCTCGTCAACGTGCCGAGCTACGTGCTCGACACGACGGGCGTCGTCGTCTGGGTCAATCCAGCTGGACGTCGGCGCGTCGGCGACGTCCGTGGCCACCAGTTCTCCTCGATCGTGGCGCCTGAGGACAAGGAGCGCTCGCTCGAGTTGTTCGCCCGCAAAGTTGTTGGCGGCGAGTCCGTCACCGACGCCGAGTTCGTGGTCGTCGACCGGAACGGCGATCGCCTGACCATCGAGGTGAGTTCGGTGCCGCTGCTTCGCGGGAAACGGGTGGTCGGCGTGTTCGGCCAGGTCACGAACGAGCGCGAGACTCCGCCGTTGCCACCGCATCCGCACCTGACGCCGCGCCAGTCCGAGGTGTTGCAGATGCTCGAACACGGCCGCTCGACACGGCAGATCGCTGAGGAGCTGCACCTGAGCCCAGAGACCGTGCGCAACCACGTCCGACACGTCCTACAGGCCCTTGGCGTTCACTCGAGGCTCGAGGCCGTGGCGTTGGCGCGCCGTCAGCAGCTGTTAGGGACCTGACGCATTCGGAACCCGGATGAATCCGAAGACGATCCCACCGGGCTGGCAATCGTCCGACCAACCTCGGCGACCGCTCGGGCACGGGTTGAGCGCAGACGATCCCGGGCCCGGGCTGTGCGCTCGTCGGTGATGTAGGCGAGCGGATCCCAGCGAAACCACGGCTCCTCGCCGTTGATGCTCTGCGGGTCGAACACCCACAC